>Ga0153941_1000002_pt1 | contig 359254 bp, 351 predicted proteins | sample TSNJ025MetaG_FD_104733 | JGI IMG/M metagenome (GOLD analysis project Ga0153941, IMG submission 104733) | Attine ant fungus gardens microbial communities from New Jersey, USA - TSNJ025 MetaG | ecosystem: Host-associated > Fungi > Mycelium > Unclassified | place: USA: New Jersey, Brendan T....
CCTGATCCGGGGTCGATCCTCGCCGCCCCAAGTCGGATGTTTCCGACTTGGGCAATCATAATTGGCCGAACTCGGGAACACCCGAGTTCGGCAGGCGAGGATCGGGTGAGGGGGTTACGATCTAACGCATACAACAATAGTCCGATCCCCCTCACCCCATCCCTCTCCCCTCCGGGGAGAGGGAGCCGACCGCCGCTCGCCAAGAGCCAAATCAGCACTCCGAGCCACCTGACCTCGAGACGCTCCCCGCTTTCCCTGTTGGCTCACGCTGCCGACCCAGGTCTGACCTTGGAATAATCGTTTCCGGATTCGGCAACGGATAGATCATAGGCGGCTTGAAGATTGAGCCAGAAGCGCGCGTCGGTTCGAAAGTACCGTCCGAGTCGGATCCCGGTGTCGGCGGAGACATCCCGCTCGCCCCGCATGATCTCGGTGATGCGGTTCGCCGGTACGCCGAGCGCCTTGGCGAGAGAGCGCGCGCTCATGCCGAGCGGGACGAGGTATTCTTCTCGCAGCACTTCTCCGTGATGGGTGCGTACACGAGTCATGATCCGCTCCTCGACGAATGAGTAGAGCATTTTCCGGTGAAACTGAATCCATAATACGGTTTGTCTAAGCCGCAAACTCGCTTCCCTCTCCCCTTGTGGGAGAGGGTGGCGCCGAACGAAGTGAGGTGCCGGGTGAGGGGTTAGCGCGCAAATTCCGCAGGACCAAACAACCCCTCACCCGCCTCGCTGCCTTCGGCAGCTCGACACCCTCTCCCACAAGGGGAGAGGGAAAGAGTGCAAGCGGCAACGTCGCGCATCTCATCCGCGATGTGTGTTTCAAGCGAGGGAACAATGCCGAATCAGAAGCAAGGCCCTTCAAGATTCAACTGAGTCCCGCGATCCGCAGCACGAGGTCGGCGAGCCGCTCGGCGGCGTCCGGCGTGCCGGCGGCGCGCGCCGCCGCCGCCATGGCAACCAATCGGTCCGGATCGCCGGCGAGCGCGGCGATCTCGCTCGCCAGCCGTCCGGGCGTGAACTCGGCCTGCGGCAGCACCATAGCGCCGCCGGCCTTGCCCAGCACCTGCGCGTTGGCGAGCTGGTCCTGGTCGAGCGCATGGGGCAGCGGCACCAGGATGGCCGGCCGGCCGATCGCCGCAACTTCGGCGACGGTCGAGGCGCCGGCGCGGGAGACGACGAGATGCGCGGCAGCGATCCGCGCCGGCAGATCCGCAAAGAAGCTCTTGACCTCGGCGCTCGCGCCGAGCCGTGCGTAGCTCATTTGGACACGGTCGAGATCCTCGTCGCGAGCCTGCTGCACGATGCGCAGCCGCGCCCGCACCGGCGCCTCGAGCCGCTCGATTGCGGCGGGCACGACGTCGGCCATGATGCGCGCGCCCTGGCTGCCGCCGAAGACGATGAGATGCAGATGGCCGATCGGGTCGAGCTCCGGATAGGGAATGGCGGAAGCGGCGATCACGGCTTGCCGCACCGGATCGCCGGTGAGCGTAGTCTTGGCGCCGAGCCTCACGTCGTTTTCGCCGACGCCGGGAAAGCCGGTCGCGATCGCGCGAACGCGGGGCGCGAGCAGGCGATTGGCGCGGCCCATGACCGCGTTCTGCTCGTGGATGAGGGTGGGAATGCGCAAGCATGCCGCGGCCAGCACCGGCGGGATCGTCGGATAGCCGCCGAAGCCGACGACCGCGGCGGGCCGCATTTCTCGCAGCAGAACCCAGGACTTCAGCGTGCCCCAGGCGAGGATCGCCGCGGTCCGCGCCAGGCTCACGGGATCGCGGCCGCGCAAGGTCGCGCTGGGAATCACGTGCCGATGTTCGGCCGGAAAACTTTGCGCGAAATGCGCCGCCCGCGCGTCGGTCGCAAGCTCGACCGCGATGCCCCGCCGCGTCAATGCTGCGGCAAGCGCCTCGGCCGGGAACAAATGACCGGCAGTGCCGCCGGCCGCGAGCAGGACCGGCGCGCGGCCGGGCCCGCCGCCGCGCTCGGGCATCAAACCGGTCTCCCGGCCGCACCGGCCGGTTGCGCCGCCGTCGCCGCCGCGGCCGGCACGATCGCCTCGACCGGCGGCAGCATCGCCGCGGCGGGACGCTCGCGGGCGATCGCCAGCAGCATGCCCATGCCGTAGGCGAGCGAGATCAGCGAGGAGCCGCCGTAGGAAATGAACGGCAGCGTCATGCCTTTGGCCGGAATGAGATGCAGATTGACCGCCATGTTGATCGCCGACTGCAGGCCGAACAGCATGCCGAGCCCGGCGATGGCAAAGCGGGCGAACGCATCCTGGGCGCGCAAGGCGTGAAGGAGCGCGCGCACCACGATGAAGGCGAACAGCGTGACGAGGATCAGGCACAGCACGATGCCGAACTCCTCGGCGGCCACCGCGAACACGAAATCGGCGTGGCTGTCCGGCAGGATGCGCTTGACCGTGCCCTCGCCCGGGCCGCGGCCGAACCATCCGCCTTGCGTGAAGGCTTCCAGCGCGGTGTCGATCTGAAAGGTGTCGCCGGAGGAGGGATCGAGAAACCGCTTGATCCGCTGCGCCACGTGCGGAACGGTGGAATACGCGGCGGCAAGCCCCACGGCTGACGTGGCCGCGAGCCCTGCCACCCAGATCATCCGCATGCCGGCCATGAAGAACAGCGCGCCCCAGACCAGCGCGATCAGCATGCTCTGGCCGAAATCGGGCTGCAGCACCAGCAGCGTCACGATGAGCAACAAGAGGCCGAGCGCCATGGTGTTAGCCGGCATTTCCGGGCGGCGGGAGGATTCCGCGAACAGCCAGGCGATCAGGATCACGAACGCGGGCTTGAGAAACTCGGAGGGCTGGATATTGACGCCGAGCACGACGATCCACCGCCGCGCGCCTTTGACCTCGGCGCCGAACCAGAAGGTCGCGACGACCAACGCCAGGCTGAAGAGAAACACGACGAACGCCAGCCGGCGGATGTGCCGCGGCGTGAGGAACGAAGTCGCGATCAGCACGATGAAGGCCGGAATCAGGAACAGCAGGTGCCGGTTGACGAAATGAAACGGATCGAGCCCGAGCCTCGCCGCCACCGGCGGGCTCGCGGCGAGCGAGAGCACGATGCCGGCGAGCATCAGCGCCGCGAGCGCGGCGAGCATCGGCTTGTCGACCGTCCACCACCAGCGGGCAAACGGGCCGCGTTCCGCGCGGGACACCATCAGGCGCTCTCCTCGATCGATTCGACCGCCTCGACGCCGTCGAGCTTGCGTACCAGCTCGCGGAACGCCGATCCGCGGATCTCGAAATTCGGGAACTGATCGAACGACGCGCAGGCCGGCGACAACAGCACGACCGGATCGGAACATCGCGACGCCGCTGCATCGCGCGCCGCGAGCGCGACCGCGCGCTCGAGCGTGCCGGCATCCTCGTAGGCGACGCGGCCGTCGAGCGTGGCGGCAAACTCCTCGGCCGCTTCCCCGATCAGATAGGTTTTGCGGATGCGCGGGAAATATTCGGCGAGCGCAGCGATGCCGCCGGTTTTTGCTTTGCCGCCGGCGATCCAGAAAATGTCCGAGAAGCTGGCCAGTGCCCGGGCCGCGGCGTCGGCATTGGTCGCCTTGGAATCGTTGACGAACAGCACGCGGCCCTTGCGGCCGACCTGTTCCATGCGGTGGGCGAGGCCCGGAAACGACCGCAGGCCGCGCTCGATCGCGTCGCCCGCGAGCCCGAGCGCGAGTGCCGCCGCGGTCGCGCAGGCGGCATTCTGGGCATTGTGCCGGCCCCGCAGCGAGCCGATGCCGCCGATGCGCGCGATCATTCGCGGCTTGCGCCCGGGCTCGGCTTTCACGATGCGATCGGCCTCGGCGTAGAACCCGTGCTCGAGCCGCCGCAGCACCGAGATTCGCGTCACCTGCCTGCCGGCGCGCTCGAGCCGGTCTGCGATCTTCTCCGACCATTCGTCGTCGACGCCGACGATCGCGGTGCCGTCCGGCGGGACGCCTTCGACGAGCCGCGCCTTGATCGCCGCGTAACGCTCGATCGTGCCGTGCCGATCGAGATGGTCCGGAGAGACGTTGAGCAGGATGCCGACCGAGGGATCGAGGCTCGGCGCGAGATCGATCTGATAGGACGAGCACTCGATCACGTGGGCGCGACCCGGCGCCGGCGGATCGAGCGAGAGGATCGCCACCCCGATGTTGCCGCCGCGCTGCGCCTCGATGCCGCCCGCGGTGAGCACGTGGGCGATGAGCGCCGTCGTCGTCGACTTGCCGTTGGTCCCGGTCACCGCGACGAACGGCGCCCCGGGGGTTTTGGCGCGCCGCTCGCGACAATAGAGCTCGATGTCGCCGATGATCTCGACCGCGGCCTCGCGGGCGAGCGCGACGCTCCAATGCGGCGCCGGATGGGTGAGCGGAACGCCGGGCGAGAGCACCAAGGCGGCGATCCGCGTCCAGTCGATGTGTCTGAGATCCGAGGTTGCAATGCCGCGGCTCGCCGCCGCGGCGACCTTGGCCGGATCGTCGTCGAAGGCGATCACCTCACCGCCGCCGGCCTCGAGCGCCGCGCAGCTCGCAAGCCCGGAGCTGCCGAGCCCGAACACGGCGACTTGTTTGCCCGCAAAGCTCGTGATCGGGATCACGCCTTAACCTCCGAGCGCAGCGAGCGCCGGAATCCATGAACACCGGACCGTGATCATGGATTCCGGGTTCGCGTCCGACATGGTGAGGCGGGCGGCCGTCCTTCGAGGCTCGGCGCTGGCGGGGTCCCCATCGCGCATGCGCGCGATGGGGTGCCCCGGCGCCTCGCACCTCAGGATGACGGCCGCCCCTCGAACCACGCGGCGCCCCGGAACGACGGTCGTCATGTCTGATCTCCCCACCGCCGTCACCGCAGCTTGAGCGTGGACAGTCCGGCAAGCGCCAGCACCACCGACACGATCCAGAAGCGGATGACGATTTGCGGCTCGGTCCAGCCCAGCTGCTCGAAATGATGATGGATCGGCGCCATCTTGAACACGCGCTTGCCGGTCAGCTTGAACGACACCACCTGGACGATGACCGAGACGGCTTCGAGCACGAACAGGCCGCCGATCACGGCGAGCACGATCTCGTGCTTGGTGGCGACCGCGACCGCGCCGAGCAGGCCGCCGAGCGCCAGCGAGCCGGTGTCGCCCATGAAGATCGAGGCGGGGGGCGCGTTGAACCACAGGAATCCCAGGCCCGCGCCGATCACCGCGCCGCACAGCACCGCGAGCTCGCCGGCGCCGGCGACGAAATGGATCTGCAGATAGTCGGCGAACACCACGTTGCCGGACAGGTACGAGATCATGCCGAAGCTCGCCGCCGCGATCATCACCGGCACGATGGCGAGGCCGTCGAGCCCATCGGTGAGGTTCACCGCGTTGCCGGCGCCCACGATGATGAAGGCGCTGAACGCGAGAAAGAACCAGCCGAGATCGACCACGAGCTCCTTGAAGAACGGAAACACCAGCGAGGTGGCGAACGGCGCTCGCCCGAGCGTGGCGATGACCAGACACGCCGCGATGGCGATCACGGCCTCGATCGCCAGGCGCGTGCGCGCCGAGAAGCCGTTGTGGCTCTGCCGGCTCACCTTGAGATAATCGTCGTAGAACCCGACCGCCGCGAACCCCAGCGTCACGCCGAGCACGGTCCAGACATAGGGGTTGAGCGGATTGGCCCACAGCAGCGTCGACACCACCAGGCCCGAGAGAATCATCAGCCCGCCCATCGTCGGCGTGCCGATCTTGTTGGCGAGGTGCGAGGCGGGCCCGTCGGAACGGATCGGCTGGCCCTTGCCTTGGAGCAGGCGGAGCAGGTTGATGATGCTCGGTCCGAACAGGAACACGAACACGAGCGCGGTCACGACCGCGCCGCCGGTGCGGAAGGTGATGTAGCGGAAGACGTTGAAGACCGAGATCTTGTCGGAGAATTCCGTCAAATAATACAGCATGATTCAGCCTTGCGCGGCCGCCGGCGCGGCCGCCTCCTGCTGGGGAAAGCGGCGCGCCAGCGCCTGCACGATCGGGCCCATGCCGGAGCCGAGCGAGCCTTTGACCATGATGACGTCGCCGCCCCGCACATTGGCGAGCACCTCGGCCTCGAGCGCGGCGGAGGTCTCGGCATAGCCGCCGCGGCGCTCGGGCGGAAGCTTTTCCCACAGTGTGCGCATCAGCGGGCCCGCGCAGAACACCAGATCGATCGCCTGGGAAACGATCGGCTCGACCAATTGCCCGTGAAATTCCGCGGCCCCGCGGCCGAGCTCGAGCATGTCGCCCAGCACCGCGATGCGGCGCCCGCGACGGCCCAACGGCGCCTGGCCGAGCAGCGCCAGCGCGGCGCGCATCGATGCCGGATTGGCGTTGTAGCTCTCGTCGATCAGGAGCGCGGCGCCGCTCGGCGTCTCGAGCGCGATACGGCGGCCGCGGCCGCGTGGCGGTTCGAGCGCTACGAGCGCCAGCGCCGAAATCGCGAGATCGGCGCCGAGGAGCGCCGCCGCCGCGAGCACGGCGAGCGAATTGAGCACGACATGGCGGCCCGGCGCGCCGAGCTTGTAGACGACGTCGCTGCCGAGAATGTTGGCGTGCACGCTCGAACCGTCCGGCTGCAACGACAGATTGAGGAGCCGCGCGTCGGCCTGCGGGTGCTCGCCGAACGACACGATTCTTGCCGCCCCCGCGGCGCGCGCGGCGCGCGCGAGCCGGGCGTAGAGCGGGCTGTCGCGGTTGATCACCGCGGCGCCGTCCGGCTCGAGCCCGAGAAAAATCTCGGCCTTGGCGTCGGCAATCGCCTCGACCGAGTCGAAAAATTCGAGATGCACCGGTTCGACCGCGGTGATGATCGCGACATGAGGCCGCACCAGCCGCGTCAGCGGCGCGATCTCGCCTGCGTGGTTCATGCCGATTTCGAAAATGGCGAAATGCGCGCTCTGCGGCAGCCGCGCCAGGGAGAGCGGCACGCCCCAATGATTGTTGTAGGACGCCACCGAAGCATGGGTCTCGCCCTCCCCTGCGAGCACCAGGCGCAAGGCATCCTTGGTCCCGGTCTTGCCGACCGAACCGGTGACGGCGGCGATGCGGGCACGCGAGCGCGCACGCGCCGCGCCGGCGAGATCGCGTAGCGCCGCGAGCACGTCGGGAACCAGGAGGAGCGGCGCATCCGGCGGCATGGCGCCGTGTTTTTCCTGCGCGACGACCGCAAGGGCGGCGCCGCGTTCGAGCGCGGCAGCGACGAAATCGTGGCCGTCGCGGTTCTCGCCCCGGATGGCGAAGAAAGCTTCCCCCGGCTCGATGCTGCGGCTGTCGATGGAAAGCCCGCGGACCGCCGCGGGCAGCGGCCCCGCGGGGGAAGCGCGCATCGCCGCGGCCATCGCCGCGACGCTCCACAGCCCGCGATCGCTCATGCGACCTTCTCCTCGAGCGCGGCCAGGACCGCCTCGTGATCGGTGAACGGCAATATCCGGTCGCCGACGATTTGGCCGCTTTCGTGGCCTTTTCCGGCAATCAGCAGAACGTCCCCGGGTTTCATCTCGGCGACGGCGCGGCGGATCGCCTCGCGGCGGTCGCCGATTTCGACCGCGCCCGGCGCCGCGGCGAGGATCGCGGCGCGGATCGCGGCCGGATCCTCGCTGCGCGGATTGTCGTCGGTGACGATGACCCGATCGGCCTTCGCGGCCGCGATCGCGCCCATGAGCGCACGCTTGCCCGTGTCGCGGTCGCCGCCGGCGCCGAACACGAGCGCGAGCCGATGTTGCACGTACGGCCGCAGGGCCTCGAGCGCCTTGGCGAGCGCGTCGGGCTTGTGGGCATAGTCAACGAAGATCGGCGCACCGTCCTTGCGCCCGACGAGCTCGAGTCGGCCCTTGGCGCCGACGAGACCTTCGAGCGCGGCGAACACCGGCTGCGCCGCTTCTCCGACCGCGATCAGCAGGCCGGCGGCCACGAGAGCGTTTTCGACCTGAAATTGCCCGACCAGCGGCAGCCGGATGCGGAATGTCCTGCCCGCATGTCGCACGACGAGATTTTGCGAGAATCCCTCGATCCCGGTCTCGACCAGGCGGACGTCCTCGCCGCGACGCCCGACACTGAGCACGCGCAATCCGCGCCTCCCGGCGGCGCTCAGCACCGCGTCCGCCCGCTCGTGATCGGCGTCGACGACGGCGCCGGCTCCCGGCGGGAGCAGCGTCTCGAACAGGCGCAGCTTCGCTCTGAAATAGGCATCGAGATCGCGATGATAATCGAGATGGTCGCGGCTGAGGTTGGTAAACGCGCCGGCGGCGAGCCGCACGCCGTCGAGGCGGCGCTGATCGAGCCCATGCGAGGACGCTTCGATCGCGGCAAGGGTGATGCCGGCCGCGGCCAGCCGTTCGAGCGTGCGATGCAGCTCGACCGGATCCGGTGTGGTCAGCGAGCCGTACGAATCCACGCCGGGGCCGTCGACGCCGAGCGTGCCGATGCTCGCGGCGCGCCGGCCTAGCCTCGTCCAGATTTGCCTGACGAAGGCTGCGACCGAAGTCTTGCCGCTCGTTCCGGTGACCGCGACGATGGTTGCGGGCTGGCGCGGGAACAATCGCGCGGCGGCGAGCGCCAGCGCGCGCCGGGAGTCGGCGACGCGCACGAGGGGCACGCCTTCGGGCAGCGGCGCATCGGGCGTGCGTTCGGCGAGGACCGCGACCGCGCCGGCCGCAACCGCATCGCGGACGAACCGCAAGCCGTCCGCCTTGGCGCCCCTCACCGCGACGAACAGCTCCCCGGGACGGATGCTTCGACTGTCGGCCGATACACCCGACACATCGAGCCCGGCATGACTGGCATCGATCTGGGTCTCGTCGCTCAAAAGATCAGCAAGCTTCATCGGCGTCGTGTGGGTTGCGCTCCTCGAAGCGCGGGGGGCGCGCGCTTGCCGCGCGGTCACCGCACCTCCTTGGCGCTCGTCAGGATCAGCCGGTCGGCCGGCGGCAGATCGAACCGCGGCTCGATCCCGAGCAGGGGCGCGATCCGCGCGATCACTTTGCCCGTGGTGGGCGCCGCGTTCCAGCCGGAAGTGGTGAAGCCGTGCGTCTCCGGGGTCGCCTGCGGCTCGTCGAGCATGACGGTCAAAAGATACCGCGGCTGGTCTGCCGGCAGGACCGCCATGAAGGTGTTGAACACCTTGGTCTTGGAATAGCGCCCGCCCACGACCTTTTCCGAGGTGCCGGTCTTGCCGCCGATGTAATATCCTTTCACGTCGGCTTTCGTCGCCGTGCCCTTCTCGGCATTGAGCCGCATCAGGTAGCGCATTTTTTCGCTGGTCTCGGGCTTGACCACGATCTTCGCCAGCGCGCGCGCCTCCGGCTCGTTGCGCTTGAGGAACGTCGGCGGGATGAGATAGCCGCCGTTGAGGAGCGCGCCGACCGCCATCACCGCCTGCAGGGGAGCGACCGAGAGCCCGTGCCCGAACGCGATGGTCACGGTGTTGAGCTCGCCCCAGCGTTTGGGCACCAGCGGCTCGGCGCTTTCCGGCAGCTCGGTGCGCAGCCGGTCGAGCTGGCCCATCTTCTTGAGGAACGCCTTGTGGCCATCGACGCCGATCGCGAGCGCGGTGCGGGCGGTGCCGATGTTCGACGAATAGGTGAAGATCTCCGGCACGCTCAGCACCCGGTTCTGCGCATGGTAGTCGCCGATGCTGAACTTGCCGTAGCGCAGCGGCACGCGGGCGTCGAACGTGGAGGCGAGCGACACCTTGCCGGAATCGAGCGCCATGGCGAGCGTGAGCGCCTTGTAGGTCGAGCCCATCTCGTAGACGCCGGTGGTGATCCGGTTGATGCGGGTCGGGTCGATCGCCTGGCGCGGATTGTTGGGATCGTAATCCGGCAGCGACACCAGCGCGATCACTTCGCCGGTGCGCACGTCGGTGACGAGACCCGCCGCCGCCTTGGCCTTGAATTTTTCTTGGGCGGCGATGAGCTCATCGCGCAACGCATGCTGGACGCGTAGATCGAGCGCGAGCGTGATCGGGTTTTGCAGCCGGTCGGTGGCGAAGCCCGCGGTATGCAGGGCGGCGAGTCCGCTCGCGTCGAGCCATTTCTCGATGCCGGCGATGCCCTGGTTGTCGATGTTGACGTGGCCGATGACGTGCGAGACCTCCTGCCCGTTCGGGTAGACGCGTTTGTTCTCGTCGAGGAACCCGACCCCCGGGATTCCGAGGTGATGGATCTCCTGCTGCTGCTTGGTCGGGATCTCGCGCTTGAGCCAGACGAAGCCGCGCTTGGAGGCGAGCCGTTCTCTCAGCTCGCCGGCATCAAGATCGGGCAGCACCGCGGTCAGCAGCTCGACGGCCTCGTCGACGTCGATCAATTTGCGCGGCTCGGCGAACAGCGAGGGCGCCTTGACGTCGGTGGCCAGGATCTCGCCGTTGCGATCGAGGATGTCCGGTCGTGCGGTGGCGACCGCGTCCTGCGCGGTGTTGCGCCGCGCCACGTGGACGTCGGGCGCGACCGCATGGATCACCAGCCGCCCCGCGATCACCGCATAGACCGCCGCAAAGGCCACGATGGCGAGCGCGACCCGCGCCTTCGCCTTGGCGCCGCGATCGGCCGCTCGTCCATAGAGCAAGCGATAGAGCAGGCGCTCGCGCCGTTTGTCGCCGGATAGCTCGGGCCCAGGATGTGGAACCGGCGCGTGCATGGGCTCACCGCGCCTGCGAGATGCTTCCGGTCGGCCGATCGCCGTGCGGCTCGACGTCGACGAGCGCCCCGATGGCATCGACCGGCGGCACCAGATCGATCGGGCGGTCCGGCAATTGGTCGAGATTGTCGAGTTGGGTGATATCGATGGGCTTGAGCGGCAGGTGGCGGCGCGTCAGCGCCTGGATTCGCTCCGGGCTGTCGAGCGCGGTCCATTCGGCGCGCAGCGCCGCGACCGCGTCGCGCTCGCGCCGGATCTCGGCGCGCAGCTTCGCGACCCGCTCCGCCTGCAAGGTGGAATCGAATTTGATCTTGTAGACGTCGGCGGCGGCGAGCACGAGCGCGACAAGAACGCCGATATGCAGAATCCGCAGCATCACCTTCGCCCCATGATCTCGTCGGGCGTGGGCAGCCGTGGCAAGGCTTCGGCCCGTTGCGGATGCGCCGCGGCGCTCGTGCGCTCGGCGGCGCGCAGCTTGGCCGAGCGGGCGCGGGGATTGGCCGCAACTTCCGCATCGTCCGGCACGATCGGGCGCTTGGTGAGGATTTGGAAGCTCGGCGCCGCGCGCGCTTTCTCGGGCAGATGGCGCGAGGGCGCCGCAGCTCTGCCGCGCGCGGCCAAAAACGTCTTGACGATGCGGTCTTCGAGCGAATGGAACGCGATCGTCACCAGCCGGCCGCCGGGCGCGAGCAGGCGCTCGGCCGCGGCGAGGGCCTCGGCAAGGCTGCGAAGCTCGTCGTTGACGAAGATGCGCAAGGCCTGGAACGTGCGGGTCGCGGGGTGGATATCGCCGGGGTGCCCGCGGACGACGCGCGCGACGATCGTTGCGAGCTCCGAGGTGGTGCGGATCGCTTGCTGCCGCCGCGCCGCCACGATCGCCCGCGCCACGGCCCGCGCGTGGCGTTCCTCGCCCAGCGTGGCGATGATCGAGGCAAGCTCCGGCTCCGAGGCGCGCGCGAGAATATCGGCTGCGCTCGGCCCGGAGGAACTCATGCGCATGTCGAGCGGGCCCTCGAGCCGGAACGAGAAGCCGCGCTCGGCGTGATCGAGCTGCATCGAGGAGACGCCGAGGTCGAGCAGAACGCCTTGTACCGCCGTAAACCCGAGCTCGCGCGCCACGGAATCGAGATCGGCGAAATTCGCCTGGACGAGCGTCAGCCGTCCTGCCGCGCGCTCGACCGGATCGGCGCCGAGCGCGATCGCGGCCGGATCGCGGTCCAGTCCGAGGATTCGTATCTTGCCGGCCGCGAGCATGGCGCGGGAATGGCCGCCGGCCCCGAAGGTCGCGTCGACATAGACGCCGCCATCGCGCACGGCCAAAAGCTCGACCGCCTGCGGTCCGAGCACGGGAATGTGAGGGGCCGGTCCGCCAGCGACAGCCGGTTGCCCGCTGTCGCGGCCCATCATCATTCCCGTGCTCCGCGCGGGTCCTCCGCCGCCACCCGGGAGCCCAATTGCTTCTTGAGCGCGCGCACTTTCCCGGTGGCCTCCGCGAGCTGCGCGCGGAAGCGTTCGGGCTCCCAGATCTGAAACTTGTGGCCGAGGCCCACGAAGGCGACCGTCTCGGCGATCCCCGCATGGGCCTTGAGCGGCTCGGACAGGATCACCCTGCCCTCGCCGTCGATTTTCAGCGTCTCGCTGGTGCCGTAGAGCGCCGCCGAGAAATCCTCGCGCTCGTCGGAGAACGGCGCAAAGCGACCGACCAGCTGCTCGATCTCGGCGAGCAGCGCATTGCCGCCGGCATCGAGCGCCGGACGGTCGAGCGTCGGATAGATGTAGAGGCCATCGAACCCGTCCCGCGCCAGCACGCTGCGGTAGGCGGCAGGAATCGAGACACGGCCCTTGGCGTCGAGGCGCAACGTGAAATTGGACACGAAGCGGTCCATGTCGCTCCTCGCCTCGCCCGGCTCGATCCCGATGCGCCCCGCTCTGGTGGGCGTCTTCTGATCGGGGATGGAAGCCCTTACCGCCGGTGGGCACGGATGGAGCCTGCGATCCAGCCGGCGGAACCCTGTATGGGAATTTTTGGGATATCATGGGATATTATGGTCGTCAATGGAAAGCGCAGCCCCTCACGGCGCTTCGCCGGATTGACGAATTAACGCGGTATAAACTTAAGGAAGGGTTTGCGGCGGCCTTGCTGGCGTTGCGTTCCGAGGGCCTTCCCATTCCACTGCGGTAGCCATGTCGGGCTTTGCGCCGGATTCCCCGATCGTGACCTCGGTCAAAGCCTCGCCGAACCACGGCGAGCGGCGCGGTCGTCGGCGTCCCGACATGATCGTGCTGCACTACACCGGGATGGAGAGCGCCCAGGCAGCGCTCGAGCGTCTGTGCGGGGTCGGCAGCGATCCGGAGCCCGGCGTATCCGCGCATTATTTCGTCCACGAGGACGGCCGCATCGTCCAATGCGTGGCCGAGGCGCGCCGCGCCTGGCATGCCGGCATTTCCTGCTGGGAAGGCGAGGAGGACATCAACTCGCGCTCGATCGGCATCGAGATCGCCAACCCGGGGCACGATTTCGGCTACCCGGACTTTCCCGACGCGCAGATCCGGCAGGTGATTGCGCTGTGCGGAGACATCGTCGGTCGGCATTTTATCCGCGCGGACCGCATCCTCGCGCATTCCGACGTGGCGCCGGGCCGCAAGCAGGACCCCGGCGAGAAATTTCCCTGGGCTCGGCTGTTCCAGGCGGGCGTCGGCCATTGGGTCGAGCCCGCGCCGATCGCGGCGGGACCTGCGCTAAAACCCGGCGACCGCAGCGCCGCCGTGTCGCAGCTCCAGGGCCTGTTGGCGGAATACGGTTACGGCCTCAACCCGACCGGATTTTTCGGCGACTCGACCCGGGACGTGGTCGCGGCGTTTCAGCGCCATTTCCGCCCCGTCCGGGTCGACGGTATCGCCGACGGCTCCACCCTCGACACCCTGGAGCGCTTGGTGATCGGCCGGCGCTTCCTGCTTGCGGCGGCCGGCAACGTCGATGCCCGCGCCCCTTGACCCAAAGGCGGCCGCTCCCCATTGCTAGATCGTCAGTCGGCCGGACGGCCGTCCCGGCGAGGACCGAAAGGTCGCCGGGGAGGAAAGTCCGGGCTCCATGGACATGCGGTGCCGGATAACGTCCGGCGGGGGTGACCCCAGGGAAAGTGCCACAGAAAACGCAGACCGCCGCGGGCGAAATCCTGCGGCAAGGGTGAAACGGTGCGGCAAGAGCGCACCGCGCCTGCGGCAACGCAGGCGGCACGGCAAACCCCACCGGGAGCAAGACCGAATAGGGGCGGCACGGGGAGCAATCCCCGGATCGATGTCCGGATCGGCCGCCCGGGTAGGTTGCTCGAGACGCCGGGCAACCGGCGTTCCAGAGGAATGGCCGTCACGCGCAAGGTGCGTTGTTTGCCTTGCGCCGTACAGAACCCGGCTTACAGGCCGGCTGGCGTGATACGGGGCGCTCGGCGGGAAACCGCCGGGCGCCCCACCAATTTGGGGGACTGGGTTTGGCACCCCCGCCGGGTTTTGGTTTAACGTCGTCGGCATCTCGTGCTGTTTCGAGAAAAGCTCGTCGGGGGCGTTTCGCCGCTAGCATTTGTTCTTGATTTGTTCTAAGGTGTGGCCATGTCTAGCACCACTCAGATCGAATGGACGGATGCGACTTGGAATCCGGTTACCGGCTGCTCGAAGATTACGCGCGGCTGCGACTTCTGTTACGCCGAGCGCTTCTCAGAGCGTTTTCGCGGAGTGCCGGGGCATCCGTTTGAGAGCGGCTTCGACCTTACACTCAGGCCCGAACGCCTGAAGCAGCCGTTACATTGGGCCCAGCCCCGGCGGATTTTCGTGAATTCTATGAGCGATCTCTTTCACAAAGAGGTGCCGAAGCCATTCCTAGACTGCGTGTTCGACACGATGGAGGCCGCGGACTGGCATACGTTTCAGGTGCTGACCAAGCGCAGCTCGCTCATGGTCCGATATCTCCGGAGCCGGTATGCTAGCAATCTGGCGCCGCCGCATATTTGGTTAGGTGTCTCCGTTGAGGACGCGAAAAACACAGTCCGGCTGAAGCATCTTCACGCGGCGCAAGCGTCCGTGAAATTCGTTTCTTTCGAGCCTCTGCTAGGCCCAATAGGCAAGGTCGATCTCCGTGGAATCGATTGGGCCATTGTTGGTGGCGAGAGCGGTCCGCGAGCGCGACCTATGGCCGAAGAATGGGCGATCGAAATTCGGGACCAATGCCGGATCGCCAAAGTCGCGTTCTTCTTCAAACAATGGGGCGGCGTTCGGCCCAAGTCCGGCGGGCGTCTCCTGCGCGAGCGCGAATGGAACGATTATCCCGACGTTTCACAGCGCAAACGTGCCGCTCGTCGGCAAGCAGTTGATCCTTGCGGGAACCTATCCTTCGACCAGAGAGCTTGAACGGATCGGAGTAGGCAACGCCGCATGCAGCCGAAGACAACTATTTGGGAGCTGGAACCCCACACTGCGGCAAAGCACGAAATTCTCCGCCGGTACGTTCAGGCCTGGGCCCCGATCCTGAGCCAGGGAAATTTCCCGCACCTCGTCTTCGTCGATGGGTTTGCGGGGCCCGGGCGGTACTCCAAAGGCGAGGAGGGGTCCCCGGTCATTGCCATCAAAGCGGTGATCGAGCAGCCACGCCCAATCAAAGCCAAGGTCGATTTCCATTTCATCGAACTCGACAAGCGGCGTTCGGATCATCTCGACAGTGAGATCGGGGTTCTGCGGCCTCCTCCAAACGTGACCACAAAAATACACGGCGGACGGAGTTTTCAAGATGCCTTTCCCGAAATTTGGGATAGCTATGCTCCGAGGCCGGGTCGGTCTCGGCCGCCCACGTTCGTCTTTATCGACCCGTTCGGTTTCAAAATCCCATTCTCATATGTGACAAAGGTCCTGCACGCCCAAAGTAGTGAAGTGCTGATCACCTTCATGTTTGAGGAGATCAACCGATTTCTTTCGCAAGGACAGCAACCGGACAATTTCGACGACCTCTTTGGCTGTCGAGATTGGCGCGAAGCGATTAGCATTAAGTCACCCAGCAAACGCGTAAAGTTTCTTCATGACCTTTATCAGCGCCAACTCACGCAAGCTGCCGGCGCGAACTTCGTTCGCTCTTTCGCCATGCGAAACGAACGCAATACTATGGATTATTTCCTGTTCTTTGCAACTAACAGCGAACTCGGTTTAAAGAAGATTAAAGAAGCTATGTGGCGCATCGACGAAAGCGGAACATACACGTTCTCGGATGCAACAGACCCAAATCAGTCAGTGCTTTTCGCCCCGGAGCCTGACCGCCAGCTACTAACACGGCTGATTGTAGACAAATTCTCAGGTGCTGAAACAACAGTGAACCATATCGAGCGTTTCGTTGTTTGCCAAACGCCTTTTCGCGAGACGCATTACAAGAAAGTGCTTCAAATGTTGGAGCTAGCCGACAAGATCGTGCCGATCAATCCTCCAGCGAAGCGGCGCCGTGGTACATACGGCGATATGAACATGAAGTTATCTTTCAAGCCTAAGCAAGGTTCGTAGCGACGACCGATTTTAAAATCGAAAACTAACGATGCTCGTTTGGCGACGATCCTCACAGAAGATTACCCTAATTGGAAAACAACAACCGTGTATGAGCAAGATGACAGTCGCCCCCATCCCGGTCGCGCCCTAGCGTGCCCGCCATGCTGCCCCGCCGCGAGAATCTCGGTCTGCTGCTGGCCTTCCTCGGCGTGGTCTTGTTCGGCGGCACGCTGCCGGCGACGCGGCTCGCGGTAGAATTCCTCGATCCCTGGTTCGTCACTTTCGCGCGCGCCGCCGTCGCGGGCATCGCGGCACTCGCCTTGCTGCTCGCGCTTCGCTCCCGCGTGCCGCCGCGCGGCACCTGGGGCGCGCTCGCGATCGTCGGGCTGGGCTCCGCGATCGGCTTTCCGCTGCTCACCGCGCTGGCGATGCAAACGGTCCCGGCCGCGCACGGCGGCGTCGTGGTCGGCATCCTGCCGCTCGCGACCACGATTGCCGGAGCCTTCATCGCGCACGAGCGGCCGAGCGCCGGATTCTGGCTGACCGCTTTGGCCGGTACCGCCCTCGTCGTGACCTACGGGTTGTGGCACGGGGGCGGCGGCTTCGCGGCCGGAGACCTGTATTTGCTGCTCGGCATCGCCACCGGCGCCATCGGCAACGCCTATTCGGGGCGGCTCGTGCGCGTGATGTCCGCCTGGGAAGTGATCAGCTGGGCGCTCGTGCTCGTGCTGCCGCCCTCGCTCGCGCTCGCGCTCCTGCTCGCGCCCGAACATCCCGGCGCGGTTCCGGTGCGTGCCTGGATGGCGCTCTCCTACGTCGCGATCGTGAGCCAATGGGTGGCGTTCTTTCCCTGGAACCTCGGCTTCAAGCTCGCCGGCATCGCGCGCGTCGCCCAGGTGCAGCTGCTGCAGACCTTCGTCACCCTGGGACTCGCGGCGCTCGTCAACGGCGAAGCCATCGATCTCGAGACGATCGCGTTTGCGCTTGCGGTCGTCGTCACGCTGATGATCGGCCGCGCCATGCCGGTGCGCCGGTGAGCGGACGCCCGTAAGCCCCCTTGCCGACCGACACTAGGTGCACTAAGCTAGCTGATCAGCTAGATGGAGGCAAGATGACCGAGATTGGGGCCTTCGAGGCGAAGAACAAGCTTTCGGCGCTGCTCGATCAGGTCGAGCGGGGCGAGGAAGTCGTGATCACGCGGCGCGGCCGACCTGTAGCCAGGATGGTGCCGGTCCGCACTCCGTACCACAGCGAGCGGGCGCAGGCGGCGTTACGTCGTATCCGCGAGCGCGCCAAGGCCCTAAATCCAGGCCCGTTCGATTGGGAGGAGTGGAAGAAATTTCGAGATGAAGGCCGTCCGTGAGCCTCGTCCTCGATAGTTCCGTGACGCTCGCCCGCATCTACACGGATGAGGTTACCGAGGCCGTTGCGCAGGTGTTTGAGCAAGTTGCCCGTGCTGGCGCATGGGTCCCATCCATTTGGCGGCTCGAAGTGGCGAACGGTCTTCAACAGGGGGTCCTGAAGCGCCGGATTAGTGTTGGTTTCCGGAACGATTCTCTGGCGGATTTGGAATTGTTCGAGATTTCCGTCGACCGAGAAACGGATACGTTTGCCTGGACCTCGAGTCTAAAGCTCGCGGAGCGGTTCAGGCTCACCCTTTACGACGCCTGCTATCTCGAATTGGCGCAGCGGCGCGAGCTGCCGCTGGCTTCGCTCGACCGCGAGCTGCGGGCGGCGGGTCGAGCGCTCGATCTGAGATTGTTGGGCGTTTGAGCAATTGCGGCCTCCTGATTTGCCTTGGCGATTATCCGGGACTTAAGTCCCGAATAATCGCCTTTGCCTTTGACACCAACTAAACAAGTACCGAAATGACCGAACCCGATTCTTCTGCGGTGCGCTCGCGCTTTGGAACAGAGCCATGACCGCGGCCGAGCAACAGCGCTGGGAGTTCTGGATCGACCGCGGCGGCACGTTCACCGACGTGATCGGCTTGCGGCCGGACGGCACGCTCGTCGCCCACAAGCTGCTCTCGGACAATCCGGAGGCCTACCGCGACGCCGCGGTCCAGGGCATTCGCGATCTCCTCGGCCTCGCCGCGGGCGAGCCGATCCCGCAGGGCCGCATCGGGGCGGTCAAGATGGGCACCACGGTCGCCACCAACGCGCTGCTGGAGCGCAAGGGCGAGCGCACGCTGCTCGTCACCACCAGGGGCTTTCGCGATGCGCTGAAAATCGGATATCAGGCGCGGCCGAAGATTTTTGCGCGACATATCGTCAAGCCGGAGATTCTCTACGAGCGTGTCGTCGAGATCGACGAGCGCGTGCGCGCCGACGGCACGGTCGAGCGCGAGCCGGATCTCGCCGAGGCCCGCGCCGCGCTCGAACGGGCCACGGCCGACGGGATCGCGGCCGTCGCGATCGTGTTCATGCACGCCTATCGCTATCCCGCGCACGAGCAGCGCGTCGCGGCGCTCGCCCGCGAGCTCGGATTTCCGCAGGTATCGGCGAGCCACGAGATCTCGCCGCTGATCAAGCTCGTCGGCCGCGGCGATACCACCGTCGTCGACGCCTATCTCTCGCCGATCATCGCCCGCTACGTGGCGCAGGTCGCAAAAGCACTCGACAGCGAGCGCTCCGGCGCGCGCCTGATGTTCATGATGTCGTCGGGCGGGCTCACGGCCGCGGATCTGTTCCAGGGCAAGGACGCCATTCTGTCGGGCCCGGCCGGCGGCGTGGTCGGCATGGCGGAGACCGGCCGCGCCGCGGGCCTCGAGCGGCTCATCGGCTTCGACATGGGCGGCACGTCGACCGATGTGAGCCATTTCGACGGCGAGTACGAGCGCGCCTTCGAGACCGAGGTCGCCGGCGTGCGCATGCGCGCACCCATGATGCTCATCCACACGGTTGCGGCGGGGGGCGGCTCGATCCTGCATTTCGACGGCGCGCGGTTCCGGGTCGGGCCGGATTCGGCCGGCGCCAATCCCGGCCCGAAATGCTACCGCCGCGGCGGGCCGCTGGCGCTCACCGACGCCAACGTCATGGCCGGCAAGCTGATCCCGGAATTTTTTCCAAAAATTTTCGGGCCGCACCAGGACCAGCCGCTCGATGCCGAGGCCGTACGCGCCGCGTTCATCGCGCTGGCGCGCGAGGTCGGCGATAACCGCACGCCCGAGCAGGTGGCCGACGGCTTCATCCGGATCGCGGTCGAGAACATGGCGAACGCCATCAAGAAAATCTCGGTGCAGCGCGGCTACGACGTGACGCGCTATGCGCTCAATTGCTTCGGCGGCGCCGGGGGCCAGCATGCATGTCTGGTCGCCGACGCGCTCGGCATGACCAAAATCCTGATCCATCCGTTCTCCTCGCTCTTGTCCGCCTACGGCATGGGCTTGGCCCAGGTCCGCGCGACGCGCGAGCAGGCGATCGAAGCGCCGTTCGCCAACGAAGTGCTTGATGAGATCTCCAGCGTCAGCCGCCGGCTGGGCGAGGCCGTCCGGGCGGAGGTTGCCGGCCAGGGCGTGCCGGAAGGCGACGTGCAAGTCCACGTGCGCGCCCACATCCGCTATTCCGGGACCGATACCGCGCTCATCGTGCCGGCGTTCTCGATCGACCCTCCCCGGGAGGGGGAGGGTCGCGCGCGAAGCGCACGGGGTGGGGTGAAGCGGCATCACCCCCTCCCGGCTCGCCCTGCGGGCTCGCCGACCTCCCCCCTCCAGGGGGAGGTGGGGAGCGCCCCAGACCTCGCCGCCATGCAGTCCGCGTTCGAAGCCGCGCATCGCGCGCGGTTCGGCTTCATCGATGCCAGCAAGAGCCTGGTCGTCGAGGCGGTCTCGGTGGAAGCGATCGGGGCTTCGCGGAAATTCGCCGAGCCGAGCCTGGCAATGGTCGAGAACGCAAGGCCCGAGGCCGCGCGCCGCGCCCGTTTCTATTCCGGCGGCGCCTGGCACGAAGCTAGCGTCTTCATCCGCGAGCGCCTGAAGCCGGGCGACCGCATGGCCGGTCCCGCCATCCTGATCGAGCCGCACCAGACCTTGGTGGTCGAGGCGGGCTGGGAGGCGCGGATCACGCAGAAGAACCACGTGATGCTCGACCGCGTCGTGCCGCTCGCGCGAAAGAAGGCGATCGGCACCGAGGCCGATCCGGTCATGCTCGAGATCTTCAACAATCTGTTCATGTCGATCGCCGAGCAGATGGGCGTGTCGCTGCAGAACACCGCCTATTCGGTCAACATCAAGGAGCGCCTCGACTTCTCCTGCGCATTGTTCGACGCACAAGGATCGCTCGTCGCCAATGCGCCGCACATGCCGGTGCATCTCGGCTCGATGGACCGTGCGGTCGAAACCATCATTCGCGAGAATGCCGGAAAAATCCGGCCAGGCGACGTCTACGCCATCAACGCGCCCTACAACGGCGGCACGCATCTGCCCGACATCACCGTGTGCACGCCGGTGTTCGACGAGGCGGACCGCGAGACCCTGTTCTGGGTGGCGAGCCGGGGACACCATGCCGACGTCGGCGGCATCTCGCCCGGCTCGATGTCGCCCCATGCGACCACCATCGAGCAGGAGGGCGTCTACATCGACAATTTCCGACTGGTCGAGCAAGGCGCGTTTCGCGAGCGCGAGCTCGAAACGCTGCTCAAAAGCGCGCGCTATCCGGCGCGCAACCCGCGCCAGAACATCAATGATCTGAAAGCCCAGATCGCCGCCAACGCGAAAGGCACCCACGAGCTGCGCAAGATGGTGGCTGCGTTCGGGCTCCCCGTCGTGCGCGCCTATATGGGCCACGTCCAGGACAATGCCGCCGAGAGCGTGCGCCGGGTGATCGATCGCATCCATGACGCTTCATTCGCCTATGAGATGGATCAAGGCACCTGGATCAAGGTGAACATCACGCTCGACAAGCAGCGGCGCGAAGCCACGGTGGATTTCACCGGCACCTCGCCGCAGCAGGACAGCAATTTCAACGCGCCGGAGCCGGTGACGCGCGCGGCCGTGCTCTACGTGTTCCGGGTGATGGTCGACGACGAGATCCCGATGAACGCCGGCTGCCTGCGGCCGATCCGCATCGTCATTCCGGAACATTCCATGCTCTCGCCGAAATATCCGGCCGCGGTCGTGGCCGGCAACGTGGAAACCTCGCAGGCGGTGACGAACTGCCTGTTCGGCGCGCTCGGCGCGCTCGCCGCCGCCCAGGGCACCATGAACAACCTCAATTTCGGCAACGAAAAATACCAATATTACGAGACGATCTGCTCGGGCTCCCCGGCCGGTCCCGGGTTCGACGGCACCGACGCGGTCCACACCCATATGACCAACACGCGGCTCACCGATCCGGAGGTGCTGGAGTTCCGCTATCCGGTGCTGCTCGAGGATTTCCACATCCGGAAGCACTCGGGCGGTCGCGGTGAGTGGCACGCCGGCGATGGCGTGCGCCGCACCATCCGGTTCCTGGAGCAGATGGATTGCACCATCCTGTCCGGCCACCGCCGGGTGCGGCCGTTCGGGCTCGCGGGCGGCGAGCCGGGTGAGGTCGGCGAAAATTGGGTGCGGCGCCGGGACGGCCGGATGGAGCGACTTCAGGGTTGTGACGCGACCAAGATCGGGCCCGGCGAAGCCATCGTGATCCAAACCCCGACCGCGGGCGGCTACGGCGATCCGAAGGAGCGCAAGCGCTGAACCCATCGCCGCGCGTTCACAAAAAAGCCGCGCCGGCCGCACATCGTACCCGCGCGGGACGGCTTCGGCGTCCTGGGGCGGCAGGTTTGCCGCGTGCAATCCCTGGGCTATAGGTGCGATCCTACCAGCCTCGATGGACGGCCCCAATGGCATCCCCCGTGCCGGACCGCGATCAAGCCTCACGTTTTGCCGGAGTGCGCGTGCTCATCATCGAGGATGAGACGCTGATCGCGCTCTTGCTCGAGGATATGCTCGCCGATCTCGGCTGCACCATTCTGGGCTCGGCGTCGACCGTCGAGGCCGCGATCGAGATGCTGGACCGCACACCCCCCGATATCGCCGTGCTGGACATCAATCTGGGCGGCGAGAAAAGCTATGCGGTGGCGGAAACGCTGGCCAAGCGCGGGGTGAAGTTCGTGTTCTCGACCGGCTACACCGACGGCCGGCTGGAACCGTTCTGGCAGGACCGGCCCGTGCTGCAAAAACCCTTCGGCCAGGAACAGCTCGCCGAGGCGCTGGAAGCCGCGCTCAAGGCCTGAAGCAATCGCGGCCACGCGCTTGCCCGTAGCCCGCATGGAGCGCAGCGCAATGCGGGAACGGCGATCCCGGATTTCGCTTCGCTTCATCCGGGCTACGAAGACCGCGCTTCGTGCGATCAATCCTCGCCGGCCGTGGCCGCGGGCAAGGGCCCGCGGGCGCCGGTGTGCACCGACCCAGTGAACGCCGGATCGTGGCTGCGTCCCGCGACGGCATCGCCCGGCACGGCCGCGGGATTGCAGATGGCGCGCCCGCTCGCGCGGTGCGCGAGATCGACGTGGATGTGGTCGTAATGGAAGGCGTTCGAGCCGGGCGCGAGCACGGTCGAGAATTGCCGGCACGCCGCCGCCTGAACGTCGTGCAGGAAGCCGCGCTCCTCGGGCGCTCCGTGCCAGCCGTCCTTGACCGTGACCTTGCGGCCGTCCGCGAGCGTGAAGGCGGCGACATCGAGCGCATTGCCGAAGGCATGCTCGGAGATCGGCGCGCCATACTGCCCGTTCATGGAGCGGCACGAATAGGCCGAGATCTGCTTGATCTCGACGACGGGCTCGCCGAACCAGCGCTGGGCCGCGGGCTGCACCGCGTTCGCGACCCAAAGATCGAGCGCCGAGACCATCGGGCACGCGAGCGTCGCGGCCGGCGCGACCGCCGCCGGTCCCGAGGCGATCGCCAGCACTGGACCTCGGCGCGGCCCGAGCGGAACCTGGCCGCCGTACGGCTGCGGCGCCAAGCGCCCATTCCCGCCCGGCCATGTCCGATACGACGGATCGAGCCCCTGCGGCTGCCGCTCGGGAGCCAGGCCAGGATCCGGACCCGGATCTCGCGTCATCGGCGCGGCGGGCTGGCGCTGATAGGGCGGATAAGGCGGCGGGCTCACCGCCAACTCCCGCGGGTAGGCCGGCGGCAGCGCGGGACCCGGGATCGCGCCGGGCGGGCGCACCTCGTCGGCGAAGCCGAGCGCAGGGCCGCTTCCGAGCGCGGCCACCTTGAGGGGAAAATCGGCGCCGCACACGCCCGGCCCCGCGATCGGGCTCATCGGCGTGACCCCCGGGCCTTCCCGGACCGCGCCCGACTGCAGGCATTCGACTTCCGCGTCGTGCCGCCAGGGATCGCGCTGCTCGAACCAGCGGCCGCATCCCAGCAGCGCGACGAGAACGAGGGAGCCGACGAGGAACAGGGCCACTCCGCGCGCCATGGCGCGGAGCATGTGCGGCATTGCGTTAAGGATGCTTCAACGCTTCCACGGCGGGCGCTATGGTGCTGGGTTCGTCCCGCCCCTCTCGCCCCGGATCCAAATCCTATGAACATCCACGCGTTGAGGACCAGCGAGCGCGCGCTCCATGCGCTCGAGCTGGCAGGCCGCATCGAAGCCGGAGCGTTGACGGCCGCCGCCGTTCTCGCGCGCTGCGAGCAGGCGATCGCGGCGCGCGAGGCCGAGATCGGCGCCTTCGCGGCGCTCGATCTTCCGCGGGCGAAAAAATCCGCGGCAGCTTCGCCGGCGGGACCGCTTCGCGGGCTCCCCGTCGGCGTCAAGGACATCTTCGATACGGCGGATTTCCCCACCGAATACGGTTCATCCATCTACGCCGGCCATCGCCCGCGAACCGATGCGGCCTTGGTCTCGCAAATCCGTCGCGCCGGCGGGCTCCTGCTCGGCAAGACAGTGACGACCGAGTTCGCGCATATGGCGCCCGGCAAGACCCGCAATCCCCGGAACCCGCAGCACACGCCCGGCGGCTCGTCCTCGGGCTCGGCCGCTGCGGTCGCCGCCGGCATGGTTCCGATCGCGATCGGCAGCCAGACCGGCGGCTCGGTCATTCGGCCGGCCGCCTTCTGCGGGGTGGCGGGTTTCAAGCCCTCCTACCAATTGCTGCCCACCGTCGGCATGAAATGCTTCTCCTGGCAGCTCGACACCGCCGGCTTGTTCGCGGCGAGCGTGAGCGACGTCGCCTTCGCGGCGGCAGCGATAGCGGACCGCGATCTGCGCGTCGACGGCATGACGCCGGCGCAGCCGCGCATCGGCGTGATGCGCATGCACATCTGGTCGGAGGCAAGCGAAGCGATGCAAGCCGCGCTCGAAGCGGCGGCGCGCGCGGCGGCCGCCGCGGGTGCCCGCGTCGAAGACGTGCCGCTGCCGCCGGCGCTCGAAGATGCGTGGCGGGCTCATCCCTTGATCCAGGACTACGAGGCCTATCGGGCGCTCGCGTTCGAGTACGATCATCATCGCGATCGCATCGCGCCGACGTTGCGCAAGCTGCTCGACAACGCAGCCAAGATCACCGCGGAGCGTTACGACGAGGCGCGCCGCACCGCGCGGCGCGCGCGGCAACTGCTGAGCGATCTGCTCGACGAGGTCGATGTCATCCTCACGCCGTCGGCACCGGGCGCGGCGCCGCGCGGCCTGCAAACGACCGGCAATCCGATTTTCAATCGGCTGTGGACCTTGATGGGGACGCCGTGCGTGAACGTGCCCGGGCTTGCCGACGATGCCGGCCTGCCGCTCGGGGTGCAAATCGTCGGGCGGTTCGGGCGCGACAAGAGCGCGCTCGAAGCCGCGCTGTTTCTCGAGCGGGCGATCGAGCGCGCGCACGCCTGACCGCGAAGGAAATTTCCTACCAGGGGCTTGGAGCCATTTCTCCAGCAGACGCAAGAGCTTCGGTGTTCGAATGAGCACCCGCGATGCCGGCCGCCCGGAAGGTTATCTTAGAATCTTCCTAAAGTTCGCCGACAGATCCCAGCTTGGCCAAATCCGGAACAATCCCAATCGTTTGTCGTTTGATGATCCACCGGTGCGCGATCCGGTTGGCGCTGCAGCATGTTTCTTTCTTCGGAACCGGATCGCACTCTGCTATAGTTACGCTTCAACTGCGAAGGAGGTGCGCGGTCGTGGACCTTGCCCTGAAGCTGAATGTCCTGGCGGTGTTCGCGGTGTTTCTTTTCATCGCCGCGATCCTGCTCGGCGCATTTTGAATCGGGACTAACAACAAAAATCTTTCCGCCAAAATTGCCGTTCGCGAATGAAAACGGCTACATGGTTTCGACACCGGAGAGAAATTCTCTCCGGTGTTCGCGTTTCAGGGAACAGAAGTCAGTAATCAGTAATCGGGCGCTGTCGTTCCGGCCGAGCGCCCCGGATCAAGTCCGGGGCAGGCTCCGCGCGAGACCTGCCCCCGCGAAAGCGGGGGGCCGGAACCCATGAACACCTTCACCCTGAGGAGGGCGGCCGTCCTTCGAGGCTCGCTTCGCTCGCACCTCAGCGGGGTCCCCACGACGCACTTGCGCCGTGGGGTGCCCCTGATGACGGCCGCCCCTCGAAGGGCCGGCTCGCGCTCGCTGCGCTCGCTTGGCCGGGACGACGTCGCAAGGCGGCAGCATCCTCACGGCGGCGGCGGGGAGAACGCATCGCGCGCCACCGCCTCGACCCAACCCATCGCGACCGCGACGCGGCGGGTCTGGCGCATCTGCCGCTCGACCAGGAGCCACAGCTCCCGCGGCGCCGGCGGGTCGGCGACCGGAACCAGCATGAGCGCGCCGTCGCGTCGGGCGATCGCCAGCGGCAAGAGCGCGCGGCCGATACCGGCGCGGGCTGCCTGATAGATGGTCTCCATGTCGGCCGCGCGCGCGACGACCGGCTCGTGCTCGCGCTTGGCGAGCCAGCGCGCTTCGGGCAGATCGCCGAGCATTTCGTCGAGCCCGATCCAGGGCAATTTCCCGGGGTCGGTGCCGCGGCGCGCGAACACGCCGTATTCCACCATGGCGATGCGCCGCGCGAGAAAGCTGCCGCCGGCGGGCCTCGTCAGTCGCAGCGCGACGTCGGCCTCGCGATGCGTCAGTCCGAGATTTTCCGGGGCGCCGATGAGCTCGACGACGATGCCGGGCGCAAGATCGCGCAGCAGCCGCAACGCCGGCGCCAGCACGTGCGCGGTGATCATCGGCGTCGCCGTGATGCGCACGACCCCTTCGGGCTTGCCTTCCGCTTCCATGGCGAAGGCGGAAGCCAGCGCCGATTCCGCGGATTCGGCCTGTTCCGCCATGCGCCTGCCGAGGTCGGTCGGGATGAGCCGCGTGCCGTCGCGCAGGAACAGCGGCGCGCCGATCACGTCCTCGAGCCGCAGCAGTCGCCGCGACACGGTGGCCTGGTCGACGCCGAGCGCCTTGGAGGCGGCTCCTTGCGTGCCGTGACGCACCACTTCGAGCAGGATCCGGGCATCGTCCCAGGAGAGTGCTTTATGCATGCGCGCATGGATATCACGCGCGCATTCCGGTTTCGATGACGCCGTGCCGGTATTTTCGAACCTTCACTCCGCCGCTTCTCGCGCGGGCGGGGCGAGCGTGTAATTGAGGATCGGCGCGAGCCATTTCTCCGCCTCTCCGAGCGACCAGTTCTTGCGCGCGGCGTAATCCTCGACCTGGTCGCGCTCGATCTTGCCGACGCCGAAATAGCGGCTCTCGGGATGGCTGAAATAGACGCCGCAGACCGAGGCGCCCGGCCACATGGCGAAGCTCTCGGTGAGCCGCACGCCGATGCCGGTCTCGGGCTGCAGCAGCCGGAACAGAGCGGCCTTCTCGGTGTGATCGGGCTGCGCCGGATAGCCGGGCGCGGGGCGTATGCCGACGTATTTCTCTCCGATCAGGTCCGTGGGCGCGAGTGCTTCGCCCGCGGCATAGCCCCAGAACTCCTTGCGGACGCGCTCGTGCATACGCTCGGCGAGTGCCTCGGCGAGCCGATCGGCCAGCGCCTTGACCATGATGGCGGAATAATCGTCGTTGGCGTGCTTGAAGCGGTCCGAGACCTCGTCCTCCCCCAAGCCCGCCGTGACGATGAATGCACCGACGTAATCCTCGACCGCGCTCTCGATCGGAGCCACGAAGTCGGACAGCGACAGATTCGCCCTGCCCTCGCGCTTTGCCGCCTGCTGGCGCAGGCCGTGCAGGACCGCAATGGGTTTCTTGCGGGTTTCGTCGGCGAACAGCACGATATCGTCGCCCACGCCGTTTGCGGGCCAGAAGCCGATCGCGGCCGCGGCGCCGAAGGAGCACTCGTTGACGAAGCTCTGCAGCATCGCCCGCGCGTCCTCGTAGAGCCCGCGCGCCGCGACACCGTATTTCTCGTCGTCGAGGATCGCCGGAAATTTTCCCGGGAGCTCCCAGGTGGCAAAGAACGGCGACCAGTCGATGTAATCGACGAGCTCGCCGAGCGGATAATCGGCGAACGCCTTGGTGCCGAGAAATTGCGGCCGCGGCGGCCGATAGCCCGACCAATCGAATTTGGGCGCGTTCTTCCGCGCCGCCGGAAGCGCGAGGCGATGCCGGTCCTCGTGCTGGCGCGCGTGCGCGGCGGCGATTTTCGCATATTCGGCGCGGACCTCGGCAACATAGGGCGCCCGGCTCTGCGGCGAGCGCAGCGCCGCCGCGACGCCCACCGCGCGGCTCGCATCGGTGACATAGACCGTTTGCCCGCGCCGGTAGTTCGGATGGATTTTGACCGCGGTGTGAACCCTGCTCGTGGTGGCGCCGCCGATCAGGAGCGGCAGATCGAAGCCCTGACGTTCCATCTCGGCGGCGACGTTGCACATCTCGTCGAGCGAGGGCGTGATCAGGCCGGACAGCCCGATCATGTCGGCGCGCTCGCTGCGCGCGGTCTCCAGGATCTTGGTCGCCGGCACCATCACGCCGAGATCGATCACCTCGTAATTGTTGCACTGGAGCACGACGCCGACGATGTTCTTGCCGATGTCGTGGACGTCGCCCTTGACCGTCGCCATCACGATTTTTCCGGCGGCGCTCGCCTGGTCGAGACCCTTCTCGCGCTTCTCCTGCTCCATGAACGGCATCAGGTGCGCGACCGCCTGCTTCATCACGCGGGCCGATTTCACCACCTGCGGCAGGAACATTTTTCCCGAGCCGAACAGATCGCCGACGACGTTCATGCCGGCCATCAGCGGACCCTCGATCACGCCGAGCGGCCGCTCCGCGGCGCGCCGTGCTTCCTCGGTATCCGCGACGATGAAATCGGTGATGCCGTGGACGAGCGCGTGGCCGAGCCTCTGCTCGACCGGCCCGTTCCGCCAGGAAAGATCCGGCTCCCTTTTTTCCTTGCCGGCGCTCCTGAAGCGCTCGGCGAGCGCCAGCAGCCGCTCGGTGGCGTCCTTGCGGCGGTTGAGCACCACGTCCTCGCAGGTCTCCCGCAGCTCCGGATCGAGATCGTCGTAGACCGCGAGCTGCCCGGCGTTGACGATGCCCATGTCCATGCCGGCCTGGATGGCGTGGAACAGGAACACCGAGTGCATCGCCTCGCGCACCGCCTCGTTGCCGCGGAACGAGAACGAGAGATTGGAGACGCCGCCCGAGATGTGCACGTGCGGAAGATTCTGCCGGATCCAGCGCGCCGCCTCGATGAAGGCGACGCCATAGCCGTCGTGCTCCTCGATGCCGGTCGCGACCGCGAAGATGTTCGGATCGAAGATGATGTCTTCGGGCGGAAAGCCGACCTGGTCGACCAGGATGTCGTAGGCCCGCGCGCAGATCGTCCGCTTGCGCTCGATGGTGTCGGCCTGGCCTTTTTCGTCGAACGCCATCACCACGACGGCGGCGCCGTAGCGGCGCACGATCTTCGCCTGCCGCACGAACTCCGCCTCGCCCTCCTTCATCGAGATCGAGTTCACCACCGGCTTGCCTTGCAGGCATTTCAGGCCGGCCTCGATGATGCGGAATTTCGAGGAATCGACCATCACCGGCACGCGGGCGATGTCCGGCTCCGCGGCCATCAGATGCAGGAACTCGACCATGGCCCCTTCGGAATCGAGCAGGCCCTCGTCCATGTTGACATCGAGCATCTGCGCGCCGTTCGCCACCTGGTCGCGCGCGACCTCGAGCGCTGCGGCAAGGTCGTTGTCGCGGATCAGCTTGCGGAAGCGGGCGGAGCCGGTGACGTTGGTGCGCTCGCCGATGTTCACGAAGCGGATTTCCGGCGTCAGCGTGAACGGCTCGAGGCCCGAGAGCCGCAGCAGGCGCGGCGGCTGCGGGATTTGCCGCGGCGCCTTGCCGTGGACCGCGTCGGCGATGGCGCGGATATGCGCGGGCGTGGTGCCGCAGCAGCCGCCGACAATGTTGACTAGCCCTGCGGCGGCGAACTCGCCGATGAGCCCGGCCATGAACTCCGGGCTCTCGTCGTAGCCGCCGAACTCGTTGGGCAGGCCGGCGTTCGGATAGGCGCACACCAAGGTGTCGGCGACGCGGCTGATCTCGGCGATATGCGCGCGCATCTCCTTGGCGCCGAGCGCGCAATTGAGCCCGACCGAGAACGGCGTCGCATGCCGCACCGAGTTCCAGAACGCCTCCGGGGTCTGTCCCGACAGGGTGCGGCCGGACAGATCGGTGATGGTCCCCGAGATCATGACGGGCAAACGAACGCCGCGCTCCTCGGACAGCTCGGCGATCGCATAGAGCGCCGCCTTGGCATTGAGCGTGTCGAAGATGGTCTCGATCAGCAGCATGTCGACGCCGCCATCGAGGAGCCCGCGCGCCTGTTCGGCATAGGCGGCCTTGAGCTCGTCGAAGGAAATCGCGCGGAAGCCGGGCCGGTTGACGTCGGGCGAGAGCGAGGCGGTGCGGTTGGTCGGCCCCATGGCGCCGGCCACGAACCGGCGGCGGCCGTCCTCCTGGGCGGCGATCGCCGCCGCCTCGCGCGCGATTCGCGCGCCGTCGCGATTGAGCTCGTAGACGAGCTCCGCCATGCCGTAATCGGCCTGCGCGATCGCGGTCGAGGAGAAGGTATTGGTGGCGGCGACGTCGGCGCCGGCGCGGAAATAGGCGAGATGGATGTCGCGCACTGCTTCCGCTTGGGTGAGGTTGAGCAGATCGTTGTTGCCGCGCACGTCGCGTTGCCAGTCGGCGAAGCGCGCGCCGCGGTAGCCCTGCTCGTCGAGCTTGAGCGCCTGGATCATGGTGCCCATGGCGCCGTCGAGCACCAGGATGCGCTCGGCCGCGAGCTTCTTGAGCTCGGCCTCTACAGACGGCGCTTCGATATTTGCACGCGGATCGGACATCGTATCAGCGAACTCGGCGGTTGCTCTCCCTCTCCCCGTTGGGGAGAGGGGTGGGGTGAGGGGGTCCGGATCGATCGATTACGCTCAGGATCGATTCCAAAACGCCATCGATGTTTTCGTGCACCTCATTGTTCCAGAATCTCAGCACCAGATATCCCATGGCCTCCAGAACTTTCGTTCGATTCGTTTCATCCGCGGTGGCATGCTGCCCGCCATCAACTTCGATGACGAGATGAGCTTCGGCACAGAAGAAATCCACGACATAGCGGTCGATCGGCACCTGCCTCCTGAACTTCAAGCCATTGAGTCTCCGATCACGCAGCCTCAGCCAGAGGATACGCTCGGCGTCCGTTTGACTTCGGCGCAAGCGCCTCGCTGTTGAAACTCTGCCGCTCGCATTTATCACGATGGCATTCCGCTCAAATTCTCCTTCCGAACCCCCTCACCCCATCCCTCTCCCCTGCGGGGAGAGGGAGTCCTTTGCCGCTGCGCACTGCCCTACCTCCTGGTCTCGCTTGTTGCATCGCTCGAGCCGGCTTGCTGGAGTGAACTCACGCCACCGCTTTCCTTGCTTCGCTTGCCGCATGGGGCCGCAGACCGAGCAGATGGCAGATCGCGTAGACGAGGTCGGCGCGGTTCATCGTGTAGAAATGAAAATCGCTCACCCCGCGGTCGACGAGGTCGAGCACCTGCTCGGCCGCGACCGCCGCCGCGATCAGCTTGCGGGTCGCCGGATCGTCCTCGAGCCCGTCGAAGCGCTCGGCGAGCCAGCGCGGCACCGAAGCGCCGCAGCGTTCCGCGAACGTCTTCGCCTGCTTGAAATTCTGCACCGGCAGGATGCCCGGCACGATCGGAATTCGGATGCCGCGAGCGCGGACGCGGTCGAGATAGCGGAAGTAATGATCGTTATCGAAGAAGAACTGCGTCATCGCGCGCGCGGCCCCGGCGTCGACCTTGGCCTGCAGCATGTCGAGGTCGGCTTCGAGCGTCGGGCTGTCGGGATGCTTTTCCGGATAGGCGGCAACCGAAATCTCGACGTCGGCGATCTTCCGGATGCCGGCGACGAGCGCGGCCGCATTGGCGTAGCCGCCCGGATGCGGCGCATAGCGCTCGCCGACGCCGCCCGACGGATCGCCGCGCAGCGCCACGATATGCCGCACCCCGGCCTCGCAATAGGCGCGGACCACGGCGTCGATCTCCGCACAATTTGCGGCGACGCAGGTCAGGTGCGCGGCGGGAACGAGCGCGGTCTCGGCCAGGATGCGCTTGACGGTCGCATGCGTGCGCTCCCGCGTCGAGCCGCCGGCGCCGTAGGTCACCGACACGAAGCTCGGCGCGAGCGGCGCCAGCCGTTGGACGGATTCCCACAGCGTTTTGTCCATCTCTTCGGTTTTCGGCGGGAAGAACTCGAAGGAGACGCGGCATTTGCCGGCGAGGCCGGCGGAACGGCTGGCGTGGAATTGCGCTTGCGTAACCATCAGGCGACCTCGCGCGCCGGGCCCGCGAAGGCGATGCGAGGGTCGCGCCCGAGCCACAGCGAAACGGCAATCTTGCCTTCCGATCCGGGTTCGGGCGCCAGGGTGTCTTGCAGCACCAGGTCGAGCCCGGCGGCCGTCATCCATTGCGCCACGGTCTCGGCCGCAAACCCGAGCCGCAGGTGGGCATGCTCCTCGCGCAGAAACTCGAGGTCGTGCGGAGCGAAATCGATCACCAGCAGCGCCCCGCCGGGCCGCAGTACCCGGGCGGCTTCGCGGATGGCTCTTGCGCCGTCGTCGAGATAGTGCAGCACCTGATGCACGAGCACGACGTCGAAGGAATCCCGCGGCAGCCGCAAATCATAGATGTCGCCCTGGCGCACGCTGCAATGCTTGAGCCCGGCCCGCTCGAGACGCGCACGCGCGAGCCGAAGCATGTCGGGGGAAAGGTCGATGCCGAGTCCCCGCTCGATCTCGGGCCCGAACAGCTCGAGCATGCGCCCGGTCCCGGTGCCGAGATCGAGCAACGAGCGCAGCGGCCGCTCGGCGAGCGCGGCGCGGATGGCGGCTTCGACCGCGACGTCGGCAACATGCAGCCGCCGGATGCGGTCCCACTCGGCGGCGTGTGCGCGGAAATAGGCTTGCGCGGTCGCGGCGCGTGCCGCGCGTACTTCGGCCAGGCGCTCACGATCGCGGGTCACCACCGGGTCGGCCGGATCGAGCCGGCCGATCAGCACGCGGGCGGCCTCGGCGCCACCGCCGCGCTCGGCGAGCCGAAAGAATGCCCAGGTACCTTCGCGATAGCGCTCGACGAGCCCGGCCTCCGAGAGGAGCCGCAAGTGCCGCGAGATTCGTGGCTGCGACTGGCGCAGGATCTCGGTCAGGTCCGAGACGGTGAGCTCCGCCTCGGCAAGCAGCATCAGCACCCGCAGTCGGGTCGCTTCTGCGGCCGCTCGCAACGCGCTATGGAGCTCGCCAAAGGCTAAATGGCCGGGGTTCGACATGGCCTCTCACGCCACCACAATAGACATAAAGATATCTTTATACCGTTAAGCCGAGATCCGCAAGGCCGTCGTTCCGGGGCGCCGCGCAAGCGGCGAACCGGGAACCCATGACCTCCGGGCGTCCGGTAAACACGGAAACGTCTATATTCATGAATCCCCGGTTCCCTCCCGGAGCCTGCCCCGAACCCTGATCCGGGGGTCGGGCCCCGGGATGACGGTTTAGAGCGGTGATCAGGAGAACGAGGATGAGCCCGTCCGACATCCGCCCCGGAGAGGTTGCGGTGCCCCTGCCCGCGCATTTCGATGCGCAGCTGTATTTCATCGGCCGCATTCGCACGCCATGGACGCGCCGGGAGGATTGCCCGAAGAACGCCCGGGAGTCCGACGCGGTCTGCAGCATCGCGGTCGACGCGCGCTGGGCGGACGCGCTGACCGACGTCGAGAGCTGCAGCCATCTCCTCGTGCTCTATTGGATGGACCGCGCCCGGCGCGACCTCGTGCTGCAGGTGCCGCGGCATTACGGCGAGCCGCGCGGCACCTTTGCGCTGCGCTCGCCGGTGCGGCCCAATCCGATTGCGGCCAGCGTCGTGCATCTCCTAGAGCGCAACGGCCGCGTGCTCTCGGTTGCCGGGCTCGATTGCCTTGACGGCACGCCGCTGCTCGATCTGAAACCCTATTTCGCTTCGACCGACGCGGTGCCGGACGCCGTGGTCGGCTGGCATGCCCGCCGCTGATCCGGCGGCGGTGGAATACCGCTTGGCATTGCCATCTATGGGGTCGTCCCGGCCGAGGCAGCGAAGCTGCCGAGAGCCGGGATCCATGCCCACGGGGCTGTGGACCGCGAACTGTGCATCTGCCGCATCCGTGACTATGGGTCCCCGCTTTCGCGGGGACGACGGCTCGGAGCAATTCATCTCAAAAACGTGAAATCTCCTCCACGGAACCTTTGAACCTCCTGTGTCGTTGTCGCGACGAATGGCCAGCCGACAGGGGGTTGCCATGTCATCGCTAAAGTCCGTTTCGAGCCGCGTTGCCGCGGCCGCGATCGCCGTTGCCGCCTTGGGCAGCACGGTTTCCGCCGATCCGCTCGGCCTTGCCGAGCCGATGCGCAATCCGGGGATGATTTTCGACAACGCGGTGCGGGATCAGGGCTCCGATCTCGGCATGCCGTCCCATCTGCGGCGCCAAGTGGTGCAATTCTCCGGCGCGGAAGCGCCCGGCACCATCGTCATCGATACCGCGAACACCTACCTCTATTACGTGGTCGGCAGCGGCCGGGCGATCCGCTACGGCATCGGGGTGGGCCGCGAGGGCTTCACCTGGTCGGGCGTCGAGACGATCGCCCGCAAAGCCGAATGGCCGGATTGGATTCCGCCCGCCGAAATGGTGGCGCGCCAGCCCTACCTGCCGCGCTGGGTCGCCGGCGGCCCGGGCAACCCGCTCGGCGCGCGCGCGCTCTATCTCGGCAACACCGCCTATCGCATCCACGGCACCAACCAGCCTTCGACCATCGGCGGCCACGTTTCGAGCGGCTGCATCCGCATGCTCAACGAGGACGTGATGGACCTCTTCGACCGCGTGCAGGTCGGAACCAAGGTCGTGGTGCTGCCGAACTCGCGCGGCCGCGACATCGCGCGGGCGCAATCGCCCGGCTACGCCTCGTCCCAGCCGGTCCCGGCTGCGCAACCGCTGTCCGCCCGGTTCCCGTTCGCAAGTTCGACCATCCTGCGCCCATCCGGCCTCTATTGAGCCGGGCTGCAGTCGCCGGGCCGCAGGCGCTTGCGGCCCCTGCCGATGGCGAACTCGGACGGCGTGCGCGCCTTCGGGCTTTACCGAGTGCAGGGCCGCTCCGGGCCGGGGTCGCGTTGACAGCAGGCCGCACAGGTCTAGATTAGACTTGTTCCGAGGGGAGCCCCGATAAGGGGCTGAGATACCGCAGCCGACACGCGGTGACCCTTTGAACCTGATCCGGGTCACGCCGGCGAAGGGACGGGAACTGTTCCTGCCAAAGCCGCTCTTCAGCCCGGATCTCCCGAACGCAGCCGAATGGAGGAGATCCGATGAACAAGCACGTGGCGGACCTCGCCGCCCCCGCCGCCCCCGCCGCCCCCGCCGCCCCCAAGGTGACGACCGGACCGCTCCCGGCCTCGCGGAAAATTTTTTCGACGCCCGAGGGCGCGCCGGACCTGCGGGTGCCGCTGCGCGAGATCATGCTGTCGGAGCCTTCCGGCGAGGCACCGCTTCCGGTCTACGACACCTCGGGGCCCTATAGCGATCCGGCGGTGCGCATCGAGGTGACGCAAGGCTTGGCGCGCACCCGCGAGGCCTGGGTGCGCGAGCGCGGCGGGGTCGAATCCTACGCGGGTCGCGAGGTCAAACCCGAGGATAACGGCAACGCCGGCACGCGGCTGGAGCGCGCGTTCGAGCGCCGGCATGCGCCGCTGCGCGGCACCGGGGAAAAGCCGCTGACCCAGCTCGAATGGGCCCGCGCCGGCGTCACCACCAAGGAGATGATCTACATCGCCGATCGCGAGAACCTCGGGCGCAAGCAGAGGCTTGAGCGCGCGGAAAGCGCGCTCGCCGACGGCGAAAGCTTCGGCGCGGAAATTCCGCCGTTCGTGACGCCGGAGTTCGTGCGCGAGGAAGTCGCGCGCGGGCGCGCCATCATTCCCGCGAACATCAATCATGCCGAGCTCGAGCCGATGATCATCGGCCGCAATTTTCTCACGAAAATCAACGCCAACATCGGCAATTCGGCGGTGACCTCCTCGGTCGAGGAGGAAGTCGAAAAAATGGTTTGGGCGATCCGCTGGGGCGCCGACACCGTGATGGACCTCTCCACCGGCCGCAACATCCACACCACGCGCGAATGGATTCTGCGCAATGCGCCGGTGCCGATCGGCACCGTGCCGATCTATCAGGCGCTGGAGAAGGTTGCGGGCGATCCGGTCAAGCTCGACTGGGAGGTCTACAAGGACACGCTGATCGAGCAATGCGAGCAGGGCGTGGATTATTTCACCATCCACGCCGGCGTGCGGCTCGCCTATGTGCCGCTGACCGCCCGGCGCGTCACCGGCATCGTGTCGCGCGGCGGCTCGATCATGGCGAAATGGTGCCTGTCGCGGCACAAGGAGAGCTTCCTCTACGAGCGCTTCGAGGAGATCTGCGACCTGATGCGCAAATACGATGTGTCGTTCTCGCTCGGCGACGGCCTGCGGCCCGGTTCGATCGCCGACGCCAACGATGCGGCGCAATTCGCCGAGCTCGAGACCTTGGGCGAGTTGACCAAGATCGCCTGGGCCAAGGGCTGCCAGGTGATGATCGAGGGCCCCGGCCACGTGCCGATGCACAAGATCAAGATCAACGTCGAGAAGCAGCTGAAAGAGTGCGGCGAGGCGCCGTTCTATACGCTGGGGCCGCTCACGACCGACATCGCGCCCGGCTATGACCACATCACCTCGGCGATCGGCGCGGCGATGATCGGCTGGTTCGGCACCGCGATGCTCTGCTACGTGACGCCGAAGGAGCACCTCGGCCTGCCCGACCGCGAGGACGTGAAAGAAGGCGTGATCGCCTACAAGATCGCCGCGCATGCCGCCGATCTCGCCAAAGGCCATCCGGCCGCGCAGCTGCGCGACGACGCGCTCTCCCGCGCGCGCTTCGATTTCCGCTGGGAGGACCAGTTCAACCTCTCGCTCGATCCGGAGACGGCGCGCGCCTTTCACGACGAGACGCTGCCCAAGGAGGCGCACAAGGTCGCGCATTTCTGCTCGATGTGCGGGCCGAAATTCTGCTCGATGAAGATCACGCAGGACGTGCGCGACTATGCGGCGACGCTCAACGACAAGGAGGCCGGCATGGCCGAGATGTCGCAGAAATTTTTGGACATGGGCGCCGAGGTCTACGTCGACGCCGCAGCCGTGAAGGCGAGCAACAAAGCGCTGTGACGCAGCACCGAAAACTCGCGACCGATGATCCGCTACGACGAGCACGCGGAATTTCAGTTGGCGCGTCGAGGTATCGACAAGGCATGGGTAGAGGAGGCGATCCGTAATCCGGACACCGTGAAGACGAAGCGGAATAGACGTTTGTACCTCAAGTGTCTGCCGGCTCGCCACATCATGCTGCTCGTGGTGACGCCGGCGGATGATCCCGACTACGTGATCACCGCCTATTTTGACAGGACAAGACCATGCGCGTGAGAGTGGATGCTGGAGCAGACGCGGTCTATCTCAACCTGACCGACCGCCCCATCCAGGAAAGCGAGGAAGTCGCCGACGGCATCGTAGTGGATTACGATGCCGAGGGCCGCATCGTTGGCATCGAAATCCTCGATGCGTCGAAGCGAACCGAGGATCCCTCTGCGCTGAAGCAATTCAGCTTCGAAATGCCGGACGTCAGTTGATCTGCGGGGCTTGCGAGGGAATTTTGTTTAGCGTTGCCGTCACCCTGAGGCGCCCGAGCGAAGCGAGGGCCTCGAAGGGCGATCCAGGACGCGCAGGCCGTCCTTCGAGGGCCGCGCTACGCGCGGCCACCTCAGGATGACGGCCGGAAATTCGTCCGAGGCCTGCCCTCCCCGGATTGCGCGGCGCTTCGCGCCGCTTCATCCGGGCTACGGCGGCATGACGGTCTGGCCCGCCCATATCCGCCCGCCTCCGTTCATCTTTCCCCCACATCTTGTTCATAGTTCAGTCAAATTGGCTGTGCTTAGTTCGGGCTACCGGCTGCAACCTTTGCACAACCTTTCCATGGGATTCTTGCCGCGATCGGGCCCTCCCGACGCCCCTCCAGGAGACCTGCCATGAAGAAGACCCTACTTGCCCTCGCCGCGGCCGCATCGATCGGCGCCGCGGCGCTTGCCGCGCCGAGCCCGGCCCAAGCCGGCGGCTGCTTCGGCTGCGCCGTCGGCGCCGGCGTCGCCGGCGGCTTCATCGCCGGCGCCATCATCGGCTCGGCGGCCGCCGCGCCTCCGCCCTATTACGGCCCCGCCCCGGCGTACTACGGCCCCGGCCCCGGCTGCTATTACACCCGCCAGCCGATGTGGGACCCCTATATCGGCGCCTATCGGCCCGGCCCCCGCGTGATGGTCTGCCCGTAACGGGGGAGGCCTGATCCGGCTTCGTGCCGGCTAAGCCTATCGAGACCCGGCGGCGCTGCCCGCCGGGTTTTGTTTGCCCGGCGGCGCGGATTGACAATTCAGTGTGTATAAATACATCATGAACAGCCGCGAGATCATCGCGAAGCTTTTGGCGGAAGGCTGGCAGCGGGTCGGACAGAAGGGCAGCCATGTCCAATTCAAGCATCCGGCGAAGCCGGGTCGAGTGACGGTTCCGCATCCGGAAAAGCACATCCCGGTCGGCACGCTTCGCAGCATCGAAAAGCAGGCCGGCGTCAAGCTGAGATAGACGAATGCGCTCTTACATCGCCCTCATCCATAAGGACCCTCACAGCGAGTTCGGGGTGTCGTTTCCGGATTTCCCCGGCTGCATTTCCGCCGGAGCCACGCTCGACGAAGCGCGCACCAATGCCGAAGAGGCTCTCGCCTTCCATGTTGAAGGCATGGCGGAGGACGGCGATGCCATCCCGGAGCCTTCCTCGCTCGAGCAGATCATGGCGGACCCGGAGAATCGTGACGCCGTCGCCGTCCTGATCCCGCTGCGCGAACAAGCAGCCCGCACCGTGCGGGTCAACATCACGCTGCCGGAAGCGACGCTTGCGGAGATCGACCGCTACGCCGAGGCGCACGGATTCACGCGATCCGGATTTCTGGCGCAAGCCGCAAAGCGAGCCATCGAACAGGCATAAAGCGGCGCAACGCGAACTGCGCTGCATTCAATTCCTGCCGGCCCGGCTGCGCATGTGGTCGAGCACGGCGGCGGTCGGCCAGCAGTCGAGCTTCAGGCCGTTGGCCTTCTGATAGGCGCCGAGCGCGAGCCGCGTCTTCATCCCGGCCTTGCCGTCGATTTTCTCGGCGTAAAACCCGAGCTCGGTGAGCCGCCGCTGCATCTCTTCTAGCTGCGCCGTCTTGAGCTGCACCACCTCGGCCCACGGCGTCTCGAATGCGCGCGCGTCGCGGATGCGATCGCTCAATTGCCCGACGAACAGCACGTAGAGATCGGAAAAATTGTAGTCTTTCAGGACGAAATAGTTCGCAAGAATCAGAAAGCCGGGGCCGTAGATGCCCGCCGGCAGCAGCAGCGAGGCCGGTTGCGAAAGTTCCTCGGCCGAAAGCTTGCGGTCGAACGCGGGCGTAAAGCCGCGCCGCACCCATTCGGCGATGGGCGATTTCTGGTCGGGATCGGCGAGCGTGCAGTCGACCCCTTTGGGCACGCGGACCTCATAGGCCCAGCGCTGGCCCTTCAGCCAGCCCTTCTCCGCGAGCTGCTTTGCCGCGGAGGCGAGCGCGTCAGGCACCGAGTTCCAGATGTCGCGGCGGCCATCGCCGTCGAAATCGACGGCGTATTTGTAGAACTCCGACGGCAGGAACTGGGTCAGCCCCATGGCGCCCGCCCACGAGCTGCGCATCTCGGAAAGCTTGACCTCGCCGTCCTCGACCATTTTTAGCGCAAACAGCAGCTCCTGGCGAAACACATCCTTGCGGCGCCCGAGAAAAGCCTGCGTCGCCAGCACCCGGATGGCGTTGTTGCCGGGCTTATATCCGCGGCTGAAACCCGATTCGCGCCCCCAGATCGCGAGCACGACGGTAGGCGGCACGCCGAACCGCTGCTCGATTGCGTGGAGCGTCGCGCCGTATTCGCCGAGCAGCTTGCGGCCTTCGCCGGCGAGCCGCGCCAGCGTCGCTTCCTTCAGATAATCGGCGGGGCGCAGCACGAATTCCGGCTGCTCGCGCTGCGGCGTCGGCCTGCCCGGGACGTCGAGATCGGGCAGCGAGAGATCGGGCTCGAGCGCGCGCGTCGCGGCGTCGAAGGTTTTCCGCGAAATGCCGAACGCCTGCGCGTCCGGCCACAGCGCCTCGAGCCAGGCATGGAACGCCGCATCGGCCGCGGCAGCGGGCGTGCTCACGGCTAACACCACGAGCCAGAGCAGGAGTGAAGCGGCGAGAAGCCGCAGGTTGGACGCAGGCGCATCGACAGGCTCCTCCCTCTCCCCGGCGGGGAGAGGGATGAGGTGAGGGGGAAAGGGCGTTGGTTTGTCAGCAATCGTGGCCCCCTCACCCGCCGCGCTTCGCGCGGCGACCTCTCCCCAGCGGGGAGAGGTGAAGAGCGGCCCGTCCTTCATTTGCGTCTCACCGACCGAATTTCTTGTATTTGATCCGGTGCGGGATGGTGGAATCGATGCCGAGCCGCCGCTTCTTGTCCTCCTCGTAATCGGCGAAATTGCCCTCGAACCATTCGACGTGGCTCTCGCCCTCGAACGCGAGCATGTGGGTGGCGATGCGGTCGAGGAACCAGCGGTCGTGGCTGATGATGACCGCGCAGCCGGCGAAATCCTCGAGCGCCTGCTCGAGCGCGCGCAAGGTGTCGACGTCGAGATCGTTGGTCGGCTCGTCGAGGAGGAGCACGTTGGCGCCGGATTTGAGCATTTTCGCCAGATGCACCCGGTTGCGCTCGCCGCCGGAGAGCTGGCCGACCTTCTTCTGCTGGTCGGCGCCGCGGAAATTGAACGCCGAGCAATAGGCCCGCGAATTGACCTCGCGCTTGCCGAGCGCGAGCAGGTCCTTGCCGCCGGAGATCTCCTCCCACACGCTGTTCTTGCCCTCGAGCGTGTCGCGCGACTGGTCGACGTAGCCGAGCTTGACCGTCTCGCCGATGCGGACTTTTCCGGCGTCGGGCTTTTCCTGGCCGGTGATCATGCGGAACAGCGTGGTCTTGCCGGCGCCGTTGGGGCCGATCACGCCGACGATGCCGCCCGGCGGCAATTTGAAGCTCAAGTCTTCGATCAACAGATTGTCGCCGTAGCCCTTGGCCAGCCCGTCGGCGTCGATGACGTTGGCGCCGAGCCGCTCCGCGATCGGGACGACGATCTGGGCGGTCTGCGGGCCCTTGTCCGCGCTCTTGGCCACGAGCTCCTCATAGGCGCGATAGCGCGCCTTGGATTTCGCCTGGCGCGCGCGCGGCGAGGCCGAGATCCACTCGCGCTCGCGCGCCATAGTGCGCTGGCGCGCCTCCTCCTCGCGGCCCTCCTGCACGAGCCGCTTCTCCTTCTGCTCGAGCCAGGCCGAATAATTGCCCTGGTAGGGAATGCCGCGGCCGCGGTCGAGCTCGAGGATCCAGCCGGTGACGTTGTCGAGGAAATAGCGGTCGTGGGTGACGATCAGGATCGCGCCCGGATAGCTCTTGAGATGGCTTTCGAGCCAGGCGACGGTCTCGGCATCGAGATGGTTGGTGGGCTCGTCGAGCAGCAGCAGTTCGGGGGCTTCGAGCAGCAGCCGGCACAGCGCGACGCGGCGCCGCTCGCCGCCGGAGAGCGTTTCGATCGCGGCGTCGTCCGGCGGGCAGCGCAGCGCGTCCATCGCCTGATCGATCTTGGAATCCAGATCCCACAGGCCCTTGGCCTCGATCTCGTCCTGCAGCCGCGTCATCTCCTCTGCGGTCTCGTCCGAATAGTTCATGGCGAGCTCGTTGTAGCGCGCGAGCACGGCGCGCTGCGGGCCCACCCCCTCCATCACGTTCTCGCGCACGCTTTTCGACGCGTCGAGCTGCGGCTCCTGCGCCAAGTACCCGACCCGCGCCCCCTCGGCCGCCCAGGCCTCCCCGGAGAACTCCTTGTCGAGCCCGGCCATGATCCGCAGCAGCGTCGATTTCCCGGAGCCGTTGGGGCCGAGCACGCCGATCTTGGCATCGGGATAGAACGACAGATTGATGTTCTCGAGCACCTTGCGGTTGCCCGGATAGGTCTTGGAGAGACCCTGCATGTGATAGACGAACTGACGGGCCATCGGCCTTCTGCAAACCAGCGCTGAATGGGATGGAAGCTGCGCTGATGTAGCGATCCTCAGGGAAGAGGGCAAGCCGACAAGCTTTTGCCGTGTTTGCGGCAGAGAACGCGGGCGCCGGTAGCTTGCGGCGCCTAAGCGTCGCCCGCCGATCCGATGGCCCGGCCCGGAAGCCGCTGCCGTAACCTTACGGAAAGCTTGAATCCGGATCGGGATTTGCCGGCGATTTGCGCGCACTCCTCGTTAACGCCTAAAGGGTAGCCTGCCCATGAACGCCGTTTGCAAGGACCAAAGATTCCGGCGTGCCAGGGTTCGGGGCAGGGAAATGAGCGAGTTCGCGCTTTCCAGCGGTTTTGCCGGCCGAAGCATCCGCATGCTGCGGATCGTGGAGCCTTTGCGCAGGCTCGCCCAAGCCTTGTCCGACCATTACCGACCCGAGCTCTACTACATGCGCGGCCCCGGCCCGAAATGGCGCGAGAAGCACGCGCAGCAAGAGGCGGAATCCGCCTCGCCGGGTCTCGCGAGCCTGTACGAGCCGCGCTGAGCGCGGCCTACCCGTTACACTGTCGTCCCGGGGCCCGAGCAACGCGAGGGAACCCGGGACCCATGACCACAATCCGGGCCGCTTCCGCCGCGTTCATAGGTTCCGGCCCCCGCCTTCGCGGGGGCATGGTTCGCCGCGGAGCCTGCCCCGGACCTGATCCGGGGCGGCGCCCCGGAACGACGGAGCCGACCATCGCGGGAAGCTCTTGTGGTGCCGACATAAATTGCCGACATAGAGGGTGCGGGGCCAAGCGCGGCCGCAAGGAACTTGAGCTTCATGCCGCCAGTCATCGACAAGGCGCAGCGCGAATATCTCGTGCGGCCCGACCCGGACGACCCGCGGCTGACCGAGCGCGTGCGCGGCATCGACCATTCCGGCGCGGCGATCGAGACCGCGGTCACGGTCGAGCGCGCGCTCACCATCTTCCTCAACGCGCAGGAGATCGTCACCGCGATGACGATCGGCGACTACCCCGAGTATCTCGCGCTCGGCTACCTGCTCAACCAGAACATGCTGCGGGTCGACGACGTCGTGACCGGCGTCGACTACGACGAGGACCTCGCGGTGGTGGTGGTGCGCACCGAGCGCAGCACCGATTACGAGCAGAAGCTCAAGAAGAAGGTGCAGACCTCGGGCTGCGCCCAGGGCACGGTGTTCGGCGACCTGATGGAAGTGATCGAGAACGCGGCGCTGCCCAAGACCGAGCTGCGCACGTCCTGGCTCTACGCGCTCACCCACAAGATCAACACCACACCCTCGCTCTATCTCGAGGCGGGCGCCATCCACGGCTGCGTGCTGTGCGAACGCGATTCTCCGCTGGTCTATATGGAGGACGTCGGCCGCCACAACGCGGTCGACAAGATCGCCGGCTGGATGTTCCGCAACAAGGTGGGCGGCGACGATAAGATTTTCTACACCACCGGGCGACTGACTTCCGAGATGGTGATCAAGACGGTCCGGATGGGCATTCCGATCCTGGTGTCCCGCTCGGGATTTACCGCCTGGGGCGTCGATCTCGCCCGCCGGGCCGGCCTCACCCTGATCGGCCGCGCTCGCGGCCAGCGCTTCATCGCGCTTTCCGGAGAGGACCGCATCGTGTTCGACCAGGATCCGCGCACCGTCGAGGAAGAGAGCGCGAGGCACCGTCGCAAGGCGGCGGCCCATGACGAATGAAAGCACGAATGAAAGCGCGAATGAAAGCGCGAATGGGCCCGCGCGCGAACCTGCGACCTACGGTCTGATCCTGGCGGGCGGGCTCGCGCGCCGCATGGGCGGCGGCGACAAGACGCTGACCCGCATCGGGGAAAAGACGATCCTGGAGCGGGCGATCGCACGGGTCGGGCCGCAATGCGCCGGCCTGCTCATCAATGCCAACGGCGATGTCTCGCGCTTTGCCCGGTTCGGGCTTCCGGTGGTCGCCGACGACATTACCGGCTTCGCCGGCCCGCTGGCCGGCATCCTGGCCGGGCTCGATTGGGTGGCGGCGAACACATCGGCCATCGCGTGGGTGGTGAGCGTGCCCGGCGATTGCCCGTTCCTGCCGCGCGATCTCGTTGCCCGGCTTCATGAAGCGCGCACGGCAAGCGAGCTTCCGCTCGCCTGTGCGCGCTCGGGCGAATGGCGGCATCCGGTGGCGGGGCTCTGGCCGGTTGCGCTGCGGCACGATCTGCGCGGCGCGCTCGGCGCCGGATTGCGCAAGATCGAAGCGTGGACGCAAACCCACGGCGTGGCGCTCGCCGCATGGCCCGCCGAGCCGGTCGATCCGTTCTTCAACGTCAACACGCCGCAAGACGCCGCCGAAGCCGAGCGCATGGCGCAACGCGGCGCGTGATCGCTGGCGCCGCGGGCAAATGAACGTTATAATTCGATCAACAATCGAGAACCCTGGGGAGGAATGAACCATGCGCGCGTTTCTCGCTGCCTGCATCGCGGCCATCATCCTGGCGGCCTGCGGCGTGCTTGCGCTCGGGGCGGCCCAGAAGGCCTCCGGCGTCGCGTTCTCGACCGAGGGCGTGCGCATCGATCCGAGCTGGAGCTGGCGCCAGATGTTTCCGCGCTCCGCGGGCAACCCGGCGGCGCCCCGCGCCCAATCCGGACCGGACAGCGCCGCCATGACCCACCTCGGCGCGCAAGGCTGCGAGGAGACCAGCGCGTATCAGCAGATCTTCGTCGATTTCGGCGAGAGCAGCGAAAGCGACGCCTGCGCGGTCAGCCAGTGATCACGGGGGTCAGGGATCAGAGGTCGAGATTCATATCGATCCGGGTAACTCTTTACACGTCATGGCCGGGCTTGTCCCGGCCATCCACGCCTTGCATAGATCGGGATTGAGATCGTGGATGCCCGGCACAAGAGCCTGCCCCGGACTTGATCCGGGGCCGGGCATGACGGGTTAGACCGCTCACCCGATCAGGGATGCGTGCGGTAGAAATCCGACCTGCTGCCCCGGCTCGACCCGCGTCGTTTCCTCGTCGAGCTCCACCAGTCCCGCGCTTTCGGTCAGCGAGCTCAAGATTCCCGCGCCGTCACGGGGATATTTGCTGGCTTCGATGCTGCCGTCGGCGCCGCGCGCGAGCGTCACCCGCACGTATTCGCGCCGCCCCCTCTTCTTGCGATAGGAAAACCCGGCGCGCACCGGGAGCGCGATCATCGGATCCGGCAGCGCGCCGGCAAGACGCAACAGCAGCGGCCGCACCACCCGGACGAAGGTAACGAACGCCGCGACCGGGTTGCCGGGCACGCCGACGAAGGCTGCGCCCTTGATCACCGCCATCGCGACCGGCCGTCCCGGCTTGATGGCGACGCGCCAGAATACCAGCTTGCCGACGGCTTCGACCGCCGCGCGCACATGATCGGCCTCGCCGGTCGAGACGCCGCCCGAGGTGAGCACGAGGTCATGGTCCTGTGCCGCCGCGGCGAGCGCGGATTCGAGCCGCTGCAGATCGTCGGCGAGAATGCCCAAATCGGTGATCTGTGCGCCGAGCCGGGCCAGCATCTCGGCGAGCAAGCGGCGGTTGGCGTCGAACAGCGCCGCGTCCGGCCGGCGCGATCCGGGCTCCACGATCTCGTCTCCGGTGGAGAAGAGCGCAACGCGCACGCGCCGCCGCACCGGCAGATCGGTCAGCCCGAGCGCCGCGGCGAGCGCGATATGCTGCGGCGCGAGGCGGCGACCGGCCGGCAGCGCCACCGCGCCCGCGCGCACGTCCTCGCCGGTAACGCGGCGATTGGCGCCCGACGCCAGCCCCGCCGGCACGATCACGCAATTGCCCTCGGTGCGGCAATCCTCCTGCATGAACACGGTGTCGGCGCGCGCGGGTATCGGCGCGCCGGTGAAGATGCGAACGGCTTCGCCTTTGCGCATCGGCCGCACCGAGGCGCGTCCGGCGGTGAGGCGATCGGCCACCATGAGCGGCGTCTCGGCGACCGGATCGAGATCGGCGTGGCAGACCGCGTAACCGTCGACCGCCGAATTGTCGAACGGCGGCAGGTCGAGCGGAGCGATCAAGTCCTCGGCCAGCACGCGGCCGGCCGCATGATCGAGGCTCACCCGTTCGATCTCGGTAACCGGGCTCACGCGCTCGAACATCAGCCGCTCGACGTCATCGACTAAGAGCAGCGGGCCGCCGAAGGCAAAGCAATCGTCGGAAAGCTGCGCCATCAGCCGCTCCAGACGCCCTCGAGCGCCGTCGCGACCGGCGCCGCGCGGGCGAGCATCGTTGCGAGGATCGCCTCGACGTCGTCGAGCGCCAGTACCGGAACCCGCGCCGACGGCAGCGGCCGGTCGGACGCGATCGCGACGATGTTCGGATCCTCGGGATGCAGCAGCGGCTTGCCCAAGGATTCGCGGAATACCTCGAGCTTGGGATGGGAAGCGCGCTTGAATCCTTCGACGATGACGAGATCGACCGGCGCGAGCTTTTGCAGCAGCGCGTCGAGCGCCGGCTCGGCGCTGCCCCGCAGCTCGTGCACGAGCGCCCAGCGCTTGGCCGAGGACACCAGCACTTCGCTCGCCCCCGCCATGCGATGGCTATGGGAATCCTTGCCCTCGTGGTCGACGTCGAAGCCGTGGTGGGCGTGCTTGATGGTGGAGACCCGGATCCCCCGCTCGACCAGCCGCGGGATCAGCCTGGTTAACAGCGTGGTCTTTCCCGCCCCGCTCCAGCCCGCGATGCCGATGACGCGCATGCGGTGAAATATAGCACTCAACGCGGTGTCGTTCCGGGGCGCCGCGTGGTTCGCGGGCCAGTCGTCATCCTGAGGTGCGAGGCGCGAAGCGCCGAGCCTCGAAGGACGGCTGGCCACCTCACCATGACGGCGGCGAGCCCGGAACCCATGGGCACCAATTGACCTGTGACGCGTAGCCTCATCGTGCAATCGAGGGATCAGGCGGCCATGGGTTCCGGGTCTGGCCCTTCGGGCCAGCCCGGAATGACGCTCTGCGAGGATCGATTGGCCGCTACTCCGCCGGGCTGGGATGCGGCGGCGCGGCGGCCGCGCGGCCCTCTTCCTCCTCGACCCAGAGCGAATGGTGCTCTTTCGCCCAATTCAGGTCGACCTCGCCGCCGCCCATGGCCTCGAACGCCCCCTCCATGCCGATGGTGCCGATATAGATGTGCGCCAGCATGGCGGCGACGAACAGCACGGCGAGGACGCCGTGGACGATTTCCGCGACCTGCATGCCGGCGATGCCGGCCGCATAGAACGGGAAGATCAGGTAATAGCCCGACACGGTCATGCCGGCGCCGGTCAGGATCACCACCCAGAACACGGCTTTTTGCCCGGCGTTGAACCGCCGCGCGGGCGGATGGTCGTGGCCGAAAAAGCCGCCGGCTCTTTTCAGCCATTCCAGATCGATCCGGCCCGGAACGTTATCCCTGACCCACAGCACGAAGATCAGAATGAGGCCGAGCACGAACGGAAAGCTCAGGTAGTCGTGCACGTATTTGGCGCCGACCGAGAACTTGCTGAAAGCCTCCGGCCCCATCAGCGGCAGCAGCAGCGGCTTGCCGAACGTGATGTTGAGCCCGGTGAGCGCCAGGACCACGAACGAGCCCGCGGTCAGCCAATGGGTGAAGCGCTCGACGCCGTTGAAGCGGGTGATCGTGCGCTCGGATCTGCCGCTCTCGATCTTGATCGTGCCGCGGACGGCGTAGAAGGCGATCAGCAGCACCAGCATGCCCAGGATGGCGATCGCGCCGATCCACCGCAGCGTCACTTCGTGGAACTGGCGCCAGTTCCGCCCCTCGGGCTGCTCCACCACGTAGGACTTGGTATCGGGAATGGAGCCGCGCCCCTCGATGCGACGGAATTGCTGCAGCAGCTTGTCTTCCTTGACCGAGCTCGCCGTCGGGTTGACCGACGAAGGCTGCTGCGCCAGCGCCGCCGGCGCCCATGCAACGAGCCCGGCCAAGGCCAGCGATGCAAAGACGAGCCGTAGGCGCGCGAGGAGCGTCGTCATGCCTCTTCCTCCCTTTTCTTGTTCACCTCTCCCCGTAAAATAGAAGGGAGGGATACGCCGTGCCTACACCGCGATCTCTTCGCGGTACGCGGTTTTCCAACCCCATGCGCCGGAGCCGTAGCCGCGCTTCGTCACCCGTTCCTTGTAGATCTGGGCGATGATCTCGCCGTCGCCGGCCAGCAGCGATTTGGTCGAGCACATCTCCGCGCACATCGGCAGCTTGCCCTCGGCGAGGCGATTGGCGCCGTATTTGTCGTATTCCTCCGGCGTGTTGTCGGCCTCGGGGCCGCCGGCGCAATAGGTGCATTTGTCCATCTTGCCGCGGGAGCCGAAATTGCCGACGCGCGGATATTGCGGCGCGCCGAACGGGCAGGCGTAGAAGCAATAGCCGCAGCCGATGCACAGGTCCTTGGAGTGCAGCACCACGGCGTCCGCGGTGGTGTAGAAGCAGTTCACCGGGCACACCGCCGCGCACGGCGCGTCGGTGCAGTGCATGCACGCCATCGACACCGAGCGCTCGCCCGGCTTGCCGTCGTCGATGGTGACCACGCGGCGGCGGTTGATGCCCCACGGCACCTCGTTCTCGTTCTTGCAGGCGGTGACGCAGGCGTTGCACTCGATGCAGCGATCGGCGTCGCACAGGAATTTCATTCGAGCCATGGTGCCGCCTCCTACGCCGCCCGGATCTGGCACAGCGTGACTTTAGGTTCTTGCATGTTGGTCGCCGGATCGTAGCCGTAGCTGGTGATGGTGTTGGCGCTCTCGCCGAGCACGATCGGATCGGCGCCCTGCGGATATTTGCTGCGCAGGTCCTCGCCCTGGTACCAGCCGCCGAAGTGGAACGGCATCCAGGCGACGCCCTTGCCGACGCGCTCGGTCACCAGCGCCTTCATGCGCGCCCGCGAGGCGTTCTCGACCCCGGTGACCCAGACCCAGCCGCCGTCCTTGATGCCGCGGTCGGTGGCATCGGCCGGATTGATCTCGATGAACATGTCCTGCTGCAGCTCGGCGAGCCACTTGTTGGACCGGGTTTCCTCGCCGCCGCCTTCGTATTCGACCAGGCGCCCCGAGCTCAGGATCAGCGGAAACTCCTTCGGAATACCCTTCTCGATCGCCGCCTTCTGCACCGAGAAGCCGATGTTGGGCAATCGGAACTGGCGGCCGTCGGCGAGCGTGGGGTATTTCTCGACGAGGTCGACGCGGGGCGTGTAGATCGGCTCGCGGTGCACGGGGATCGGATCCGGCAGGCCGAACGCGTTCATGCGCGCCTTGGCGTTGCCGTACGGCACGCAGCCGTGCGCCATCGCCACGCGCTGGATGCCGCCGGAGAGATCGGTCGACCATGCCACCGCGTCGGCTTTTTCGCCGCCGATGCGCTCGATCGTGGCCAGCTCCTCGGGCGTGAGATCCTTGTCCCAGCCGAGCTTCTTGAGCACCGCGTAGGTGAACTCGGGATAGCCGTCCTGGATTTCCGAGCCGACCGAATAGGAGCCCTCGGCGAGCAGGTTCACGCCGTCGCGCTCGACGCCGAACCGCGCCCGGAACGTGCCGCCCCCGTCCATGACGTTGAGCGTGGTGTTGTAGAGCAGCGGGGTGCCCGGATGCTTGAGCTCCGGCTTGCCCCAGCACGGCCACGGCAGGCCGTAATAATCGCCCTTGCAGGGGCCCTCCTTGGCCCGCAACGTGACCAGGTCGAAGTCCTTCTGGTTGGCGATATGCAGCTTGAGGCGCTCCGGCGACTGGCCGCAATAGCCGGTCGACCAGCTGCCGCGATTCATCTCGCGCAGAATGTCTTCCGGCACCGGGCGGTCGCCCTCGACCTTGATGTTCTTGAACATCTGGTCGGCGAAGCCGAGCTTCTTGGCAGTGAGGTAGATGACCTGATAGTCGTCCTTGGTCTCGAAGCTCGGCGGCACGATCCGCTCGCCCCATTGCAGCGAGCGATTGGAGGCGACGCGTGAGCCCGAGGATTCGAACTGCGTGCACACCGGCAGCAGATAGGTGCCGTCCTTGCGTCCGGCCTTGACCGCCAGCACCGCCCAGGTAGTCGGGTGCGGATCGGCGATGACCAAGAGATCGAGCTTCTCGAGGCCCTTCACCGATTCGGGGATTCGGGTGATGGAGTTGCTGGCGTGGCCCTGCACGAACATGGCCCGCACGTTGTCCTTCTGGGCGACCTGATCCTTGGGCAGCAGCACCGCGTCGAACCAGCGGGTGAGCGGGATGCCGGGCGTCTCCATGATCTTCTTGTCGTCGAAACGCGCCAGCAAATAGTTGTAGTCGACCTCCCAGACGCGCGCCCAATGCTTCCAGGCGCCCTCGACGAGGCCGTAGTAGAACGGCAGCGTCACGATATCGAGGCCGACGTCGGTCGCGCCCTGCACGTTGTCGTGGCCGCGGAAGATGTTGGCGCCGGTGCCCGGCTTGCCGACGTTGCCGGTCAAGAGCAGCGCCATGCAGCTCGCGCGCACGTTGGCGGTGCCCACCGTGTGCTGGGTCTGGCCCATGCACCAGATCAATGTCGCCGGCTTCTGCGTGGCGAACATCTCGGCGACGCGCTTGAGCTGCTCGCCGGGAACGCCGCTCACCCGCTCGACCTCCGCCGGATCCCACTTCTCGATCTCTTTCTTGGCGTCCTCGAAGCCGTAGACGCGCTGCTTGATGAATTCCTTGTCCTCCCAGCCGTTCTTGAGGATGTGCCACATCATGCCGTAGAGCACCGGAATGTCGGTGCCCGGGCGCAGCCGCACGTATTCGGTGGCGTGCGCGGCGGTCCGCGTCATGCGCGGGTCGACCACGATGAAATTCGCCCTGTTGAGCTCCTTGCCTTCCAGCAAGTGCTGCAGCGACACCGGATGGGCCTCGGCCGGATTGCCGCCCCAGATGATCAGCGTCTTGGCGTTGCGGATGTCGTTGTAGCTGTTGGTCATCGCGCCGTAGCCCCAGGTATTGGCGACGCCGGTGACCGTGGTCGAATGGCAGATGCGGGCCTGATGATCGGTGTTGTTGGTGCCCCAGAACGCTCCCAGCTTGCGGAACAGATAGGCGCCCTCGTTGGTCATTTTCGCCGAGCCCAGCCAGTAGATCGAATCCGGCCCGGATTTCTCGCGGATCTGCAGGATCTTGTCGCCGATCTCCTCGATCGCCTTGTCCCAGGAGACGCGGGTCCACTGGCCGTTGACGAGCTTGAGCGGATATTTGAGCCGGCGGTCGGAATGCACGAGCTCGCGCACGGAAGCGCCCTTGGCGCAATGCGAGCCGCGATTGAACGGGCTGTCCCAGCTCGGCTCCTGGCCGATCCACACGTCGTTCTGCACCTCGGCCGTCACCGTGCAGCCGACCGAGCAATGCGTGCAGATGTTCTTGCGGGTGGCGACCGGCGCGCCGGCGCGCGGCGGCGGACCCGCCTCGGCCCTGCGCACGCCGCCGAGCGGCAAGGCGCCGAGCGTAGCCAGCCCCGAGGCGACGAGGCCCGAGCGGCGCAGGAACGTGCGGCGGTCGAGCCCGCCGCTCGATTGGCCGGCGAACGCGGCCGCGAGCTTGCCGCGGCGCGCTTCGCGTTCCTTCCTTTTGATCAGCACGGCCTCGCCTCCCTTACTGCGGATATTTGTTGACCCGGTAGAACGCCTTGACGTGCTCGGTTTCCTTGTAGCGCGGCTTGCGCTTTTCCTGGTCGGATTCGGCGGCCACGGCCGGACCGGTCAGCGGCGCGGCGCTTGTCGCAGCCGCGGCGCCGGCACCCGCCGCCAGCACGCGCAGGAAATCGCGACGGGCCACTGTTTTCTTTTGCGGTTTGTCCATGGCGGCTCCTCCGTGATCTTCGACCGGCGTTCACGCCGGCAACGCGTAGGCTTCCGATTCGATCTCGACGAATGTCCGGCCGAGCATGCCGACGCTGCGATAGAATTGCGCGGCTTGCGCCCGCTCGAGGTCCGCGAAGAAGCGCGCGGCCCACGGCTCGACGTGCTTCCTGAAGATTTTCTCGTCGCTGCCGGACGGCGCCGGAAGGCGGCCGTCCGCAAGACCAGCCATCACTTCGCATAGCGTCGCGATGTGATCCTCCGGCTCGTAATTGCCCTCGGAGCGCGCAATGTCGAGCTCGGCGAGATCGGAGCGAAGCCGCGCCAGCGGGCGCTCGTACAGGAATCCGGTCAGATAATAGGAGCCGTAGGGCATCACCTCGCCGCGGCCGATTCCGATGAACAGGTCGAAGAACTCCCGCTCCACCCTCTCCGGCGTGGCGGCGCGGGCGGCCTCGGCGAGGGCCGCATGGGCAAGCCCGAGCGGGCTCGCGTCGACCCTGAGGTTGGCGATGTCGTCGAGCAGCTGCCGATCCGGGGTTCGCGTCAGCAGCGCGGCCAGCAGCGCATATTCGCGCGCGCGCGCGGCGTCGACCTCGTCCGGCGCGGCCGCGGCGAGGCTCGCTTCGACTTGAGATTGTAACGGTTGGGACGGCTCGATCCGGCCGGCGAGCATCCCGTTCCTCCCATCTTCGTCAGCCGCTTCTTCGAGGTTCTCGAACGAGCGGCCTCTGGAGTTTATTCTGGCGGTTTCCTCTGGATTTTATTCTTTCGGTTCAAGACCCTGCGAGGATGCGCGTCGATCCTGGCCTGGTCAATAGTTCATTTATCATCGCTAACCCGACGACCGCGGCGGCGGTTCCGGCCCTGCGGCTTGTTGTTGCATTGCAGTATCTTCACGGCGGGGCTCCGATTCCGCAGGAGTGCGTGCACCGTCCGCCGGCGACGCTTCCGTCTCGTCTCTCTCGCCCGCCTTCACAACCGCGTGTTCGGAATCGCCGCCGCTCGTGGAGCGGTCGGGCTGAGCGGTAGCCGGAACCGACGGCATCTCGCCCGAAGAAGCCGGATCGGGATCTCCGAGCACCCGCGCGACGAGTTGCCGCGCGGCATCCGGAGCAAACGGCGCAAATCCCGGGACTCCCTCCGGCGCCGTGAAATCCCAGGCGTTCTCCGAAAGCCCGATGAAATCCCGGATGGCGGGATCGCTATTCCAGGCCCGGCGCAGCGCGGCGCGCGCAAGGTCCTGCGGCACGCCTTGCTCGAGAAATGCGCGAATGTCCGTACCGCTGTCGATGGAATCGATCGGCGGCAGCTGCGCCGCCGGCTCCGGCCGAGATTCCGGCACCGGCGCAGCGCTCGGCAGCTCGGATTCTTCGCTCGCCGTCGCGGGCGCCGCGGGCTGTTCGGTAACAGCCTCAGGCGGGGCCGCCGCGGCTTTACGCTTGCGTCGCGACCAGCGGGCGAGGAAGGCTTCGCGATCTTTCATACGCGCCGTCCTTTCCGGGTAGGCAAGCGCCGACCCAGCGCCTCCGGATCGGCGCGATCGCGCTCGCGCTTGGCGAAGGAATGCTCGGCCGGGTGCTCGGCAATGAAAGCGGCGACCGCTTGGCGGATCGGCTCCGGCATGACGACCTGCTCGACGAGATCCGTGCCCGGTTCGGTGAACCCTTCGCCCTCGGCCGGATCGGCAGTGACGGTCTTGAGCTCGAACGGCGGCTCGCCCCCCGTGGGCCGCAGCACGACCCAGAGCGCGGGCGCGCCCGAATCGAGGTTATCGCGGTAGTGCGCGGTCTCCGAACGATAGAGCTCGATCTCGACGCTGCCGGCGAAGAAACGCACCGCGTCCGGCGCGGCCGAGATCTCGGTCCAGGGCGCCGCTTCCGGGATGCCGGCCAGCACCGCAACGGGGCGCCACACATACTCGATCCATGGGCTCGTTGCTCTGCGCCGCTCCACGACGACGCCGACCGGCAGACGAACGAGCGGGACGTGCATGCTCAACTCACGCTCTCCGGCGAACGGATCGGCAACCCGACCACGAGATTTTGCGGCTTGACCCGCAGCATTCCGTCCGGCGTCCTCGCCAGGATCAAATAAATCCCCTCCCCGGCAAGCTGCGCGGGAAGCCGCGTAGTATCCCGGAACGTCAGGCGATAGAGCCCGAGCACGCGCGCCGCAGTCTGCGCGTCGAGCTCGCCGCCATCCCACAATCGGTCACCGATTTTGGTGGCCGCGGCGTCGAGCCCGACGTACCAGGCGAGCGGTGCGTCGCGCACCTCGATCAGCGGCTCGATTTCGGTCTCGGCCGCCAGCATGTGGCGGAGGAATGTTGCGATCACCTGCGCCAGCGCCGCGTGTCCGCGCCGTCCCGCCGTGAGATCGAGGGCGAAATCGAAGCGATCGCTGCGCTGCCAATAGCTCTGCGCATTGTCTTCGTTAAGAACGTCGATCGCATCCGGGCCCGGCAAGCCCAGCATCGACACCAGCGGCGAGATCGGAACGCTATTCTTGCCGGAAATCAGCTCCTCGTCGGCGGCAAGCGGCGCGCCGTCGTGGATCGTGACGCGTTGCGGCCGGAACATCAGCTCGGCCGCGCGCAGCACGAATGCATCCTCGCAGCCGTCGAGCGCATTGCGCAGGATCACGTGGACCAATTGATTGAGGAACAGCGGTGGCGTGCCGCCGACCCCGTTGCGCGCCAGCGCCAGATACGCCGCTTCGAGCGTCGGATGCGCCAGCAGATGATCGCGGAACGCCACCAGCAGCGCAAAATTCTCCCGCGCGTCGGCATCGGCGATGGTCGCGATCTCGCGGGCGGCGACGGCCCGGCGCGGATCTTCGAGCAGCGCGCGGTAGAGCGCCCGTTCCGCCGCGCACGCCTCCGGCGGCGGCGCGAGCTCGGGCCGCGCCAGATAGACTTTCAGGAACTCGTCGGTCACGAGGAGCCCGCCGCCCTCGCCGCGGTCGAGCAGGTGGTGCCCGCAGGAGAGCCAGAAGTCTCTCATGGCCTGCTCCTGCCGGGCGGGTGGCGCAGGTCGCGCGGCGTGCTCCGCTCACCTCTCCCCGCTGGGGAGAGGTCGCGGCGCGCAGCGCCGCGGGTGAGGGGGTCACGATCTCTCAGTGATCCTTTGTGGGCCCGATCCCCCTCACCCCACCCCTCTCCCCTACGGGGAGAGGGAGGAGACTGCCGATCCACCTCACTCATTCGACCGGCTCCTGCTCTCGCTGCCAAGCGCCCTAAGGTCGACTTCCTCGCCTGTATCCTCGTCCTCGCCTTCGACCTGAAGGAAGGCGAAGGCACGCAGCGGCTTTGCGCCGGCGCGCGGACGCAGCGTGCGAAACGTCTCGCGGATCTCGCCCTCCTCATGGGTCCGATGCACGGCGATCAGCGTATCGGGCGGATGCTCCGCGAGCGATGCGGCAAAGGCGACCTCTTCGGCGGCCGCGCTGCGCGCCGTGGCGAGATCCGGAGCGCCGTAATGATCGACGAGACACGCCGCCAAGGTCTCGATCGCCGCCCGGCGGTTTTCCTCGCTCGCCTCGACGACTTGCACCAGCGTCGACCAGCCCAGACTCGAAATCCCCAAGAAGCCGCTGCGGAAAGCGGTGCGGGCCTTGCCCTCGAGCGTTGCGGGATCGGCACCGAGAAACGCGAATGCGCCGGGCACCGCCCATTCGCCGGGCTCGGCGGCGCGTTCGAACACGAAGGTGTCCGACGGATCGAGCCGAATGGTGCGCAACAGCTTCATGCGCGCGGGGCTCCGGTTTGCGGATCGAGCCAGGACGGCAGCGCGAGCGCGGGGAGGAGCCGGCGTTTGCCGATCCCGCGTTCGCCGGCGCGGCGGACCAGCAGGTCGCCGGCCCGATCGATCGAGTGCTCGATCCCGCGCTCGGCCGGGAGCCGCGAAAGATAGGATTCGGCCACCCGGCCGAACCCTGCTTCCTGCCAGGCGTCGGTCAGCACCATCAGGTGCCGCGCGAAGCTCTCGACCACCTGGCCGGATCCGAGATCGTGGAAGCCTTCCTCCTCGAGCGCGGCCCCGAGCGGCCGCAAGCCCGGCTTGCGCTCGGTCATCTCCACGGTGCGGATCATCGCGCCGAACACCAGCCAGGGTGCAGGCCGATTCTCGCGGGCCTTCTTGGGCCAGGCCAGGCGTCCGCCGCCGACCAGCCCCCCGTCGACCCGGACCGCATCCGGCCAGTCGACGCTGATCGGCTTCTCCGGCGGAGCGTGGACCGCGAGCGCATCGACGAGCGCCGCCATGCCGGCATAGAACGCGCGGCGGGCGGCGGCGAGCGGCTCGTCGGGCTCGAGCACGACCGCGAACTCGACAACGTCGAAGCGGCCGACCCAGACCAGGGTCCCGGCGCCTTCCTCGGCGGCAATGCTCTGCGCATGCGCGAACGCGTCGCCGATCTCGCGCAGGCTCACCAGCCGGAACGCCGGCGGCAGGTCGAGTTTTGGCGCAAACGGGGCCCGCATGGGGGCGTCCAGCGACATCGATGCTCCTGTACTTTTGAACCGCTACAATTATAGCTAGGCGCCCCAGGTGGCTAGAGACCGCAGGCGGCAGGCGACCCGGAGACTGCATGGCGGAACAGCGCAAGATCGTGTTGTGCTCCTGCGAGGGCACGATAGTGCTCGATGCGGAGGCGGTGCGCCGCGGTTGTCCGGGTGCGAGGATCGAGACCGCCCACCAATTGTGCCGGGCGGAGCTCGAAAAATTCCGCACCGCCGTAGCGGGGAGCGGCGCGATGACGATCGCCTGCACCCAGGAAGCGCCGCTGTTCTCGGAAGCCGCGGGCGAGCTCGGGGCGGCCGAGGCACCAGAGGCGCAGATCGCGTTCGCCAACATTCGCGAGACCGCGGGCTGGTCGAGCGAGGGCGCCGCCGCCGGCGCGAAGATGGCGGCGCTGCTCGCGGCCGCGGCGGAACCGATGCCGGAGACGCCGCTCGTCAGCCTGGAGAGCGAGGGAACGGCGCTCGTCTACGGCCGCGACGAGCGCGCCATCGAGGCGGCGCGTCTGCTGAAAGACCGGCTCGACGTGACCGTGCTGCTGAGTCGACCCGGCGCGGTACAGCCGCCGAAAGCAACCGAATTTCCCATCGCGAAAGGAACGATCCGTTCCGCCAAAGGCCACCTCGGGGCCTTCGAGATATTGGTCGACGATTACGCCGTTCCGGATCCCTCCTCGCGCGCGCGCCTCGCGTTCGGAGTTTCGCGCAACGGCGCGGTCTCTCAGTGCGACATCCTGCTCGATCTCTCCGGCGGCCCCGCCCTCTTCGCCGCCCCCGACCTGCGGGAAGGCTATTTGCGCGCCGACCCGCGGGACGAAGCCGGGGTGCTGCGAAAAATTCTGCGCGCGGCCGATCTCGTCGGCACGTTCGACAAGCCGCGCTACATCACGTTCACCGAAAATTTGTGCGCCCATTCGCGCTCGAAGATCGTCGGCTGCACGCGCTGCCTCGACCTCTGCCCGACCGGGGCGATCGCGCCCGCCGGCGATCACGTTGCGATCGACGCGAACGTGTGCGCGGGTTGCGGCAGCTGCGCGGCGGTCTGCCCGACCGGCGCCGCGGCCTATGCGCTGCCGCCTGTCGACGCGTTGCTGCGCAAGTTGCGCACGCTGCTCACGGTCTACCGCGCGGCGGGAGGCGAGAATCCGATCCTGCTCCTCCATGACGCCGAGCATGGCGACGAGCTGATCGATGCGCTCGCGCGCCACGGCGACGGACTGCCCGCGAACGTGCTGCCGCTTGCGGTCAACGAAGTCACCCAGGTCGGCCTCGAGCTGATCGCCGCGGCGTTTGCGTATGGGGCTTCCGCGCTGCAGCTGCTGCTGCGCGCCAAGCCGCGTCACGATGCCTCGGGGCTGACGCGCACGCTGGCGCTCGCCGACCCGATCCTGGTCGGACTGGGCTTCGGCGCGGGGCGCGCCGCAACCATCGAGACCGACGATCCCTTCGCGCTCGGCGAAGCGCTGCGTGCCATCGGCGCCGCCGCCCCGGCCCCGCGGCCCGCGAGCTTCGAGCCGGTCGGCCAAAAGCGCGATCTGCTGCGGCTGTCGCTGCGCGAGCTCCATCATGCCGCGCCCGCGCCGGTCGATGTCATCGCGCTGCCGGACGGCGCGCCGTTCGGTGCCGTGGAAATTCGCGCGGAAGGCTGCACGCTGTGCCTCGCCTGCGTGTCGGCTTGTCCGACCGGCGCGCTGCTGGACGATCCGGAACGCCCGAGTCTGCGGTTCGCCGAGGATGCCTGCGTGCAATGCGGGCTGTGCAAGGCGACGTGCCCGGAAAAGGTGATCACGCTCACCCCGCAGCTCGACTTCCGCGCCGCAAGCGCCGCCACGCGCCTGCTGAAAGAGGAGGAGCCGTTCTGCTGCATCCGCTGCGGCAAGCCGTTCGGCACCAAGAGCACGATCGAGCGGGTCGCGGCGAAGCTCGAGGGCAAGCACTGGATGTTCAGCGGTCCCGGCAGCCGGCTCGAAGTATTGAAGATGTGCGAGGATTGCCGCGTCGCCGCCGTCACCACGGCGGGCTTCGATCCCTACGCGGCGGCCGAGCGCCCGCGCCCGCGCACCAGCGAGGATTATCTGCGCGAGCGGGAAACGAAATCCTGAGCCGAATTCAAGAGGCTTGGATTAGAACCGGTAGTTGACGCCCCCTTTGATGGTGTGCGCGTCGAAGCTCACCTCAGTGGACGATGCCGGGTCGCATGCGGATGAGCAGCTGAAGCTCCCGAGGTTCACGTACAGATATTCGAGCTTTGCGGTCCATGGGCCGTAGACGGCGAACTCGAGTCCGGTGCCAACCGTGAAGCCTGCCTTGATGGTGCTGTTCGTGATCCGGTTTCCGATGATGTCGGCCTTGATGTTTCCGAACGCCAAGCCGACCGTGAAATACGGCACGAGGCGATCCCAGGCATAGCCGATCCGGCCGCGCGCAGTGTCGATCCAGGAGTTCCGGGTTTCGCAGAACCCGAGCCCGCAGGCCGTGCCGCCACGTATGTTGGTCAAATCGAAATCGCCTTCGATGCCCCAGAACCATGCCCCGCTCTGCCAGTTGTATCCCAGTGTGGCACCGATCAGCGGCGCGCCGGACACCTTGAACGTGCCGGTGGAAGCCAAGCCGAGCGGATCGTCCCACTGGGAGCTGCCCAAGGCCCCGCCGGCGTTGAGGCCGAAGTAGAGGCCACGCCAATTATAGGCGGGATAGGAGATAGATTTAGGAGACGCAGGGCGATAGTCATTCGGATAGACAACCGCTGGCGGATTGTTATTTTCGTAGACTGTGACGGGTCTGTCGGCCGCGCGAGCAATTTTGCCAAGAGTCGCGTCGAGGCAAAACGGCGCAAGCATGGCAAGAAGAAAACGACTCACAGGCATCTCCCTCATTGGCCGCATACTCTCCTGCACTCCTCCGCGGAACCCCAACAGCAACGACCCGGACCACATGAGATGCATTTTTCTATGTTCTTTATGCCGAGCATGGGAACGATGCGTATCTTGTTTCGATCCGCTCGAACATTTTCCCTCGGCAGTGTCAGATCGGCCGCCAAGCTTGGAGTCACAAACAAGAGGCTTGCGACTAAAGCTAAAACAGTTTTCATTATAGCTAGTCTCCTCGAGTTAAGTTGACCCTGTGGACCTTGTTACTCCTGCAGTTGCATTCTCGCAATCCATCACGATCATGGCGTGGTGCGAACAGTTAACGTGCCCGGTTGGCTCTGCACGGTGGTATTTAGGCCGACCAACTGTCGGAGCAACGCGAAGATTTGCTTGGTGTTCTGCGCTGAGGTCGGAACACAATAATGTTCACCCGCATATGAGGTGCTTACAAAGCAGTAGTTATCGTCTTGTTTTGCGTCGATAGTGAGTAAACCATGATCGGGAGTGAGGTCCGTATAAAGTTGGACTATCGCCCCGTTCGCAAGCATTTTCCCGAGATATTGATAAACACCGAAAGCCGATCGCAAGAAGACTTGCACCTTTAGTGTGTGGTTCAAGCAAAGCTCGTAGCCCGGTCGAGGATCGCTGACCTTGCCCACAGCCTCTCCCGTGCAAGGATCCATCAGGTCCAGCTTGGGATTGGGTTTCTTTTCCGGAGCCGGCCCTGGAGCTGCAACCGAGACCGTGACTGGAGCCGCCCCGGCGGCATTGGCTGTTCCGGTTACAGTCGTCGTAACTGCAGCTGGCCCTTTGTCTTGTTTGTGCTGTTTGTCATGCTTGGCTGGTCTCGCTTCTTTGTCTTGTCCGCCTTGAGGCTCGGTCGTATTTGTGACGGTGAGCGTCACGGGAGCCGTACTCGTGCCCGTCACCGTAGCCGCAGCTGTGGGCGTAAGCGGACCCGCAGCTGACGCCTGTGATTGAGAACCACCCGATGCCGTATCGGCCTTTGCTATGGTCCACTGCGTCTTTGAGCCGCATATCGGCCGCAACATTCCAAGAGTCGGCCTCGTTCTAAACGGCCCTCTCACCTCCTTCTCAGACAGAAGCCCCTTGCAAACCTCCGCCGGGATGTTCTGTCTGAACCACACCCGCAAAGTCGGATCCGCACAAAATCGATTGGCCGGAATGGAGCGCGCAGCAGGAAGTGCATCGACATCGACCTGCGCCGTAAAGCCTTCCCGGATCATCATTGCCAGATAAGCTTGAAAACACTCGAAATTTATATTTTGAAAACTCGCATGCTTTTGTTCTTCGTCAATAAATGCATCTGCTCCGACTGGCTTATTTTCATATTCCTCGAATACGCGATAGTATTTATCTTTTGTTACCGGGTCGGTGACTTCCGACCGCACGTCTGCAATCTTGATCCGATCAACGAAAAGAAAGAACAAAAGCTCGCGTGAATAGCCTTGGTTGAGGAAGAAGCCGATGATCGCCGGATTAACGGGAGCCAACAGGCCCGCGTAGGATGCCGCATCATCAATCACGCTGGCAGTCCAGTCGTTTGCAGCCGTTCGGGTAGCGGTGTTGGGTCCGAAGGAATAATTCCGCGCCGGAACCTGCGCCGGAGAAATAACCGGCGTGTGCGGACCCACCGTGATGGTCGGGAATCCGATGTTCCCCGTAACGGTATTGTGGCCAGTGACGCTGGATACGGAAACGAAAGCCAGCGGCTCCGATTTACTGGCACGAAGGATGTTCAGAAGGATCGACTCGTTGTAGTAGTCGGCAACGCCTCGATTGATCGTTTCCGTTCGAGACTCGATGTTGTCGATTTCCGCGCAAGAGCCGCACAATCCCGCTACCGTAGCAGCGAGCGCTCCGATTTTCACGAAACGTGTCAGTTGAACGCGCCCCATGGCTTCCCTCGCGGTCGACGCCATTGCCTACATGACGCGCCCCGTGGGGCTGACAGGTGATCTGCACGTTCCGGTCGCGCCGGTTTCTACTGACTGCCCACCCCCCTCACTTCGGGCGACGCACGGTGCCCAACAACTCCACGGCGCATCGGCGCTTAACTAACGCTCGCTCGATCGGACCACAATTATGGTTAATAGTCGGTTAAAGAAAATACCATCGATTGTCATTGCACGCGGCCACCTGTGCAACCTTCCGCCCGCGTCCGCTTCGCTCCACGCGAGCAACGAACGGCGCCGCGTCCGGGGAACGCGGCGCTCACTCCGGCTTCGTAGCGCGCGCGAGAAATTCGACCAGCGCGGCGCGGTCCTCCGCCGAGCCGATGCGCTGCTCCGGCATTTTGGTCCCCGGCGTGAACGTCGCCGGCCCGAGCTCGAACAGTCTTGCGACGGTTTGCGGCGTCCAGACGATATCGAGCCGGCGGAACGCCTCGGAGTAGCGATAGCCCGGCACGGCGGCGATGTGCCGGCCGAAGATTCCAAAAAGCGTCGGCCCGGCGCGGTTCTCCTCATCGGGCCGCAAGGTGTGGCAGGCGACGCAGGCACGGAACACCTCGGCGCCGTGGTCGCCTGCGAAAGCCGCGAGCGGATCCTCCGGGCCGCCGAGCGCGATCGCGCCGAATTGCTCGCCGGTTTCCGCATCCCAACGGCGGATCATGCGGTCGGTGCCGCCGGTCAGCAGCGTGCGACTGTCGGGATAGAACGCGAGCGACCACACCGGCAGCCCGGGCCCGACCAGGGTGCGCAAGAGCGTGCGGCTCGCCCGGTCGATGATAGCGACCGAGCCGCGGATGCCCGACGCCGCGACCAGCTTGCCGTCCGGCGATACCGCGACCGCGATGATCGGCGTCGATTGGGCCTCGATCTCGCCGCTCGGCTCGCCTTCGCGGCCGAGGAAATGCACGCGCCCGTCGGCGCCGGCCGCGAGGATCTCGCCGTCCGGCGCGACCGCCACCGCATTGAGCGGCGTCGGCAAGGTGATGATGTTCGGGGATTCCGCCGGCGCCGTCACAGACCAGATCCGGATGGTGGAATCATAGCCGGCGCTCACCACGCGCCCGTCCGGCAGGAACGCGACGCCATTGACGTTCTGCGCATGGCCTTCGAGCACGCGCGGCGCGCCGCCCGCGCCGCCCGCACCGCCGGCGAGCGGCCAGACGCGGACGGTGTGGTCCCAGGACGCCGACGCGATGCTCGCGCCGTCCGGCGAGACCGCGAGCGCCACGACCGGCGCGCCGTGGCCTTCCAGCACCGCATCGGGCTCGTCGCGCCCAAAACGCCAGACGGCGATGCGGCCGTCCTCGCCGCCGGTGGCAACGCGGCCGTCCGCGAGCAGAACCGCGGCGTTCACGGCACCGTCGTGGAAGCGCAGCACCCGTTCGGCCGCTTGGCGGCGAAGCGACCAGACAATCGCGGTCTGATCGAAGCTGCCGGAGATCGCGGTCCCGCCGTCGGGCGTGATTGCCAGCGCCCGCACCGGGCCGCCGTGCCCGCGCAGCTGCGCCTGGGCGCCGAACGGGGCCAAGAGGAGTGGAATGCAAGCCGCGATCGCAAGCCGCCGCATGACGCGAACAAACTCCCCGGGGCGAGATGCGCAAAGGCGTTCGCGCAGATTTGCCGGGAGGCAGGCGGCGGTCAAGCGCGCGCCCTTGACCCATTCGCCGATGCATGCTGGGGAGCATCCATGGCCGAACGGACGCTCGATCTTCGCGGCTTGCGCTGCCCCCTGCCTGCGCTCAAGGCCCGCAAGGTGCTCGGCAAGCTCGTTGCGGGCGACGCGTTGGTGCTCGAATGCACCGATCCGCTGACCGCCATCGACATTCCCAATCTCGTCCGCGAGACCGGCGACGTGCTGGAATCCAACAGCGAGAGCGCCGGGCTTCTGGTATTCCGCATCCGCAAATCCGGAGCGCGCAAAGCTTGAGCGTATCGAGAGAACCCCTGCCAGCCCATCCTGCCACGAGGTGACCCATGCCACAGCGCTGCGCCGTGCTCGACGACTACCAGAACGTCGCGATGCGGATGGCCGATTGGTCGCCGATCGCGAAGGACGTCGAGATCGAGGTGTTCCATCGGCCGCTCGGGGACGAGGCCGGCGTCATCCGCGCGCTCAAAAAATTCTCGATCGTGTGCGCGATGCGCGAGCGCACGCTGTTCTCCAAAGCCGTGTTCGAGGGCTTGCCCGACCTGCGCCTGCTGGTAACGACCGGCATGCGCAACGCGGCGATCGACCTTGCGGCCGCGCGCGAACGCAACGTCACCGTCTGCGGCACCGAATCCACCGGCCATCCGACCGCCGAGCTGGCGTTCGGGCTGATGCTCGAGCTGGCGCGAAAGATCGGCCACGAGAACGCTCGGCTCAAGGCGGGCGCGTGGTGGCAGGAGACGATCGGCATCGATCTTTACGGCAAGACCCTCGGCATCGTCGGGCTCGGCCGATTGGGCTCGCGCGCCGCCGCGATCGGCCGCGCGTTCGGCATGCAGCTCGTCGCGTGGAGCCAGAACCTCGCCGAGGACAAGGCCCGCGAGGCCGGCGCCGCGCGGGTCGAGAAGGACGAGCTGTTCCGCCGCGCCGATTTCATCACCATCCATCTCCAGCTCAGCCCGCGGACGCTGGGACTGGTCGGCGCGAAAGAATTCGGGCTGATGAAAAAAAGTGCGTTTCTCATCAACACCTCGCGCGGGCCGATCGTCGAGGAGGCCGCGCTCATCTCCGCGCTGCGCGAGCGCCGCATCGCCGGGGCCGGGCTCGACGTCTACGATATCGAGCCGCTGCCGCAGGACCATCCGTTGCGCAAGATGGACAACGCGGTGATCACGCCGCATCTGGGCTACGTCACCGAGGACACGTTCCGGATCTTCTATCGGCAGACGGTCGAGGACATCCGCGCCTTCCTCGACGGCACGCCGGTGCGGGTGCTCGGGGCGAAGTGATCTTGTGTTCGCCGTATGCGGGGTTTGCGCGAAAGGCGTCGCCCGAACGGGTTATTTGGCTGTCCCGCAGGTTGAAAAATCGGTGCACAATTGATCCAGGGCCGCACGGACGTTGATTTTTCCGTAGCCCCAGTTGTTGTTGGGGGTAGGTCCAGTGTCGTTGTCGGAAGCCGCCGTTCTCCGAAGGAGCATACGCACCTGATCGGACGTGAGATCCGGTTTCATTTGCAGCATCAACGCCACGGCGCCGGCGGCGATGGGCGAAGCACCACTCGTCGCGCTTTGCCACCCGTAGAAGCCCCCTCCTTCTTTGATTAAACGGTATCGGAACGTACTCCAGTAGGAGTTCGTTGCATACGTGCCGAATACGTTTCCACCCGGTGCAGTCACGTCGACGCCCGGCCTTCCATCCCTTGTTGGTCCACCCGCAGACCCTCGCCAGAGTTGACCGGGTATATCACTCCGAATCTGCTTCCAGTCGTCAATGTCCACCCAAGTGTTGGTGCTCACGTGAGCACCGATCACGATAGCCGAACTTGTCGACGCCCAATCCGTCATTCGCCCCGGAACTAGATGGTCGGCGAAGGACGTAAGTGTGGTGATATCCGAGTCGAAGCTGACGTCCGAATACAGGTCAAATCGTTCGCCTTCTGTATTGTTCCCTTGCAGGATGATACGGCCATTAGTCGCATGGCCCATTAACCTCACAAGGACGAATTGATCGTTATTCTTAGGCGTCATGGGATAAAATCCATCTCCTCGATTGTACACCCACATAGAAATGCCATTCCCGACGTCGTGGCCAGCCGCAGTGTCTGTTCTTACCTTCAGAGATCCTCCGTCGTCGAAACCGACATCGACGGAAAGCGTGGCTCCCTTGAACCACATGGCCACATCCGTCTGACTGCCGCTAGAGCGGATGAGCTTCACCGTCGTTGGTTGGTTCGAATACATACCGCCAGCATGGTTCGGCAGACCGCCCTCGTCGCCCGAAGGCGCGACAAAGATCCTTCCCGGCCGAGCTCCGAAGACAGAATCAATTTTGCGACTGACGATGGACGTCCCATCGATCGGACCCCAGAGTTGGATGCCCGAATTGATGAGCCCCACCGCCGGCTCGTCTCCGATCTTTTTATCGATCCAGTCGAGCGCTTGGGAAATACAGCCGTTGAAAGGCTCCTCGGCCGGTTCCTTGTAATGCGCGGGCGCTCCTTCGGACGTCATCTTGACGATGATCAGGTCGGCATCCGGCGCGACTCCCGTATATTTTCCATTGCCGAAAGCCCGGCCATTTCCGGCGGCGATGCCGGCCGTAACCGTCCCGTGGCCCACTGCATCCCGAGTATCGAGAGTCTCTCCCCAGGTTAGGGCTGCATTGATCTGAGCCGCGGAATACTCAACGGGAGCTGGCTTGCTCGGGTTACACCCGTTTTGGCCGCTCATATCGAGCATCCACTTGATCCGGGTCGTGCCGTCCGGGTTGATGAAGTCGGGATTGTGCCATTGGATGCCTCGATCCAGGATCGCGATCGCCACACCTTTGCCGCTGACGCCGTAACGGGCGACGGCGCTGTCGATGCCGCTCTGCTGCCGGAATAAATTTATATCCTGCCCGTGAGCGGCAACGACGAAATAAGCAACCACAAAAAGTGCCAGCAGGCCTTTCAAAGTTCGCATACTGTTTCCATTCCGGATTCGACTCCTCAGATGCAGGCTTACGACCCGCCGGCCCGCGACCGAGGAAGGCCTCGGCTAATTCGCGGCCTGCTTCCTGGCGAGGTCGGTGATCTCCGCGGGATCGAACTTGTTGATGTCTCCGATCAGCTCGTTGGTGACGATGTCGCCCACCTCGACCTTCTGCTTGAGCACGCCCCATTTCAGCAGGAACTCGAGGTAGGCCGCATAATTTGCCTCGGAGTTCTCGCCCCATTTGGTCACCCCGCCCGCCTCGAGCCGCCAGTTGCGCGCGCGCGCCTCGAGCACCTTGACGTCGTCTTTGAGCGCGGTCGCCTCGTCCTTGCCGGTCGCCTTGGTCTGCGGAAACACTTCCCACAGCGCGCGCACCGCCGCCGCCGGATTGGTCAGGGCGAAGACGGTGCCCTTGGCATAGCCCTGCGCCAGCGCCACCGCTTCCCCGCGCTTGTTCTTGAGCGTGTCCTCGAACGCGATGAAACCGTTCGATGGAAACTTGGCGATCTCGCTGTTGTCGAGGGAGCGCATCTTCACGCCCGCGTTCTCGACCAGCGCATATTGCGTGTCGAACTGCGAGAGTGCGTCGACTTCGCCGGAGCGCAGCAGCGCCGCGGTCTGCGCGGCTTCGCCGGCGACCACGATCGAGATGTCGCGATCCGGATCCATGCCGTGATTGGCGGCGAGAGCGCGCGCGACGATCACGCCGGCGGAAGACATCGAGATCACGCCGACCCGCTTGCCCTTGAGATCCTCGAAGCGCTTGACGGCACTGTCGGCCGGAACCGCAATGCCATAAACGTTGCCCTGATAGGCGGTGTAATAATTCTTGGCTTTGACGCCTTGCGGCCGAATGATCGCCAGCGGCTCGATCGACGGCAGCGCGTAGTCGACGTCGCGGGTAGCGACGCTTTTGACGCAATCGGTCGAGCCCGGGAACGGCACCAGCTCGACACGAAAGCCCGCTTGCGTAAACCAGCCCATCTTGGTCGCAATGGCGAATGGCGCCGCCGCGGCGCTGACCGTGCGCGCGCAGAAAGCCACCCGCAGCGTGGTTTCGGCCTGCGCACCCGTTGCGGCGAGCGATGCCGCGAGCGCCGCGGCGAATCTTAGATGTTTCACAGGGTTCCTCCCTTTTTCTGCGCCGAAGCCACGGCGTCGACCTTCTGCGAGACATCCCAGAACAGCACGCGGCGCCGCACTCCGTTGACGATCCCGTTCAGGATCAGTCCCAGCACGGAGAGGATCAGCAGCACCGAGAACTGGCCGGCAACGTCCATGGTGAAATTCATGCTCTGGATCAGCATGCCGAGCCCGGATTGCGCGCCGACGAACTCGGCGACGATGGCGCCGATCAGCGCGAAGATCATGGCGATTTCCAGCCCGGCGAAGATGTAGGGCATGGCGTTGGGCAGCTGCAGCATCCAGAACACCTGCCAGCGGCTCGCCGCGAGCGAGCGCATCAGGTCCACCTTGTCCTCTTCGGCCGAACGCAGGCCGACGATGGTGTTGACCATCAGCGGGAAGAACGCGACGAGCGCCGCATTGACCACCTTGGAGGTCAGCCCCAGGCCGAACCAGACGATGATCAGCGGCGCCAGCGCCACCTTGGGCATCGCCTGGAACATCACGATGAACGGATAGAGGAAATATTCGACGGAGCGGCTCAGCGCCACCGCGATGCCGAGCGCGAAGGCGAGCATCGTGCCGACCACGAACCCGATCAGCGTCTCGGCAACCGTGATGCCGATGTGGTTGAGGTAGAGCGTGCTGGCGATGCCGCGATAGAGCGCCATGAAGATGTTGGAGGGCGTGGGCAGGATGAACGCCGGCACGTCAAACAGCCGCACCAAAGCTTCCCACACCGCAAGGGTTGCCGCGACCAGGATCAGGCGCAGCACGAAACTGACCGCTCCGCCGGTCGTGCGTGTCATTCGATGCCTCCACCGGCGTTGAGCGCGGCGCGGATCCGCCGCACGTAGCCGCCGAACTTTTCATGCGTCATCACGTCGAGCGAGCGCGGCCGCGGCAGCTCGACCGGGAACAGATCGCCGATGCGGCCCGGCCGTGGCGTCATCACCGCGACGCGGTCGGCGAGAAACACCGCCTCGGCGGTCGAATGGGTGATGAACACCACGGTCTTGCGGCGCTCGAGCCAGATTCGCTGCAGCTCGACGTTCATCGCCTCCCGGGTCAGCGCGTCGAGCGCCCCGAACGGCTCGTCCATGAGCAGCAAGGCCGGGTCGTGGATCAGCGCGCGCACCAGCGAGACGCGCTGCTGCATCCCGCCGGAGAGCTGCCAGGGATAGCGGTGCTCGAAGCCGGAAAGTCCGACGAGCGCCAACAGCTCCATCGCGCGCTGAGTCATGCGCATACGTCCCAGGCGCTGCACGTCGGCCGGCAGCAGCACGTTGCCGAGCACGCTGCGCCACGGAAACAGCACCGGCGACTGGAACACCACGCCGATGTCGCGACGCGGGCCTTCGATCGGGACATCGTTGAGCAAGGCGGTGCCGCCGCTCGCCGGGATCAGGCCGGCGAGAATTTTCAGGAGCGTCGATTTTCCGCAACCCGAAGGGCCGACGACCGCCAGAAATTCGCCCTCGCCGACCGAGAAGTCGACTTCGTGCAGCGCCTCGACCCCATCGAGGGCACCGTAGCGCTTCGACAGGGATCGGACCGCGATGACGTTGCGGGCAAGCCCGATGCTCGGCGCGACGGCGCGCAATTCTCCCTCCGAGGTGTTTTTGTTGGGCCGCCTGCCGGATGCCGGCAATCGGCCGCCAACGCATCGGCCGGCACCGGCCGACGCGCAGGCTAGGGCGAGGCCGCCGGTGCGGTCAACGCGAGTTGTCCCGGCCGGGCCGAGACCGCGCATCGCGCGGTTCTAGGGGATCGATCTCCGGGGGCCAAGTCCTTTTCGCCCCCAGGATTCCTCTGGTGCCGCAGTGACGCGAAATCCACAGCAGGCCCGATCTTGTCCATGCGACGGATCGGGTGCTGGTATCCTCGCGCCCGATATTGTTCTATAGGCGGGACGAATCCCGGGGGTGGCCATGAACGACCTGGTCGATCGACTGCGCGTGAGCGCCGAACCGGTGGGAAAGCTGCTGCTGGAAGCGGCGGACGCCTTGCAGACGGCGCAGGCGCGCATCGCCGAGCTCACCGAAACCCTGCGCGCAATGGTCGAGATCGGCAACAGCCAGCGCTCGCGAGAGTTCGCGGACGTCAAGAAGACCCTGACCAAGGCGCGTGCGCTGCTCTCGGCGGGCTCCGTCGTGCCGCCCGGGCCGGCAATGCCGGCGATGACGGCGCATGCGGAAGCGGCGCCGGCCGAGATCGCCTCCGTGGCCCAACCGGAGGAACCCAAAGACCGCGAGGAAGAAATCGTGAGCGGGATGTACAAGGAGATCCAGAACTTGCTCCGGCATTCGGCGTGAGGCGCAGCGCTCGCGAACGGCAGGAAATTCGGACGGATGGTGGCATCATGGCTTTGAGGCGATTGCAGACCTTGGCTGCGGGAATCTTGGCAGCAACGATGCTGTTGCTCGATGTGCCGGTTCAGGCACAGGAAAATGTGCCGCCGGCGTTCGGGCCGCCGCTGCAATACACGTCAAAGCCGGGGCACGAATACGACGCGCTGTTCGCGGCGAATGTTTCCTGGCTCAAGAGCAAGCTGACCGATCGCAAGCGCCGCCGGCGCGAGGCGCAGAACAGTTTCCGGCTCGAGCCTGCGGCCACCAAGCCGCAGATCCAAGCGGTCATCGATCTGCTCGACAAGGAGGTCAAGGAGACCGAGGCCGCCCTTGCCGTGGTCCGGGCCCGCTCGCCGGATCCGGCCGCCCAGAAGCAGCTGGTGAAAGCCAACGTCGAAGCCTGGATCAAGGCATTGGGCGACCGGGCGGAGAATTATCGCAAATATGCGGATGAGGCGGAGGCGAAATCCAAGGGCGCGACCAAGCAGCTCGAAGCCACGCGATATCGGCTCGACGTCGACGACAACAAGCAGATCGCGGACAAGGCCGACCAGGAGGCCAAGGCGCTCGGCGCAGACTTGAAGACCGCGGGGCTGTAGCGGCGCCGTCACCCTGAGGTGCGAGGCGCAGGGGCACCCCGCCAGCGCCGAGCCTCGAAGGGCCTCGGCGCGAGCAACTGTCCTGGGCCGGCCGTCCTTCGAGGCTCGCTTCGCGAGCGCCTCAGGATGATGGTCCGATATTAGATCGCAGATTCGCCCGTGCCGGCTGCAGCCGGAAGTGCACGCCGGCGAGATGCAACGAATTTCCCTCGACCTTGTACCCGCGCGCTGCCGCCGCCTCGCAGGCGCGTTCGGCATCGGCCACCTCGATCCGTAATCCGCCGAGGCATTCGGTGCTTCCGTCCGGCGCCGCGACGAACCGAATGACGCCGCCGTGCCCGAGCGCGATGGTCGGATCGCGCTCGCCCTTGCGCACCGGAAGCTCGAGAATGTTTCCCCAGTGCCGCGCGAGCGCCTCCGGCTCCGGCGTTTCGATTTCGGTCTCGAGGAGCGCCCTTGCCTGATCGGCGCGGACCGCGGCGCGCCAATCCGGCCCGGCCGGATGGTAGGCGCCGGCGAGATCGTCGCCGCCGCGCGTATGATTGAGCTCGATCACGGCCGCGCGGCAGTCGCGCGGATGCAGCTGAACGCCGAGATATTCCGCGTACTCGATCACGTTGGCGATCCGGATGCCGAGCGCCTCCGCATGGCGGCGCCGCCGCTCGGGATCGCTGCAATCGAAGATCGCCATGTAGCCGCCGTGACCGCCGGAGCGATCGAGGAAGCGCCCGGCCGCGGTGTTCGGCTCGACCGGCGCGACCACTTCGAGAAAGCTCGTGCCGATCGGCAACAGGGCGTTGACGAGGCCGTATTTGGCGACCCCCGAATCGCGATAGCAGACCTCGAGGCCCAAGATCGCCCGCATGTCGGCGATGACCGGCTCGAGCTCGCGCGCGACCAGGCAGATCTGCCGCAGCCGCAGGTAATCGGCCATGTGGCTCCCATCCCTTACCAAAGCATCCGGGAATACCGATATACGCTGCCCAGCTTGCAGGAGAAATTCAATGGCCCGCTGCGCCCGTTCATCGTTGGTACTGGTTGCGCTGCTCGCCGCTCTCGCTTTCGTGGCGACGGATGCGAACGCGCGCGCGGGCGGCGGATCGAGTTTCGGCAGCCGCGGCATGCGTACCTTCAGCCCGCCGGCGGCCACCCAGACCGCGCCCAATACCGCGGCGCCGATCGAGCGCTCGATGACGCAACCAGGCGCGCCCGCGAGCGCACCGGCCGCGGGCGGCTGGTTCGGCCGGCCGGGTCTGTTCGGCGGGCTTGCCGCCGGCTTCCTCGGCGCGGGTCTGTTCGGGCTGCTGTTCGGCTACGGAATGTTCGGCAATCTCGGCGGCTTCGCTTCGGTCTTCGGACTGCTGCTGCAGCTGGCGCTGATCGTCTTCGTCGCCCGGTTGATCTGGGGCTGGTACCAGCGGCGCAATGTGCCGGCTTACGCGGGCGGCGGCGCGTCGATGTTGCGCGGGATGCTGCCGGGCAATGGCGCGGCCTCCGGCGCCCCCGGCGGGGCCACACCTGCCGGAGGCGGCAGCGTTGCCATCGGCAAGGCGGATTATGATGCATTCGAGCGGCTGCTCGGGGAAGTCCAGGCCGCTTATGGGGCCGAGGATCTCGGTGCTTTGCGGCAGCGAGCGACGCCGGAAATGCTGGCGTATTTCTCGGAGGACCTCGCCGCCAACGCCGGCCGCGGGGTCGTCAACCGCATCTCCGACGTGAAGCTCCTGCAAGGCGACCTCGCCGAGGCGTGGCGCGAGCGCGATGCGGAATATGCGACCGTCGCCATGCGGTTCTCGCTCATCGACCAGACGATCGAGCGCACGAGCGGCCGCGTCGTCGAGGGCGATCCGGTCCGGCCCACCCAGGCGACCGAATTGTGGACGTTTCGGCGCGCGCCCGGCGGTCCCTGGTCGCTCTCTGCGATCCAGCAGACGAAGTGACAAACCGTCATGCCCGGTCGTGCGGCCGGGCACGATGAGCCGCGCGGCACCTATTGCGCGGAGCCGGTGAGCAGCGGCGTGATGCGCCGAACGGTGACGCGGCGATTCTCCCGGGAGGGTCCCGGCGTCTGCACCTTGAGCTGCTGGGCGCCGTAGCCCTGCGTGGTCAAATTCTCGGGCGGCACCTGGAAGTTCTGGGTAAGGATGACGGCGACGGATTCGGCGCGGCGGTCGGACAGCGACAGATTGTCGACGTCGTTGCCCACCGCGTCGGTATGGCCCTCGATCAGGAACACCTCGTTGGGATTGCGCCCGACCACTTGATTGATCGCCTCGGCGATATTCGCGAGCAGCGGGATCTGGTCCGGGAGCACCTGCCACGATCCGAACTCGAAGGTGATCGTGTTGAGATCGACGCGCCGCATCCGGTCGCGCAGCGCCGGACTGAAGCGGATCTCGTCGAGCGTGTAGGGCCGCTCGATCCGCTCGATCGGCGGCGCTTCCAGCGCCGCGAAAATTCTCTCTCGCGGCGCGTATTCCATGTCGACGATGTACTCGTCCTGCGGAATCACGATGCGGGGCGGCGGCAGCGAGATGAAGATGTCGGCGCGCTCGGGGCCGCGCATGCGATTGTCGATCAGCACGAATTCGCGCCCGTCCCGGGTCCGGCGCACGCGGCGCAACAGGCGGCCGTTCTCGTCGACGTAGGTCACGATCTCGACGTCGCCTGGACGCCTCATGATAGTGACGATTTCGCCGGGACGGCGCTCGACGCGAACGTCCCCCCCGATCAGGCGGAAGCGTTCCACTTCGTCGTGGCGCACGAACGCACGGCCGTTCTCGCGAATGATCATGCGGTGATCCGGCTCTTCGATCACGGTGCGCTGGCCGTTGTTCTCGGTGCGCTCCTGGCGCTGGTGCCGCATCGTTTCGAACTGCTGTTGCTGCCCGCGCTGATCGCCGGCAGCGGGGCCCGGTTGTGGCTGACCCGGCCGCGCATTCTGCGGCCCCGTCGGCGTGCCCGGTGCCGGCGGACGCTGGGTTTCCTGGCGCTGGTCGCGTTGCGGCGCGCCGAGCGGCTGGCCCGGAGGCTGCGGCGTGGTTCGCGGCTGGCCGGGACCTGTGGGTTGCTGGGTCGTTTGCGGCTGAGCCGGCGTGCCGGGCGGTTGGCCGGGCTGCTGCGTCGTCCGCGGCTGGGTGGGGCCCGGCTGCGCGCTCGGAGGTTGGCCGGGCTGCGTCGTTCGCGGCTGGGTGGGGCCGCCTGGCTGAGTTGCTGGAGGCTGCCGCCGCTCCTGCTGGGTCTGTCCGCGCTGCGGACCCGAAGGCTGGGTCGGCTGCTGGATCGGCTGCTGCGTTGTGCGCGGCTGGGCAGGGGCGCCGGGCTGGGTTCCCGGCGGCTGCTCGCGCTGCGCACCCGGAGGCTGGGTCGGCTGCTGGGTCGTGCGCGGCTGACCGGGTTGCGGCCCGCCTGGAGGCGGGCGGCGTTCCTGCCGCTCCTGCGGTTGGGAGGTACCTTGGGGCTGACCTTGCGCGCCCGTGGGGCGGCGATCCTGCTGGGTCCGTTGCGGACCCTGCGGCGGCTGTGCGCCCTGGGTCCCGGGACGTTGTGGCTGGGTTTGCGGCTGCGCCCCTTTGGGCGGAGCAGGCTGCTGGTCCTTGCGTCGCTCCTCCCCGGGCTTTTGCGGCTCGGCCTGCGCCAGCAATTGGGACGACGGCATCGGCGGCGCGACCTGCGCCGCAAGAAAGCCGCAGCCCAGCGCCAGCGCGGCGACGACGATCGTGCTCGCCAGCAGCGTACGTTTCTTGGAAACCAGGTTCATGTGCCCGCCTCAGAGATATGGGTTTGGCGGCACTCGCCATACAATGGTGCTCGGACTATGGCAATCCTCGGCGGAACGGACTCGCGCCGACCGTGGCGGGAGCGGGCGCGCCCGCGCCTTACAGAGACGAGCGAGCTGCTATCGTTGGCCGGCCGCGGGCTGTGGGGATCGCGCGTTGCTCGACCGGTATTCCCGAGCCGAAGGGGAGAGACATGTCCTATCAGGAGATCCGCTGCGAGACCGCCGAGCGCATCGCGACGATCACGCTCGACCGCCCGGACCGACTCAACGCCTGGACGCCGACCATGGGCGAGGAAGTCCGCGACGCGATGCGCCGGGCGGCCGACGACGATTCGCTGCGCGTGATCGTGCTCACCGGTGCGGGCCGCGGTTTTTGCGCCGGGGCGGATATGGCGACGCTCTCCCGGCTCACGGAGGGCCGCGGCTCGAGCGCGGCGTCGCAAGCTCCGCCGCCGTTCGATCCGGACTCGCGGCCCGATTTTCAGAAACGCTACTCGTATTTTCCCGCGGTGCCCAAGCCCATCATCGCCGCCGTCAACGGCCCCTGCGCGGGGCTCGGCCTCGTGCTCGCGCTCTACTGCGACATTCGCTTCGCGGCGCCGGAGGCGCAGTTCACCACCGCGTTCTCCCGTCGCGGCCTGATCGCCGAGCACGGCATCAGCTGGACCTTGCCCAACCTGGTCGGCCTCTCCGCAGCGCTCGACCTCTTGCTCTCGGCGCGGCGCGTCGGCGCCGAGGAGGCGTTGCGCTTGCGGCTCGTCGACCGCGTCACCCCTCCGGGCGAGCTGATGGATCACGTCCGCGCCTATGCGTCGGAGCTAGCCGAGGCGGTCTCGCCGCGCTCGATGCGGGTGATGAAACGCCAGCTGTGGGAGGCCCGCTTCCAGACCTTGGCGGAAGCGATCGACACCGGCGACCGGGAGATGGCGGCGAGCTTCGAGAGTGAAGATTTCCGCGAGGGCGTCGCCCATTATGTCGAGAAGCGCAAGCCGGCGTTCACGGGGCGATGAGGAAGGCGCTGATCGAGGACCTGCTCGATCGCGGCGTTCTCGCCGACGGCCGGCGCGTCTCCAAACAGCCCGGCCGCTGCTGCGTCACCGGCTGCGAAGTGCCGCCGCTGCCGAGCGCGGCGGAATAATCCAGGCATTCCGGCAAAAGCCGGAGGCCGGACGATCGCTCATCCGGCCTCCGTTATCGGTCACACGATTACGGGTGTTTGTGGGGCGGGCCGCCGCCACCGCCACCGCCCCTGGGCGCGCCGCCGCCACCGCCGCCACCTTTGGGCGCGCCGCCGCCGCCGCCGCCGCCACCGCCCACGCTCCGGAAGCTGGTAGCTCCGCCACCGCCGCCACCGCTGCCCTTGTAGCCCTTGGGTCCGCCGCCGCCGCCACCACCGCCGCCACCGCCGCCGCTGGAAGTGAAGTGTCTCGAAGTGCCGCCGCCGCCACCGCTGGGCTTATGGCTGGTGCCGCCACCGCCGCCGCCAGTGCTGGACAGAGTCTTGGTACCTCCCTTGGGACCGCCACCGCCCGGCTTGTGGCCGGTGCCGCCACCGCCGCCGCCAGTGCTGGACAGAGTCTTGGTGCCTCCCTTGAGACCACCACCGCCGGGCTTTTGGCCGGTGCCCCCGCCACCGCTGGTGCTTGAGAGAGTCTTGGTGCCGCCGGGACCGCCGCCCTTGGAGCCACCCAGATTGCTCGTTTTACCAAACTTCTGCTGCAGGCTCGTGTTCTTGTAGGGCACCCCGGAATGATGCTGCGGATCGTGCTGCCATTTCGTGATCGCGGCGGCGCTCACGAGATGGGTGTGATTGAACTTGTTGAACTGCACGACGTTGATCTGCACGAACCCGAAGCCCCAGTTGTACTGGCACCACAATGCCGGCCCGACATAGAACGCCGGCCAGAAGCCCCACACCGGCCCGACCGTCCACCACGGCGGATACCAGAAGAACGGCACGAAGGCGGGCGGCCAATAGCCGATGCCGTAGATGACCACCGGATCGTAGACCGGCACGTAGATGACGTCCGGCTCGACCGGCTCGATCGCGATGTACTCGGGCACGACCACCACCTCGCCGGGGGGCGGCCGCGGCGCCGCCACCCTTCTCACCCTCTGCTCCTTGCTCGTTTTCAGGTTGCCGGTGGATTCCGCCTTGGCGCGCAGCACCTGCACGGCCTTGGTGATGTCGTCCGGCTGCGTCAGGAACGCTTCCCCGACTTGCTGGGTCCAATCCAGCTTGTCGTTCATCATGGCCAGCACCTGCGGAACCGCCGTCAAGCCTTTGACGCTCGGATCCCAGGGTTGCTGCTGCATCGCATTTTCGAGGTCCTGGCCCTTGAGGTTCGGGTTGTCCTTGGTCCACCGCGCGGCCATCACCACTTCCAGCGGATAGGTCGAGGCCGTCAAGATCTGGGCCAGCAGCGGATCCGGGTAGAGCGCGATCGGAGCGACGAGCTGTTGCAGCTGCTGGTCGCTGAGCCGCTGCTGTTGTTGCTCTTGTTGCTGTTGCGGTTGGTCCTGGGCCAACGCCGGCAATGCGGCGCTCGACAGCGCCACCAGCGCGATCCCGGCCGCAAGCGCGCGGCACTTGTTTCGAAAATTCGACCAAATCGACATGATCAACCCCCTGTGGGACGCGGCTTGCGCCACGAAGTCCTCCGTGGCGTCCGGTTGGATCTACCTTAGCGGACAATTCGCATCGGTGCACGGGAAATGCAGGGACGGAAGGTCGAGAAGGAGGGCGGAATATGAATATGATTGTAAAAAAATCGAGGACGAAAACGCGGCCGCGAAAGGGCCGCTTGCGGCTAATGCCTTCCCGGGTCCCCTGCCCTTCCGCCGGTACCCACGCCATGCCCGCTTATTATACCGTCGGCCATTCCACGCGATCGGTCTCCGAGCTGGTGGCATTGTTGCAAGACGCCGGCGTGAAGCTGCTGGCGGACGTGCGGTCGATCCCCCGCTCCCGGACCAATCCGCAATTCAACATCGAGGCGCTGCCGCCCGAGCTTGCGGAGAATGGTATCGCATACGAGCACTTCCCCGAGCTCGGTGGCCGGCGCGGCCGCGCGCTCGACGATTCGCCCAACCAGTTCTGGGAGCACGCGAGCTTTCGCAATTACGCCGATTACGCCGGAACGCAGGCGTTCCGCACCGGGCTGGAGCGCCTGCGAAGGCTCGGACAGCAGCAGTCCAGCGCGATCATGTGTGCCGAAGCTTTGTGGTGGCGCTGCCATCGGCGCATCATCGCCGATTATCTGATTTCTGCGGGCGAGACCGTGTTCCACATCCTCGGCCCAGGAAAGATCGAGCCGGCGAAATTGACGCCGGCGGCCCGAAGGACCTCGGACGGCACGTTGGTCTATCCGAAATAGAAGGCCGTCGTTCCGGAAGCCGCGAAGCGGCTGTCCGGAACCCATGATCACAAGGCTCTCGGCTCATGCGACGCGGGTGGTTATGGGTTCCGGGTTCGCGCCGGAGCCTGCCCCGCACTTGATGCGGGGCGCGCCCCGGAACGACCCCGTCCGCTTTGGCCCTATTCCCCGCCGGCGAGCCGGGTGGCGAAATAAGCGATCGTCTTCGAATAGACCTGCGACTTGTTCCATTGCAGCAGCGCCTCGAAATTGCCGGATCCCGGCGTCCAGGGCTGCCCGCGCCGCCAGCCGTAGGCCTTGAGATAATTCGCCGTCGAGGCGAGTGCGTCCGCCGCGCTGTGGATCAGGTCGCGCCGGCCGTTGCCGTCGTAATCCACCGCGTATTTCAGATAGGAGGACGGCAGGAACTGGGTGTGCCCGATCTCGCCGGCCCAGGCGCCGCGCATCTCGGCCGCCGTCATGTCGCCGCGCTCGATGATGCGCAGCGCATCGAGCAATTCGGCCTGGAAACGCTCGGAGCGGCGGCAATCGTAGGCGAGCGTCGCCAGCGACTGGATGACCGGGTATCGCCCCTGATCGACGCCGAAATCGGTCTCGAGCCCCCAGATCGCGACCAGCACCGGCCCCGGGACCCCGAACCGCTGCTCGATGCCGCTGAACAGCGCCGCGTGCCGGCGCAGCAGGCTCGCGCCCTTCTGCAGCCGGTCCGCCGACACCATGCGTCCGGCGAACTGCTCGAAGCTCTGCCGGAACACGCCCTGCGCGTGGTCGCGGGAGATGACGCGCCGATCGTAGCTCACGCCGCTGAGCGCCGAAGCGATGGCGCGTTGCGAGATCCCCTGGGCGGCCGCCTCGCGCTTGAAGCTCTCGAGCCAGCTCTCGAAGCTGCCCGAGCCGCAAGGCACGGCGAACGCGGTCGCCGACGACGCGAGCAGAACCCAGGCTACGGACCACAGACGACGCAGGACGCCGACCACGCGCGCGCTCCCAACTCTCATTCGCAGTCTATCCGCAACGTGCCGGCGCTTCCAACGTTTCTCGCGCGTCCCGCGACCTTGACCCGCGAACCTCCTTGGTCTGGTATGGCGCATCAATCCACGTTGCGGGCTCGCCATGATCACCGTTCCGGAACTGGCTGCAGACGCACTGGGCTCGTTTCTCAGCTCCGAGATGAAACGCGTGTTCGGCTCCTCGGACGCACAATTGACCGAACTGGTGCCCTCTGTCGCGCGACTCGCGCTCGAATGCATCGGCAACAGCGACGCACTTTATCATAACGTCGAGCACACCATGCTGGTGACGCTCGCCGGGCGCGACATCCTGCGCGGCCGCGCGCTGCTCAAGCCGCAGCTCGCGAGCGATTATGCGCATCTCATCGTTGCCTGCCTGCTGCACGACATCGGCTACGTCCGCGGCATTCTCCAAGGCGACGATGAGCATGGATACGTCGTCGACGCGGCCGGCGCCAAGGTGAAGCTGGCGCGCGGATCCTCCGATGCGGCGCTCCTGATGCACCACGTGGATCGTTCGATCCTGTTCGTGCTGGATCGCATCGAGGCGATCGAGCTGCTCGACGCAAAACGGATCGCGCGCGCGATCGAGTTCACGCGGTTCCCGGTTTCGGTTCCCCCCGAAGACGAGGAAATCGAAGAGGAGGGTTCGCTGCTGCGCGCCGCCGATCTCATCGGCCAGCTCGGTGACCCGCATTATCTGCGCAAGGCCAACGCGCTCTATTACGAGTTCGAGGAAGCCGGCGTGAACCGCCAGCTCGGCTATGCCTCGCCCGCCGACCTCGTCGATCTCTATCCGCAATTCTATTGGAACAGCGTGTCTCCGCGCGTGCAGACCGCGATCCGCTATCTCAACGTGACGTCGAGTGGACGCCAGTGGATCGCCAATCTCTATAGCAACGTGTTCCGGGCCGAGCGCGACGTCAGCCTGTCGGGACCGCAGCATTGATCTCCCCGGCCGCCCGCCAGGACCCGCTTTGCTCCATGCGGGTCACGCCCTGTCTCCGCCCCCTGTCCTCTGCTATAGCGTTCGCCCCATGAAATTCATCAATCCCAATCCGTTCACCACGCGTCCCGAGATCGACGGCACCTTCGGCGTCGTCGCCTCGACGCATTGGATCGCCACCGCGGTCGGTATGGCGATCCTGGAGAAGGGCGGCAACGCCTTCGATGCGGCGGTCGCCACCGCGTTCACCCTGCAGGTGGTCGAGCCGCATCTCAACGGTCCGGGCGGCGACGTGCCGGTAATCCTCCATGACACCCGCCGCGGCTTGACCGAAGTGATCTGCGGCCAGGGCCCCGCACCCGCCGGCGCGACCATCGCGCATTTCCACGCGCTCGGCCTCGACATGGTGCCGGGCAGCGGCCTGCTCGCCGCCTGCGTGCCCGGCACGTTCGAGATCTGGATGCTGCTGCTGCGCGATTACGGCACGCTGCGCCTTGCTGACGTGCTCGCGCCCGCGATCGGCTACGCGGCCGACGGCTATCCTCTGGTCGAACGCGCCAGCGCCACGATCGCCGCCGTCGAGGCGTTGTTTCGCGAGCATTGGCCGACGTCGGCGGCCGTGTATCTTCCGGGCGGGAGCGTTCCCGAACCCGGAACGTTGTTCGCCAACCCCACGCTGGCGCAGACGTATCGGCGCATTCTGCGCGAGGCCGAGAGCGCCGGCGCCGGGCGCGAGGCGCAGATCGAGCGCGCGCGCAAGACCTGGTCGCGAGGGTTCGTCGCCGCGGCGATCGACAGCTTTTGCCGCAGGCCGCACATGGACACCAGCGGAACGCCGCACCCGGGGGTGCTCACCGCCGAGGACATGGCGCGGTTCAAGGCCCGCGTCGAGCCGCCGCTCACGTTCACGTACGGTCGCTACACATTGTGCAAGGCCGGGCCCTGGAGCCAGGGTCCGGTGATGCTGCAGCAACTCGCGCTTCTCGCAGGCTTCGAGCTCGACGGGCTCGATCCGACCGGGCCGGATTTCATCCATCTCCAGGTCGAAGCCGCTAAGCTCGCCTATGCCGACCGCGAGAGCTTTTACGGCGATCCGGATTTCGTCGAAGTGCCGACGGCGACGCTGCTGTCGGAGGCCTACAGTGCCGGGCGGCGCAAGCTCATCACCGAGGCCGCGTCGCTGGAGCTCAGGCCCGGTTCGGTCGAAGGCTTCGGCGCGGTGGTCGAGCTGCGGCGCGACACCGGCGAGCGCGCGTCGGTCAGCGCGCTCGGCGCCGGCGAGCCGACCGTCGGGCGGGTCGGCCAGGTGCGCGGCGACACCGTGCATTTCGATATCGTCGACCGCGCCGGCAACATGATCTCGGCGACGCCGTCCGGCGGCTGGCTGCAGTCCTCCCCGGTCGTTCCGGAGCTGGGATTCTGTCTGGGCACGCGCGCGCAGATGTTCTGGCTCGAAGCGAGCCACCCCGCCGCGCTCGCGCCCGGCAAACGCCCGCGCACGACGCTCTCGCCGACGCTGGCGCTGCGCGACGGCGAACCCTACCTCGCCTGGGGCTCGCCGGGCGGCGATCAGCAGGATCAGTGGACGACCCAGTTCTTCCTGCGCCACGTCCATGCCGGCATGAACCTGCAGGAGGCGATCGACGCCCCGGCGTGGCACTCCGAGCATTTCCCAAGCTCGTTCTGGCCGCGCACGGCGCGGCCCGGCGTGCTCGTCGTCGAGGGGCGCGTGCCGAAGGCGACGATCCGCGAGCTCGAGCGCCGCGGCCATGTCGTCGAGGTCGCGCCGGACTGGTCCGAAGGCCGGCTCACGGCCGCCTCACGCGAGGGTCGGCGGCGCCGCGCCGCCGCCAATGCGCGCGGCATGCAGGGTTACGCGGCTGGCAGGTGATCGGTGGCCAGTCATTGGTGTCCAGAGTCAGGAACCGAAACAAGAATTCGCGCTTGATCTCCGGGCAGTCGCTACAAGTTTTGCCATCCGACCTCCGACTTCTGACCACTGAACCCTGTCATGGCTAGACCGCTCGTCGTTTCCATTCCGCATCAACTCGGCAAGGAGGAGGCGGTTCGCCGGCTGAAATCCGGGTTCGGCCGCGCCCGGTCCAGCTTCGGAGAGAAACTCGCCGTGATCGAGGAGACCTGGTCCGGCGACCATCTCGACTTCCGTGCCGGCGTATTGGGCCAGACCACCACCGGCACGATCGACGTTGCGGAGGATCACGTGCGCGTCGAAGTGCAGTTGCCCTGGCTGCTCGGCTTGCTGGCCGAACAGGCAAAGCCGTTCATCGAACGCCAGGGTCACCTGATGCTGGAGAAACCGGGACCCGGAAGTCAGGATTCGGAAACCAGGAATCGGGATTCGGGAACCGGGAATCGGGACTCGACGACCCACTCCTGATTACTGACTCCTGATTACTGACTCCTGATTACTGACTCCTGATTACTGACACCCGATTACTGACTCCCGATCCCCGACTCACGGCATCGGGATCTCGTTCACCTTCTTGGGCACGTGGTAGCCGCGCTCGACCGCGGGCCTGCGCGCGATCGCGACGTACCAGCGCCTGACGTTGGGATATTGGCTCAGATCGACGGTTTGCCATTCGTAGCGCGAGATCCACGGCCAGATCGCGATATCGGCGATCGAATATTCGTCCGCCACGAACTCGCGGTCGGCGAGCCGGCGGTCCAGCACGCCGTAGAGCCGGTGCGCCTCCTTGAGATAACGCTCCTCGGCGTAGGGCGCCTTGCCCTTGTTGTATTTGACGAAGTGATGAACCTGGCCGAGCATGGGCCCGATCCCGCCCATCTGCCACATCAGCCATTCGATGACGCGGTAGCGCGGATGCAGCTCCTTGGGCATCAGTTTCCCGGTCTGCTCCGCGAAATACAGGAGGATGGCACCCGATTCCATCATGTGGAAGCCGCTCTCGCGATCGACGATGGCGGGGATGCGGTTGTTCGGGCTGATCTTCAAAAAATCCGGCTGGAATTGCTCGCCCTTGGAAATATCGATCGCGTGCGCGGTGTACGGCAGCCCGAGCTCCTCGAGCAGAATGGAAACCTTGCGGCCGTTGGGCGTCGTCCAGGTGTAAAGATCGATCATGGTCAATCCCTTGCAGGTCATCGGCTGGGCAAGCGGGGGATTACGGGCTTTGCCGCGTATTGTCGAGCTTGCATGGCGGCAGGCGATCCCGTCACGCTCGCCTCACCACGCAAGCTCGAGGATTTCGCGCACGTCTTCGGGGCCCCGGATTTTCCGCGGGTTGGTTGCGATCGCCCGATCGTGCATGCTGTTCTTCGCGATCAGATCGAGCTGCTCGCGGGTCACGCCGACCTCGCGCAGGGTTGATGGCAATTCCAGCTTGCGCACCAGATCGGCGACGAGGTCGCCGGCGTCGGCCTGCGGCTGTCCCAATGCCGCGCTCACCAGCGCCTGGCGATCGGCGTTCGCGGCTTTGTTCCAGCGCAGCACGTGCGCCAGCATCACGCACGAGGTGAACCCGTGCGGCACGCCGGCGGTGCCGCCGAGCACATGGCCGATGCCGTGGCTTGCCGCCATCGGCGCCCCAGATTGGATGCCGATCAGCGAGAGCCAGACGCCCAGCATGCTCTCGAGCCGCGCATCGAGATCCGCCGGGTCCTGTTTGGTGCGGATGAGCCCTTGCTGCAGGAGGCGCAGCGCATGCACCGAGGTTGCCTCGAACAGCGGCTGCGAATGGATCGAGCACAGCGTCTCGACCGCATGGTCGACCGCGCGGATCCCGGTCGAGAGCCACAGCCGCATCGGGGTGTGCGGCGTGATGCGCGGATCGAGAATGACGGCCTGCGGGATCATCTCGGGATGAAAAAAACCTTCCTTGAGCCGCTTCGTAACATCGGTGCAGCCGGCGATCGGGGTGAACTCGCCGCCGGAAAGCGTGGTCGGGATGGCGAGCGTGCGTACCGCGAGGGTTCGGATTTTTTCCAGCGCCGGCTCGCCCGGCCGCAATGCATCGAGCGCCTGCGGCTCCTTGGCGTCCGCGGCGAGGCATAGCAGCACCATCTTTCCGGCGTCCGTGACCGAGCCGCCGCCGATCGTGACGATGAGATCCGCGCGCGCCTCGCGCGCCTTGGCGGCGGCGGCGATCACGTCGTCGCGCGGCGTATGCGCGCGGATGCCGGTAGTGAAACCCGCGAGCCGCTCGCCGAGCGCCTCGCGCATCGCCGCGGCGAGCGGGACGGTTCCGGCCAGCGTGCTGCCCGCAATCGCGAACACGCGGCTTGCGCCGAGCCGCTCGACCTCCTCGACCAGGACCCGTTCCCAAGGCTGCCCGAAGACGACGCGATCCATGCGGGGATAGCGGTAGATGCCGGGCTCGATCATGGTTCGTCCCTTCGCTTGACCGCTTTGCGGCTGCAGATCCCAACGGCGAGCGGTTCGCCCGCGTCGCAAGCGAAAATCGGCCGCGCGCCGATCGCGCTGCAACACGGCATTATGATCATAAATGCTCGATTTGAAACCGTTCTAGCCCCGGCGCCGATCCCGCCGACGCAAGGAACACCGCGGGCATCCGGGACGTTTTGTCGCTGTGAGAATTTTGATCGCAAGATCGGGAGAACGTCATGCTGAAACGATCCCTGATGATGAGCGCCGCCGCCTTTCTGTTGCTGGCGCCGGCGTTCGCACAAACTCCGACGCCGCCGGCGCCCAGCGCGCAGGTTCCGGCAGCGGCGCCAAGCGCCACCACCAGCGCGCCCGAAAGTGCCAAGCCCGGCTTCATTGCCGAGCAGGGCAAGGATCAATGGCTGGCCTCGAGGAACCTCATCGGCGCCAAGGTCGGGGGTCCCGACAACGCCACGGTCGGAAGCATCAACGACCTGCTGATGGAGAAGAACGGCAACGTCCTCGCGGCCGTGATCGGGGTCGGCGGTTTCCTCGGCATCGGCTCCAAGAACGTCGCCGTCCCGTTCAAATCTCTGGAGCTGAGCCGCGACACCGACGGCAACGACAAGATCGCGATGCGTTTCACGAAGGACGAGCTCCAGCAGGCGCCGGACTTCAAGCCGCTGATGCCGCCTCCGCCGCGGCCTCCGGTGGCCGGCGGGCCGGGCGCGGTGCCGCGGCCGGGCGGCGCCATGACGCCGGGACCCAAGACGCAGTAGAGAAACCCGTCCCAATCTTCATCGTCTTCATCGCGCCAGGCCTGCGTGCCTGGCGCGATGCCGTTGGCCTCGCAATTCAGCGGACCAGCACGATGAAGTCGGTATCGCTGTCGGTCTCGTCGCTCAATGGCTGATCGGAGATGATCAGCGAGGATTTGGGCAACAGCAATTCGGCGATGCGATCGGCCGCCTCCGGCGGGATTTCGATGCGCTCGAGCGCCGCGCTCGCGCGCTCGACCGACGGCCGCGGCGGCGCGGCGAGTTTTGATCGCTTGGCTTCGCGCTCCGGATGCCGGCTCTGCCTGGGCTCGATCCGCACGCGCTCGATCCTGTTCGAGGCTTCGTCTGGGAACGACACCACGGTCCAGCGCATTGCGCCGGAATTTTCCCTGCGCTCGACCGCCGTGAAGACGTGGGTGCCGAGCGGTCGTTCGGGATTGCGAATCCTCACCGCGGACTCGAACAGCGGCGCGTAGCCTTGGCGGACGAACAGTTTTTCCTGCTTGCGGCTGATGAAGATCGAGATCGGCTCGGCCTTGGGCGTCGGCGGCTTCGGCTCGACGTTCGGCCCGCCCTCGGTACCGGGGGGCTGCTCCGCCATCGCGGGCGCGGACGGCTCGGTCGCGTCGGCGACCATGCCGGCCACCTTCACCGGCTTGATGAAGTCGTCGGCTGCCGGAACCCGGCTCGTCTGCGCAATTCCGAGCGCCTCGCCCGGCACGCCGAGCGACACCGGCGCATCGGGTTTGCGCTTTTGCCCGAACAGCTGCGGATGGGAAATCTCGATCGGTCTCACGTCCTCGCGGGCGATGATCACCCGGTTGCCAAGCTTGGAGATCTGCCACAGGTGAATGGCGAAATCCTCGGTCAGCCGGATGCAGCCGTGCGAAGCCGGGTAGCCCGGCAGAACGCCGGCATGCAGCGCCACGCCCGACCACGTGATCCGCTGCATGTACGGCATCGGAGCGGCGCTGTAGAGGTTGGAGCGATGCCATCGCTGCTTCTGGATGACGGTGAACACGCCCATCGGGGTCGGGTGATCCGGAACCCCGGTCGAGACCGCCGAGCGCGCCACGAGCACATCGCCGCTGTAGACCGAGATTTTCTGGTCGGCGATCGAGATGATGATCTGCAGCGGGCCCTTCGGCGCCGGCGTCGGCTCTTGACGATGTTTCTCGCCCGCCAGCGCGGTCTTGCCCCGGTACAGGTGCAGGCGTGCCGCATCGGCCCGATCGCACGGCCACGCCAACGCCGCCAAGGCCACGCTCGACACCAGCACGACGCGCGCGGCCAGGACCGCGGCGGAATGCTTCCGCGCGATGCCTGCGGTCGGCTGGGTTGCCATGGGCTCGGCCAAACTTGCCCCCGGATCGCTCGCTTCGAACTCGACCTGCGGCGACTTTGTTCCACGCAAATGTTAATTCCTAACAAAGAGCGCCGAAATTGCGGCTGGAACCGCGCACTTGAACGGCCAACATCGGAAGCACGACAAAGATTAGCCCCTCGCTATTCGGTTTGGTTAAAGATTTGAAGACGGACGGGACCCCATACGAGTGCTCGGAGTGCGCGATGGTCCGCAACACCCGGGTCGGCGCCGATGCAAAGCGTCCGCGGATTACGGTAGCGGCGGCCGCACCGATTTCTGTGATCTGTGGCGCAAATATCACAGCCTCCGAGGACGCACGGCGTTAAGATCATGGTGCCAAGTCGAGATCGCTTCGATCTCGTGGCAGCGGAATGGCATTTTCCTCCCGGTGCTCATGGGCCTCAGGACGTTCCTGGGGCCCTCTTTTTTGGCGGTCGGATATTGATTCCCGCTTCCGATACACACCGGCATCGCTTCGCCAACGAACCGCTCCGCAAGCCCACTGAAAAATTTCTTCAAGCCGATCGCGGCGGCCGCGGCCACGGTCGCTGCGCCGGCCGCATGCGTTCATAAGCGCGCGCGAGCTGCAGCACGCCGAGATCGTCGAAGCGTCTGCCGACGATCTGCAGCCCGATCGGCAGCCCGTCCGCCGTGTAGCCGCAGTTGATCGACGCCGCGGGCTGCTCCGACATGTTGAACGGCACCGTGAACGCGATGTGCTCGAACGGCCGCGCCGGGTCGTTGGTCGGGCACGGCAGCTCGGCCGCAAACGCCGGGATCGGCGCGGTGGGGCAGAGCACGTAATCGTAGGCCCGGCAGGCCGCGTGGGCGGCCTGGCGCATGACGAACACCTGGCTGAAGCACCGGAACAGCTCGAGGCCCGAGAGGTTCGCGGCCGCGCTCGCCCAATCCACGATGAAGGGCAGCACCTTGGCGCGACGGGTCGCCTCCAGGGCCGAGAGATCCGCCCACGCCCGCATCCGCCAAAAATAGTCGACGCCGTCGAGCATGCTCCGATCGAGGAACGGCTTCATCGGCTCGACGATCGCACCCGCCGCCGCGAACGCGCGGGCCGCCGCCTCGACCGCCGCGCGCACTTGCGGCTCGACCGCAAGGCCGCAGCCCATGTCCGGCAGCAGCCCGAGCCGGAGCCCCGTCACGTCGCGATCGAGCGCGAGCCAATCGCAGCTTTGGTAGGGCAGGCTCATGTGGTCGCGATCATCCGGTCGCGACAGCACGCTCATCAGCAGTGTCGCGTCGGCCACGTTGCGCGTCATCGGACCGGCGACGCGGCCGATATAAGGCGGATCGATCGGCACGCGCCCCAGACTCGGTTTGAGCCCGAACACGCCGCACCAGCCGGCCGGCAGCCGGATCGAGCCGCCGATGTCGGTGCCGATGTGCAGCGGCCCATAGCCGGCCGCGGCGCCGGCCGCGGCGCCGGCGCTCGAGCCGCCCGGGTTCTTGGCAAAATCCCACGGATTGCGCGTGAGCCGATGGAAGCTCGACAAGCCCGAGGACAACATGCCGTAGTCCGGCATCGTCGTCTTGCCGAGGATCACGGCGCCGGCCTCGCGCACGCGCGCGGCGGGCGGCGCGTCTTGCGCAGCTTCCTGCAAGGCGGTGGCGGCGGTGCCGAGCGGGACCGGCACGCCCTTGGTCGCGATGTTCTCCTTGATCAGGATCGGCACGCCGTCGAGCGCGCCCGCTCGCCCGTCGCGCCAGCGCGCTTGCGACGCCTCGGCGGCCGCGAGCGCCGCGTCGGGATCGAGCCGATAGGTCGCGCAGAGCGTCGGCTCCCAGCGCCCGATGTGGGCCAGCACCGCGCGCGTGGCCTCGATCGGGGAGAGCGCCTGGCTGTGATAGAGCCCCAGCAGTTCGGTCGCACTCAGGTCATGGATTTCTGGCACTGCGGCTCTTCCTTGGCGAATGTCCTCCCAATTTATACTGCGAGCTTGGGTCGGCAAGGCGCGTAACGCGAGGTAATCAGTGCTGCGCCCGGCAGGATAGAGGACTTATTCCTCCAGTAATCACCCGTGCTCGGAAGTAAGGCGCGATACAGCTAGTAGTCCCGGCAATTCACACTTTGTGGTATGCTACGATTCCAGAGGCTTCGCAGCCTGGCCAGAGAGCTTGAGAACCGTCCAATGAAGATGAGATCGAGTGTCACTCCCGACGAGTACGGAATCAGTCAACTTAAAGGCTCTGCGCGGTCAGGCAACCTCGTTGCTATTGTCGGCACCGGCGTTAGTATGGCTCTTACGAACGGTAAGATCCGTGCTCTGTCATGGACGGGCTTGGTTGAAGATGGCTTTGCGTATGCTGTGAGGAAAGGGAAAATCTCGCCGGCACAGGGCGACGCCTGGAAACCTCAACTCAATTCCAGTGACCTAGACGATCTTCTCAGTGCAGCGGAGTTCATGGCACGCAAGCTGGGCGCCCCGAATGGAGATCTGTATGCCCGTTGGCTTGAAAGTGTCTTTGGCCATGTCAAAGCGGAAAATACCCAAATGGAGAGCGCAATTCGTGCGCTCCACACCGCAGGCATCCCCCTCTGCACGCTCAATTATGACTCGCTCTTGGAGAAGACCACGGGGCTGACCAGCATTAATTTTGGAGAACCGCTCAAAGTCGGTGCGTGGATGCGCCGCGAAACTCAAGGTGTCCTCCACCTTCACGGTTCCTGGGAGGCTCCCTTCACTTGCATTCTTGGCATTCGCGATTATGAGACAACCCTCAGCGACGAGTTACGCGATCTAATCCAGCGAACTCTTAGTTCATTTAGTCGCCTGCTCTTTATTGGTTGCGGAGATACTTTTGGAGACCCAAATTTCTCAGCACTGATCAAATGGCTAAGAGAGAAAATGAAGACTGCTGCCCCCCAGCACTACGCTCTTGTCCGCGCTGACGAGGTTGCTAAGCGCCACGCCGATCCCACATGGCAAGGGTTCGTCGATCCGATTAGCTACGGCCAGAACCAGAACGATCTATCGGGGTTTCTGCTCAAGAAATTTCCCGCTATGGCCGTGGCAAGGACCAAAGAGAAAGTGAGCCCGGCGAAGATCTCGTCCGCGACAGCGAAGCACGCCAACGTCCTTGAAGATTACCGCACCTTCTTGCTGAAGGATTGCGGTCAGATGACTATCGAAGGCGTGCGCGCCGATATGGATACCGCTCAGCGGCGCTTTGATCTCGAACGGCTCTTCGTCCCTGCCAAGGTGCTACCCGTTCCGCCGGAAATCCCCGCGAGCGATCCGGAGCGCGAGCAAAAACTTCTGCAGTGGCAGGAGAAACACAGAGAGCCGGTCCCATTCAGCAAGGTCTTTAAAAAGCACAAACGTTTAGCTCTCCTGGCACTTCCTGGTGGGGGAAAGACTCTCCTGTTAAAGCGTCTCGCTGTCGCTTATGCTGATCCGACGCGCCGCGGCAGCAGCGAAGATGGTTTGCCGGACCTGCCTCTCACACCCGTTCTGATTCGCTGCCGCGAGTGGAAAGAATACATTAAACGTCCAATCCTCGCGTTGCTCCAAAATATTGCTGCGATCACAGGCCAAACATCGTTGGCAGACCTGAACGAAGCCTTGGTCCCGCTCCTAAAGAAAGGACGCGTTCTCCTTCTGATCGACGGCCTCGATGAAATTCATAACGATGCTGACCGCACCACTTTCGTGGAACATCTGGAGGCCTTCCTTACCGAATACAAGCTCATACACCTCGTGGTGACCAGTCGAGAGGCGGGCTTTAGTTTGGTAGCGCCGTGCCTGACCCGGTTTTGCCAGCGGTGGCGATTAGCACCCCTCGAGGAAGACGCCATTGGCGCGCTCTGCGATCACTGGCACCGCCTGATGACAGGCGCGTCGCCGGAGGCACTGGCTGAAGGCCGCGATGTGGCGCAGCGCATTTTAGGCAACGAATCGCTACGACGCCTTGCCGAAAACCCACTCCTCCTCACTATGCTGCTCGTTGTGAAACACGGCGCGGGGCGCCTACCTCCTGACCGAGTGAGCCTTTATGATCGCGCCGTCGAAGTACTGCTTGATACCTGGAATATAAAGGGCCACGACGCTCTCAATCTCAAGGAAGCCGTGCCTCAGCTCGCGTGCGTTGCATTCCAGCTTATACGCGAGGGAAGACAGAAGGCTACAGCAAAGGAACTGTTGGCCATTCTGGACGAAGCGCGAGAAAAAGTACCTCAGATTCGTCGATATGCGAAAGATACCCCAGATGAGTTCCTTAGGCGTGTTGAGTTACGTTCGAGTCTGCTCGTCGAGGCCGGGCACCAGATGGAGGGGACCCGCACAGTTCCTTTCTACCAGTTTCGCCATCTCACTTTTCAGGAATATCTTGCCGCAGTGGCCGCCGTTGAGGGGCACTACATGGAGTATCAGAAGGGAGAGACAGTGCTGACGGCACTGCGGCCCTATCTCACCGCAGAGGAATGGAAGGAAGTCGTCCCAATGGCCGCCGTATTGGCCAGAAAGCAGGCGGAGCCACTGATCGGTGCCCTTGTAGCGGAGGGAGACTCGCTGCGCAAAATGATGGAAGGAGGAGAAGACTTTTCCGGCAAGGAAGAATGGATGGCTAATCGACAGTTACCCTCCGCTGTCGCCCGACTGGTGCAATGTCTAGCGGAGGAAGCGGAAGCTTCGCCGGAAACGCTAACTGCGGCGCTGCAACTAATCGCGCTCTTTGCAAAAGGTTGTACGTCTCAAGACAACTGGCAAGCGCTCGGACTCGGTCCGTATGGTGAAGAGTTGCTTCACCAAGCATGGCTACTATATGCCCCGATGCAGTGGGTAAGCGAATCTTGGCTCAGAAACACTCTTGCAGTGTTGCTGACCTATCGACGACCTGATACCTATTGGCGGAGCAATGAGGCGCAAGCAGACTTGCTGCGCTTGCTCCGCAGTGAAAGCGCGGAGGAAATCGCGCGCGGGCTGCTCATCATTGGTGGATTGCACTGGCGCAGCCCACGTAGGGTCGAATTGGTTTCTTTGCCACTCGCCGACATAGAACGTCACTTGTTTCACGAGGATCCGGCGCTTTGGCACGCCGCCATGTGGGCTTGGGCGCTTACCCGTAAGTACCACGGGGCACCAGAGCCTTCGCCCCTAGTTCTGGACCGCTTGCTTTCGCTCTGGTTGATAGGTGCTGAACAGAAAGTACCCGGAATTGTTGCTTTTGCTTTCAGCACGGTGGTCGGTTTGCCGCGGAGCATATGGACACCGGTGCTGACAGAGGAGCAGAAGCACTTTGTACGGCAAGCCGCAAACGCGAGTGATGAGAAAACAGACGCAAATCTCAAGGATGAACCCTTTGCAAGCTTAGTTGTTGCCTTCCACGCCAGAGATTTGTGGCCCGATGAAGAACTTGCTGAGCGGCTGGTTGCAGCGCCGCGGACAACTTTTGGCGTAACAGAAGAGGCCGTTGATCAGTTGCTCAAACAGATGGGCAAGGCAGGTCAAAAGTTTCTGCGTTTGAGAGAAGAGGAACGGCGAACCCGAAAATGATAAGCTGGGAGGAGGCAGGCTTGCCCAGCTTCCAGTCTCAAGCCCTCATTTTTGGCATGGATATCAGCTCTGGAAGTTTGGCTTTACAGATTATTGGAAGTTATTGCCCGCCCTACATGACGACAGGGGGCCACAGACCGGAGATGGTCGCACGACTTGGACAGCGTACATCCCTAATTCTGCCCCGTCGCGTGCTCGAACGCGCCGAAATTCCAGTGGCGGCCCGGCGCCGCCTCGATCAGCGCGCGCGTGTAGGCATGCTGCGGATCTGCGAAGATCCGCGCCACTTCGCCGTGCTCCACCACCTTGCCGCGCTGCATCACCGCGACCGTGTCGCAGACCTGGGCGGCGACGCGCAGGTCGTGGGTGATGAACAGCATGGTCAACCCCAGGCGCTTGCGCACGTCCGCGAACAGCCGGAGCACCTGCGCCTGGACCGAGACGTCGAGCGCGGACACCGCCTCGTCTGCGATCAAGAGCTCCGGCTCCATCGCCAGCGCGCGCGCGATGCAGATGCGCTGGCGCTGTCCGCCGGAGAACTCCTGCGGAAAGCGTTCCATCGCATTGCGATCGAGCCGCACGAACTCCAGCAGCCCGGCCGCGCGCGCGACCGCATCGGCGCGCGACAAGCCGAAGTTCATCGGTCCTTCGATGATCGACTGGCCGACCCTGCGCCGCGGATTGAGCGAGCGGTACGGGTCCTGAAAGACGATCTGGATGCGGCGCCGGTGTTTTCGCAGGCGGCGGCCGCTCATGGCGGCGAGCTCGTCCGGCCCGAGCCAGATGCGCCCCGCGGTCGGCTCGATCAGCCGGGCGATGCAGCGCGCCACCGTCGACTTGCCGGAGCCGGATTCGCCGACGATGCCCAGCACTTCGCCGCGGCGGATCTCGATCGACACCGCCTCGGCGGCGCGGACCGGCTGCTTCTTCCGAAACAGGCCGCCGTCCGCGTAGACCTTGGTGAGATTCTCGGTGCGCAGCATCACCGGGGCGCTCGTGTCGCGCAGCGACGCGCGCGGGACCATGCTCGGCACCGAGGCGATCAGCGTGCGGGTGTATTCATGGGTTGGACGCAGCAGCACGTCGCGCATCGCGCCGAGCTCGACGATCTCGCCCAGGCGCAGCACCGCGACCCGGTCGGCGATCTCGCTGACCACGCCGAAATCATGGGTGATGAACAGCACGCCCATCCCGCGCTCGCGCTGAATGTCCTTGATCAGTTTCAGGATCTGCGCCTGGGTGGTCACGTCGAGCGCGGTGGTAGGCTCGTCGGCGATCAGCAAGCCCGGTTCGAGCACCAGCGCCATGGCGATCATGATGCGCTGGCGCTGGCCGCCGGAGAGCTGGTGCGGATAGGCGGCATAGATGCGCTCCGCCTCCGCCATGCCGACGCGACGCAGCATGGCAAACGTCTTTTCCCGCCGCGCCGCCGCGTGGAGCCGGGTGTGGGTCGCCAGCACTTCGTCGACCTGGTCCCCGCAGGTCATCACCGGATTGAGCGCCGTCATCGGTTCCTGGAAGATCATCGACATGCGCGTGGTGCGCAGGTCGCGCAGCCGCGCCTCGCCCGCGAACAGGATCTCCTCGCCCTCGAGCCGCACGGCGCCGCCGACGGGTCTCAGGGTACGCGGCAACAGCCCCATCACTGCCTGCGCGGTCACCGATTTGCCGGAGCCGGACTCGCCGACCAGGCACACGATCTCGCCCCGGTTCACGGCCAAGCTTACGCCGCGCACCGCGTGGGTGCGCTCGCCGCCCGTCGGCAGCGCCACGGTGAGATGCGCGACCTCGAGCGCGGCCGTCACGGTCAGATCGATTTCGCCGTGCGCGGGTCGAGCGCGTCGCGCAGGCCGTCGCCGAGCATGTTCACGGCCAGCACGGTGACCGCGACGAACACGCCGGGAAACAGGATGGTGTGCGGGTAGACCCGGAACAGCTGGCGGCCCTCGGCCATGATGTTGCCCCAGGTCGGGATGTCGGTGGGAATGCCAATGCCAAGGAAGCTCAGGATCGCCTCGATCAGGATCGCGGAGGCGCAAACGAAGGTGGCCTGCACGATCATCGGCGCGAACGTGTTCGGCATCACGTGGCGAATCAGGATCAGTGGCACCGGGGTGCCGACCGAGATCGCGGCCTCGACATAGGGCTCCTCGCGGATCGTCAGCACGATCGAGCGCACCAGGCGCACGACGCGCGGAATCTCCGGCACGACGATCGCGAGGATGACCGTGAACAGCCCGGCCCCCCACACGGCAACCAGCCCGATTGCGAGCAGGATGCCCGGAATCGCCATCAGACCATCCATGACGCGCATGATCACCACGTCGACCCAGCGCAGGTAGCCGGCAATCAACCCGATCACCAGGCCGACGCAGGTACTGATCAGCGCCACGGTGATGCCGACGATCAGCGATACCCGCGTGCCGTAGATGACGCGGCTGTAGACGTCGCGGCCCAGACTGTCGGTGCCCATCCAGAACGTCTGCGTCGTGCTGGCGCCGTCCGCCCGCGCGATCACGTGCTCGGTCCCCGGCACCCGGTTGCGATAGGCCGGATCGATCGCCTTGGGATCCATCGTGCCCAGCAACGGCGCAAGCAGCGCGATCGCCACCATCAGCAGCACGAGCGCGCCCCCGATCACGACACTGCGGTGATGCAGGAGGCGGCGTCCGACGTGCGTCGGCACCGCTTGCGGCGCGGCGAGCCGGGCGACGGCACGTTCGTCTTCGGCTTCGATCGTCAATAGCGGATCCTCGGATCGAAGAAGCTGTAGGTGAGATCGATCAGCAGATTGATCAGCACATAGGCGAACGAGAACAGCAGGATGATGGCCTGGATCACCGGATAATCGTGGGCCAGCACCGCATCGACGGTGAGCCGTCCGAGACCCGGAATGTTGTAGACGCTCTCGGTGACCACCACGCCGCCGATCAGGAGCGCGATGCCGAGCCCGATGACGGTGACGATGGGAATGGCGGCGTTCCTGAGCGCATGGCGGATCAGGATGACGCGGCGGGTCAGGCCCTTGGCGCGCGCGGTGCGGATGTAGTCCTCGGTGAGCACCTCGATGACGCTGGCACGCGTCATGCGGGCGATCAGCGCGACAAAGATCACGGCGAGGGTGAGGCTCGGCAGGACCAGATGGATGGCCCAATCGTAGATATCCTCCGCGATCCGCCGATAGCCCTGCACCGGAAGCAGGTTGAGCTTGACCGCGAAGACGTAGATCAAGAGATAGCCGATGACGAACACCGGGACCGAGAAGCCGAGCACGGAAAAGCCCATCAGGCAGCGGTCGAGGAGGCTGCCCGCGCGCTGCGCGGCGAGCACGCCGAGCGGCACCGCGATCAGCACCGCGAGCACGATGGTGGCGAGCGCGAGCGACAGCGTCGGCTCAATGCGCTGGGTGATGAGCTCGGACACCGGCTTCTTGAAGAAGAAGCTCTCGCCCAGGTCGCCGCGCAAGCCGCGGCCGGCCCAGATCACGAATTGCTGCAGGATCGGCTTGTCGAGCCCGAGTTTGCCCCGAATTTCGGCCACCTGCTGGGTCGTGGCGGTGTCGCCGGCGATGACGGCGGCAGGATCGCCGGGGGTGAGGCGGAGCATCAGGAACACGACGACTGCTACCGTCGCCAGCACCGGCACGGCGGAGAGCAGTCGATGGGCGATGAAGGTGAACACCGCCTCACCTCATCGCGGCGGGCGCGCTAATGTTTGGTCACGCCCCAGAACAGCGGTGCCGGCGACGCCACCCAGCCGCCGATCCGGTCCTTGCGGTAGGCGAGCGGCTTATCCCACTGCCCGACCCAGACGTGGGTTCCGATCTCGATGGCGCGAAGTTGTACCTGCTCGGCGATTTGCTTCTGCTTGGCAAGGTCGCTTTCGTGGGCGAAGGCGTTGCGCAACTTCTCCATTTCCTCGTCGCACGGCCAGCCGGGGGCCGCGGCATCGCAATTCGCGGCGAGGAAGGCCGCCGCGACCGGGTTGAGGATGTCGGCCGCCACCCATGAGGTCATGAACGCGTTCCAGCCGCCCTCGCTCACCGGGACCTTCTTGGCGCGCCGCGCCACCACCGACTGCCAGTCCATGTCCACCATGTTCACGTTGAAGCCGCCGCGCTCGAGCAGCGATTTCGCCACCGGCGCCAGATTGGTGAGCACCTGAAGATCGGTCGAGTGCATCAACAACACGGGAGTGCCGTCGTAACCGGCCTCAGCGAGCAGCTTTTTAGACAGCGCGAAATCGGAATGGAAATACGGCGCGGTGCCTTTGTCGCTCGCAAACGTCGTGCCGCAGATGAACAGCGCCGGGCAGGTGTTGTAATATTCCGGATCGCCGATCACGGCCTGCAGGAAATCCTTCTGATTGAACGCCGCGAACGCCGCGCGCCGGATCTTCGGGTTGTCGAACGGCGGGTTCTTCCAATTGAACCGGAATACGAATTGATTGCCCAGCGTATTGTAGTCGAAGAAATCGATATTGCGATCGGCGCGTAGCACCGGAAACAGGTCGAGGGAGGGATCTTCAACCATGTCGATTTCGCCGGCAAGGAGCGCGTTGACCGCCGTCTGCGCATCCGGAATCGCCAGCCATTCCACCCGATCGACGTTCACCACCTTGCCGCCGGAGGCCCAGCTCGGCTTTTCGGACCGCGGTTTGTAGTCCGGATTCCTTATGTATACGGCCTTCTCGCCGGGCTTCCATTCGTCCTTCTTGAAGATGAACGGGCCGGAGCCGGTGTAGTCGGAAATCTGCTCGGATGGTGACGTTTCCGCGACGCGCTTGGGCATCATGAACGGCACGTTCGAGCTCGGCTTGGCGAGACTGAGCAGCACCAGCCCGTAGGGCTCCTTCAAGATCAGCTTGAACGTCTTTGGGTCGACGGCCTGGAACGAGGCAACGGCGGCCATCAGCTTCTGGCCCATGGAGTCGCGCGCGCCCCAGCGCTTGATCGAGGCGATGCAATCTTCCGAGGTGACCGGAGCGCCGTCGTGCCATTTCAGGCCGTCGCGCAGCGTGAACGCATAGGTGAGCTTGTCGGCGCTCACGTCCCATTTCTCCAGCATTTGCGGCTGCGGCTCCTGCTGCGCGTTCATCGCCAGCAACGTGTCGTAGATCATGTAGCCGTGATTGCGGCTGATGTAGGCGGTGGTCCAGATCGGATCGAGGATCTTCAGATCGGAATGCATGACTACGCGCATCACGGTCTCGGCGGCCGCTTGCCGCGTACCGGGCAGCGCTGCGGCCGCACATAGAGCGGCAGCCAGCACGGCGCGAACGAGGGCACGTCGTATCATCATGACCATTCTCCCCATCTTCCGACCTTCCGGTCTTCCTTCAGACGTTGCCGCCGGCGAGCTGCCGCTCGGCGATGCGTGCCAACAGCGAGGCACCGATCGGCAGGATGCCGTCGTCGAAAACGTAGCCGGGATTGTGCACCGCCGGACCGGGCGTTTGTCCGAGCCAGAAATAGGCGCCCGGCACGGCGCGCAGCATATCGGCGAAATCCTCGCTCGCCATTTTCGGCCGCGGCTCGCTGTCGATCCGCGTCTCGCCGACGATCTCGCGCGCCGCTTCGGCGGCCGCGCGGGTCTGCGCCTCGTGGTTCTCCAGCACGGTGAAAATGTCGCGGATGTCGACCTCGGCCGTGGCTCCGAAGCTCGCGGCAATGCCGGATGCCAGCGCGCGGATGCGGGCGCGGACGAGCTCGCGCACCTCGTCGCGGAAGGTGCGCAACGTGCCGGCGAGATGCGCGCTCTCCGGGATGACGTTATAGGCCGAGCCGGCATGGATCTGGGTGATGGACACGACCGTCGGGTGCCGCGGATCGGTGTTGCGGCTCACGATCGTCTGCATGGCCTGGGCCAGCGTGATCGCCACGACGGTGGGATCGATCGCCTGGTGCGGGTGGGCGCCGTGGGCGCCGCGGCCGGTGATGCGGATGTCGAAAAAGTCCGCGCCCGCCATCATCGGCCCGCTGTGCACCGAGACCTGGCCCTGCGGGCCTTCGGGCGCATTGTGGAGCGCGTAGATCTCGTCGCACGGGAAGCGCTCGAACAGCCCATCGGCCAGCATGGCGCGGGCGCCGCCCAGCCCCTCCTCGGCCGGCTGGAAGATGAACACCACCGTGCCGTCGAACGCGCGGGTCTCGGCGAGATAGCGCGCCGCCCCGAGCAGCATCGTGGTGTGCCCGTCATGGCCGCAGCCGTGGAAGCGCCCCGGGTGCTTCGAGCGGTACGGCAGGTTGGTCTGCTCGTCCATCGGCAGCGCGTCCATGTCGGCTCGCAGCCCGACGCGGCGCCGACCCGCGCCGCGGCCCTCGAGCACGCCGACGACCCCGGTCTTGCCGACCCCGCGAAAAACCTCGATGCCCCAGGACGCGAGCTTTTCGGCGACGATGCCGGAGGTGCGCTCCTCCTCGAAGCCGATCTCCGGATGGGCGTGGAGGTCGCGCCGGATCGCGACGAGCTCGTCGGCAAATTCGGCGATGCGGGGAAGCGCCGGCATGCGGGGGGCCTTTCCGAGCGGGGCGGCGAGAACGGAGGGTGAGCAGGCGCCGCCAAGGTGTCAAGCAGGCCGGTGAAGCACCAAGGAGCGCGGCTCCTTGCGCGCGCTATTCGCCTGGCCCCGTGCTCGCCGGATAGCCGAAATCGCGCGGGCGCAGCCCGGCCTGGAACCAGGTCATGAAGCCGTAGATGTCGTAGACCGGCAATCCCAGGTGCTCGCGCAGCGCCCTGGCGTAGGGCGCCATATTGGTGCATTCGAGCAGCACCGCGCCGACCTCCGGATTTTGCTCGAGCAGCGTCTCGCCGGCCTCGAGAATATCGCGCTCGGCCGCCGCGACATCGAGCTGCGGCTCGTTGCCGAGGATGGCGCGCGTGAACTCAACGCCGCCGTCGGTACCTACCACCGGCGTGCCTGGCGCCACCCCGGCGCTGCGCAGGTGCTCGGCGCTGAGCGTCTCGGCGCTGACGGTGAGAATCCCCACGCGCCGGCCCGGCGGCAGCAAACTCTCGATGAAGGACGCCTGCAGCAGGCTCGAGGTCGCGACCGGCACGCCGACGTGGCGGGCGATCTCGGCCTGATAGATCGACAGGAACCCGCAATTGGTGGTGATGCCTTCCGCGCCGAGGTCGACGAGCTCGCGCGCCCCGTCGAGGAAGGCGTCGAGCAGCCCGCTCGCGCGCTGCTTCACCACGCGCTGCGGCGAGGCGTCCTTGATCACCTTGTAGAGCACCGGAAACGGCCAGGTCTGCGCATGACCCATGTCGCCGGGGATGCGCGGGAACCGCGCCTCGAGCATCAAGATGCCGAGCGGCGCGCCGTAGATCGCCTTGCCGCCCGTCGCGATGCGGTCCCGGTTGGACTGCCGGTGCATGGCTCGACCCTTGAATTGGGTGCGGTGCCGTTGTCTTGCCCGCAATCGGCAGACTAGCAGCCAATGCCGCACGGCGAAATCGGCGGCGCGTGCGGGCGCACGGGGCGCCGCCTGCCGGATGAAATGCAAGCAGTCCCCTGCTAGAGTTCCCTTTAAGCCGCTCGCGAGGCGGCGCGCCGAGGGAGGGCCCCGATGAAGACGATCCTGCGTGTTGCCGCTCTTTTGATCCTGCTGCTGGCCGCCGCCCTGCCCCTAGGCGCGCTCAAAGCCGCGGATCCGGCCGTCGTCATCGGCCTCGTCATCCCGCTCTCGCCGCCCGGCGACCCGACCGCCGGCCAGCTCATCCGCCGCGGTGCCGAGCTTGCGGTCGATCATATCAATGGACCGATGGGCGGCGTGATCGACGGCAAGAAGGTCGCGCTTTCGGTCCAGGATTCGCAAGGGCGCACCGAAGGCGGGATCGCCGGCTACCGGCGCCTGGTCAGCGAGGAGCACGCCGCTGCCGTCACCGGCTTCTTCCACAGCTCGGTCAATCTCGCCGCCAACGAAGTCGCCAAGGAGCTCGGCGTGCCTACCATCGGCACGCAGACTTCCGCCGCCGACATCACCGCCAAGCATTACGACGTCGCGTTCCGCACTCACGTGATCGATCCGGTTCGCACCGCGGCCTGGCTCGATTTCATCAAGGCCCGGAACTTCAAGAGGATATCGCTGCTCGCCGAGACGACGGACTACGGCATCGGGCTTGCCACCGAGACCGAGCAGCAGAGCAAGGAGCAGAAGCTCGGGATCGAGCTGCAGACCATCACGTTCGACCACGGCACCACCGATCTCACCCCGCTGCTGCTGCAGGTCAAGGCGTTCAAGCCGGACCTCATCATCAACGTCGGGGTCGGCCAGCCGATGGATCTGATGCTGGAGCAGGCGGCTACCCTCGGGCTCACGCCACAGACGCCGATGCTCGTCTCCTACGACGCGCCGATCCGGCCGCAATTCTGGCAGCTGCATCCGAAAACCGGCGATAAGCTGTATTTCATCGCTTATTATTCGCCCAGGCAAAAGCTGTCCGAGGAAGGTGCCGCCTTCGCCAAGGCCTACGAAGAAAAATACAAGGAGTCGCCGGTCTATTCCTCGCTCAACGGCTTCGGCGACGTGCTGATCATCGCCGAGGCACTCAATCAGGCGAAAAGCGCCGACCCCAAGGCGCTGATCCGGGCGCTCGAAACCGGCCGCTTCAAGAGCTGGACCGCCGCGCCGGTGACCTTCCCACGCGCCGAGGGCGTGTTCTTCCACAATTGGTCGCCGCCGGTGCTGATCCTGCAATACACCGCGCCCGGCCAGGACTGGAAGGAAGCGACCATCGTGCTCGAGCACGCCGGATCGCAGTGAGCGCGGCGGCGAAGACAGCGTGGGTCCATTGCATATAGCGTGGAGCGGGCCGCAATCGACTCCCTCTCCCCGCGTGCGGGGAGAGGGTTGGGGTGAGGGGCATTCATTGAGTGCAAAGGCCCCTCACCCGACCGCGCGTCGCGCGGTCGACCTCTCCCCGCCATGCGGGGAGAGGTGCAGGGACGCATGATCTTTTCCGCCGAGCTGTTCGCCCAGACGCTGATCGCCGGCGTCATGATCGGCGTGCTCTATGCGCTGATGGCGCTGGGCATCACCTTCATCTACAGCATCGTCAAGATGATCAACTGGTCGATGGGCGAATTCTACATGATCGGCAGCTACCTCCAGTATCTGCTGGTCGTCGAATGGCTCGGACCGGATCTGTGGTGGGTGGCGGCGCCGCTGTCCGCGCTCGGCGTGTTCGCGCTCGGCTTTTTGCTCGAGCCGCTGCTGATCAAGCCGATGTTCACGCAAGGCATCGAGCGCAAGGACGATTACGCCATCGTGGTCACCATCGCGCTCTTGCTGCTGCTGCGCAACCTGGCGACCGCGCTCAGCGGCCCCTACCAGCGCACGCCCGGCTCCAACCTGCCGACCGTCATGCTGGGGCCGTTGCCCGAAAGCGGCGCGCGTCTCGCCGCCTTTGTGTGCGCGCTTGCGGCGATGGCCCTGTTCTATCTGCTGCTCAAACGCACCTGGCTCGGGCTTGCGCTGCGGGCCGCGGCGCAGAGCCGGGTCGGCGCCCAGACCGCCGGCGTCGACGTGTTCCGGCTCGATCAGGTGGCGTTCGGAATCGGCGTCGGGCTTGCCGGGATCGCAGGCGCGCTGCTCGCGCCGGTGTTCATGGTGTTTCCGACCAACGGCGTCGTCACCACCGTCAAGGGCTTCGAGATCATCGTGATCGGCGGCCTGGGCTCGATTCCCGGCGCGCTCGTGGCCGGCGTCCTGCTCGGCGTCGTCGAATCGCTGGGTGCGGCGTTCCTCGCGGCGCCGTACCAGAACGTCTACGGCTTTCTGCTGGTCATCGTCGTGTTGCTGCTGCGCCCGTCCGGTCTGTTCGGGGAACGCGTGCGGCAGGCCTGAGCCGAGAGCCATGGCGGCGCTGCTGGAGACCAAAGACCTGGCAAAGCGCTTCGGCGGGCTTGCCGCCGTCGACGGCGTGAGCTTCGCCGTCGCGCACGGCGAGATCCGCGGCCTCATCGGCCCGAACGGCGCCGGCAAGACCACGCTGCTCAATCTCATCAGCGGCGTCTATCCGCCGACCGGCGGCGAGATCCGCCTCGACGGCGAGCCGCTCGCCGGCCTGGCGCCGCATCAGCTGGCGCGCAAGGGGCTGATCCGCAGCTTTCAGGTGGCGCGGCTGTTCGGCAACATGAGCGTGCTCGATAACCTGATGGTGCCCTGCCTGGCCGCTCGGCACGGGAGCGGCGCCGCAACGGCCGCCGCAGAGGCCGCGCGGCTGCTGGACCTGACCCGGCTCGCGCCGCTCGCGCGATCTCCGGCCAAGGCGCTGTCCGGGGGCCAGCGCGCGCTGTTGCAGATCGCCGCCGGCTTCATGGCGCCGCAGCTCAAATGCTATCTGCTCGACGAGCCGTTCGCGGGCGTCAATCCGGCCATCAAGGATTCCATCGTCGACCTGATCGAAGCCCACAACCGCGAGCGTCGCATGACCTTCGTCATCGTCAGCCACGAAATGGCGCTGGTGCGCCGACTCTGTCCGCGCGTCACCGTGATGATCGAGGGCCGCATCGGCGCCGAGGGCGCGCTCGACGAGGTCGCCGGCAAGGACGAGGTCATCGGCGCCTATCTGGGCAAGGCCTCGACATGAGCGAACCGCTGCTCGCCGTGGAGGATCTGCATGCCGGCTATACCGGCGGCATCGACGTGCTGCAGGGATTGTCGCTCACGGTGGCGCGCGGCAGCCTTACCTTGATCATCGGCCCCAACGGCGCCGGCAAATCGACGCTGCTCAAGGTTCTGTTCGGTTTCCTGAAGACCCATCGCGGCCGCATCCGGTTCGCCGGTGCGCCGATCGACGGGCTCGAGCCTTATGCCGTCAAGGCGCTCGGCATCGGCTACGTGCCGCAGGAGATCAACGTATTTCCGCTTCTCACCGTGGAAGAGAACCTGCGGATGGGCGGGTATCTGTTCCGGCGCGACAAGGCGCGGCTGCTCGCACAGCTGGCAAATGTCTACGAAATCTTTCCGGTGCTGGCGCAGCGGCGGCGCGAGCCGGCCGGCGCGCTGAGCGGCGGCCAGGGACGCATGCTCTCGGTTGCGCGGGAGATGATGGCGGCGCCGGCGCTGATGCTGGTCGACGAGCCGACCGCGGGGCTCGCGCCGGCGCTGGTCGATCAGGTCTACGAGCTGCTGCAGACGGCGCGGCGCGGCATCGGGGCCACCATCCTGCTGGTCGACCAGAACGTCGAGGACGCGGTCCGGCAAGCCGACCACGTCTACATGCTCGACCTCGGCCGCATCCGGGCGGAAGGGCCGGCGCGGGATTTCTCGCCCGCGCGGGTGAGCGGCTTGTTCAAGCAGGCGCTGCTGGGATGACGCGCGCACTCGCATCCCCGCTCGGCTGGCGCGGCGCGGCGATCATCGCGGGCGTCGCGGCGGCCGCACTCGCGCTCGTGCCGGCGCTCGCCGGCGACTTCACCCTGCACATGCTCACCACCAGCTGCTACTACACGATCTTGGCGGCGAGCTGGAATCTGCTGGCGGGCTTCACCGGGCAGTTCTCGCTCGCGCACCAGGCGTTCGCCGCGATCGGCGCCTATACGTCGGGCCTGCTGATCCGCTATTTCGCCGTGCCGATCTGGTTCGGCATTACCAGCGGCGTCCTGGTCGCGGCGCTGTTCGGCTATGCGCTCGGCCGCATGGTGCTGTCGATGCGCGCCATCTATCTCGCCATCGCCACCTGGGCGTTCGCCGAGACCATCCACATCGTGCTCGCGGCCGCCTATCCGATCACGCGCGGCGAGCTCGGGCTCGACGTGCCGCCGCTGTTTCGCAACCTCGATCCCCTCTCCTATTATTATCTGTTCGCCGCCCTCGCGTTCGTGTCCGTGCTCGCCATGTACGCCATGGTGCGCTCGCCGCTCGGGCAGTTCATGCGCGCCATCAAGGACGACGAGCTGCGCGCCGAGAGTCTGGGCGTCGACACCACCCGGGTGAAGATCGTGGTGTTCACCGTGTCGAGCGCATTCGCGGGGCTGGCCGGCGCGTTTTACGCGCATTACGTCGTGGTGCTCAGCCCGCAGCTCGCCGATTTCAACGAGATGGCCAAGCTCATCATCATGGTCGTGCTCGGCGGATTGGGGTCGGTCGCGGGGCCGCTGATCGGCGCCACGCCGGTGCAGGTGCTGATCACCTGGCTGCAGAAATACGGCGAATGGGACATGGTGATCTTCGCCCTGGCGGTCATCGTGCTGATGCGCACCCATGCCGGCGGGATCAATTCGCTGATCCAGCGACTTGCGCTGGCAAGCGGGCGTATCGGCGCGGATCGAACCTGAAAGCGTTTTCGGGTCATGGCAAACCGAGACCCTTGCTGCCATGCATGAGTTTGGCAATGATCGGGGCTGTGGAACTAGATTCCTACCGGCAGACTAGAACTGTCGCCGAAGCACGAGGTCGAGCATGTTGAAACAGCCATTTGCTACGGGGCGCTGCCTTTGCGGCGCCGTCAGTTTCACGATCCGTTCGGAACCGGTCGGCATGGGGCAATGCCACTGCAAAGACTGCCAGCGCGCGTCCGGCACCGGCCATATGTCCTTGGTCCGCTTCAAGCGCGATGACGTGACGATCGCGGGAACGACCGCGAGCTATGCCTCGACTGCCGAAAGCGGCAACATCAATACCCGGCATTTCTGCCCGACATGCGGCAGTCGTCTGTACGGCGAGAACTCGGCGCGCCCCGGCCTTGTCAACGTCGCGGTCGGCTGCATCGATGCTAATTCCTGGTTCTCGCCCCAGGTGGTCGTGTACGCGAAGGACCGACCGACTTGGGACGTCACGTCAAAGGACATCCCCAACTTCGAGCGGATGCCGCCGGTCACGCCATAGCGCTGCGGTACACGGTCCACGGAACGCGACGCTCGCCTGGAGGATGCGGAATCGAAATAACGAATTGCTGCTTCAGCGTCCCCTACCCGAAATACGCCTCCTGCACCTCCTTGTGGCCCGCGAGCTCCGCCGGCGTGCCGGCCGCGACCACGCGGCCCTTGGCGAGCACGTAGCCGTAATGCGAGACGGCAAGCGTCTGGTGCACGTTCTGCTCGACCAGGAACACGGTGATGCCGCGCTCCTGGATGTTTCGCACGATGTTGAAATTCTCCTTGACCAGGATCGGGGAGAGCCCGAGCGAGGGCTCGTCGATCAGCAGGAGCCGCGGCGCCCGCATCAGCCCGCGCCCGATCGACACCATCGCCTGCTCGCCGCCCGACATCGTGCCGGCGAGCTGGCCCCGGCGCTCGGCGAGCCGCGGGAACATCGCCAGCACCTCGCCGAGGCGCTCGCGCGTCACCGTCTGCGAGCGTTCCTGATAGGCGCCCATCCGCAGGTTCTCCTCGACCGTGAGCTTGGGAAAAACCTTGCGACCTTCCGGAATGCAGGCGATGCCCGCCGCGACGATGCGATGTGTCGGCAAGCTGGTGATGTCGCGGCCGTCGAGCAGGATGCGCCCGGCGCGCGCCGGGGTGAGCCCGAGGATGGCGCGGATCAGCGTGGTCTTGCCGGCGCCGTTGGCGCCCAACAGGCAGGTGATGCGGCCGGGCTCGATTTTCAGCGACACGCCGTCGAGCACGTCGGCCCTGTCGTAGGCGGCATAGACCTGCTCGATGCTAAGCCCCGCGCTCATCAGGCCGCCCCCAGATAGGCTTCCTGCACCTGAGGCTCGGCGGCGACCTGCTGGTAGGGACCTTCGGCGATTTTTTTGCCGAAATTGAGCACGACGCAGCGTCTGGTGATGCGCTCGATCACGCCCATCTCGTGCTCGACGATGATGATGGTCAGTTCCTTGCGGCGATCGCGAATCTGCAGGATGTCCCGCATCAGCTCGGCGGTTTCCTCCTGGGTCATGCCGGCGGAGGGCTCGTCGAGCAGCAAGAGCTTCGGCTCGCCGATCAGCGCCCGGCAGATCTCGATGCGGCGCCGGTCGATCATGGGCAATCCGCCGATGGGCTCGAACATGCGCTCGGCGAGCGGCGGATCGAACACTTCGACCAGCGTGCGCGCGGCGGAATAGTTCTTCTCGAACTCGTGCCGGAACGCGGAGCGCCGCATCAGGTTGAACCAAAGTCCCTGGTCGAGGCGCGTGTGGTTGCCGATCATGATGTTGTCGAAGATCGACAGCGGTAGGGAGAGCCGCGAGCGCTGGAAGGTGCGGGAGATGCCGGCGCGATGCACTTTCTGCGGCGAGGCGCGGGAGATCTCGGCGCCCTCGAACCGGATCATGCCGGCGTCGGCGCCGTAGATGCCGGTGACGACGTTGAACAACGTGGTCTTGCCCGAGCCGTTGGGGCCAATGAGGCCCAGGACCTCGCCCCGCTCGACCGCGAGATCGATGCCGTCGAGCGCGGTCACGCCGCCGAACTTTTTGGTCAGCCCGCGCACTTCGAGGAGGGCCGTATTCATGGCCGCCACGCGGGAAAATAGCGTCGCACCGGCCGCGGCAGCAGGCCTTCCGGGCGGAACAGCAGCACCAGGATCACCATCGCGGCATAGAGCAGGAACCGGTATTCCTGGATCGCCTGCAGCTTTTCGGGAACCACCACGACGATGAGCGTGGCGGCCAGCACGCCCCAGCGATTGCCGATGCCGCCGAGCAGCAGGATCGAGACCAGGATCAGCGAATCGGCGAACGTATAATTGTTCGGCGCGACGAAGCCGCCGAGCATGCCGTAGAGCGCGCCGGCGATCCCGATCAGGAAATTGCCGAGCAGGAACGCGGTGATCTTCCAGCGCGCGATGTTCAAGCCGAAGCAGCGCGCCGCGGTTTCGTCGAGCCGCAGCGCGTCGAGGTTGAGCCCGATCCAGGAACACTCGAGCCGGCGCACCAGCACGAAGGCGGCGATCAGCAGCAGCAGGCTGACGGCGAAATAATTCAGGTAGAACGACAGCTCGATGCGGCGCCCGAGCTCGATATTGTCGTTGAACGACCAGCCGAGGATCTTCATGCCGGGAACCTGCATGCCCTGCGGCCCGCCGAGTACGTCGTTGACTTCCAGGAAGGTCTTGAACAGCAGCGCGAACGCGATGGTCACCACGGCGGCGTAGTGGCCGCGCGTGCGCAACACCGGGACCACCAGCAGCGAGCCGACGAGCGCCGCCAGCAGCCCCCCGATCGGGAGCACCAGAAGATGCGGAACGGCGGTATGAGCGAGCAGGACCGACGACGTATAGGCGCCGATGCCGAAGAACGAGGCGCCGGCGAAATTGAGCACGCCCGCGAAGCCGAACTGCAGATTGAGCCCCAGGGTCGCCACCGCATAGAGCAGGACGCTGTTCACCAGCAGCAGCACGAAGTGATTGTCGTAAAAGAAGGCCGCGACAACGAGCGCCGCAAGGATCGCCAGGCCGCCCAGCGCATCCTCGCGCTGGGCGAAGCTGCGGCCGACGCCTTCGAGCGCGCCGAGCCGTTTCGCCGCGAGGACGGCGAGGATCGCCAGCGCCAAGAGCGCGATGATGACGGCTTGCCGCTCCGCCGCCAGCAGGACGATCACATAAAGGGTGACGAGCGTGAGCGCGACAAGGCCCGGCAGCAACGGCGACCTCGGCTCCGGCCCGCGCATGCGATCAGACCCGTTCGCTGATCTTTTCGCGGATCAGGCCGGTCGGCCGCCACGCCATCAGCGCGATCACCACCGCGAACGCGAATACGTCCTTGTAGGCGCTGGCGAACGGCAGGGCGACCGCGCCGATGGTCTGCAGGCCCGCGAACACGAAGCCGCCGAGGATGGCGCCGTAGATGCTGCCGAGCCCGCCGATGATGGCGGCGCTGAAGCCGATCACGCCCAGCAGCAGCCCGATGCCGAAATTGATCTCATTGTAATAGAGGCCGTTCATGAGCCCGGCGAAGGCCGCGAGCGCCGAGCCGATGCCGAACGTCGTGAGCACCACGGCGGTGAAATTCACCCCCATGGTCCGGGCGGTCTCCTCGTCCTGGGCCACGGCGCGAATGGCGAGGCCGAGCTTGGTTTTCTGCAGCATCAGCTGCAGGCCGACGATGACGATCGCGCCGGCCGCGAGCATGAGCATGTTGTCGAGCCGCAGCGTGAAATGCCCGAGGCTCACGGCGGTGCCCGGTAGCAGCGCCGGGAACGGCTTGGGATTGGCGCCACCCGGATAGAACAGCCGCACCGCCTCGCGCAGCACCGTGCCGAGCATCAGCGTGGCGAGCAGCGTGTTGAGGGCCGGCGCATTGCGCAGCGGCATCACCAGGTAGCGGGCGATCAGCACGCCCAAGAGCGCCATCGCCAGCACGGCGGCGACGAGTATCGCTGCGAGCTCGACGAGGCGCGAGTTCCACCCCGCCGCTTGCAGGGCAACGAAAGTCGCCAACGCCGTGAACGCACCGACCGTGAGCACGTCGCCATGCGAGAACTTGATCACGTCGAGCACGCCGAAGAACAGCGTGAAGCCCACCGCGACCAGCGCGTACATCATGCCGAGCATCAGCCCGTTCATGACGTATTGGGCAAGCAGCCCCGCGTCCATCTGCCGAGTTCCCGGGGATTACCAGGTCCGTAAAGGCTGCCGCGAACTCGGCGGACTCCCTCTCCCCGTTGGGGAGAGGGTCGGGGTGAGGGGGTTACCGGCGAACGAGAGGGCAAAACCCCTCACCCCACCCCTCTCCCGATGGGAGAGGGAGCAGGCCGAGCCAGCCGTTAGTGCGTCGGTCATATCGCAACGCGGCGTCAACACGTGGAAAATTATTTCTGTCCGGGCAGCTTGCGCTTGCCGGTCGCGTACTCGCTGTCCTCCCACAGCGTCCATTTGCCGTCCTGGACTACGTATCTGGTGATCAGCGGCACCGTGTTCTGGCCGTGGTCGTCGAACGTGATCTTGCCGACGATGGAGTCGCGATCCTTGACGTCGCCGAGCGCGTCGCGCACCGCCTTGCGGTCCGGGCCGACGCGCTCGACGGTGTCGAGGATGAGATCCATGGCGGCGAACGCGAAGGCGCCGTACGCCTCGGGCGGATTATCGTAGCGCTGCGCCTCGTATTTCTCCAGGAAGGACTTGCCGCCGGGCAGCTTCTCGGTCGGCGCGCCTTCGCGGAAGGCGAGCGTGCCCTCGGCCAGCGGCCCCAGCCCCTGGATGTAGGCGTCCGACACGATGCCCGAAGTGCCGTCGAACACCGCGGTGATGCCGAGCTTGTCCATTTGCGCCCGGACCCGCACCCCGATCGGGGTCAGCCCGCCGAAATAGATGACCTGCGGATCGAGCGATTTGATCTGGGTGAGCTCGGCGGTGAAATCCTGCTGGTCGGCGGTGACCCCGAAAGTGCCGAGAATCTTGCCCCCGTCTTTCCCCAGCGCCTCGCTGAAATACTGGTTGTGGCCCTTGCCGTAGTCGGTGGTGTCGTGGATGACCGCGAAGGTCTTGTAGCCGAGGCTGGTCAGGAGCTCGGCGTTGGTCTGGTTCTGGTTGATCATCGTGCCGTTGACGCGATGGATCTCCGGATATTTGTTGCGGTAGGTGATGTCGGGCAGCACCGCGCCCCACACCACCACGGGCAGGCCGAACTTGTGATAGGTGTCGACCGTGGCGATGGCGGTCGATGAGCAATAATGCGTCGCCGCCGCGATGACATCCTTGTCGGCCGCCATCTTGGTGGCCTGCTGAACCGCGACGTTCGGCTTGCACTCGTCGTCGAGCACGACGAGCTCGTATTCGTATTTGGCTTTGGTATCGGCGTTGCGCAGCCGCACCGCGAGATCGGCGGAGTTGCGTCCGCCCAGGCCGTTCACGGAAACCCCGCCCGTGAGCGGACCGATGAACCCGACCTTGACCGTCTCCTTGGCCTGCGCGCCGAGAGTCGACGCGGCGAGCAGCAGGCCCGCCATGACGAGGCCTGCCCCGTATCGTCTGCTCATTGTTTCCTCCCTTTTGCTCAGCCGATCTTAGACGAGCCGTTTGCCATTGCAAAAGCCGGCCGAGGCCGACACGCCCGTGCAAGTCCGCGAGACTTGCTATTGCTCGGCGTTACCGCCCGTCCGCCTACCCTACGTAGATTTCCGGAATGGACCGCCGACGCGGTGCATCCGAAGCTACCGCATTCTTGTGTTCCCGGAGCGCGGAGCAATCCGAAATGAAACAAACCTCAGCCGAGCTTTTGGCGCAGTGCCTTGCGGCGAGCCGGAACGGGGCGGATTTCCCGGCCCTTTGGCATTCGGTCCTGAAGGGTCACGTGCTGGTGGTCGGCCCGCCGGTCAACTCGGTCCGCGCCGGCCACATCACGCTGGAGGTCCCGCTCATCACCGGCCAGCGCCTGGTGTTCGATTCAAGCTCGAGCGAGCTCGCCCTGGGCTGACCGCTCGGGCGCTACACGACGGCCGTCAGCCACTGCGGATCGAACCAGCGGTCGGCCTCCCCGTCATAGGGCAGCCGCGTGATGTCCCAATGCTGGACGAAGCGGGCGTAGGCGGCGAACACCGACGGCCCGCCGCCGACGAAAATCACACGGTCCGGATATCCGGCAAGGGCGTCCTCGGGCGCGAGCGAGGAGCGGATCTCCACGATCGTGCGCTCCGCATAGGCGAACCGAGGCACCGAGCGTTTCGTGCGCGGACCCATCAGGATCACATGGCCGCGCGTCATGTCCCAGAAGCGCTGCACGTCCGCGATGTATTCGGGACCTTTGGCGCCTTCCCACGGCAGCACGCCGTGAAGCCCGAGCTGGCCGCGCCTGCCGATGGCGCACATGGCACGAACGTAGGACATGGCGCCCTCCCCGCCGCTGCCGTCCCTCACGCGCGAGATTGCGGCGATTGCAGCGATTCACCGGCGCGGGCGAGGCGGTCGTACTCAACAATCCTGCGCATCCATGCGCGATCCATCCGCGAGCATCAAGCAAATTTGCATGGAACGGTTTCGAGCTCCCCGGTTCACGCCAATCGAGCCGCGCGCGGGCCCGGTGCCGGTCGCCGGTGCGAGGCGGCGGACGGTTCGTGCTGGAACGCGTGCGAAGCTTCCGCCGTCGAGCCGTGGGCGGAGGTCGAGCCGAGCAGATGCGCGCGTGCGTGAACGCTCTTCGGCGCGGCAACCGTACTCTTCGGGGTAGCGACACCGGACGCCAGATGCGCCAGCTTCACGCCGTGCGCGGGCGTGCGACGAATGCTTTCCGGCTGCTGCGCCACGACGATCGGATGCGCCGGGCGATCCGGCTGGCGCAGCGCGATCACCGGCTGCGTGCGATGCGGAACTGGCTTGGCGAGCTGCGCGCAGGGCGCCGATGCCGGGAGCACCACGTCCCAGGCGCCGGCCTCGGCGCTGGTCCATTCCTGCGCGGAGCGGCCGGTCACGATGCGCACATAGGCTTCGGTCTCTTGCGGCAAGAGCTTGCGGCTTGCCAGCCAGTCCTCGACGCGCTTGGGGCCGGCGTTATAGGCGGCGGCGGCAAGGCCGAGATTGCCGAACTTCGTCCGCAGATTGCGCAACAGCTCCGCCGACTTCGGCAGCGCCTCGATCGGATCGAATGGATCAGACAGACCAACCCTATGGGCCGTCCCGGGCATGAATTGTGCGATGCCTTGCGCGCCGGCGTGGCTGACGGAAGAGGGATTGAACCGGCTCTCCTGCCAGATCAGGCGCGTGAAAAAATCCAGCGGAAGATTGTTTTGCGAGGCCGACCGGTCGAGCGCCGCACAGATTGCATCCGCGGACATCCCGGCAGACCCGGCGGAGTCTTCCTGCGGGCTTTGATTCGATTGCGCCGCCGTCGTTTGCGACGGCGCGCGCGCATCGGACTCGGATTCGATCGCATATGCCGGCGGTTCGAGTCTGGCTTGGATCGGCACAAGAACCAGGGCAGCCGCGATTGCTTTCGCGGCAAGCACAGCACGCATGTGGATTTCCCGCCATCCCGTTGTGAGAAGCGCGCCCCCCATGAACGGGCATCCACCCCGTTTCAATGCGCCGTATGTCGCAGGGCATAAGGCGACGTGATGCTCGATCAATCTTAGGGACTTGTACTTCGTCGCCGGAGTTCGTGATCGATCGGCGGAAGGCGGCATGCCCGCACGAAACGGTCGAACGAGCCTCGCACATCCACAGGTGATTGCAGCGCGCGGTGATGCGCGCGGCGAAGAGGAGACATCGCGGGCATTTCCGGCGAGGAAGGAACCGAACTACGACCGCCAAGTTTCCATGGCGCGAGAGTGCCCCAATGTGGGGCGCACAACAGGAGGCGCGACCATGAATCAAGCGGTTATGAAGCTTCCGCTCATGCTCGGCGTCGTCGGAGCGATAGCCTTCGCCGCGGCGACGCCCTCTTGGGCGGCTGAGCAAAAGGGGCCGAATGCGGCAGCCGGCGCCAACGCGCAGGCGGGAGCCCAGGCCAAGACGACCGGCTCCAACGCCAAGATGTCGGCGGGCACCAACGACGGCACCAAGACGTCGGCGGGCACCAACACCGGCGCCAAGATGTCGACCGGCTACGCGGCCTCGAACGAAGGCATGCGAACCGGCCAGAAGCTTTCGAAGGGCTCCCAGCTTTCGAGCCGGACCCGCATGAGCCCCGGCCGGACCCACCTGAGTTCCAAGCAAAGCTTGCGGACCCGAACCCATATCGGGGCCAGGGAAAGCTTCCGGACCCGCACCAGCGTCGGGCTCCGGGAAGCGCGCTTGCGCAATCGTAGCGTCGGAGTCGGGGTAGAGGCCGGCTTCGAGGACAACAGCTTCGCGTATGGATATGGCTCGCCCGGCTATGGCTATGGGGCCGGCTACGGCTATCCGGGCTACGCCGGCTATGGCTATGCGGCCGGATATCCCGGCGGCTGCACCTGCGCTCCCGGCGTTGCCGCGGGGTATGGCTATCCGGCTTACGACGCTTCCTATGGTTGGGGCGGCTGGGGCTGGGGTCCTGGGTACGCGTCCTGGGGTTGGGGCGGAACCGAAGCCGGCTTCGGCGTGACCGCAACCAGCACCAACGTCGGCGTCTCCACCCGCGCGCGAACGCAGCGTGGAACGCGTGTCGGCGCCAACGCGATGGGCCAGACCCAAACCAATACGATGGGGCCGAGCCAAACCGGAATGACGACCGGTCGGGCCAGCACCAATCTCAAAAGCAACCCGGCCGGCGGTGGCGTGAGCACCGGCGGCCCGGCGCGTTGATCCCGGCGCAATCGATCCGATTCTTCGGATCGAGCCTGAAGGGCGGGCGATTGCCCGCCCTTCTCATTGGCGCATCCCAGGCTTGCTTGCATTGTCGGTCCGGTGGCGTGAGCATCCGAGGGCCGGCCTCACGGCCGGCATCCTCTTGCTGCAATGCAGAGCGGCTGGTGCCGGCCCGAATGGGAGGAGCGGAATGGGAACGGCCTTGCTGATGGTGCGCGCCGAGCTCGCCGATGCCGCAGATCGGCCGGCGTTCGATCGCTGGTACGCGAGCGAGCATTTGCCCGATGCGCTGAAAGTGTTCCAGGCGGATCGAGCCTGGCGGTGCTGGAGCGCCGTAGATTCCTCGGTCCACTACGCCTTCTACCAGTTCGCCGGCCTCCAAGCGGCGCAATCGGTATTGCAGTCCGCCGGCATGCGGACGCTGATCGCCGAGTTCGACCGCGCCTGGGGGACACGCGTGCGCCGGACCCGGGACATTCTCGAAGTGGCTCAGTCGGTTCCGGCGCAAGCCGCCCGCAGCTAGCCTCCGGCCACGCCTGCCCCGGAGCGCCTGCGGACGCGGGCCAAAAAAACCCCGCACATATCGGAACCAAGACCGCACGGCCGAATTTCCGTTGTGGGCCGAGTTCTGGCTCCCATAGGGGAAGGTCTCCATGCGTATTCCGATCATCGTGCTTCTGGGCTGCGGCTTGGCAACCGCGGCGCAGGCGCAAGACCAAGGCAGCGTTCTCGACCGCGCGGCCGGCCTCGTGAGCCAATGCATCGCCGAACAGACCGCCGCCGAGCTCGACAAGGGCACCGCGCCGCGGCAATTCGCGACGGTGCTGCGCGACAAGTGCCGCTCGCAGGAGCAGCGCTTCCGGGCTACCTTGACCGCCGGCCTGAAGAAGGAAGGCTCGCTCGATCGGAGCATGATGCGCACGGTGGAGGAATTGCTCACGTCGCTTCGTGAGCAATCCGTGGCCGATTACGCCGATCTGCTCAAGCAGCGGCCGTCGACGAAGCCGACAAAGAGCGCGTCCAGCAAAAGCGTATAATCCCCGCTATCGGACGGTCTCGTGCGCCGATCGCGCTCGTCAAGTGCCGCCGAGCTCGCCGCTGAGCACCGGGCCGAACAATTCGGTGTTTTCCCCGTTGAAAAGCGTCATCTGCATTTGCTCGATCGGGAAATAATCGTCCGGGCCGGTCTTGATCCTGATTCCCGGCAACAGCATTCCCAGCTCGAGATCGAGGCTTGCCGCCTGCTTCATGACGTTTTCGCGCGTCAGCTCGTCCCCGCACTGTTTGAGCACCTGGACCATGGTCTGCGCCAGCAGATAGCCGTAAACACTGAAGGTGCTGGTCTTGTCGCCGCCGGGCAGGTACTTGTCCATGAAGGCTTCCCATTCCTTCGTCGCCGGATCGTTGCGCCAAGTCGGGTCGGTGGGATCCTTGAGGTAGGCCGCCGACAGGATGCCTTTGGCATTGTCGACGCCGGCCGGCTTGAGCACCGATCCGACGGAGTTGGAGACGCTGGCGAGGAGATGGATGGGTTTCCAATCGAGCTCGGCCGCCTTTCGGATCGCCTGTGCGGCGAATTTCGGTGATGCCTCGTTGAAGAACACCTCGGCGCCCGATGCCTTCAGCTGGACCATTTGCGAGTCGACGGTAGGGTCCGACACCTCGTAGGGCGCTTCTCCGACGATCTGCATCTTGCCGCCGAGGCCGTCCTTGAGGCCCTTGAGGTAGTCCTTCCCCGAATCGTCGTTCTGGTAGAGCACCCCGATCTTCGCGCCGGGATGGTTCCGCAGCAGATATTTGGCGTAGATGCGGCCTTCGGTCTGATAGGTCGGCTGCCATCCCATCGTCCACGGGAAGTTCTTCGGGTCGCCGAATTTCGTGGCGCCGGTCGCGACGAACAGCTGCGGGACCTTTTTCGTGTTCATGTATTTCTGGATCGCGGTATTGGTCGGCGTGCCGAGGCCCTGGAAGATCAGCAACACCTCGTCGCTCTCCACCAGCTTGCGCGCCTGCTCGACGGTTTTCGGCGGGCTGAAGCCGTCGTCGTAGGAAATGAAATTGATCTTGCGGCCGTTGATGCCGCCCTCGGCGTTGATCTTCGCGAAATAGGCCGCCTCGGTCTTGCCGATCAAGCCGTAGGCGGAGAGCGGCCCGCTGTAGGGCATGATGTTGCCGAGCTTGATTTCGGCATCGCCGGCGCCGGCATCATATTTCTTCTGCGCGGCGGCAGGATCGGCGATCGCCGCAGCAGCAGCGAAAACCACCGATGCAAACAGAAGACGCCAAGCTGCCATGTTCCCCTCCCGAACGGGTGCGAGGACGCGATGCGCGGCCACGAGCACGGGCGCTCGATCGGCAAGGCCGAGTCCTTCGGACCTCGAGCCGACACTCTACTCCATCCGCCCTGCCCTCGGCCATTGGCCCGCGCGTTGCGAGGGCGTTGCCATAAGACGTTCCCATAAGATCGGCCCCGCGCGAGGCGGGGCCAATTCGCTTTGCGGATGCGGACAGGCGATCAGCGCCAGCGGCAGTGGCGCATGCCAAAACTGTCGTGCCGGCACACTCGGATCGTGGTCGAGGCATAGCCCGGGGTCGCGTAGCGGGCGGCCGGGGCGTAGGCGTAGCCGGAATCGACGTATTCGGTTTCCTCCTCATAGGCGGGCGCCGGTGCCACATAGGCATAGCCCGGGCTCGGAATCGGCGCCGGCGGCCGCGTCTCGTAATAGGCCGGCGCCGCATAGCTGGGAGACGCGTAGCCATAGGCCGGGGCTGTGGGAGCGACGTAGGTCGCAGCCGGCGGGGATATCACAATGGTGACGGATGGAGCGGGCGCCCCATAGGCGGGCGCCGGCGCGGCATAGGCCGGGGCCGTATAGGCATAGCCGGCGCCCGGCGCGTTGCCGTAACCCGGCGCATAGCCGTAGCCGGGCGCATAGCCGTAGCCGGGCGAAATGGTGACGACCTGGGCCGCTGCTCCGCCCGCCCAGAGAGTGGCGGCAAGCATTGCGGCGGTGAGACTCAGTGCCTTCGTGTTCATGGCTGGGCCTCCCTGTGAACATGGGACAGGCGATCAACCGATTGCGAGCTTGATAGGTTCCCTCGCTTGTCGCAAAAGCCGGAAAAGCGCATGATCCCGCCGCCATTCCTGCCTTGTGGGGCGCATCGGAGCGCGAGCAATCGGGCACGCGGCGCTGCTCACACCGCGCTCGAATAGGCGCGGGCAGGCAATCGAGGTTAAAGAAAAGCGAAGAGGAGGAGACGTTCATGGCTCAGTGGATCCGGTTCGAGCGCAACGGCCGGCTCGAGTTCGGCACCTTGCAGAACGGCGAGATCGTCGTGCACAAGGGCGACATGTTCGCCGGCGCCTCGCCGTCGGGCGAGCGGGTGCGTCTTTCCGACGTGCGGGTGTCGACCCCATGCGACCCCTCGAAGATGATCTGCTTGTGGAACAACTTTCACCAGCTTGCGGCCAAGAACGACTTCAAGGTGCCGGACGAGCCGCTGTATTTCCTGAAAGCCCCCAACGCCTACCATCCGCACGGCGAGCCCATCCGCCGGCCGAAATCCTACGACGGGAAGATCATCTACGAGGGCGAGCTCGGCGTCGTCATCGGCAAGCAATGCTCGATGGTGAGCGAAGCGGAGGCCCCGGATTACATCTTCGGCTACACCTGCATCAACGACGTGACCGCGGTCGACATCCTCAAGAAGAACCCGACCTTCGACCAATGGGTGCGCGCCAAGAGCTTCGACAGCTTCGGCGTGTTCGGCCCGGTGATCGCCACCGGCGTCGACCCGATGCAGCTGCGCATCCGCACCATCCTCAACGGCCAGGAGCGGCAGAACTATCCGGTCAGCGACATGTTCTTCCCGCCCTATAAATTGGTCAGCATGGTGTCGCGCGACATGACCTTGATGCCGGGCGACGTCATCGCCTGCGGTACCTCGCTCGGCGCCGGTGTGATGAAGGACGCCGGCAACGTCATCGAGATCGCGATCGAGGGCGTCGGCACGCTGAGCAACCGCTTCGACCAGGAGCTGCCAAGCCCGTACCTGCTCGGCGCGCCGCCGCAGCCGCTGCGCGTGTGCGTGGTCGGGGCCGGCGCCATCGGCGGGCTGGTTGCGGCCAAGCTGGCGCTCGCCGGCAATGCGGTGACCGTGGTCGATCTCGGCGTGCATCTTGCCGCCATCAAGCAGAACGGCCTCAAGCTCGAGTGGCACGACGGCAAGGTCGAGACCGCGAAGGTCAAGGCGGTCGACAAGGCGGCCGACGCCGGCAAGCAGGACCTCGTCATCCTGGCGGTCAAGGCGCACTATCTCGATCAGGCCGCGCGCGACATCGACGCCATGCTCGGCCCCGACACCATGATCATGACGGTGCAGAACGGGTTGCCGTGGTGGTATTTCCAGAAACTTGGCGGCAAGTACGACAATAAGAAACTGCAGACGCTCGACCCGACCGGCGTCCTGACGCAGAAGATCGACGCCAACCGCCTCATCGGCTGCGTCGTCTACCCCGCCGCGGCCGTCACCGCGCCGGGCGTGATCCATCACGTCGAGGGCGATCGCTTCCCCTTGGGCGAGCTCGACGGCCGCGAGACCGAACGCGCCAAGCGCCTGCACGACGTGTTGGTCAAGGCAGGCCTGCAGTCGCGCGTGCTCAAAGACATCCGCTCGGAGATCTGGCTCAAAGCCTGGGGCAATCTCTCCTTCAATCCGATCAGCGCGCTGACCCACGCGACGCTGGTCGACATCTGCCAGTTCCCGGAGACGCGGCATCTGGCGGCCAAGATGATGGAGGAGGCGCAGGCGATCGCGCAAAAGCTCGGCGTGACGTTCCGGGTGAGCATCGAGAAGCGCATCGCCGGGGCCGAGGGCGTCGGCGCGCACAAGACCTCGATGCTCCAGGACGTGGAAGCCGGGCGCTCGCTCGAGACCGAGGCGCTGATCGGCTCGGTGCTGGAGATGGCGCGGCTCACCGAGACGCCGGCGCCGGCGATCGAGGCGGTCTATGCCTGCGTCAAGCTGCTCAACAAGGTGATGCTCTTGGAGGGCGCCGGCGTGCGCGTCGCCAAGGCGGCGTGAGGCGTTCAACCTCCGACCCGATCTCGCGGCTCGGCATTCCGCGCTCGTCCCCTGTGCACAGGAGCATGCACGGTGTGCTCGCAATTGCCGGCCGATTAGGATAATGGCTCGGCGACAAGATGCGAGCCACGCCATGGCCAATCTCGCCGAGTGCCGAACCAAAGCCGCCGAATTCGAATCGCGCGCCGCGCGCGCGACGGATTGGCAGCTGAAAGCCACATTCAAGGACTTGGCCCGATTCTACCGGCAATTGGCGAAGCACCTGGAAGAAACCGCCAGCGAAAAATCCGAGCCGCCGCCATCGAGCTGAGACGGTGGGATGCCGCACGCTTCCGCTCCTCCACGCGCGAACCGATGCCGGACAAGTCCACGTGACATGCGTCCGGCCGAATCCCTGGGCGCAACGCAGATAAGGCAGGATCGATGCCGAGCCACAAGTCCGTATTGCGAGCGCACCATCCGATCCTCCATCCCGAGGCGCGGGAGCTCACCGCGGGCGGCTTCTCCCGGGAGGAAGTCGCGCTCGCCAACCGCAATTCCGGCACGCTGTTGGAAATGCTGCGCCACGACGTGACGCCGCCCGGCCTGCACTACCTCCTCATTCATTTCGACGTGCCCTATGTGGCTTCCGCTGCCGACTGGGTGCTCGACATCGGCGGGTTGGTCGAGCGGCCGCTGAAGCTGACGCTGGATGAGCTCAAGCGCTGCCCCCAGCGCACGCTGCGCGTGACGCTCGAGTGCGCGGGCAATGGCCGCGCGGCCATCACGCCCCGCTCGCCCAGCCAGCCCTGGCAGAGCGAAGCCGTCGGCACCGCCGAGTGGACCGGGACGCCACTCAAAGCCTTATTGCAGCGGGCCGGCATGGAGGCCGGCGCGCGCGACGTGGTTTTTTGCGGCAGCGACCGCGGCTTCGATTGCGGCGTCGAGCACAATTATGCTCGGAGTCTGACGCCCGAGCAGGCGCTCGGCGACGACGTGCTGCTCGCCTGGGCCATGAATGGCGCGCCGCTATTGCCGCAGCACGGTTTCCCGCTGCGCCTCCTTGTGCCCGGTTGGTACGGGATGGCAAGCGTCAAATGGCTCAATCGCATCGAGGTGATCGACCAGCGCTTCGAGGGCTTCCAGCAGGTCGGCACCTACATCTATCGGAACAGCGCGGAGGAGCCGGGCGTTCCGGTGACGACGATGCGAGTCAAATCGCTGATGGTGCCGCCGGGCGTTCCGGATTGGTACTCGCGCCGGCGCCTGATCGAACGGGGTCCCGTCGAGTTGGTCGGGCGCGCATGGTCGGGCGCGGGCGTCCCGATCGCGAAAGTCGAGGTTGCGGTGGCAGGAGGCTGGCGCGAGGCGAAGCTCGATCCCGCACCGGACCGCTATGCCTGGCGGGGCTGGCATTGCGAATGGGACGCGACACCCGGCGAGCACGAGCTGATGTGTCGCGCCACGGACGACGATGGCGAAACCCAGCCGATCGAGCAGCGCTTCGATCGCGGCGGCTTCGGCAACAACGCCGTGCATCGGGTGCAAGTCACGGTCAGGTAGCTGCACGGGTTGGCTTCACCGGCAATCCTGAAAATTCGGGCGCGCGCCTACCAAACTTTGCCGACCCGTCGGGCCGGGTAGCATGATGGCCATTTATGAAATGGTATTGCTGCGGATGTCGCGCGGCGCCTGGGTGATGATCTCGGGGATCTGCCCGATCACCACGGTGTCGTCGATGCGGAAGCCGCCGAGCCCATAGACGTAGACGCCCGGTTCGACCGAATAGACTTCGCCCGCCAGCAGCGGCCGGTGACAGAACGGCATGTCGTCGGGATATTCGTGGCCCTGCACGCCCATGCCGTGGCCGGTGCGATGCAGGATGCACTCGCCGAATCCTGCCTTCTCGATCACGGCCTGGGCGGCGGCATCGATCGCCGAGACCGGATTGCCGGCGACCGCCGCCGCGGCGCCCGCCTCGTTGGCGGCGCGCGCGGTCTCGTAGAGCGCCGCCTGCTCGTTGCTGGGCTTGCCGACGAAAAACGTGCGCTCGTTCTCGGTCATCATGCCGTTGAGCCGGACGTTGCAGATGTTGACGATGCCGTGGCCCTTCTCGATCGCCGCCCCGGTCGGCATGCCGTCGCCGTGCGGCGAGGCCGAGGCCGGACCGCTCAACGTCATGCAGCGGATCTCGGCGTTCTCGCCGGGAAACCGCCGCGCGGCTTCCTCGGAGATCATCGCGGCAAGCGTGAAGTCGAGCTCCTGCAGCCGGCGTCCGGGCCGGATGTTCTCGCGATAGCGCGCCTGGCCCCAGTCGCTGAGCGCGCCGGCATCGCGGTGCACTTGCAGCTCCTCGCCGCATTTGACGAAGCGCAGCTCGCGCAGCTCCCGCAGGCACGGCACCAGTTCGAGCCCCGGCAGCAGCGCGGCCACGCGCGCGAGCGGGCCGCCCGCGGTCTCCACCCCGACGCGGGCCGCGCCGAGCCCGCGCTGGCGGATGAGATCGGCGAGCGCCTCGGCCCATTGCGAGCGCAGCGGCACCCGCTGCCCGAGCCGCGGGTGCTCGCTGTAGATCGTGACCGCGCCGACCCACATCGTGCCGCCCTCGAGCGAAAGCCGCAGGTGATGGGTCGAGAGCTCGTTCATGATCGCGAACGCTTCGCCTTCGCGCGGCACGACGACGGCGATCGGGCGTTCCCAGGTCTGCACGTCGACGTGAAAATTGGTCGCCCATTGGAAGAAATCGCTGCTCAGGAACGCCAGCGCGTCGAGCGCGCTCGCATCCATCATCTTGCGCATGAGGCGGCAGCGATACTCGAACGTGGTGCGGGTGAGGAACGCCATGGCCAAACCTTTCACGGCGCGCGGCGACGCGCGTAGCTCTTCTGCATCAGCTGCGTCGACGCCACGGTGAGCACCAGCGTCGTTGCCATCAGGATGAACGCCAGCGCGCCGCCGAACGGCCAGTTCGACTGGCCGGTGATCTGCTCGTAGACCTGCGGCGCCATCATGTGGAAGCGCGGACCGCCGAGCAGCACCGGCGTCGCATAGGCGTTCATGCACAGGATGAATACCAGCACGGTGCCGGCGATGACGCCCGGCATGGCCAGCGGCAGCACGACGCGGCGGAATGCCGTGAACGGTCGCGCGCCGAGATTGCCGGCCGCCTCCTCCAGGCTCGGATCGATCTGCTCCAGCACGCTCTGCAGCGACAGCGTCATGAACGGCAGCACCACGGCGATGATGCCGATCACCACCGCGGTGGGCGTGTAGAGGATTTCCAGCGGCTCGGCGATCAGGCCGAGCCCGAGCAGCAGTTGATTGACGAAGCCGCGGTTGCCCATCACCGCCATCCAGCCCGCCGCCCGCACCAGATTGCCGACCAGCAGCGGAAACACCACCAGGATGATGAGCGCGCTCTTGAAGCGCGCCGGCGCCCGCGCGATGAAATAGGCGACCGGCAGAGCCAGCGCCAAAGCCCCCGCGGTCGAGATCGCCGCGACCACGATCGTGCGCAGCAGCACGTTGCGGAAGAACGCGTCGCGGAAGATCGCCGCATAATTGTCGAGGGTGAGCGCCTCGCGCATCATGTCGTAGCGGTCGTACTGATTGAGGCTGTAGCGGAACAGCAGCACCAGCGGCAGCCCGATGATGGTCGCAACCAGCAGCGTCGCCGGGACCGCGAGCAGGAAGCTGCGAGCTTGGGCGGTGCGGCCGGCTGCCGGAGCCACGCGCTCGAGCGGTGCAGGAGAGGTCGCGATGCTCATCGATCTCAAGCCAGGAACTCGCGGTCCCACCATTGCTTGAGATTCTGATATTCCTTGGCGACGTAGTCGTAGTCGGTCTTCACCAGCTTGACCTGCTCGGCGGCGCTGAACGTGAGTTTTTGCGCCTGCTCGGGCGGCAGCTGGGCATTGGCGACGGTGGGCGCATAACCCATCTTCTGCGCAAATCCGATCTGCGCGGCCGGCTCCAGCGACGCGTTGAGGAACGCGTAGGCGCCCTCCTTGTCGGGCGCGTTCTTGGGCACGCCGAACTCGAACAGGATGGGGATCGCGCCCTCCGCCGGCGCCACGTTGGCGACGGGAATGCCGGCGTTCTGCCATTGCACGCAGCGCGCGCGCCACATCGGCGTGATCCACACTTCGCCCGACTGCAGCGCCTGCGCCATGGCCTCGTTGCTCGGCAGCACGCGCACGCCGAGCTTCTTGAGCTCGATGAGCTTCTTTTTGCCCGGCTCGAAATCCGACGGCGTGCCGCCGGCCGCGACCGTCGCCACGATCAGGATCTGCGTGAACAGCAGGTCGACCAGCCCGACCTTGCCGCGATATTTCTCGTCCCACAGGTCGGCATAGGCCTTCGGCTGCGCGTGCGTCGGATTGTAGACCAGCACCATGCCGCTGTAGATGTGCGGGACCGCGTAGGCGTGCCGCAAGGCGGCGACCGCGTTCTTCAGATTGGGAACCTTGGATTCGTCGAGGGTGTCGAGCGCGCCCGACAGCGAAATGTCGTACATGTCGACGTCCGACAGGCAGGCGATGTCGAGCGTGCCGCGCGGCAGGCGACGCTCCGCGATCAGCTTGTTCTTGCGCGGGCCCTGCGCCGCCACGTCCCATTGCACGTTCACGCCCTTTGGCTCGAGCAGCGGCTTGACGATGTTGGCGTCGAGCAGGTTCTGGTAATCGCCGCCCCAGGTGCCGACTACGCAGGTTGCCGGCTGCGCTCGCGCGCGGTCGAGGCCGAGCGCCGTGGAAGAAGCGAGCGCGCCGGCGCCGAAGCCGAACGCGCGGCGCGTGAGTTGCAAATTCCGGGCATCCGTCATGGCGAGTTCTCCCTCATGAATTGGGCGCAGGCTCACGGTCCGAAGCATCGAGCAGCAGGCTCGCATCGGGCGGCCATGCCACCCGCACCGCTTCCCCGGGCTCCGGGCCGGCGTCGGCCCCTTGCGCGGTCGGAGCGTGCACGACGACCCGCTCGCCCGACGCGAGCTCGATCATAGACTCGGTCGTGGGTCCGAGGAAGGTGACGACCTTGGTGATGCCGGGGACCGCATTGGCGTGCCCGGTCCCGCCGGGCCCTCCGCTCCCGCCGGGCCCGCGCAGGATCGCCATGCGCTCCGGCCGTACCGCCAGCACTACGACGCCCGGGCGCCCCTCGCCGGCAAAATGGATGCGCAGCCCCGAGCGGGCGCGGAACACGCCCGGCTCGGCAATCTCACCCGCGAAGAAATTCGATTTGCCGATGAAGTCGGCCACGAAGGCGGAGCGTGGCTTGTCGTAGAGCTCGCGCGGCGTGCCGACCTGGGCGATGACGCCATGGTTCATCACCGCCAGCCGGTCGGCGACGGTGAGCGCTTCGTCCTGGTCGTGGGTCACGAACACCGTGGTCAGCCCGAGCTCGCGCTGCAATTGACGGATCTCGAGCCGCACCTCCTGGCGCAGCTTGGCGTCGAGGTTCGACAGCGGCTCGTCGAGCAGCAGCACGTCCGGATTGATGACGAGCGCGCGGGCGAGCGCGACGCGCTGCTGCTGCCCGCCGGAAAGCTCACGCGGGTAGCGCGACTCCAGGCCGGAAAGCCGCACCAGGCGCAGCGCATCGGCGACCTTGGCGGCGATCTGCGGCCTCGGCAGGCCGCGCATCTCGAGCCCGAACGCCACGTTGTGGGCGACGCTCATGTGCGGAAACAACGCGTAGCCCTGGAACACCATGCCGGTGGAGCGCCGGTACGGCGGCTCGGCGGTGACATCGCGGCCGCCGATGCGGATCGCGCCGGCGGAGGGCAGGATGAAGCCGGCGATCATCCGCAGCGTCGTGGTCTTGCCGCAGCCCGACGGGCCGAGCAGCGCGATGAGCTCGCCGTGCGCGATCGCGAGCGAGAAGTCGCGCACGGCAAGCGTGGCGCCATACGCCTTGCTGACGCGCTCGAGGGTCAGCTCCGACACTCAGACCACCTTGGAGAGCTTCACGAATCGGTCAGTCACCACAAGACCGACCCCGATGATGGCGATCTGCACCACGGACACGGCCGCAACCGTCGGATCGAATTTCCATTCGAGGTATTGCAGCATGGCGATCGGCAGCGTGCTGCGGCCCGGTCCGATCAGGAACAGCGACATTTCCAGGTCCGTGAACGAGACGATGAAGCTGAAGATGCCGGCGGCCACCACCCCCGGACGGATCATCGGCAGCGTGATACGCCGGAACGTCGTGAACGGCCGGGCGCCGAGGTTCATCGCCGCTTCTTCGACCGCGCGGTCGAGGCCGACCAGGCTTGCGGATACCAGCCGGACCGTCCACGGGATCGTCAGCGCCACGTGCGCGACGATGAAGCCGGGGAGCGTCGCGATCATGCGCACGCCGGTCATGAGCTCGATCTCGACGAAATAAATGTAGATCGCGGTTCCGGCCACGATGCCCGGAACGATCAGCGGCGAGAGCAGGAAGGCGGCGAGCGCCCCGCGAGCCGGGAAGCGGCCGCGCACCAGCGCGAAGCTCGCCGGAATCCCCAGTGTCAGCCCGGCAAGCATGGCGAACGCGCCGATCTCGATCGAGCTGATGAATCCGTTCAGGAACGCGGCATTGGCCCAGGCGTTGCCGAACCAGCGCAGCGTGTAGCCCTGCGGCGGAAAGGTGATGATCTCGTTCTCGAACAGGCTCACCCAGATCACGAAGATCAGCGGGGTGAACATGAACAGGAACACCAGCGCGACGCAGGCCAGATACGCCGCGCGCGGCAGCGACCGCCGCGGTCGAGGTCGCTCTACGCGCGCTACAACCTCATAGCTGGTCGGCATCGGGTCTCCGGGCAGGCGACGGCAAACGCTAGAGCCGAACATCCCGCCGCACAAGCAAGCCGCCGCGATTCAGCACAGCCGATTCTTGACGAAACGCCCGGCCTGCATGATGGCCGGGATGCGCTCGCCCTGTCCGCCGAGCACGCCGAGATCCTCGAGCGGGTTGCCGTCGACTACGATGAGATCGGCATAGGCTCCCGGCGCAATGGTGCCGAGCCTGCCGCTCATGCCGAGCACTTCGGCGGCGATGGTGGTGGCGCCGGCGATGATCTCCTGCGCCGGCAATACGCGGCGCCGGATGGTGAATTCTTCCGACTGGCGGCGATGCATCTCGCCCAGCAGATCCGAGCCGTACGCCATTGGCACGCCGGCCTCGCGCAGGATCTCCAGCGACTTGAGCCCGGCCAAGCGTACGTCGTCGATCTTCGCGATCGAAACCTCGGGCAATCCCAACCGTGCGCCTTCTTCCTTGAGCGCCTCGAAGGTGACGAGGGTCGGCACCGCCCAGGCGCCGTGCTCGACCATCAGCGCCGCGGTGGCCGGCGTGATCAGATTGGCATGCTCGACCGACTTCACCCCGCATTCGACCGCGCGGCGGATCGCCTCGTCGGTGTAGAGGTGGGCGGCCACATAGGTGTTGGCCATCTCGGCTTCCTCGACCGCCGCGGCGATTTCCTCGCGCGAGAACCCGAGAAAGAAGATCGGGTCCGTGGGCGAGGCAATGCCGCCGTTTGCCATGATCTTGATGAGGTCGGCGCCCGCCTTGATCTCCTCGCGGGCGGCGCGGCGCACCTCGGCAACGCCGTCGCAAACCCGTCCGAGCGCGCCGAGCCGCCGCTCGAAATAGCGCGTCTCGCGCGCATCGAAGCGGCCGCGCAAATCGGCGTGCCCGCCGGTCTGCGACAGCGCCTTACCGCAGATGAAGAGCCGCGGGCCGGAAATCGCGCCCTCCTGCAGCGCCAGCTTGAGACCGAAATCCGCGCCGGCGACGTCGCGCACGCTGGTGAAGCCGCGCATCAGCATGTCGCGCAGGATCACGCTGGCGCGCGCGGCGACCAGCGAGTCGGGAAGCAGCGAGTTCTGCGCCAGGTTGACCAGCGTCGCGACCACGTGGACGTGGCAATCGATCAGCCCAGGCATCAAGGTCCTGCCGGCGAGATCGATCGCGTCGGCGGCGGCACGGATCGGCGCTTCACCGACCTCCCGGAAGATTTCGCCCTCGACCAGGATGTTCATCCCCGGCCGCGGCTCGGCCGAGGCCCCGTCGACGATCGACGCATTGCGCAACAGGATCATGCCCGCCCTCCCCAGGTTCGCAGCCGAAGGCTCTGAACGCCATCAGCCGTTCTGCGACACACCGGCCGGGTCAGCCTTGGCTACGGACTCGCGGATCATGCTCGCCCTCCGATGCGCGTCAACAGCGGCCGGATGATCCCCCTGCGCGGCGAGCACGTTCCCGATCTTGTCCAGGGTCACGATGATATGGTGTCGCAGTCCATCGTTGCCCGGGTCCGTGCCATACAGCTCGTCCCGAACATCGAGGCACTCGCGATAGGCTGCAAGAGCGCCGGCGAAGTCGCGCTGTTCCGTCAGCACGTCACCGACCTTGTTCAGCACCACGGCAAGATCGTGCCGCAGTTCATGCTTGCCCGGATCCTCGGCGCAAAGCGTGCGGATGACGTCCAAGTCCTCGCGGTAGGCGGCGAGGGCCTCGGCAAAATCGCCTCGGGCCGCGAGCAGGTCCCCGACCATCACCAGGCTCCAGGAGAGATCCCGCATCCGTCCCGCGTTGCCAGGCTCCTGGGCGGCGAGGTCGCGCCGGATGTCCAGCCCCTCGCGGTAGGCGGCCAGTGCCCCCGCAACGTCACCCTGCGCCGCGAGCACGTCACCGACCGTCCCCAGCCGCCATGACACATCGCGCAACCACGCCGTGTTGGCGGGATCCTGCGCGGCAAGCGCGCGCCGCAACTCCAGGGCCTCGCGGTAGACGGCGAGCGCGCCGACAAGATCGCCTCGGGCCACGAGGGTGTCTCCGACCGCCCCGAGCTTCCAGGACACATCATGCTGCCGGTCCTTATCGCCGGAGTCCCTGCCGGCCAGCTGAGATCGCAGCGCGACGCTTTCGCGGTAAACGGCGAGCGTGCTCTTCATGACGAGCACCTTGCCGACCCGCTCGACGCTCGACGACAGATCGCGTCGCCGTTGCGTGCTCCCGGGATTCCCGGCGGAAATTTTGCGCCGAATATCCAGACCCTCGAGGTAGGCTGCAAGTGCGCCGCCGAGATCGCCTTGGGCGGTGAGTGCATCGCCGATGCCGTCCAGGCCCATGGATAAATCGCACTGCCATTGCGTGTCGTCGGCATCCTCGACTAACAGCCCGCGCATGACATGGACGCATTCGCGATAGGCAGCGAGCGCGCCGGTGAGATCGCCTTGCGATCTCGAGAGGTCGCCGAGCGCGCGCAATCTGAGCGCCAGATCGCGGCGCGCTTCGCTATTGCCCGGGTCCGCGGCTGCACGCGCGCGCGCGACGTCGAGAGCGCCGCGAGCGTCGCGGATCGCCGCCGCTGGGTCTTCTGCCCCTCCTGCGGTCTGCATTGGGCCGAATTTCGCCATCGTCAGGACCCCCCGCCGCGGACCGGCGCCGGACCGGATATTCCACCTCACTCGCAGGGCTGGTACAAGGCGAGCCGACTCCGGTAGATTCCTGGGGAGTGCCGCACCAGAAGGTCGAGGATCCATCCATGCATACGGTCAAATGTCGACTGTTCGAGCCGGGGTTGCGCCCGCGGCGGACCAAGATGGAGGTTCCCGGATGGGCGGGCAAACCGGAACCCCGCAAGGACGGCTCGCACGAATATGCCTGGCACTGCATTCCGTTTTCCGAAAGCGCGCAGTACGGCATTGAGCTGTTCTATCCGTTCGATAATGAGTTGAGCGTCACGACGCGAGATGGGCGCCTCATCCTCGATGGCGACTTCGGGCCCAATCCCGATACGGGGGTGGAATGGCCGCCATTCCGGACGTTCGGCGAGCAGTTCTATACCTACCAAATCCTTCTCGATCTCAAAGTCGAGGAAGGCTTGGCCGTCAGGATCGAGCCCCATCCGCGTTTCTACACGGACCCGACGTACAGCGTTCCCATCGCGGTGCCGGCATTGCTGCGCAGGTGGTGGCCGATGATGAACTTCGTCGTCTTCAAGTCGCCGGCCGAAGGCCGTACGCACGTATTCCGGCCAGGCGAGCCGTTCGCTCAGGTCATCGTCATCCCGGCCGAATCCGAGTTCCAACTCGTCGAGATGAACGCGGAAGAAGCCGCCGAGCGCGAATTGCAGGCCCGACGGATTCACGCGAGCCGCGAGACCCTGTCGGCGGAAACCCATTGGGCGTCATCGACGAATACCGCGTTCGACGGCACCTACCGCCACATCCATCGCGCCGCCAAGGCCAAAACCAGAAAGAGCTCGGCGTAGCCGAGATGGCGGCACAGGGGATCGCAGTCCCCCGCGGTGCGGAAATTGGACCGAAGAGAACCCGGTGCCGGCCCGCCTGCTCCACGTAGGCCGTCGGCAGTCCCAATTCACCGTAGCGTTAGGTTGGTCGGCTCCTCTGCAAAGCCGACCAACCGTGCCTCTTGCGGACTGTGCCGCGATCAGCCGCGGTGGTGATGATGATGGTGATGGTGGTGATGGCGATACCGGTGATGATGGTGATGATGATGGTACCACCATCGATGATGATGATGATGGTGGTGATGCCGATACCGGTGGTGATGGTGATGCTCCGCGACCTTCACATTCGGGTCGGCTGAGGATTCCCGCCAAGCCAGCGCCTCGTCGGCCGCTTCCACCTCCCGCAGCAAAACGAGCGCATTCGGAATGGGATCCAGCAGCTCCGCATAGGATCGTGCTCCCAGAACCTCGGTCGCGTTCGGGCCCGCTGTGGTCGCGGCCTGCGCCGCGTCGAGCGATGCCAGTCCGGAGATTGCGCCAACCAAGCCGACGATCTTATTGTCCATGCACGTCTCCTCGGGGTTCATGTGATATGGAGGCGCATGTGTCCGCTCACGCCTCCCCACGAGCGTTAAACAGCATATTATGGCCTTTGTTCCTCTCCCGGCCATTCACGCCGCGAATTCGAATGCACCATCATGAATAAGTATTCACATTGAGGGGCCAGGGGTCCGGGCAGCTCCGCGGGATCCGGTTCCGACGTGGACGGTTCCCTCCACCGGCGTGCAGGCGCTGCGGAACGATCGCAATTGAGGCGGCCTTAAATTCGGGGTGCAGGCCGCAGACCTGTTTTTCAAAACGCCACAGAGCGGCGTACATCGTCGACTCGAGAAATGCGCATGATCAACCGTCGTCACCTCGTTCTTGGCGGAATTGCCGCTGTGGCCGTCATCTGGCTTGCGAGACGCGAGGCTGCGTCACAGCAGACATTCGAGATCGCTCAAGTTCGTGGCCGCCTGAGGGGCCGGCGTTCACGCGTCCCGGTGGGTTCGGGCGATTGATATGATCGCAACCCGATGCTTCTGATTCCAGAATTGCGATAGCTAGCGTCTTGGATCCAAGCCGTTAAGGTTAACAAAAGGTTTATTCCGACTTAATAAAACGTTTATTCCCGCAAGCGGCGCGCACCATTAGAGTTTTTCGCCTGCTGAAGGCAGCAAAGGGTTCGCGCCGTGTCCAATCTGGCTGTTTATTTCGCGGGCGCGTTTGCCGCGGTTTTGGTGATGGATCATGCGCCGACGGCCGGGATCGTCTGGCCGCTTTTGGAACTCTCGACGTCGCCAGGCGAAATTGCCGAGCCGGCAATCAGTGTGAACCGTTTGCGCAAGGGAGACAGCTGGGCACCGGTTCGCATGCAACGAGATTCCAGGCCGGCCAATGCTCCGCTGGAAGTCGTCGACTTGCCGACGGGAAGCATCGGCGCACAACATTCCGTTCCCGCTCCGGGATCCACGATGAACAATGTCACGGCCGTCAAGCGGGAGGCGCCCGCGCGCAACCAGTCGCCGAGCCCACGCGTGCTGCCGCCAGGCTGCGAGTCGGCATTTGGCAGACTGGCAGCCCCGCCGCTTGCCCATGTTCCGGGCCGCTGCATCATTTGAAATAGGCGCGAGTCCGGCGGCCGTACTGACCGGGAGGACTGTTTTCGGGAAAGCCTTGCTTGGCTTGCGCGTACTTGAGACCGCGAGGGAATGGCGAGGACCATGAGTTTCGTGTTGCGAATGGCTTTTTGGCTGGCCGTGGCGTTCGTGCTGTTGCCGAACTCCGGATCCCGGCCCGTTACGCCTCATTTGCCAAGCGGAACGCGAGGCCTCGCCGCAGCGGCACCCGACGCGGAACCGCGCCAGCTCTGTCCACGGCAACTCGCTGGCTGCGTTGACGACCTTCAGGCATTCGCCAAATTCTGGCGAAACATCGCTCGATTCCTCCCCGAGCCTGGCGGACAGCGCGGCAACAAGTCCGCGGCCGACGCGGCGAAGTCCTCTCAGCACACGCTGACATCCACGGATGTTCTAGCGCCTTGGCGCGGCCCGGCGCCGCGCAAGGACGCCTTGGCGCGGCGATCGATCTGAGAGGTTTCCGGCATCATTCCCAGCGGATTGGGCCGCTCCGGGCCCTGAGTCGGCCGACGATCCCCCGCCCCTGTGCCTGCGCCACAGTCGGCAGCGATCCGTTAAGTCTCGATTCAGATCCTGGCCGGATCATCCGCCCGGCATCGTGCCGACGGCTCACGGATCGGATCGCATGAGCGATGAAGGGCCCGCCGGGTGTACCCCGCCGCAGCAGCGACCGTGCCTCGGGATTGATCCGATCGCGCGCGATTACGAGATCAAGCCGCCCAATCGGGCCGACGCATGGGCTTGGAACCTGCCCGGCGATGACCGCGCGATCCCGGTCGGGCTCCTCACACTCGCTCTCATCGCGGTGCTGGGATCGGCATGGCTCGGCGGCACCCACTTGGTTCGCTGGGTCCTTGAACGTCCGGCGCTGACCGGCGCCGCGGCGGTCCAGGCGGTCGTCGAGCGGATCATCGCCGTGGAATCCGGCGGCGACCCGAACGCGAAGAACCGGCGCTCCAGCGCGACGGGCGCCGGTCAGTTTCTCGATGCCACATGGCTCGAGATGATCCGGACGCACCGGCCCGACCTCGCCCAAGGCCGCGGCGAAAAGCAAGTGTTGGAGCTGCGCCGACAACCGGAACTCGCCCGGGAAATCGCAACGCGATGGGTCGAGCGCAACGCCGCGATGCTGAGCAGGCGGGGCCTTCCCGTCACGCCCGGCACGCTTTATCTGACCTATTTTGCCGGTCCCGCCGGAGCCGTGGCGATCCTGTCCGTTGCGGAGCACGCCGACGCCGCCGCGCTCATGGCGAGCGCGGACGTGACCGGCCGGACCACGCGCGAGAAGCTCGTCAACGCCAACCCGTTCCTGGGCACGTTCACGGTCGGCGATCTCAAGAGCTGGGCCGATCGCAAGATGCGCGGTTTGTGAGCGGGCGATCGGGCTGCTGCGGGACGCGGGGACGCAAGTCGTCGAAACCTGGCTGAGCTATCGCGACTTCGAGACCGCCAACGAGATCTTTTTCGACCGGGAACTATTCCCGTGACCCGGATCGGCGAGCGCTGACTTAAGCCCGGCCCGTCGTACCGCCAGGCCCGCGAGCTCTACTGGGCTTTTCGCCCACCGGTAGGGCCAAACGGCGCAGGGCATCACCAGCGAACCCGGATCGACCCTATGCACCGGGCCGAACGCGGCCCCCGAAGGGGACGATCTTGTTGTCGACATCGTGGCCGATGTCGGCGCGGCCCAGCCATGGGATCCCGGATCTCCCGCACCAATAGCGCGCAACTTCTTCCTCGGTCATGCCGAAATCCGGTTCGTTCGGCGGAATCCAGCTGCACCGGCCGAGCATGATGCCGGCGACTTGCCGGATCTGTGGATTGCTCGTGACGTGGAACAGCGAGCGATCGATGCGGTACATGGCCTCCCCCACCTCCTCCAGCATGAGCACGTGCCCTGCGAGATCGGGTTGCAGCGGCGTGCCGAGCAGGTGGCTCAGGATGGTCAGGTTGAACGCCGCCGTCTTTTGCGCCCGGCCGACGGTCGGCTCGAGTGTCTCCGGCGCGGCATCGATGAGCCAGGCGAGCGCGCGGCCGGCCGCCGCCTCCCCGCCGTCCCGCAGAATATCCTCGGCCACAGGGCCGTGCGCCACGCCCGTGAAGCCGGCGCAATAGAGCCCGGCGAAGAGCATGCCGGCATCGCTGTAGCCGAGATAGCTCTTGCGCCTCGCCGGCTCGCGCAACCCGTTGAGGATCGCCTCCGCCACCCGGCAGGAGCCGTAGCCGCCGCGCGCGTACCAGACCGCGTCGTAGCTCTCGTCGTTGGCGATCTCGAGGAAGGCCTGCGCTCGCGTTGCGTCGTCACCGGCGAAATGCCCGTGCGAGGCGACGCACTGCGGATGGAAGCGGATCTCCGGCGTGCGGTCCGGGTAGAGCGTCGCGGCGAGGGCCTGCACTCGCGCGGCAACCTGCGAAGACATACGCGACCCCGGCGCGACCACGCCGATCTTGCGCTTCTTGTTCGTCATCCGACGTCCCCATGTCATTGCACCCGGTCGGTAACGCCCGTAGATTCCGCGGATGAATCGGCAGGGAGACTACTTTTTCTGCGGGATAGGCGGTAGCGGCATGACCCCGCTCGCCCTGATCGTCCAAGCCGGAGGCGGGCTGGTCGAGGGTTCCGATCGCGCGCTCGATCAGGGACGCAATGCCGCGAAGTTCGATTTCCTGCGGGCGCGCGGCGTGCGGCTCTACCCGCAGGACGGCAGCGGCGTGAGACGAGCCGATCAGATCCTGGTCACCTCCGCGGCGGTCGAGGACAGTGTCCCCGACGTCCAGGCCGCGCGCCGTATCGGCGCCGCCGTGACGACCCGCGCCCGACTGCTTGCCGAGCTGTTCAACGCGTCCGATTGCGGCATCGGCGTTGCCGGGACCAGCGGCAAGTCCACCACCACCGGGATGATTGGCTGGATTCTCCACCGCGCCGGAAGAAATCCGACGATCGTGAACGGCGCGGAGATGAAGAACTTCATCTCCGACGGCTCGACCTTCGCCGCCGCCAGGATCGGCGACGGCGAGGAATTCGTTTGCGAAGTCGACGAGAGCGACGGTTCGATCGCGCTGTTTGCGCCCCGCGTCGCGGTCGTGAACAACATCTCCCTCGACCACAAGCCGCTCGACGAGCTGCGCACCCTCTTCCGCGGCTTCGCGAGCAAGGGGGAGACGGTAGTGCTCAACCTCGACAATGCGGAGACCGCGGCGCTCGCGACCGATCTGAAGCCGGGGCAGGCTTTGACCTGGAGCCTGCGCGATACGACAGCCGATCTGTTTGCGGGTCCGCCGATCTGCTCGCCCGGCGGAATCGCATTTCCGGTGAAGGCGCGGGCCGGCGGCCAGGTCGTCGAGGTGACGCTGAAAGTGCCGGGCCTGCACAACGTGGCCAACGCGCTCGCGGCGCTCGGCGCGACAATCGCATGCGGCGTAGGTCTCACAGATGCGGCGACGCATCTCGAAGGGTTCAGCGGCATCCGCCGGCGATTGGAGGTCGTCGGTACCGCCAACGAAATTACGGTGATCGACGACTTCGCCCATAATCCCGACAAGATCTCCGCCACGCTCCAAACCATGCACGCGTTTGCCGGCCGCCTGCTGCTGATGTTCCAGCCGCACGGGTACGGGCCGCTGCGCCTGATGCGGGACAGCCTGGTGGACTGCTTCGCCTGCGAGCTCCGGAGCGAGGACGTGCTGCTGATGCCCGAGCCGGTGTATTTCGGCGGGACGGTCGACCGCTCCGTCGGCAGCGGCGAGATCGTGGGTGAGATCGTGCGCCGTGGTCGTAAAGCCTTCGCGCTTCCCGATCGCAGCGCCTGCGGCGAAAAACTGGTCCAATTGGCCCGCCCGGGCGACCGGATCGTGGTGATGGGAGCCCGCGACGACTCCCTTTCGCAGTTCGCGCAGGACCTGGTTCAGCGCGTCGAGCGGATTGGCAAAGTGTAGTCACATTCGGTCTGGTCGGGCGAGGCTAACCGGGAAAGTTCCACCGCTAACTTACGCAGCGACTTGCCCACTCCGTCGGAGTGGGGCCGCGCACCCCCTCGGGCCGCCGGTGCCAGGGCGTGAGCGAAACCGATGTCAGGGGAAGGAGACGCCGATGCTGCACAACCCGCCACTGCTGACCATTCACCGTGGCCACCGCCGTCCCGAAAAGGCGCTGGTCGAAGCGTTCCGCGGCGCCCAGAGCTCCCATATCTGCGACGCGATGGACGGGCGGGGGGCGCTTGACTACCGCATCAAGCCGTTAGACCCGGAAAACGCGGTCTTCGTCGGCCCGGCGCTGACCGCCTTTGCCTATCCGGCCGACACCGTGGGCATGTTCGGCGCGCTTGCCGAGGCGGCACCCGGTGATGTGCTGGTAGTGGCTTGCGAGGGCTTTACCGGCACCGCGGTGATTGGCGACCTCGCCGCAGGTATGATGAACAACAAGGGCTGTGCTGCATTCGTCACGGATGGCCTGGCGCGCGACAGAGCGGGGATCATCGCCACCGGCCTGCCGGTTTTCGCCGCCGGAATCCATCCGAATTCCCCGGCACGCAATGGCCCGGGCGTGGTGGGGCTGCCGGTCAATCTCGGCGGCCTGCAGGTGAAGCCCGGAGATATCATCGTGGGCGACGCGGACGCGGTGGTGGTGGTGCCGCTCGAGCGCGCCGAGGCGGTGCTACGTGCGCTCAAGGACGTGCGGGCCAATGAGGCGAAGGCCGAGCAGCGTGTGCGCGACGGGGCCGTCATGTCGCAGCCGATGGAAGCGATCCTGGCGGCGGCGCGAATCATCCATGACTAAGGCTGGCCCGCCGCCCGCATGGAACCGCTGCGCCAAGAATCCTCGAGCAAATGGCCTTGTCTCGAATGATTGATTGTTCAGGCAGGCATCGTCGCTAGTATGCGCAACAAGGCGAACAACTACGCCGGTGGCGTGAGCGCGAGCTCTCGCGCCAGCTAGCGGCCGGCGCAAGCGGAGCGGGCGAAATCGGAAAGGCCGGGCATGAAACTCGAAACGCTGCTGCCGCTCGGCAAGGTCGACCCTGGCCTGCGCGCGGCCGAGACGCCGCTGGACATTTCGCGAGTCGGCGCGGATGCCCGCCTGGTCGAGGAGATGGGCTACGACGGACTGGTAACCGAGGAGACGAAGGACGACCCCTACGTCATCATGGCGCTCGCCGCCCAGGCGACCACGCGACTCAAGCTTACCACCGGCGTGGCGATGGCATTTCCGCGCAGCCCGACCATTACGGCGATGAGCGCGTGGTCGCTGCAACGGCTCTCCATGGGTCGTTTCATTCTCGGACTGGGGTCGCAGGTCAAAGGCCACATTCAGCGCCGCTTCGGCATGACCTGGTCGCCGCCGGGTCCGTGGATGCGCGAATACGTGCTGGCGGTCCGCGCCATCTGGGCCACCTGGCAGACCGGCGCACCGCTCGAGGTGAAGGGCGAGCACTACAACATCAATCTGATGGTGCCGCTGTTCACGCCGGCGCCGCTCGAGCGCCCGGACATTCCGGTGCATCTCGCCGCCGTCAACCCCTATATGTGCCAAGTCGCCGGCGAAGTGGCCGATGGCATCAGGCCGCATCCGGTCTGCACGCCAAAATACATCGAGGAGGTGATGCTGCCGGCGGTGCGCAAGGGAGCCGCGAAGACGTCGCGCAAGCTCGACGGTTTCGCCGTCTGCGTCAAGCCGCTCATCGCCACGGCGCCCGACCAGAACGCGCTCGACAAGGCAATCCGCAATGTCCGTGCGCGCGTCGCCTTCTATGCTTCAACGCCGGCCTACGCCGCGGCGTTCGAGGCGCACGGCTTCGGCGAACTCGCCCAAAATCTTGCTGCCTACTCCCGGGCGCAACGCTGGGAGGAAATGCCGAAATTCATTACCGACCAGATCCTGCACACCTACGCGACGATCGGTACTTGGGACGAAATCGCCGACAAGCTCCAGGCGCGCTACGGGCATATCGTGACGCACGCAGAGTTTTCCATTCCGGTCGAATCGGCGGCCAACAAGGCCCGGCTTATAAAAATGGTCGAGCGCCTCCACACCGGGTGAAACGTCGATCGCAAGCCGCGCTGAGAGCTTCCAATGAGAACCGGTACGACGGGCGGCTTCGCTATCGTCAACCCCGGCGGATAGAGGACGAGCATGCAACCAGGACATCGGTTCGACCCTGAGTGAGCGGACTTTGCCCCTTCTGACTCGCTCTTCGGGGAAGTGCCATTCGTGGTCATTCGACCGCAATCGGCTGAACGATGGTCCGGGTCCCCGGCTACTCGATGCTATTGGCGCTCGATTCTTGCGCCCAGCCTCCGTGTTGCTCTCGTAGACGGCTGTCGCGCAATTCCCCGGCGGCCTCCAGGATCGGATAGGCTACCGAGGTGAGGTGACTGTTGATCCGTTTGAGGTCACGAATCACGTCGAGGTGAATGGCGCTGGTCTCCAGCGACTCTACCCGACCCTCGCGCAGTCGTGCGTAATGACTATCGGCCGCCGCGAGCTCCGCGGTGCGCAACGCGGTCTTCTCGGCCAGCAGCCGGCGCGCCAGCGCGATGTCCCGAGTCGCGAACACGTTGAAGGCAAGCCGCATGTTGTCCATCACGCGGCTATGAAACTGCCGCAGATCCTCAAAGCCCTCCCGGGAGAAGGCGTACCGGTGCTTGATCTTCTTGGCCGCGAGCTCCATTAGATTCTTGTCGATTATATCGCCGACATGCTCGAGGTTGGTGGTAAACGTCAGGATTTCCACATATCGGCGGCTCTCATCCTCGGACATTCCGACTTCAGAAACCTTGACGAGGTAGAGCTTGATCGCCTCGTGTAGCCGGTCGACGGCGTCGTCCGCCTTTTCGACCTCGCGGACGAGCTTCAGGTCGGACTTCTCCATAGCCAGGAGCGCGTTTCGCAGCATGTCCGCGACCTGATCCCCAAGATGCAATGTCTCGCGCATGGCGCAGGCGAGCGCCTCGGAAGGGGTATCGAACACGTTCGTATCGAGATGCTTCGGCGTGCCGGGCGAGACTACCTGCGGCTTGTCCGGCAGGACGCGGACGGCAAGCGCGGCCACCCAGCCGACCGCGGGCAGAAACAGCAGGGCGACGACGGCATTGAAGGCGGTATGAAAATTGATGACGAGCCGCCCGGGGTCTGCCTCGATCATGGCCAGGAAATTCGCGGCTGGTGCGACCGCGAACAGGACCGGCAATGCGATCGCGGCGCGCATGAAGAGATTGCCCAGCGGCACGCGGCGCGCGGCCGCTGGCGAGCCGGACAGCGACAGAAACGGCGCCAGCGCCCCGCCGACGTTGGCCCCTAATACGAGCGCCAGCGCGAGCGGGACCGGCACCGCATGCGCGGCGGCAAGCGACATCACCAGCAGCACGATCGACAGGCTCGAATGCACGAGCCAAGTCACGGCGGTCGCTACCAGGAAGCCGAGGATCGGCTCGCCAGCGAGCCCATTCAGCAAGGAGTGAAAGGTTTCCGATTCGCGTAACGGCTCGGCTGCGGAGGTGAGGTTTGCGAGCCCCAGCAGCATGAGACCGAGGCCGAGCGCAATCCGGGCCGCGCCGCGCGTCCTATCCGTGTCGGATGCCGTGAAGGTGAATACGCCCGCCGCGACCAGGACAGTCCACAGCCACTTGATATCGAACGAGAATACTTGCGCCACGGTCGCGGAGCCGACATCGGCACCGAGCATCACGGCTAGGCCGAGGGGAAGCGCGACAACGCCGCGGGAGCTGAACGAAGCCAGCAGCAGCGCCGCAGCGGTCGAGCTTTGCAGCATGCCGGTGATGCCGAACCCGGCCAAGAACGCGCTGGTGCGGGTCCCGGTGTGCGCGACCACCATTCGCCGGAGCGCGGCGCCAAAGGTGCGCGTCAAGCCGGTGCGCACCATGCGCACGCCCCACAACAGAAGCGCGATGCTACCGAGCAGTGCGGCGAACAGCTCTGTGCCCGGCATCAGCGGCTCCGTTGTACGCTACCCTGCTCTTGGTCGTCCCGTCCATCACACTAGCGATCAGTGCTGGCTTCGCCATTGGACGTCCAGGACTCACGTTCGAGTCCGCCCCGTGAGTCCCGACAGAGGCGAGAACCGCAGTCCTTGTCAAGAAGCGGGTACGGCAATCGTTGCGGCCATCTCACGATCGATAGGAGCTGCGGCGCCGGCGGTCGCGCAAGACCGTGTAAATCGCCGTCCAATCTTTGCGGCCACATCCCTCCTCGCGGGCGAGCTGATAGGCTTGCCTGACCGCCAATCCAGTGGGAACTTCGATCCCGAGCTCCGAGGCAAGCTCGATCGCCAAGCCCAGATCCTTATGGGCAAGATCGACCATGAAACCCGGCGTGAGATCGCCCTTCAGCACCTTGGCCGGATAGGTCGTAACCATATGCCCCTGCCCCGCGACCGTGCCGAGCATGACCTTGCGCGCTGCCCGGCTGCGCCCGTTGCAATGAGAGCATTTCAACTCGGCAAGACGGCTCGTTCCGAACCGGATCGGATTCCGTGACCGCGCAGCCGAGCCGAGGATGCACCCCCGATCACTTGCCTTCCGCAAATTCTCTCAGCTTCGGGTCGGCGGCTACGCGCTTGAGATACGCGTCGGTGGCAAAATTGCGGGGTTGCGGCGCTTCTTGCAAAGTTCCGGTGCTCTTCAGGTATTCAACCAGCTTGGTGAACCATTGGTCGACGTCCGACGTGCCGCGGGACCGATCGAACAGCTTGAGCTGCTCGTCGAGCGTGAACGTCGGACGCGTGTCGATCTCGCGTGCGAGATATTTCTCGGGGAGGTTGACCCCTGTCTTCTGGTAGAACTCCTTCATCAGCTTGATGGTCTCGTCGCGATGCGCCTTTTCCCAGGCGATCGCTCGCAAATACACGGCAAGATAGGCTGCCACCTTGTCCGGACTCTGCTCCGCGTAGACCCGCCGCACGACGAGCGCTCCCGGAATCGTCACGTCGACATCCCTGCCCGAGCAGATGAGCTGGGCCCCGGTGCGCTCCTCCAGCGTGTAGATGTTGGGCGCCCAAACGCCCGCAAGTGCCCCGGTGCCGGTCGCGAAAGCCGAGATGATCTCCTGCTGATTCAAGTTCACGATCTGCATATCCTTGCCGCCAAGCCCCCATTTCGCCAGGCAGGCTAGCGCCGCGAATTCGCCGGTCGAATTCGTGGTAAGCAGCATCTGCTTGCCCCTGAGCGATTGCGGATTTTTGCGGATCGCTTCGGCTTCGTCCTTGCGGGCCATGACGGCATTGCCGACCGATTCGTCGTTGGTGATGCCGATCGTCAGGATGTCGAACCGCTGGGCGCCGAGCGTGGCCGGCGCCGAGCCGGTGCCGCCGACATCCCACGACTTCGACCCCGCCGCCGCCATTTGCGGCGCACCGGACGGGAACGTGCTGAACTGGGGTTCCAGGCCGACCTCCTTCCACCAGCCCTTTTCGCTGGCGATGTAGTACGGCAGCGACCAGTACAGCGCCGGTTGATAGCTCACTCCGATCGGCGCCGTCTGCTGTGCGCTGGCCGTGACGGCGGAGCCAGCAACGAGCGCACACGCGATGGCGAGGCTAGCGATGGTTCGATTGAGCATTTCTCCCTCCAAGTCCTTGGCTGATTTTCGGTAAGTCGAGTGAGGATGCTTGCATTTCCCGGCGCAGCAGCCGCCAGATGCGCGCGCGCAAATGGCCGAACCCGGGCATTTCCATCACCTCCTCGCTGGCGAGCTTGTCCCAGCCCTCGCCCTCGCGAATAGGCCGGATATCGATGATCTCACGGATCTGGCCCGGGCTGCGCGCGAGCACCACGACTCGATCGGCGAGGTATATCGCCTCTTCCACACCGTGGGTAATGAACAATACCGTGCGCGGATTGACGCGCGATATCCGGATCAACTCCTCCTGCATCAACGTTCGGGTCTGTGCGTCAAGCGACCCGAACGGCTCGTCCATCAGCAGTACCTCGGGCTCGATCGCATACGAGCGGGCGATGGCGACGCGCTGCTGCATGCCGCCCGACAGCTGGTGAGGATAATTGTCCTCCGTGCCCGCCATTCCCATGAGCTCGAGATAGTTGAGCGCCACCTCGTTTCGCTTGGCGCGCGGCATTCCCTTGCATTTGAGCCCGAACGCGATGTTCTCGCGCACCGTCTTCCACGGGAATAGTGCAAACTGCTGAAATACCACGGCCCGGTCGCCGCCGGGGCCGTTCACGGGCCGGCCTCCGACCCGCACGGTTCCCGAGGACGGATTCTCGAGGCCGGCCGCCATGCGCAACAGCGTGGTCTTCCCGCAGCCGGACGGGCCGACGATGGCGAGAAACTGCTTGTCCGGAATCCCAAGGCTCACGTCGGAGAGAACCGTGAATGCGGATCCGCCGCGCGGAAAGACCTTGCTGATCCCCTCGAACACGATGTCGCTCATGCGATCTGACCCCAGCGTCGCCTGATCCGCGATTCGGCAAACCGAAGCGCGACATCGATCAGCAACCCGGTCAACCCGACGGCCAGCATCGCCGCAATGACGATTTCGGGGGCGAGATTGCTCTGTCCCTGCACCAGCACATAGCCGATGCCCGACGAGACGACAATGAGCTCGGCGCCGATCAGGGACTGCCAGCCAAGTCCGGCGCCGACGCGGAGCCCGGAGACGACCGACGGCAGCGCGCCGGGCAGCAAGACCTCCGCCAGGACACGCACGCCACCCGCGCCCAGTGTGCGCGCTGCCTCGGTCAGATGTCGTTCCACCAGTTGCGCGCCTCGATATGCGTTGATCACGCAGGGTGCGAACGCCCCGGTGAAGATCACCATCACCGGCCCGCCGATGCCGGTGCCGAACCAGAGTGCCGCGAAGGGAACCCACGCGAGCGGCGCGATGTACCGGTAGCCTTCAAAGATCGGCGACACGATCGCGTCGAGCAGGCGCCAGTAGCCCATCGCAAGACCCAGCGGGATTCCGATCCCGGCGGCCAGACCGAAACCCATCGCCCATCGGCCCAGGCTCGCCAGCACATGTCCCTGAATGGTAGCTCCGGCGAATGGCTCGACCGTCATCGTGAAACCCGCAACGACAACTTCGGCCGGCGACGGCAGAACGAACTTCGAAACCAGCCCGGAGATTGCCAGGATTTGCCACAGCCCGAAGAAGATCACGGTCCCGGCGAGCGAGAGCAACGCGAGTTCCGTCCGGCTCGTGCGCACGGCCGTCAGGTTTCCCGCCATCGCATGACCCGTCGCTCGACGATTGCCAGAACCTTGGTCGTGAGCGCGCCCAAGATCGCCACGGTGATCATCCCGACTGCGATCATGGCCGGGTATATGTCGCGGTAGGCGGTGCTTAGTACTTTGCCGAGGCCGAACACGGCGCCGACCAGTTCGGCCGCGACGAGGGTCGTCCATGAAGCCTGAAGGGAAAGGCGAAGCCCGGTGAAGATCATCGGCATGGCCCCTGGAATCAGAACGTCCCAAAATACCTGGCCGGCGGAAGCACCGTGAACCCGCGCCGCCGCAATCAAAGTTTGATCGACGTTGCGGACACCTGTGTAGGAATTGATGACCGCCGGCACGAACGCTGCAAACCAGATGACGAGGATTTTGGCGCTGTCCGCCAGGCCGAGCCAGACGATCGCTAGTGGAATCCACGCAAGCGGCGGAATCGGCCTGACCAGCAGAAAACCAGGATTCACGAGCGCCTCGAACCGGCGGCTGAGACCCATCATAAGGCCCAAAGGCACTCCGGTAACGCCCGCCACCAGGAACCCGAGAACGACGAGCCTCAGGCTGTACAGAGCTTGCGTCAGCAGCGTTCCGCCAGCATAGCCTTGGCTCATGATTTGCGACCCGGCCGCCACGATATCGCCTGGGCTGGGAAAGCGCTGCCGATCGATCAGGCCGGCAAGATCCGTCGCCAAGTACCAGCCCAGCAACAACACGAGGATAGTGGCAAGCCCGATCAGAGTTCTAGATTTCACTCTGTTGCCTCGTCCGTGCCGGATGTCTCAAGCCTGCCACTGGGAAGAGCCGCGCCAAGCCGTCGCGTCCCACGATCCGGGACGAATGCTAATCCACACCTATCGCGAGTGCTAGCGGCGCTCTCTCAGCGGCAGAGCTCAATCTCTGGTCGCGGATCCAAAGGCTTGGTTCAATCTCGCAGCGGGAAAATCCGACCCGCGCATCTCCAAGGCGACGGTCGATGCCGCAACATCCGGAGCGGGCCGATCGGCAGCGTTTTCAGTTCGGCGGCTCGCGCCGGGCGGCCACGTTCATCCGGATCGTGAAGGATCACTGGTGCAAAGTTGCCAGCGCTGGCCATGGCGTCCCGCGCGAGTTGCGCAGGAGCCGCCTGCATCGGTTACACTCAGACCAAGTGGCAAGCAACCCAATGTCCCGGCGCAACTTCGCGAAGCGGCACCGGCTCGGCGCAGATCTCCTGTGCCAGCGGACAGCGGCCGCGCAGCCGGCATCCGGCCGGAACGTTGAACGCGCTCGGCACCTCGCCCGAAAGCGCGAACCGTCCGCGGCGACATAGGCCTGGCTCGGGGATCGGCACGGCAGCCAGCAGCGCCCGGGTGTAAGGGTGCAGCGGGCGTGCGAACAGCTCGGCTGTATCCGCGAGCTCGACGATCACGCCGAGATACATCACGGCCACGCGGTGGGCGAGATATTTGACGGTCGCGATGTCGTGGGAGATGAAGAGATACGACAGGCCGAGCCGGTCGCGCAAACCCTCGAGCAACAGAATGATGCGCGAGCGCAGCGAGACGTCGAGCGCGGACGTCGGCTCGTCGAGCACGACGAACCTCGGGTTGGTGGCAATGGCGCGCGCGATGTTCACCCGCTGCCGCTGCCCGCCGGAGAGCTCGTGCGGATAGCGGCCGGCAAGCTCGCGGCCGAGCCCGACCGCGTCCAGCACTTCCCCGACGCGCTCCCGCCGCTCCGGCCCGGTGAGGTTCGCATGCAACCGCAACGGCTCCTCGATCACCCGGCGAACCGAGAGCCGCGGGTTCAATGCCGAGGCCGGATCCTGAAATACCATCTGCATGCCTCGCCGAGCATGCCGCAGCGCCTCGGCACCGAGCGCGGTAATGTCCTTGCCCTCGAGCCGTACCCTCCCCGCCGAGGGCTCGACCAGCCGGACCAGGCAGCGCGCAACCGTCGATTTGCCGCAACCGGATTCGCCGACGAGCCCCAGCGTCTCGCCTCGTGCGATTGCGAACGAGACGCCGTCGACCGCCCGCACCTGCGGCTTCAGACCGCGTAGGCGATCTTTCCAGGCCTCCACGCCGCGCAAATGGAAGGTCTTCGCGAGTCCCTCAACCTCAAGCAGCGGCGCCACGGTGTTCCTCGACGGCGTGGCAGGCCACGACATGGCCGGTCTCGGTCAGCGCCGGAGCCGGCTTGGTGCGGCGGCAGATCTCCATCGCGCACGGGCAGCGACCGACATAGCGGCAGCCGGGAGGCGTATTCAGCAGCGACGGAACGGCTCCGGGTATCGGCTCGAGCGACACCTCGCGGTCGATCCGCGGAATGGAGCGCACCAGCGCCTTCGTGTAGGGATGGGCCGGCCGGTGAAGCAGCGCGCCGACTTCCGCGGTCTCCACCAGCTGGCCGGCGTGCATGACCGCGACTCGGTCGCAGGTCTCGGCGACCACGCCGAGATCGTGGGTGATGAGCATGATGGCGGCGCCGGTCCTCGTTCCGAGCTCTCGTAACAGATCGAGCACGCGCGCCGCGATCGACACGTCGAGCCCGGTGGTCGGCTCGTCGGCGATGAGCAGCGCGGGCTCGCTCGCGAGCGCCATGGCGATCATCACCCGCTGGCACGTCCCGCCGGACAGCTGGTGGGCGTATTGTCCGACCCGCCGCTCCGGATCCCCCACGCCGGCGAGCTCCAGCATCTCGATGGTGCGATGCCGCGCCGCGCGCCGCGTTAGCCCACAGTGCAGCTCGAGCAACCGCGCGATCTGCCTGCCCACCGGAATTACCGGATTGAGTGCGCTGCGCGGGCTCTGCGGCACGAGCGCGATGCGCGCGCCGCGAACGCCGCGCATTTCCTCCTCGGAAATCGTCAGAAGATCGCGACCGTCGAGCCGGATGGCGCCGTGCACGATCCGGCCGGGCAGGCGGATCAATCGAAGCACGGCGAGCGCCGTCACCGACTTGCCCGAGCCGGACTCGCCCACCAGCCCGAAGATTTCCCCCGCCTCGATGTCGAGGTCGATGCCGTCGACCGCCTCGACCACACCTTCATCGGTGTCGAACTGGACACTGAGGTCGCAGATCTCGAGCAATCGTGTCATTGCACGCCCCGCATTCGTGGATCGAGGAAATCGCGCAATCCGTCGCCGATCAGGTTGAAGGTGAGCACCGTCGTCATGATGGCGAGTCCAGGGAACAGGAACAGCCACCATTCGCCGGTGACCATCTGGCTCGCACCTTCCGCCGTCATCTCGCCCCACTCGCTGTCGGGCGGCCTAATACCGAGCCCGAGGAACGACAATGCCGCCATGGTGAGCACGGCAAATCCCATCGCGAGCGTCGCCTGCACGATCAACGGCGGCAGGCAATTGGGCAGCAGATGCACCAGAGCGATGCGCCAGGACGGGTTACCGACGGTGCGGGCGGCTTCCGCATATTCCATTTCCCGCACGCGCAGCATCTCGCCGCGGATCAAGCGAATGTATACGGGGACCTGCGTGACCGCGAGCACCACGATGATATTGCCGATGCTGTTTCCGAGCGCGGCGCTCAGGCCCATCGCCAGCACTAGCGCCGGGAACGCCAACACGGCGTCCGCCGTGCGCATCACGAGCTGGTCGACGAGGCCGCCGCGATAGCCGGCAAGTGCGCCGATCACCGAGCTGATGGCGAACGCGCTGGCGGTGGCCGCGAACGGCACGAAGAGATCGACCCGGGCCGCGAACAGGATGCGGGAGAGCTGGTCGCGTCCATAGACGTCGGTGCCCAGCCAATGTCGCCATGAGAGGGATTCCAGCGCAACCGCGGCATCGGTCGCATCCGGATCGAACGGCGCAATCAACGGCGCGAGCGCCGCAGCGACGAGCAGCGCCGCCAGCACGCCGAGCGCGCCGAGCGTCACCGGATTGCGGCACAGCCGCCGCCACAACGATTTTGAATTGCGCCGCCGCGCGGCCCAAGAGGCGGTTACCAATTCCGACATCAGCCCAACCGGACGCGCGGGTCGACCACCGCATACATCAGATCGACCGCGAGATTGACGGTGACGTACATCACGGCCACGAACAGCACGAAGGACTGGATCGGACCGGAATCCTTGGTCATCAGCGCCGTGACCGCATAATTACCGATCCCCGGCCAGGCGAACACGGTCTCGATGACGGCGTTGCCGGCCATCAGGAACCCGAAGATCACGCCGAGCGTGGTGACGACCGGAATCAGCGCGTTGCGCAAGGCATCGCCATAGATGACCTGCCTGCGCGGCAAGCCGGCCGCCCACGCCGCGGTGATGTAATCCGACTGCAGGATCTCCAGCATCGTCGCCCGCACCATGCGCGCAAGCGGCGCCATCACGCTGAAGGCGAGCGTTGCGGCCGGCAAAGCGAGCTGCGCGAGACTCGAGCCGAGCGCGCGCCAATTCGCGGTGATTGCCGCGTCGATGACGTAAAGACCCGTGACATGCACAGGCGGGGGCAGGCCCGAGGCGAGCCTGCCCAGCGGGGCGGGCGCCAAGCCTGCCATGTAGAAGAATACGTAGATGAACAGCAGGCCGGTCCAAAAGGTCGGCATCGCTACGCCCGCGACGCCGACGATCCGGCCGATGTGATCGATCCAAGTATCGCGGTGCACCGCGGCGAGCACGCCGAGCGGCACCCCGATCAGGATCGCGAGGGTCAGACTCGCGAGCGTGAGCTCGAGGGTCGCCGGGAGGCGCTGGAGGAAGTCCTCGAGAACCGGACGGCCGGTCGATGCGCTCTCGCCGAGGTCGCCGTGAACCAGTCCGGAAATGTAACGCGCGTACTGCACCCAAATGGGCCTGTCGAGGCCCATCTGGCGCTCGACCTCGGCGATGTATTCGGGCGTCGCCAGCGGACCGGCCTTTACCAGCGCCGGATTGCCGGGAAGCAAGTAAGTCATGAAGAAGCTGATCAGCGTCACGCCGAACAGTGTCGGGATCACCGATAGCAGCCGGCGCAGGATGTAGAGTGCTAAGGACATCGTGTCGGGCTCTGCACCACGCGCAGTCTGCTCCCTTTCTTCCACCTCTCGCCGCCAAGCGGGAAGAGGGAGCCGCCTGCGGCTCGCGCGGAGACAACACGGACCCCGCGGCCAATCGGAATGCTCACGCAAGCTTCATGTTGTAATAGCGCTCGAAGGTATCCCAACGTTTCTCCACGCCGACGAGGTCGGAGCGCATGACGCGGGTCCAATTGTCGTACCACAGGAATCCCCAGACCGCATCGTCGATCAGCAGTTTCTGCGCCTGCCTTGCCGCTGCGAGCCGCTTCTCCGATTGCGGCGCCCGCATGTTCTCCGCCAGAATCTTGTCCACCTCGGGATTCGAGTAGAACGCCGTATTGGTGTTGATCGCTTTGCTGCTGAAGTTGAAATAGAGATGATAGAAGGGATCGTTGATCCACGACTGCCACGATTCGATCGAGAGCTGGTGGTCACCCTTCGAGGCGATCTGGCGGAACGCCGCGTCGGTCTCCTTGACGATGCTCACCCGGAACCCGATCTGCTCCAGCTCGCGCTGAATCCAGGTCGCAGCCTGCTCATGCGGCAACCAGCCGACGCGGATCGCGAGTTCGACCGGAATCGCCGATCCGCCCAACCCCGCCTCGCTCATCAGGCTCTTGGCCTTGGCGATGTCGTACTTGTAGGGCGAGAGCGTCTCATCGTAGCCGGGCGTGAGATTGGGCAGCGGGCTCTTCATCTGCGTGCCGTAGCCGTAGAGCACGTTGGGGATGATCGCCTGGATCGGGATCGCGTAGTTGACGGCCTGGCGGACCTTCACGTTGTCGAACGGCGGCTTCTTGCCGTTCATGCACAACCAGTGGCAGGTCGTGTCCTGAACGCTGAAGATCTTCAGCCCGGCCTCGCCCTCCAGGCTTTTCACGCTCTTCGGCGACAGGCCGGGACGGCCGGTCACCACATCGACCGCATGGCGCTTGAGTAGCAGGATGCGATCCGACTCGTTCGGCACGAACTTGAAAACGAGCCTCTGGAAGAACGGCGCCGGCCGCCAATAATTCTTGGTCGCCTCGAGCACTACCTCGACGCCCGGCTCGTTCTTCACCAGCGTGTAGGGGCCCAATCCGGCCGTGTTGCGCTTGAGCCATTCGGTCGCCCACGGATCCGCCTCGGTCGCGTGCGACTTGACCTCGTCCGGATCGAGCAGTGCGTTGTTCGATAGCGCCATCACGTCGAGCGTCATCGGGCTGGGCGCCGGCATGTTGATCGCCACGGCGCGCTCGTCGCGCACCTCGATCTGCTCCGGCTTGGTGACGGCGAGCAGCGTGGGGAACAGCAGGCGAATATAGCCGGGCGACTGCAGGCCGCGATCAAACATGTATTTGAGGGCGCGCGCGTCGAACGGCCGCCCGCTGGGGAAGGTGAGGCCGGGCCGCACCTTAAGCACCAGCGTCGCGCCGTCCTTTTCGAACGACCAGGATTCGATCGCGCTGCCTTCGAACTCGCCGGGTTGCGAGCGATAGAGTCCCGGCTTGCCCTCGACCGGCTCGACCTTCCACATCAGGGGATTGTCGTAGACGTTCGCCTGCACGACGTAGGCGCCGATCGACTTGAACGCGGTCGGATCGAGCGTGTCGATATCGGTGTCCCAGGCGATCGTCAGGGTGCGAGTGTCCTGCGCCATGCCGGAGCGCGACGCCAGTCCCTGGCTCAGCGCGAGCGAAGCAAGGCCGCCCGCCAGTTTGAATATCTCTCGTCGCTTCATGCTCGGCATTTCGTTCTCCCTCTTGGCGCCGCGAGTTCGTGTCGCGGGTGAGCGTCAGTCAAGGACATGGCTCGCCCCGTTCGCCTTGCACCGGTCCGCTCGTTCCATTATCCTGTACTCCTGTCCCAATTTTTGCAACTAGCCTGCATGTCAGCGCTCTCGAATATCGTCAGCATTCTGCGGTTGTTCTCGGCCGAGCGATCCGAACTCTCGGTGACTGAGGTCGCGCGGCTGCTCGCGATGCCCAAGAGCTCCGCGTCTCGGTTACTCAAGACGATGCTGCGCGAAGGCCTGCTGGCGAGCGCCAGCAACACGCCTCGATACCGCCTTGGGCATCTGTTCTTCGAAATATCGCGGCTTTACGACCATCATTCTACGCTGATGGATTTGGCCGAAGCGGCGCTCGGCGGCGTTTGCCGCGAAACTCGGCATGGCGGCTACATCTCCCTCCTAGACGGAGGCGATGTCCTGGTGCTCCGGGTGTTTCGCAGCACCGAGTCGTTGCGGGTGGTAACCCCGCTCGGCAGCCGCTCGCCCGCTTTCGCCACCAGCACCGGGCGCACCCTGCTCGCACGGCTGAACGAGGAGGCGGTGCGGACGCTCCACCCGAGACCGCTTGCCTCCCCTTCCCCGAGCGCGCCGCAGACGCTCGACGACCTGCTCGAGCGGCTCGATCGTATCCGGCGGGTCGGTTGGTGCGAGGCCATCGACGAGGCCGTTCCCGGCGTGGGCTCGGTAGCGGTCAGCGTTGCCGATCCGAGTAACGCCGAGACATTGGCATTCTGCGTATCGTTCCCGGCCCACATGGTGCCGGAGCTCGAGCGCAGGCGGTTCGCCGGTCTGTTGAGCGAGCAGGCAAAGCGGATCGCCTTCCGGTTTGACGACCGGTTCTGGACCGGGACTGAATTTCCGCAGGTCGTGGCCGCATGAGAGAGCTCAGCGCCGAAGACATCGAGGCGCTGGCGGTCGGCGCCTGGATCCTGGGAACCGGCGGCGGCGGCAGCCCGTATCACGGGCTGCTCAACATGCGCCGGCTCTATCGCGAGGGCATCCGCGTCTGCCTGATGGATCCGCAGGAGCTCCAGGATGACGACGATGTCGCCGTCGTCTCCAACATGGGTGCGCCGCTGGTGACGCAGGAGCGGCTCACCGACAGCCGCATGATCGCCCGGGCGGTCGAGGTGATGCAGGACTATCTCGGGCGGCGCTTCCGGGGCGTCATGGGGATCGAGATTGGCGGCGGCAATTCGATCCAGCCGTTGATGGCGGCGGCCCATCTCGGCATTCCGGTCGTGGATGCCGACGCCATGGGCCGCGCCTATCCCGAGGCGCAGATGACGAGCTTCGCGGTCGGCGATCTCGCCCCGGCGCCGCTCACCTCGGTCGATCCCCGCGGCAACGAGGTGATCGTCACCCGTGCGGCCGATTGGAAGTGGATGGAGCGGACGAGCCGGAAAGTTTGCACCGAGTTCGGTTCGGTCGCGGCGACCTGCAAGGCGCCGCGGCGCGGCGCGGAGGTGAAGCGCTGGGGCGTTCTCGGAACTACCACCAAGGCCATTCGCCTCGGCCGGGCGGTGATCGAGGCCAATCGCCGGCATCTCGATCCGATCGAGACGGTGCTCAAGGCGGAACGCGGCAGGCGCCTGTTCGCCGGCAAGATCGTCGAGGTCGAGCGCCGCACCACCGAAGGCTTTCTGCGCGGGCGCACCATGATCGAAGGGGAAGGCCGGGACCGCATCCGGATCGATTTTCAGAACGAATGGACGTTGGTGTGGCGCGAGCGCACCCCGCTAGCCTCAACCCCGGAGTTGATCTGCGTGCTCGACAGCGACACCGGCGAGGCGATCGGCACCGAAATGATTCGCTACGGCCAGCGGGTGACCGTCATCGTGCTGCCGTCGCCGGAAATCTTTCTCACGCCGCGCGGTCTCGAGCACGTCGGGCCGCGCGCCTTCGGCTACGACATCGATTTCCGCTCGGCGTTTGCCCCGTGAAGCGCATCGGCATCGACGTCGGCGGCACCAATACGGATGCCGTCCTGGTGGCGGACGGACGCGTCGAAGCCGCCGTCAAGGCTCCGACCACGCCCGATGTCACCGGCGGGATTCTCGCCGCCATGCGGACGCTGCGCAAAGAGACGACGGACGGCTCCGACATCGGCGCGGTCCTGATCGGCACGACGCATTTCACGAATGCGGTCATCCAGCGCCGCGATCTGACGAAGGTCGCGGCGATCCGCATCGGCGCGCCGGCAACGACCGCGCTGCCCCCGTTCTGCGACTGGCCATCCGATCTCGCCGCTCTGGTCGAAGGCGGCGCATGGATCGTCGAGGGCGGACATGATTACGACGGCCGGCAATTTCTGCCGCTGAACATCGCGCAGGTGCGGCAGGCGGCGCGCGAAATCTGCGCGCGCGACCTGCGCTACGTCGCAGTCACGTCGATGTTCTCGCCGCTCGACTCCTCCCATGAAGATACGGTCGCCGATATTCTGAGGGAGGAGATCCCGGAGGTCTCCGTCACCTCCTCGCACGTCCTGGGCGGGATCGGCCTGCTCGAGCGGGAGAACGCGGCGCTGCTGAATGCGTCGCTGGTGTCCCTCGCCCGCCGCACCGTCGCGGGCTTCGAGCAGGCCATGGCGCAGAGCGGCCTCGAGGCGCCGCTCTACATCACGCAGAACGACGGCACGGTCGCCGCTGCGGCCCACGCGAGCGCGCTTCCGGTGTTCGGCTTCGCTTCGGGCCCGACCAACTCGATGCGCGGCGGCGCGTATCTGTCGAAGCTTCAGGATGCGATCGTCGTCGATGTCGGCGGCACGACCTCCGATTTCGGCCATTTGCAAACCGGTTTCCCTCGCCAGGCCAACACCGTGGTGCGCATCGGCGGGGTGCGCACCTTGTTTCGCATGCCTGACCTCGTCTCCGTCGGACTGGGCGGCGGAAGCTTGATCGACCCCAATCGCATGACGATCGGTCCACAGAGCGTCGGCTATCGGCTGATCGAGCAAGCCCTGGTGTTCGGCGGCAACACGCTCACGGCGACGGACATCGCGGTAGCGGCCGGACTTGCCGACATCGGCGACCGGCGCAAGGTCGAGAAGCTTTCTCCCGCGCTGATCAACGGCGTGCTCGAACGCGCTCGGTCGATGATCGAAACCAACGTCGACCGCATCAAGACTCAAGCCGGCGACGTGATCCTGCTTGCGGTCGGCGGCGGCAGCTTCCTGGTTCCCGACCGGTTGGATGGTGTGAGCCGCGTCGTGCGGGTCGAGCATGGCGGCTGCGCCAATGCCGTGGGCGCCGCGATCGCGCAGGTCAGCGGCGAGGTCGACCAGGTGTTCCAGGGGCTCGACCGGGCCGAAGCGATCTCGCGTGCCCGCGCGCTGGCGGAGCAACGAGCGGTCGACGCGGGTGCCGACGCCGACAGCCTATCCCTGGTCGAGGCCGAGGACATTCCGATCGCGTATCTGCCCGGCAACGCGCTCCGTGTCAGGGCGAAGGTGGTCGGCAACGTCGGGACCGTGCAGAGGAGATCGAGCGATGCCGGTGAAATTCGTCATCACCACGCTTAAGCCCGGAGTCGATCCGAAGGATTACGAGCGCTGGGTGCGCGAGCGCGATTATGCCTATACGAACAGCAATTCCAATTTCCTGAGCTACCGCGTGCACCGGATCGAGGGACCGATCGCCGGCGCACCCGACGCCGGATGGCGCTACGTCGAGCGGATCGAGGTCAAGAGCCTCGAGCAGCACCAGATGGATCTGGCATCGCCCGCGGGCGCGGCGCTGCTCAAGGAGCTGTACGATAATTTCCTCGACCGATCGAAGAACATCCATATGACGACGGAGCTGGTCGAGTAGCGGGAGCACGCCGTGACGCTACAGCTGCTGATCCTGGGCGATGCGCCGATCGAGCAGATGCTCGAGCGGGCGAAGCTCGCGGAAGCCAGCCATTTCGCCACGGTGTGGCTCGCGGACGAGCGGTTCTATCGCGAGGTGTATTCGTGTCTCGCAGTGTTCGCTGCCAACACCTGCCGCGTCGGGCTCGGCCCTTGCGTGACCGATCCCTTCGCGCGTCATCCGGCCTTGACCGCCATGGCGATCGCGACGCTCGACGAAATATCCGGTGGGCGCGCGATCCTCGGCATCGGGGCCGGCATCTCCGGTTTTGCCGAATTGGGCATCGAACGCAAGAAGCCCCCGCGAGCGATGCGGGAGGCGATCGAACTGATTCGCGCGCTGCTGCGCGGCGAGGAAGTCGATTTTCACGGTGAGGTCGTTCGATTCAACAACGGACGCCTGAGCTTCAAGGCGAGGCGCGCCGACATCCCGATCTACGTCGCAAGCAACGGCCCGCTCGGCCAGCGCATGGCCGGCGCGCTTGCCGATGCCGTGATCATGGAGGCTTGCGGCTCGGTGGCGGAAGTGGGGGCGCTCCGCGCCGAAGTAGCGCGCGGCGCCGAGAAGGCGGGCCGCGATCCGCGGCAGGTAAAGCTGGTCGCCCGGCTCAACGCCTGCGTTACCGCGGACGGACGTGCCGCCCGCGATACGCTGCGGCCTGGCGTCGCACGACTGCTTGGACGGCGATCGCTGAAGCTTGCCACGGCCGAAGCGGAGGGTTTGATGCTGCCCGACGACGCCATCGCCTCGATCGGCGATGCCCCCTATGCCGCAGGCGTCAAGCCCTACCTTCCGTTGCTGCCGCTGGTGAGCGACCGTCACGTCGATGCCTTCACGCTGGGCGGCACAGTCGAGCAGATCGCCGCGCGGGTGTCGGCATTGCGCCGCGCGGGGATCGACTCCATCATCATCCGGCCGCTCGCGCCGCAGGGCGGTACGGTCGAAGACGTCATCCAGATCTTCGGCACCAAGGTCTGGCCAGCGGTCGAAGCTGCGACTACGGCATGAGTCTCTCGATGCATCATCCCGCATCGGTCGCCGAGGCAGTGGCCCTGGCGCGCACGCTCGGACAAGGCGCGCGTTTCCTCGCCGGCGGCACCGATCTTGTCGTGCAGATGAGCAAGAAGCGCGCGGCACCGGAGCATTTAATCGATCTCGGCGGCCTTGAGGACCTCTCCCGCATCGAGGAGGGGGCCAAGGGATTCGCGCTCGGCGCTCTCGTGACCCACAAGACGATCGAGAAATACCCGGCGTTTCAGGGCGCCCTCCGTGCGCTCGCGGAAGCCGCCCGGGTCATCGGCGGACATCAAATTCGCAACCGCGGAACCATCGGGGGAAATATCGTCAATGCATCGCCGGCGGCGGACCTGGTGGTTCCGCTGCTCGCGCTCGATGCGGAGGTGACACTAGCGGGGCCGGACGGCACGCGCGCCGTGAAGCTCGAAGACTTTCTGCTCGGGCCTGGTCGAACCGCGCGGCGCCCGGACGAATTGCTCACTCGGGTCCGGTTTGCGAAGCTGCCCGCCGCCACCGCGACGAGCTTCCTCAAAGCCGGGCGCCGCAGGGCGATGGAGATTTCCATCGTGTGCGTCGCGGCGCGACTCACCATCGATCCGCGCGACCGTGTTTGCCGCGAGGCTTGCATAGCGCTCGGCGCGGTTGATGCCAGGACGCTGCGGGCGCGCACGGCTGAACAGACCCTCGAAGCCCAAGCGCCGCGACTCGAACTCTTCCGCGAGGCCGGACGGCTTGCGGCGGAACACTGCGCGCCGATCAGCGACGTGCGCGCTTCCGCGGATTACCGGCGCCGGCTCGTCGCGGTGCTGGTCGCTCGCGCGTTGGAGCGTTGCGTCGTCTCGATTCAAGAGGCACACGGATGAGCCGATCTGCACTCACGCTTTCGGTCAACGGCGAGCGGCACGAATTGCTGATCGAGCCGCATTGGACCTTGCTGCACGTCCTGCGCGCCCATCTCGGCCTCACCGGTACCAAGGAGAACTGCTTGGAAGGAGAATGCGGGGTTTGCACCGTGCTGCTCGACGGCCAAGCGGTAAATTCCTGCATCGTGCTCGCGCAGCAATGTCGCGGGCAAGATATCGTCACCATCGAGGGTCTCGGCGGGCCGGAGCGCTTGCATCCCTTGCAGGCGGCGTTCGTCGAACACGGCGCCGTGCAGTGTGGCTATTGTATTCCGGGGATGATTCTCACGGCGAAATCGTTTCTCGACGAGCATCCCGACGAGGTTCCAAGCGAGGACGAGATTCGCGAAGCGATTTGCGGTACGTTGTGCCGCTGTACCGGATATCAGAAAATCATCCAAGCCATTGCGGCCGCGGCGAGCCGAATGAGCAGACAGGCATAGCATCATGCTGCCCAACGAGCATCTAGTGACCGGCCGGCGGCTGCCGCGTCTCGACGGCGCGGCCAAAGCGAATGGCCGGCATGTCTATGGGGCCGATTTCTCAGTTCCGGGCATGCTGTATGGCAAAGTTCTGCGCAGCCGGGTGCCATGCGCTCGGCTCATTCGCGTCGACACGGCTCGGGCATCGGCGATGCAGGGCGTGCGTGCCGTCATCACGGCGGACGATATCCCACGCGTCCGCTACGGTAACGCCGTCAAAGATCTGACCGTGTTCGCGACGGATCAGGTGCGTTTCGTCGGCCATCCCATTGCCGCCGTCGCCGCGACTACGCTGGAAATCGCCGAGCAGGCAGTGGCCGCGATCGAACTCGAGCTCGAGCCGCTGCAACCGTGCTACGACCCGGAACAAGCCCTCGTACCCGAAGCCCCGCTCCTGCATCCGGACTGGCGGTCCTACAACGTGCTGCCCTTCATCGCCCGGGAGGGCAACGTCGCCAGCCGCTCGCGCATGCATCACGGCGACGTGGACGCGGCGTTCGCGCAGTCTTATCGAGTGTACGAAAATCGCTTCACCACGCCCCTGCAACACGCGGGCTACACCGAGCCGCGGGCCGCGACGGCGGCGTGGGACGGAAACGGAACGCTCACCGTGTGGTCGAACGCGCAGCTACCGTTCGAGGTGCAGTCGATGCTCTCCGACATTCTCGAACTGCCGATCTCGCAAATCCGCGTGGTTGTCCCGGGAATCGGCGGTGGATTCGGCGGCAAGCTTCGCATCGGCGTCGAACATTTCGCGGCCCTGCTGGCACGCAGCTGCGGCCGATCCGTGAAGATCGTCACCACAAGCGAGGAGGAGCTCATCGCGGCACACCCGCGCCAACCCTCGATCATCACGCTGAAGACCGGGATTGCCCGCGACGGCCGGATCATGGCGCGGGAAGGCCGCGTCATCGTCGACTGCGGCGCTTTTGCGGGTTCCGGCCCGCTGGTCGGCGCGGTCGCGCTGCAGGTTCTCGTTGGCCCCTATCGAACGCCCAGCCTGCGTTTGGAGAGTCTCGCGGTCTACACCAACAAGGTTCCGAGTGGGTCGTTTCGCGCGCCCTCGGGCCCGATGGCGAATTTCGCCGTCGAATGTCAAATGGACATGATCGCCGAAGACCTCGGCATCGATCCACTGGAGTTGCGCTTGCGCAACGTCGTGCACGAGGGAGACCTCGGTCCGGCGGGCGAAGTGCTCAACAGCGTCAGCGTCGAGGAGTGCTTGCGGCGGGCTGCCGACGCAATCGGCTGGCACGATCGGCGTCCCGAGCCTGGTCGCGGGAAGGGTATCGCCTGCAGCTGGTGGATGACGACCGGCGGTTCATCCGGCGTCTATCTCAAGCTCAATCCGGACGGCACGGTGTCGCTCACCAGCGGCGCCGTCGAATTGGGCACCGGGGCACTGACAGGTGCCGCACAGATTCTCGCGGAGGAGCTCGCGCTCGAGCTCGATGACGTTCGGATCGCGACGGTCGACACCCAAAATGCTCCCTACGATTATGGGGCGCAGGGCAGCCGGACGGCATTCTCCGTCGGCAATGCCTGCCGCTCTGCCGCCGAACTCCTGCGCCAGCAGATCTTTGCCGTCGCGGCGAAACATCTCGATATTCCGCCCGAGGAGATGTTGTTGCGGGACAAATGCGTGCTTGCCCGCAATCATCGATTATCCCTCGCGGAGCTGGCGCGCATGTCCCAGCTCACCGGCGGCGGGCTCATCGCCCAGGGCACCGCCATCAGTCCGCCGCCCGCCCACGATCCGAGCCGCGTCGAGAACCATCCCCTGCCCGCGTGGAATACGCCGAGCTTCCATGCGCATGCCGCCGATCTCAGCGTCGACCCTGATACCGGAGAGATCACGATCCATCGCTACGTAGTGGCCCAGGACGTCGGTTACGCGATCAATCCGACCTACATCGAAGGCCAGATCGAGGGCGGCGTGAGCCAAGGGCTCGGGCAAGCCTTGTCGGAAGAGATCGTCTATGAGGACGGCCGTGTCCTCAACGCGAGCCTGACGGACTACAAGATGCCCACGTCCCTCGACATGCCGCGCGTGGAATCGATCCTGGTCGAGTGCCCGAGCCAGCACGGGCCCTACGGCGCGAAAGGAGTGGGCGAGCCACCGTGCATCGAGCCGCCGGCGACCGTGGCAAATGCCATCGCCGCGGCAACCGGCGTGTGGATCACCTCGCTGCCGATCACGGCGGAAAAGATCCTGCAGGGCATCCGGGGCCGCTGTAGCGCCGCCGGAACCCCGCCGCTCGCGCCCGCCGCGCTTGGCGAAGGCGGACGCGCGTGACGCCGCACGCCGTCGAGGTGGAAGCGGATCGGCTGCGGGCGGCATTCGAACCGCGAATGTCCGAGCGCCGCGCCCCCGCCGACGCGCCGACGAGGAAGGCACGAACGCCCCCATCGACTTGCGAAGAGCATTTGTGACAACGCCCGATTCACCTCTGCACGACAAAGCGGCGCTGGTCACCGGTTCCTCCTCCGGCGCCGGCGCCCAGATTGCCCGCGAGCTTGCGCGCCGCGGCGCTCGCGTCGCGGTGCATTGTCGGCGCGCCATGGATGCGGCGGAAGCCGTGGCCGAGCAAATCCGCAACGAGGGCGGCGACGCCGTCGCATTCGTCGCCGACTTCTGCAGCTCGCAAGAGCTCCGCGATCTCGTCGCCCGTGTCGAGGCGCGCTTCGGTGCGATCGGCGTTCTCGTCAACAACGCCGGCCCGTTCGCAGACACGCCGTTCCGCAGCCTTGGAGAGTCGGAATGGGATTGCGTGATGGCGGTCAATCTGAAAGCTCCGTACCTGTTGAGCCAGCTCATCGCCCCGGAAATGCGGCGGCTCGGCTGGGGTCGCATCATCAACATCGGCGCGACGTCGGGCTTGGTGCGGAGTCACTCGGTCTACGGCCTTGCGAAGGCCGCGCTGCTGCATCTCACCGAAAGTCTCGCGCTAGAATTTGCGCCTGCGATTTGCATCAACGCGGTCGTACCGAGTCAGATCGCTAGCGCCAGAACCGACCGGATGCCGAGCTACAAGGAGGCAGCAATTGCAGCGACGCCGCTTGGACGCTTGGTGACGGAGAATGAGATCGCGCGCATGGTGGCTCTGCTGTGCATGCCCGAGTTCGACTTCGTCACCGGCCGCGCCATCGTCATGGACGGCGGACGCACGCTGCCGAGGTTTCCGAGGATCGGGTCGTAACACGCGAGCTTGGTCGGTTGCCGCCGGCTCCCATCGTGGTATCTACCGCGCGGCTCGTGCCGCCGGCGCCGCTTGGGTCAACCCGATCAGCGCTACCACAACCCCCACCACGAAAATGATCGTACCGAGATAGATTGGCCCGAGATGGTTAACCCAGTTGTAGTTGAAGTGTCCCATGTAATGCAGCGGCAATGCCACGACCAACCCCAAGACTGGGGAAATCACGGCCGTTATCAATGCCCACCAGAGGCCGTTACGAACCCCGTACCAGGCGAGACCTCCGACGGCGACCGCGGTGGCTGCTATGAATGCTGCTGTCGCCACGTGAAGGTGCATGATGTAGCCCATGATCGCCGGGTTGAGCCCGTTCAGCTGCTGCGGCGTAACGCCATTCAACGTCTCGACACCGATCTCGAACCCGCTGCTCGAGAAGGCCCGGAAGAAGAATACGACCGCGTAAACGAAGAAGATCAGAGCCCCCAAAACCATAAGGGTTGCTCCTCTTTGCAAGGCTTGTTCCCTGGACATTTTTCCCTCCTTGGTCTTGACGGACATTGCTCAGGTGACCCTGGAATCGGATGGATGCTAGCATTCGGCCGGAGTGCCCGGAAGCCAAAAGGCATCGAGGGACGCAAGCGCGGTCCACAATTTCGACTTCTCGCGTGCGCAGCCGCCCGCGGCCACGAACCGATGGCGCTGGAGCAAACGACGAAGGTGATCAAGCGCGCGATGATGGACGACGGCTTTGTGCGCATGGCGGTCGCGCGGCGTGACGGATCGCCGGGCTGGAAATCGATGATGTCCCGCGCGCCTCGAGAGAGTTCTCCGCTTCCCGACGTGGCAATCTGAAGAACGGCGCTCGGTGAGGATTCGAAGGCCCCCGCTATTTGAGCTCGACGATTTCCGCGATCGTGACCTTCTTGTCCTTCACGGCCTGGATCAGAACGTACCTGCCGGCCTGATTGTGATCATCGAAGCTTGTCTCCTTGCCGTACACCAGCGTGAATTTCAGCTTCTTCATGGCATCGCGCACCGCGGTCGTGTCTGTCGTCCCGGCATCTCGGATCGCCTGCGCAATAATGCGCACGCTGTCGTACGAGCCCCAGGTTTGCAGATATGGCGTCGCCCCGTGCTTAGCCTTGATCTTCTCGACGAAGGCCTTGTTCTGCGCCGTGTCGATATCGGCGGTGTAACTCCAGGCGCCGATCGAGCCCTCCATGCCGCCTGCTTCGATGATCTGCTGGTTGCGCCCGCCGAGCTCGACGCGGCCGGTGTAGGGAATCGCCACGCCGAGTTGCATGGCGCTGCGAAGAAAATTGATCGAGTCGCCGCCGAGTTGGAAAATCGCGATCGCGTCCGGCCGGCGCCGCTGCAGCCGGGTCAGGATGCTGGTGTAGTCTGGCGTGTTTTGCGCATGGAAATCCTCGGAGATGATGCTGATCCCGGCCGTCGCCGCGACTGTCTTGAAAGCGGCGGCGCCTCCGCGGCCGAAATCGGTGTCCTCGCCGACGACAGCCACGGTCTTGAAGATCTGCCTGGCGCCGAGATAGGCCCCGAGCGCATCCATCATCGACTTGTCCGAGGGATTGATGCGAAACGCCCACTCGTTGCCGCCAACTCCGGACAGATCTGTGATCTGCGGGTTCGAGGCGATCCCGGTAATCATTGGGATCTTCGCCTCCTTGATAATCGGCATGACGGCCAGATGCGCCGAGCTGCAATGCGAGCCGACGATGGCCACGACCTTCGCGTCGACGAGCTTATTGGCGACGTTGACGCCCTCGGAAGGATTGCACTTGTTGTCGAGGGCAAGGACCTCGAGCTTGCGGCCGAGAACGCCGCCCGCCGCATTGATTTCCTCGACCGCGAGATCGACGCCCCAGCGCTCCCATTCCGAAGCGACGGCCGCCGGGCCGGTCGCCGGGGTCGAAAGGCCGATCAAGATGCTCTGGGCGGCAGCCGGTGCCGCCGTGAGCAGCGCGGCAACGGCCGAAAGGATCAACGCGGTTCTGTGCATAAGAGTGCTCTCGAGAATGGGGTCGGCATTGCGGATGCCGCCACGGGTGGGAGGCGATGGCGGCTAGGCTAGCGCAGACCGGGGCCCGACGAAAACATCATTGCGTCCGGGCCGGCCCGACCCCAGGCCACGCGGTTCGTGACCGCGGCTGCCATCGCCGGCGCATCGGCCGGGAGGTTGCGTCCATGCGCGCCAGCCGCCATTCTGCGCCACCGTCGGCATGGTGCCTGCTTGAGGCGTTATGGCCATCGATTGGCTCTATTGTGTCCAGCTCACCGCGAACGGGCTCTTGCTCGGCCTGATCTACGCGCTCATTGCCGCCGGGCTCGCGCTCATTTTTGGCGTGCTCCGTATCATCAATTTCGCGCACGGCGAGTTCCTGATGGTCGGGGCCTTTGCCATGACGCTCTCGCTGCCGGCATTCGGGCTGCTCTACTGGCCGGCGCTCGCGGTGGCGGTCGCCGTAGCGGCGATCCTCGGCCTGGTGATCTACGAGTGCTTTCTCTCCCAGCTGGGTCCCGGCGAATTCGAGCGCAGCATTCTCATTACGCTGGCCCTGTCCATCATCGTCCTGCACATCGTGCAGTATCTGTTCACCGCCAACCCGCGGATCGTCGACACCGAGTACGGCTTCGCCGGTGTTGCGATCGGCTCGATCCGCCTCACCTGGACGCGGCTGATCGCCGCGGGGGAGGCGCTCGCGGCATTCGGCCTGCTGTACCTGCTGCTCAAACACACCCAATTCGGTCGCGCCATGCGCGCGCTCGCGCAGAACCGCGACGCCGCGCTCATGGTCGGCATCAGGCCCCGTGCCGTCGCGCGCAATGCCGTGGTGCTCGCCACGGCGTTGTGCGGACTGGCCGGCGCCGCGCTCGCGCCGATCCAGCTGGTCACGCCGATCATGGGCCAATCGCTCATTTTCAAGGCGTTCGCGCTTGTGATCATCGGCGGCCTCGGTAACATTCCGGGCACCATTGCCGCGTCGGTCGGGCTCGGCGTGATGGAAAGCTGGATCGGGGGCTTCTTCGAGATCGTCTGGCAGGACGCCTCGGTCTTCATCGCGATGATCCTCGTGCTGTTCTTGCGGCCGCAGGGGCTGTTCGACACGGGAGCCATGCGGATCGGATGAAGGCGTTTGCGGCGATCTTCTTGGCGCTGCTGGCCGGCGCGCTGCCGTTCTTCACGACGTCGCACTACGTCATCGGCATCGGCGTTTCCGCCTGCATCTTCACGGTCGCGGCGGCCGCGCTGAACCTGGTCTATGGGTTCGCCGGCCTGCTGTCTTTTGCGCAGCTCGGCTTCTGGGGGATCGGCGGTTATGCGGCGGCGCTCGTCGTGACCGCATTCGGCGGAAATTTCTGGCAAGGCCTCGCCTGTGCGGGAGCCCTCAACGCCCTGCTCGCGCTCGGTATCGGCTATCCGGCGCTGCGAACCGGTCGCCACGCCTTCGTCATCGTGACCCTGGCATTCGCACTGTTGACGACGCTGATAGCGCGGGACTGGGAGAGTCTCACCCGCGGTCCTCTGGGAATTCCGGGGCTGCCGCCGCCCTCACTGTTCCGCTTCGAGCTCAATTCCGTGCCGCAATTGTACTGGATCGCGTGGTCCTATGCGATGCTCGCGCTCGCCTTCCTGTATCTGCTGTCGACGTCCCGCATTGGCCGCACGCTGGTTGCCATCAAGCAGAACGAGCCGCTAGCGAGCGCCCAAGGCATCGCGCCAATGCGCTACAAGCTCGCGGCCTTCGCGCTCGGCGCAGCGCTTACGGGCGTTGCCGGCGGTGTCTACACCTTCTACCTGCGGATCATCGATCCCTCGTTTCTCGACTTCTATTACATGCAGACCTTCCTGATCATCGTCATCATCGGCGGCGCGGGGAGCTTTTGGGGCGTGGTCGCGGCCGGCATCGTCATGTCCGCCTTGCCGGAGATCCTGCGCTTTTCAGCGGATCTGCGAATGATTCTCTATGGCGTCGTGCTGCTGGTTGCCATGCTGGCGATGCCGGGCGGCATAGCCGGGTGGCTGCGCCACAGCAAGCTCGGCCGCGCGCGGGCGGCGCTGCCGCGATGACGGCGATCCTGGAAATCTCCGGGCTCACCAAATCTTTCGCGGGCGTGCGCGCCGTGGACGGCCTGTCTTTCGCCGTCGAGGCCGGCAGCATCACCGGCCTGATCGGACCGAACGGATCCGGCAAGACTACCACCATCGACTGCATCAGCGGCTTTCAGCCGATCGACGCTGGCACAGTCGTGCTCGCCGGCGTCGACGTCACCGCGCGGCCTCCACACGCCATCGCCCGCGCAGGCTTGGCGCGCACCTTTCAAAATGTGCAGCTCTACGAGACTCTGCCGCTGCTCGATAACCTGCTGATCGCCGCGCAGCAATTCGATGAAGCGGGCTGGGCCGACGAGCTGTTGCGCACGCGCCGCTATCGCCGCGCCGTCAGCGCCGCGGAGGCGCGGGCGCACCGGTTGATCGAGTTGATCGGGCTTAAGCCCTATGCGGCGGTGGAAACCCAAATTTTCTCCTATGGTCAGAAGAAGCTCGTCGCGCTCGCCGCCGCGCTGATGCCGCATCCAAAGATCGTGGTACTGGACGAGCCCGTGGCTGGGGTCGACCCGACCCGTATCCGCGAGATCGAAGGCATCCTTCGCAGCGTCAATGCCGCAGGCGAAACGTTCCTCATCGTCGAGCACAATGTGGAGTTCATTACCAACCTCTGCGATCAGGTCATCGTGCTCGATCAGGGCCACAAGCTCGCGGAAGGTCCGGCCGAGGCGATCCACGCGGACCCCCGCGTGCTTGAGGCCTATCTCGGCATGACCCCGGAAATGGCCGCGGCGGAAATGCGGGAGGCGCCATGAGGGCGCCAGTGCTGGAGCTCGTCGGCCTCACCGCTGGGTACGGCGACAACCCGATCGTGCACGATTTCTCGGCGCGGCTGTGGCCCGGCACGATCACCACGCTCATCGGTGGCAACGGCGCCGGCAAGTCGACCCTGCTACGCGCGATCTTCGGCTTGAACCGGATCTTGTCCGGCCAGGTCGTGTTCGCGGGCGAGCCGATCGAAGGGCTGGCGCCGTGGCAACGGCTTGCGCGCGGTATCGGCTTCGTTCCGCAGGGGCGCTGCAATTTTCCGGCGATGAGCGTGGCCGAGAATCTAAAGATCGGCTGCTATACGCTCGCGGCTCGCAGGCATGTGGCGGCGATAGAGCAGATCACAGCGCTGTTCCCTGTACTTCGGGAAAAATCCGATACGCTCGCCGGTAATCTCTCGGGCGGCGAGCAGCAGATTCTGGAAATGGCCATGGTGCTACTGGTCAATCCTTCGCTGCTGCTGCTCGACGAGCCATCGCTTGGTCTTTCGCCGAGAATGCAGAGCGGGGTCTTCGCCACATTGCTCCGGATCGCGCAATCCGGAGTCACGATTCTGGTCGTCGAACAGAACGTGCGCGGAGCGCTCTTGATCTCCGACCGAGCGCTCGTCATGGAGCAGGGACGCAAGTTCTTGGAAGGGCCGGCCGACGAAGTGCGGACCGATCCGCGCATCCGCCAGGCCTATCTGGGCGGCAACATCGAGCATTCGGCGGCATAGGCATGGACAGGGCGCGACTGGCGGTGGATATCGGCGGCACTTTCACCGACCTCGCATTGGCGGTCGGACCGCGACGCTACAGCGTGAAAGTCATGACCACGCCTCGCGCCCCGGAGCAGGCGGTGCTCGCCGGCATCGATCAGGTCCTGGCGCAGGCGAAGCTGTCGCCCGCCGAAATCGCCCTCATCATCCACGGTACCACCCTCGCCACCAACGCAATTATCGAGCGCAAGGGGGCCAGAACCGCGCTGCTTGTGACCGAAGGCTTCCGCGATTCCATCGAGATGGCCTTCGAGAACCGCTTCGAGCAGTATGATATCCTGATGGATAAGCCGGCGCCGCTCGTCCCGCGCGACTTTCGTTTCGGCGTGCGGGAGCGCCTCGACGGGCGCGGCAACGTGCTGATCCCGCTCGACGAAGCGATGGTGCGCGCGCTCGCACCGCGGCTCGAACAAGTCGAGATCGAGGCCGTCGCGATCGGCTACATGCACGCCTATCTCGATGGAGACCACGAGCGGCGAACGCGTGACATCCTCGCGCCGCTTCTGCCGGGCGTCGCCTTCACGCTTTCCAGCGAAGTCTCCCCGGAGATACGCGAATACGAGCGCTGGTCGACCGCGGTCGCGAACGCCTACGTGCAGCCGGTGATGACCGCCTATCTGCTCCGGCTCGACGCGGCGCTACGCGCGCGCGGATTTCCCGGCCCACTACTGATGATGACTTCCGGCGGCGGCCTCACGACGCTCGAGACGGCGTGCAAGTGCCCGATCCGCCTCGTCGAATCGGGGCCTGCGGGCGGCGCCATCCTGGCGGCGGATATTGCCCGCCAATGTCGGCTCGACAAGGTGCTTTCGTTCGACATGGGCGGCACGACCGCCAAGATCTGCCTGATCGACCAAGGCGAGCCGCAGCACTCGCGCAGCTTCGAGGTTGCCCGCCAGTATCGGTTCCTGAAGGGCAGCGGCCTGCCGCTGCGGGTCCCGGTCATCGAGATGGTCGAGATCGGCGCGGGCGGGGGCTCGATCGCGCAAGTCGATAATCTGGCGCGCATCAACGTCGGCCCGGAGAGCGCGGGTGCCGAGCCCGGCCCCGCCTGCTACGGTCGCGGTGGAAACGAGCCGACCGTGACCGACGCCGACGTGGTGCTCGGCCGCATCGATCCCGATTATTTCGCCGGCGGCAGCATGCGGCTGGATTGCGATCTTGCCGCCGATGCCATCGAACGAGCGGTCGGCAAGCCGCTCGGGCTCGGGCGGCTCGAAGCCGCGTTCGGGATCGGCGAAGTGGTCGAGGAGAACATGGCGAACGCGGCCCGGGTCCACGCCGTCGAGCGCGGAAAAGAACTGCAGAGCCGAACTCTCATCGCCTTCGGCGGTGCGGCGCCGATCCATGCGGCGCGGCTCGCCGACAAGCTCGGCATCGAGCGGGTGATCGTTCCGCCGGGGGCCGGCGTGGGGTCCGCGCTTGGGTTCCTGCTGGCGCCCATCGCCTACGAGGTCGCACGCAGCCGCTACGTATTGCTCGACGAGAGCTTCAATCCTGCCGTCGTCAATGCGCTCTTCGCCGATATGCGCGGCGAGGCCGAAGCGGTGGTCAGGTCGGCTGCCGGCGACGCGCCGCTCGTCGAGAGCCGCACCGCCGACATGCGCTATCGCGGCCAGGGTCACGAGATCACCGTCGCGCTGCCACCCGGTGATTTCGAGATGTCGTCGCGCGCCGCGCTCGTGGGCAATTTCGAAACGGTGTACGCGGCAACCTTCGGCCGCATTATTCCGGGACTCGATCTCGAGATCATGAATTGGACGCTGCGTCTCGCCGCCTCCCGCGAAGCGCCGCCTGTCCGCCCGCCACAGCCGCCCGATCGCCCGGCCAAGGCCCGCGGAACCCACTCGGTATTCGACCCAGCCGAGCTGACCCTGCGGACAGTGCCAGCATATCAGCGCGACGGCCTTGCTCCCGGGAGCTTCATTGCCGGTCCCGCGGTTATCGTCGAGGACGAGACCACGACTATCGTTCCGCTCGCATTCATCGCCCGCATTGATCCGCTCGGCGCCATCGTGCTGGAAAGGAAACGGACATGACCGTACCCGCAAACGATCCGCTCTCTCCGATCCGCCTCCAGCTGATGTGGGACCGCCTCATCGCCGTCGTGGAGCAGCAGGCAGTGGCGCTGGTACGCACCGGCTTCTCAACGTCCACACGCGAAGCGGGCGACCTCTCTGCCGGCGTTTTCGATCTCGACGGCGAGATGCTGGCCCAGGCCGTGACCGGCACGCCCGGCCACATCAATTCTATGGCTCGTTCGGTGCGACATTTCCTGGCCAAGTTCCCGATCGCAACCATGAAAGAAGGCGACGTGTTTCTGACCAACGACCCGTGGAAGGGAACCGGGCATCTTCACGATTTTACCTTTCTGACGCCGGCGTTCCGCCGCGGCAAGGTGGTCGCGCTGTTCGCAAGCACCTGCCACGTGGTCGACGTCGGGGGCCGCGGCATGACCGCGGACGCGCGCCAAGTCTATGAGGAGGGCATCTACGTGCCCATCATGCGCTTCGCCGACGACGGCAAGGTGGACCAGACTTTGATCGATCTGGTGCGCGCCAACGTCCGCGAGCCGGTGCAAGTGATCGGCGATCTTTACTCGCTTGCCACCTGCAACGAGGTCGGCGCGCGGCGCCTCATCGACATGATGGACGAATTCGAGATCGATGACCTCGACCGGCTGGGAGCCCATGTGCTGCAGACGTCGCGCCAGGCTTCGCTCGATGCCATCGGCAATATCAGGCCCGGCACCTATCGGTTCGATATGCGGGTGGACGGCTACGATAAGCCGATCAATCTCGTCGCCGCCATGACCATCGGCCCCACCGGCATCGACGTGGATTTCACCGGCACCTCGGGCGTTTCGGCCTACGGCATCAACGTGCCTATCTGCTACACCGAGGCCTATGCCTCGTTCGGCGTGAAATGCATTGTCGCCCCGAAAGTGCCGAACAACGCCGGATCGCTTTCGGTGATCCGCGTCACGGCGCCGCCCGGTTCGATCCTCAATGCCCAGCCGCCGGCTCCGGTCGCAACTCGTCACGTCACCGGGCAGATGCTGCCCGACGTGATGTTCGGCTGCCTGCACCGGGCGCTCGGCTCTGGGGTGCCGGCCGAAGGCACATCCTGCTTGTGGAATTTGTTCGTCGCGGGCGGGCCGGGCCGCACTGAGGGCGATCCGCAGGAGACTGCGCACGCCATCCCGTTCAACGTGATGAGCTTTCATTCCGGGGGCACCGGCGCGCGCCCCGGCAAGGACGGTCTTTCCGCCACCGCCTTCCCGTCCGGGGTGAAGAACATGCCGGTCGAGGTCAACGAGGCGCTGTCTCCGATCGTGGTCTGGACCAAGGAATATCGACGAGATTCCGGCGGGCCCGGCGAGTTTCGCGGCGGCCTCGGCCAAGTCATGGAGGTGAGTAGCCTGGACGACGCGCCGTTCGTGCTCAGCGCTTATTTCGATCGCATCAAGTATCCGCCCCGCGGGCGCGATGGCGGCCGCGACGGCGCCGCGGGCGAGGTCTATCTCGCCTCCGGACCGAGGCTCCGCGGCAAAGGCCAGCAGACGATCCCGAAGGGAGATCGCGTGGTCATCGCCATGCCGGGCGGCGGTGGCCTCGGCGATCCGAGAAAGCGCGATATAGCCGCGGTAGCCAATGACGTGCGCCTCGGCTTGGTCTCCCCGGAAGCAGCGCGCCGGGACTACGCCGTCGTGGTCGATGCGGACGGCACAATTGACCGCCAGGCGACCGCAGCCCTGCGGGCCGCTCCGGCGGAATAAACGAAGGGGATCGAACGATCGACCCTGCGCATGTTTGACCGGTCGCCCGTTCCGCTTTCGCGGGAAATTTTCAGGCAATTTGGGGGAAAGAAATGCGAGTCAGCGCCGGCCTGCCGACCGGGATGGAAGGCCTCACTTATCCGATTCCGTTCTCCGACCCGGAGAACGTCATCCGCATCGCGCAGGCCGCCGAGCGGTTCGGCTACGACTCGGTCTGGGGCAACGACCACATGACGACTCAGAACTACGTGCGCGCCGAGTATCCGGTCCCACCGCGCTTCTGGGAGCCACTCGTCACCTATGCATTCGTGCTGTCACAAACAAAGACGCTGAAGGTCGGCACCGGCGCACTGGTGCTGCCGATGCGCCGCGACATCGTGGTCACGGCGAAGCAGATCGCCACTCTCGATCACTTCGGCGGTGGCCGGCTCGAGATCGGTGTCGGCATCGGCGCTTATCGCGAAGAATTCGAGGCTTTGCAACCCGACAACCGCGTGCGCCGCGGCGACATCGTCGACGAGGGTCTGCAAGCGCTGCGCAAGCTCTTTACCGATCGGGTAGCAAGCTTCGAGGGCAAGTTCTATCGCTTTCGCGACGTCGAGCTCTGGCCCAAGCCGCTTCAGCCACACATCCCGATCTATGTCGCCGGCAATCACGTCAACAATATCCGCCGTGCGGTTGCCTGGGGCGACGGTTGGCTGGCGGCGGGAATTCACGTCGAGCGCCTGCGCGAACACGTGAAGCTCCTGCGCGAAATGGCAGAACGGGCGGGCCGCGACCCCAAGACGATCGAGATCTGCCCGCAGTACGTTGTGCACATCGGCAAGACTCACGCAGCGGCGATCGAGAGCTTTCGCAAAAGCCAGATGAACAAGCATCTCGTCTCCCTGCGCAAGTCGACGCTCAAGGACCAGGGCGCGCTCACGCACGAGGAGATCAACCTGATCGGCACGCCGGCGGAGCTGATCGACAAGGCGGTTGCCTTCCGCGACGCCGGGGTGACCCATCTGCTGGGGCTCTATTTCGCCGCCAATGCCACCCAGGAGCTGCTCGATCAAATGCAGGCGTTCGCCGAAGAGGTCATGCCGAACATCCGGTAGTCCTCGCGTTGCGGCGGTGAATCCGGAGCGCCCATCATGTCCGCGCGGCGGCAAGGGCGGCGGCGATGCCCGGCGCGTCGTCGATGCCGCCAATGATTACCTCGTCGAGACCGATGGCGCGGTATTCATCGAATTTCTCTCTCACCTGCGCAGGCGTGCCGCAGGCGGAGTGCCGGCGCACCACGTCGTCAGAGACGAGACGATCGACCACGGCCCAGTCCTCAGCCGCGTAAGCCAAGGCAAGAGCGCCCTGATCGAGGGCCGCGCCGGAGAGCCGGATGTTCTCCGCGTGATGCGCCCCACGCAGGACAAAACCGATCGGGCGCCGCAGAACGTTCATGGCATCGCGTTCGGTCGCAGCCACGCGCGTGTACACGATGGCGAGCTTGCGGAACACGCGGCCGCTCGCCGCGACATCGAAGCAGGCACGCACGAAAGCGGGCGAGGTCGCGGCCGAAATCAGCACGCCGTCCGCCGCAGTGCCGGCAAGTTTGAGCATGTTGGTGCGCGAGGCCGCGAGCACGATCGGGATCTTACGCGGCGCGTTGACGAGCCGGCGTGCGCGGGACTTGAGGACCTCTGCTGCGGAAAAGGCGGGCTCGCCGGCGAAGAGGGAACGGCAAAGCGCGATCGCCTCGCGCAAGGTGGCGACCGGCTTCGGCGAAGCGATGCCGGCCGCGTCGAGATCCGCGGGCGCGCCGGCGCCGAGCGACAGGATCACGCGGCCCGGATACATCTCGTCCAAGGTCGCCGCCGCCATCGCGATGAACACCGGATGCACCGAATAGGGACTCATGGCCATCAGCGCCACCTTGATGCGGTGCGTCGCTGCAAGCGCCAGGGCCGCCGTCGTGATCGGATCGCGCAGAAAGAGATGGCAGGCGATCCACAGCGTCGCGGCGCCGCCGTCCTCGGCCGCCCTCGCCTGGGATGGAATTTCCGAAATGGGCGCCCGCCCGTCGATGGAAACGCCGAGCTCACTCATGGACAAACCCGTAGGTCTCTTCCAGCGCGCGCAGCACATTGTCGAGCCCGCCGGTCACGAGCGGCGGCGTCCGCAGGCTGGCGTCGATCGCGGCCTGGTCCTTGAGCCCGCTCGCAGTCACGAGTGCAACCGCGCGCGCATCCGGCGCGATCGTGCCCTTGCTCCGCAACTGCTCGATCGCGGCAAACGGAGCAACCGCCGCGGGTTCCGCCCAGATGCCTTCCGTCTTCGCCAGCTTGACGAGCCAGACATCGAGCGCATCGTTGTCGACCGTCGCGGCCGTTCCCAGCGTGCGGCGCAACGCCTCGAGCGCCTGAACGGTACCCTGCGTGGCGCCAATCGAGATCGCGAGGGTTGTGACATTCCCCGGTCGGTCGGGGGGCATCGCTTCGCCGCCGGCGAGAGCCGCGCCGAGCGAACCGGAAACCTCCGCAGCAACCAAGCGCGGCACACGATCGATGAAGCCGAGCACCTTGAGCTCGGCAAATCCCTTCCACATGCCGTAGAGCGCGTCGCCGTAGCACACCGGCAGCACGCACCAATCGGGCGGCCGCCACCCGAACGCCTCCGCGATTTCGAATGCGATCGTCTTGTAGCCTTCCACGCCGAACGGATTACTGCCGACCGCAGGACCGAAAAAGGGCGAAGTTGGATACCAGCCGAGCCTCTCTACGGCAGCCGATTGCAGCCGCCAACGGTCGGCCTTGTTCTCGACCATTATTACCATCGCGCCATAGGCGCGGATTTGGGTCACGAGGGCAGCCGGCGCGCCTTTGAAGACGAACACGACGCACGGAATCCCCGCCTTGGCCGCATAGGCGGCGGCCGCCGCGCCGGCATTGCCTGACGAGCTTGAGACAATCACCCTCGCGTGCGCGCGCGTCGCCATCGTCACGGCGACGGAGGCTAGGCGGTCCTTGAACGACAAGGTCGGATTGCGCGTCTCGTCCTTGAGCCAAACATCGCCGAGTTCCAGCGCCGGCACGGGCAACAGCGGCGTGTTGCCTTCGCCCAGCGTCACGGCTTCCTTGGCACTGGCCGGCAGAAACGCCTGCCATCGCCACAGCGATCCGGGTGTTTTCGGCACGTGCGCTCGCTCCAGGCCGAGACCGGGCGTCTGGTCGTAGAGGACGGTGAGATTCGCCGGCGCTCCCGTGCGGCGACACGCGGCGCAATCACGCGCGAAATGATCGACCGGATAGCGAGCGCCGCAGCGCACGCAGCCGAGCGCGCTAGCAAATGGCATGGGGCAGGGATTTCATCAGCGATTCGAGAATGAACAAACGAGTATAGCCAAGGGAACCCTCGGGTGTCACCCTCATCGCGGAGCCTACGGGGGCGGTTAAAATAGGGACTTCAACGATAATTACAGACTACAGCAGATTCGCTGTTGACCGTTCGGGACTCGCTGATCGGGGCCGACAGGGTCCGCTTACTCAGGTCGAGCGGATGTGCTCTGCCCGCCGGGGTGTTGAATTGACCACCGAGATCGCGACTGCTAGCCTTCACAAAGATTTGGAGGTGCCACGATGACCCCGGAACAAGTGCTCGAACAGCCCCCGCGCGTGCTGTCGCAGAGGCAAAGAGAGAGCTACTTCGCGAAAGGATACCTCCTAGTCGAGAACGCGATTCCGATGAAGTGGATCGAGAGGCTTCGATCGGTCACCGCGGAGATGGTGGAGCGCAGCCGCGAGCGGAAGAAGTCGGATGCGATTTTCGATCTTGAGCCGGGTCATACCGCTGACAAGCCGAGGTTGCGGCGCCTATCCAGCCCCGTCGAGCACCACCCGGTTTATTGGGACTTCGTCGTCCATTCTCCGATCGCGGACATCACCGCTGACCTTGTTGGATCACACGTCAAGTTCCATCATTCGAAGCTCAATTTTAAATGGGCCAAAGGTGGCGAAGAGGTGAAATGGCACCAGGACATTCAGTTCTGGCCGCATACCAACTATAGTCCGCTGACCATCGGCACCTATATCTATGATTGTGGCGCGGATCAGGGACCGCTGGGAGTCGTTCCTGGCAGCCATGAGGGGCCGTTGTTTGATCAGTACAATGAACGTGGCGAATGGATCGGGTGCCTGTCCGAGTCTGACCTTACGAAGGCGCGAGTCGAGACGGCAGAATATTTGATGGGGCCTGCGGGTTCGATCACGATCCACAATTGCCGGACGATTCATGGCTCGAAGCCCAACTTGTCCGACATGGGCCGGCCGCTGTTTCTCAACACGCTCTCCGCCGCGGATGCATTCCCGTACACCTACAATCCGCTGACGACGCGTTACTATGGTAAGATCATTCGCGGCGAGCCGGCCCGCTGGGCGCATCACGATCCTCGGCCATGTCTGATCCCACCGGATTGGTCGGGCGGCTATACCTCGATATTCGCTTTGCAACAGGGGGAGGCGCGGGATGCTGGCGAGCTTGGCCAGGCACGCCGGGACCGCGCCGCGGTAATGTAAACGACAGTCGATCGAGCAGCGTCAGCGCGGATCGATCGAGAGATTTACGTTCCTAAATAAAACCGCTGAATCTCTGGTGACCTGGCGAGCTCTGCGGGCGCACCTTTGAGCGAGATGCTGCCTGATTTTAGCACGTAGACGCGATGCGCTACACGCATTGCCATCGCCGCATTCTGCTCGGCAATTAGAATTGTCATGCCGTCACGGACCAGCCTGCCGATGGCAAGCTCGATTTCTTCGACAATGATCGGCGCGAGACCCAAAGTCGGCTCGTCGAGCAGCAGCAATCGTGGCCGTGCCATCAGGCCGCGCGCGATCGCGAGCATCTGTTGCTCTCCGCCCGACATAAGGCCGGCCTTCTGATTGCGTCGCTCGGCAAGTTTGGGAAAAAGCTCGAAGACAGCTTCGAAATCAGGGTCTAGGCGATCGCGATCGGCGCGGTGAAAGGCGCCCATCCTGAGATTCTCGATGACCGGGAACTTGGCGAAAATCTGCCGCCCCTCGGGAACCAGCACGATCCCAAGCCGAACGCGGTCGGGGGTGGAGAGCCCATGGATGGGACGCGCTTCGAAGCGGATCGCGCCGTTCGTACAGCCTTTGAGCCCGATCAGCGTCCGCAGCGTCGTTGTCTTGCCCGCCGCGTTGGGACCTATCAGCGCCGCGACCTCTCCTTGCTCGACGCGGAAGCTCACGTCGCGCAAGACGTGGATCTTCCCGTAGTGCACGTTGATGCTGCTAAGCTCGAGCACGCTGGCGGCCAAGATAAGCTTCGATGACACGGGGATGCTGGAGCACCTGCGCCGGGGCTCCCTGCGCGATCATCAAGCCCTGCTGCAGCGCGATTGCCCGATCGGCAATGCGGGCGAGGAAATCTACCTTGTGATCGATCACGCACAACGTGGTCGCGGTATCACGTAGGTCTCGCAATACTTCCTCCAAAGTCCGAACCTCGTCCTCGCCAAGTCCCGAGGCGGGCTCATCGAGTAGCAACAGGTCGGGTTCGCACATCATCGCCATTGCGACTCCCAACATCTTCTCCTGGCCGTAGGAAAGTCCCGCCGCCATGCGGTCACGAACCCCGTCGAGACGGCAGAGGGCCAGGACGCCGTCGATGCGCTGCATCACGGCGGCATGCCGAGCCGCGTCGCGCCATGGCAAGAGTTCGGCGAGGCGGCGCAGCCCAAATTGGCGCTGCAGCCGCAGGTGGCTCGCGATCGCGACATTGTCGTAGATCGACAATTCCAAGAACAGCTGCGGGTTCTGAAACGTCTTGACTATCCCTGCAGCTGCGATGGCATGCGGACTGCGACCCTGGATCTCCATCGACTTCCACACGATACGACCGGCGCTCGGAGCCAGAATGCCGGTAATCAGGTTGAGCAGCGTGGTCTTACCGGACCCGTTTGGGCCAAAGATGCCGACGATCTCACCCGTCCCGATCGCGAACGATACGTCGGACACGGCCGTGAGCCCGCCGAAACGCTTCGTCACCTCGATGATTTCAAGTAGCACGACGCCAGCTCGTGATCGTGCCGATCACGCCCTGCGGCAGAACTAGAATGGTCAGAATCAGCACCAAACCGTACAGCATGGCTCGGGCCTCACCCGAAAGGTCGATCATATGCGGAAGTCCGGTCAGCACGAAAGCACCTGCGATAGGCCCTACGATCGAGGACCGGCCCCCCAGCAGCACCATGGAAATGATGTCCAGCGATTGGTTGATGCCGAGATAATTCGGCTCGATGTAGCCGGCGTAGAAGGCATAGAGACTTCCAGCTATTGCAGCGAGTGCATTCGCTAAGGTAAAGGACAGCAGTTTATAACGGAAGATGTCGATCCCAAGCGTCTGCGCCAGATCCTCATTGAGGCGGATCGCCGCGAAGCAACGGCCAATCCAGGAGCGCAACACCAATGAACAGAGGGCAACCGTGACGATGAGAGCAACTAGGCTGAAGAAATACCAGCCTAGCGCTCCGTCGATTTTTATTAGGCCGACGGCAGGCAGCCATACGGATGGCTTGTCAAGCACCATTAATCCGAGCGTGCCGTTTGTCACGCTGTTCCAGTTGAGGATAACCAGCCGCGCCAGCTCGGAAAATGCCAAGGTCACTACGGCAAAGTAGAAGGCCCTGAGCTTGAATTTGAAGCAGATGCTGCCGATCACGACCGATATCAGGATCGTGAAGCAGATTGCCGGAAGCAATCCTATCCAGAACGACACGTGAAAAATCGATACAGTGAGCGAGGTGATGTACGCTGCGATTCCGAACGCCGCGGCGTGGAACATGGAAAGTTGGCCGGTGAACCCGAAAATTAGATTGAAACTCACCGCAGCAATCGCAAGTATGAAGCTAAATATGAAGATCGTAAGAATGAAATTGCTCTGGACCAGAGCAGGGAAGATGAAAAACGGCGCCCAAAGCAGCACTTTCATCGTTCGGTTCCGAACAGACCCGAGGGTTGGTAGAGTAGAATCGCCACTACGAACACTAGGCCATAGGCGTCGCGGAACGCGCTTGGTAGATAGATCGAGCCGATCGCTTCCGTTACGCCGAGTATGATACCCCCGGCGAGGGATCCGATGAGCGATCCGATGCCGCCGAGAATCGCCGCCTCGACGCCCTTCAGGATATAGAGCCCGCCCATCGCTGGCTCGAGCGAGTAGAGGCTGGCATAAAGCGCGCCGCCGAAGCCGGCGAGCGCGGTCGAATACACGACCACTCCGGACTGGAGGATCTCGGTCTTGACCCCCATCAACATCGCCGCCTCGGGGTTCTGAGAGAAGGCATACGCAGCTCGGCCGATCCAGGTGCGCGAGAGCGACGCATAAGTCAGGAACATGACGGCTGCCAAAAGCGCGAACACGACGATCTTCATCCTCGGAACGCTGACGGCACCCATACGAAATGCACCGGTAAGCACGTAGCCCATTTCCTTTGGCGTCGTGGTCCACAGCAGGAGCGCCGCCGCCTCAATAATCGAGATCAGTCCAATCGAAACGAGCAGCCCGTTGATCAGATTGTTCCGGGTGAACCGAAACAGAAGCTGGTCGGCTGCGAAACCGCAACCAGCGGCAACGGCGACTGCCGGCAAGATTGCGACCGGATAGGGGAGGCCCACAATGTCGAAGAGGTACCAAGTGACATACGCGCCGATCATCATGAATTCGCCCAACGCGAAGTTCACGATGCCGGTGATCCCGAAGGTCAGCGTCACCCCGAGCGCTATGATTCCATAAAGCGTCCCGACGATGACACCGTTCAACGTCTGACCAACGAGCAGCTGCAGCATCGCCCGCGCGAGCCCATTACCTGCCGGCGATCTCCGCTATTGTGCGTCGACGCTCGTGACGCTGATTTGACCGCCGCGCTTCATTCGGACGATGTCGAAGTTGAAGATCTCCTCACCCCTGTCGTCGAAGCGGATCTTCCAGAGGCCGTCGTAGGTCATCGACAAAAGCTCCTTCCGGATCTTGGCCACATCGTCAACGCTTCCTGCCTTCTTCATCGCCTCGATGAGCATGAACAGATGATCATAGCAGGAGGAGGAACAGAGCGGCGCCTGGTCGTAGGGAAAGTCGCGCTTGTAGAAGGCCTTGTAGTCGGCGACGAATTTGGCAACCTTCGGGTCGGTCTTTTCCGCCTGCTCGAAATATTTCGGGACATAGACGAAATAGTCGTCGATTTCATCTTTGTTCTTGAGTCCCGGGCCAAGCGAACCCCGCACCAGGAAGAACTTCCGGAAATAGTTTCCCTCGGTCGCCTGCCGCACGATATCGTAAAGATGCGCGTCGCTGTAGCTCGGGAACAGGAAATCCGGGTTCGCGGCGGCCAACTTGGCCAGCACCGCGCTGAAATCCTTGGTGCCAGGCTCGAATAGTTCGAGCTGAGCATCGATCCCCTTCTGTTTGAAGAGTGGAGTATAGATATCAACGAGCACCTTGCCGCCTTGATCATTCTGAAACAGCATGGCTATTTTCTTGGCACCCGTTTCTTTGACAAGTCTATCCACCATGAGGTTGCCGAAGCCCGTTGGGCCAGCATCCCAATTCCAGCTGCGGAGCAGGAAATCGTGATCGGGCGTGCCGAGGAAATCGTGGATGCGCGTCGCACCGCCCATCAGCAGAAACTTGCCATTGAATTGTTTGGCATAGGGTTCGATCGTGACGAATACGTTCGAAAGGAACGGTCCGAACACGAACTTGACCCCATCCGTCTCCAACAGCCGTTTGAGCTGAATGCTGGCTTCCTTGGGATCGCCCCTGGTGTCGGATGCTATCAATTCAATTGTGTAAGTCTTACCCCCGACCTGGAAGCCGCCGGCCTTGTTGACCTGATCGACTGCAAGCGCCAAGCCCTGAGACGACATATACCCATAGATCGCATTCGCCCCGGTCTGTGCCTCGATCTGGCCGATTTTCACGATGTTCTGAGCAGCGACCGGCGACGCGAGGAGCGCCAAGATGGCCAGGCAAATCAATCGTCTCATTCCATCCTCCCTCTTTCGTTCGGCATTACGCTAGGCCCTTGGACCCCTGCCCAGCTATTGTTCGACAGACGTTAGCCGCGGATCGCGGCCGGCTCGTTGTAGCTCTTCACCTCGGTCCCACGATACAGAATCCGGGCGTTGCGTTCGGCAATCTTCTTGTGCAGTGCGAGGAACTCGGGCGCAAGTTCTTGTGTGGGTCGCGGCTCCAGCTCGAAGTGATGGTATCGGTCTTCGCCTCGTACTAAAGTTGCGCTGTCCTCGCCTGCGGTTTGCCGGATGCGCGTCGGAATGTATCGAATGGCAAAACCGATCCGCCGATCATCGGATGGATTGGCCGGGGAGCCGTGCACCAGCCGCACATGGTGGAGCGACATCTCGCCGGGTCGCAGCGTCAAGATCACGGCTTGCGCGGGATCTACCTCGACCTCGATCTCCTGCCCGCGTGTCAGTAGGTTGTGCTTGTCGAAGGTATCGCGATGCGGGATTTGATCCATCGTGTGAGTGCCAGGGATCACCTGCATCGCCCCGTTGGCTTCATTGCTCGGTGTCAATGCGACCCAGCCGGTCACGATATCCGGCTCGCTCAAGCCCCAATAGGTCGAATCCTGATGCCAAGACACGAACGCCGGGTTCCGGGCTTCCTTGATGAAGAAATTCGAGGTCCAGCACAGCAATTCCCCACCATAAAGGTCCTCGACTGCATCCAAGATCTTCTCGTTGCGCACGAGGTCGGCCAGCCAGGGGAAAAGCAAATGGGTCTTGTGCCGTAGATCGCCGCGGAGGGGGCCTCCGGTGCGGGCCTCGAACTCCTCGAGCCGCATGCGGATACCGGCTGCTTCGGCTTCCGACATGACGCGAACTGGCGAGAGATACCCTTCCTTTTGGAAACGCTCGATCTCGCTAGACGACAAGAGCTTCGGCATCGCACTCTCCTCCTCTACCTTCGTTTGAGTGTGGGCATCGCTCGCCCACGCAGCCTACCCTTTTTGCGGCAGGGCTCCCGGGTCGCATGCTAGTCGAGACATCGTGCTGCCGCTAGCCGGTCCTCGACAACTTCAGCCCCGGCTCGCCGTCCTACGTCTCATGCGTCTCTATCTGGGAATGCGAGGTACCACCCAAACGTCCCTACATGTTTTGTCCGCGCGCGAGGTTCTCAAACAGGAGTTGTGCGGCAGCGGCCCGCGATCGGGGAAGCTCGCCACCCACTCCTCCCCATGCGAGCCATTCGTCGGCCGTGATCGGATCCTCGGGCCGGAATTTCAATTCTGCGCCGGTCGCCCGATGGCCGTTCATAAACAGCTTCTGCACAGATAAGAAGGCCGGATCATCCACGGGGACATCGACCAGCCACGCCAATGGAATGCCCTCGGCGAGCAGCATGGTTTGAAAAGATTTCAAGCTAGAGTTGTCCTCGCGCACAGATCTCGGCGTCATCCGTTGCTGGACCGCGAAGGCCGCAAGGCTGCCGGCGGATTCTCCGATGTTCCATTCCACCGGATGCAAGCGATAACAGCCATTGGTAATATGCGTGGTTCCGATATTTTTGGACGCTGCAATGAGATTGGTTAGCCGAACAGGCAGAAGCGCCCCGAGCGGGATCTGAAACGGGCGAGTTCGACAACTGACCCCGACGTCGCCTGCGACCGGATGAATATCGATAGGGTACCAACCTATGCCGACAGAATCCGTGAAATGTGCCGCACGCGGCCCGGGCTGATGTTCGCCCGACACCTCTTGTTCCGTAATCGTCTTGACGGCATGAATTCGCCGGCCTTCCCGAATATACGGATGCTTCGACAGTCCGTCGGCGCTGCCCATGATATCAGGCCGCAACATGAGCTCGGATGCACCGAGGCGCTCGCGGTCGGCTGGCGCTTGAGTCTGTAGCCAATACAGAAATCCGAGGCTGACACGCTTGGCATCTTGTAGGGTCGCCGCAACCTCGGCCGCCGGCCGGTCGATGAGACCGCCGTCGCGATAGTCGTTGCCCGGCCAATTGATCATCGTGACGTCAGCAGAGAAGCGGTCTTCGAATTGACTGGCCGCGATCAAACGGCGATACGTCCACAGACTTCCTTTGGTGCTGGGCATCGTTTCGAAAATTGTATATGAAAGCCGACCGCTGTCCTCCGAATATATCTCTCCGCCGTGCACCTCGATCGTAAGGCTATATGGCTGGCGATCGCGGAAATATTCGTATCGCTCTGGCCGTTGAATCACGTGATGTTCGTGCGGAGGCCGCCCTTCCAACGCAAATGTGTACGTGTAGCTCTGCACGCACTGAGGCTTTGCCGTCTCGGGCTGCGCATGCGGCTCACCCGTCTCGTCCATGGATTCGGCACCATGGCGATATTCGGCGCCCGAAAGGGGCAGGAGGTCGCCGAGGTCGGTCGCATCGAGAACAATCTTGGGATGGAAGCGCCAAGCTTCGGCGCCGACCAGTGACACCGCGACCACGGAAATTACGCAATCGTTTTCTACCGTAACGGCTGCAGCTTTGGCGCGCAGATAGGTCGTGACGTTGCCGGCTTTGTCGATGAGATCCTTCAAGTAAGCGGCGGCTATACGGGGTTCGAACGCCAGTTTCGTCACCCAGCAATTGCCGGGGTTGAAATCGGGGGCTGCCCCCGCGGCCGGTGCTGCGGTACGATAATGGTCCCGTAAGGCTTGTCGAAGGCGGTAGTAACTCGCGGTTCCGCCGAATGTCTCGATGTAGGGATGCTCGTCGAGGGCCGCGACTCCCTGAGACGTGAGTTGTCCTCCGAGCCAGTCAGTTTCCTCGACTAGACACACGCTGCATCCACGGTGCGCCGCGGCCAGGGCCGCCGCTACTCCGCCAGTCCCGCCACCGACAACAAGTACGTCGCACGGCACGTCAACGGCATAGCTATGCTCGACGACGGAAATCAAGGCCGATCGCGGCTCGCCGGCCGCGGGTACCCTCATGACGTCGACGAGAGTTTCCAGACGCGTTTCCATGGTGTGGCCAGAGCCTCCAACGTAAAACAAGTTCCGGTTTCCCGTCCAGGGGATCGCATTTCGATGAGCCCCGCGTGCGGCCTCAGCGGCGGCAATCGCCCAGAATCCGGCGCTGCATTATGTCGCCCAGTTGCCGCCCATTCCCCATATGGAAAGCCTCGGGCTGGTGTTCCAACCCAAGATCGCGACGGAGGATCCCGACCTGATCGTCCGGTTCGTGCGCGCTACGCTGCGCGGGATCGAGTTCATCAAAAAGAGTACCAGGCAGCAGACAGCGGAACTCATCGCCAAGAAGATGAACGACGAGAAGGCGATCCCGGTGGTGGTGAACGCGCTGGGATCGGTGGAATTGACCGATCCGCGGCTTGACATGCCGTCCACGCGCATTCTGCTCAAGACCATCGCCAAGCAGGGCAAGATACCGGCCGAGCTCGTCCAGGAAGTCGATGCATGGATCGGTAAGTATCTCGATTACAGTTTCCTCGATAAAGCCGAGGCATCGTTGAAGTCTTAAATCGCTGCTTTGGCTCCGGCGAGTGGATGCTGGGGTCAATTCGGGAGCGAGATCGCCCGGTATCTGATATCAACGACACGCTGTTCAAAACGGCGGTTCGGAGTCGGGATTTTGTGACGTGTACCATGGGCTGCTCATGGCACTTCTGCGAATTGAAGCGAAGATCCGGCCCTCAGGGTAAACGGCAAACGTCACACACCGCGGGGAGGCGGCTTTACTGTTCGCGGTCGTTTCGCCTTCCGACGGGTTGTCTTTCGCAAGGTTTGTCGCAAGCGTCGGTGCTGCATCCGAGCTAATGAAGTATGCGCCTGGGCACCCGTTAGGTCACGCCCGGATCACGGATCCGCATGCGGCAACTGCACACGCCTGGTGCCATTGTTGGCAAAGGCCGAGGGAGCGGTCGGCGAGCTCTGCCGCGCGCGCTCGACGCGAACGTGTCACGCGCGGCCTAGCCTTCCGAAGGCGTGCTCGGCGGCCATAAGCATTCGACGGGAGCCGGACACGATCCCTAGTAATAGCACCCGTAGTAGTCGTAGTAGAGGGGATCGCAGCCATACCCGCCGTAACCACCGTAACCGCCGTAGTATCCGTAGCCGCGTCCATATCCGTAGCCGCGCCCGTAACCATAATAGCCGCGCCCATACCCGTAGCCGCGGCCATAGCCGCCAACTCCCCGACCGCCGAATCCCCCGCCGCGGGACCCACTTGCGCCGAAGCCACCACCGTGGAAACCACCACCGATGCCGCCTCCGTGAAAGCCACCTCCGCCAAAGCCCCCGCCATGGCCTCCGCCAAACCCGCCGCCACCGCCACCGCGGGCCAACACCTCTTGGCCGGGGAGCATCAGTGTGCCGGCCAGCAGCGCAACGGCGGCAATCGCCAATTTCGTCCTCATCACATTCTCTCCTGTCGCAACGGCGAGTCGCGATCGACTCGAACCTGATGCACAGAAGACGGGATGAGACGCGAGCTTATTTCCCGGTGGCGCGCACGAGTTCGTGAAGGTGAGAATTTGTTTGGATGTGATCTGTGTCACATCTCCTTGCTCGTGCAATCCTCTATTTGCATCTGTCGCGACCTGTGGGCGGCACTACCCTCGACGTCAAATGCCCACGGAGACTCCTCAGGGAGGAAATCATGGCAGATGCTCGGTACTACATCGTGGGAGACCACGACGTATGGATGATCAAGTTCGAAGACGGCGAGTACGGTCCCTACGCGAGTCGCGACGAGGCGGTCGTCTTCGCAATCGATGCCGCGCAAAGGCTCGGCACGCAGGGCGAGTGCGCCCATGTGTGCGTGGTGGATGATGACGGCCGCTTCCGATCGAAATGGACCTATGATCGGGATCCTCATCTGCGCAGGAGCACGTTATAATCGTTGGCGGGCCTTCGGAGCGACGATTCCGATGGACGATTGAGCTGTCGGGAGATGAGATTCACCGGAGGCTTTGTCGGCATTCTCGGCCGTTGCCATTTTGGGGAATGACTCAGCGGGGTCGCAGCGACGGCGATGCTTAGTTTGTCGGATCGAACAATATAATTCAGGCGAGAATCCTTCGAGTTTACAATTGCTGTGCCGCTGCGCGGCTGCGCGAGGGCAACTGGCTCCGCTCATGTGATGGGCAGAACGATGGTCTGGCCGTCTTGGGCGAGAGGCGGTTGAGGCTCCGCAAAGTGCACGATCGCGATTTCGGCCGCGAATATCGCGACGAAAAATCCTACGGCAAAGATGCAATCCGTGATCACGCGCCTTTCGTAGCCGCGAACATTCGGAGACCAGCGAACGTCTGCTATGTCGAGTCGGCTCATGGTTCGTCCTCCTGTGTGACGATCTGGTCGGCCGCCGGACGTCAAAACGCTGCGAGGCGGGCGCGATCGCGGCGGCGGCACCTATTGCACGACAAACCGGTGGGAATGATGATTTATTCCGGTTTTTGAGCCAATGACACGGTCATGCAATCTGTTATGTGAGCTGCTTCACATTCATAGCTGCGATTTCGTCGCGCAGCTTGAGTGGGCGCCAATTCGGCGATGCGGCCTGACTGTTCCAGGAATAAGAATCGCCTTTGCTCGATCTCCTAACGACGGACGGTCGTTCAGGAGAACTACAATGAGATTTTTCAATCCTTGTGCGCCATTGCCCGTCTCCGACGATATTCGGACGCGCCAGCCGCGGGCGCATCCGGCCGCGCCGGCCGGGCCCAACACGTTAGCGGTGTTGCGCAAGCGCTTCGAGCGCCGTCCGACCGGGAGATTTGGGTTGAGACACAAGCTGCTCGTCGCTCTGATATCGATCTTGAGTGCAATGAGCGTTGCGGTGGCTGGCCCATCGTCGAATCTGCATAAACGCCACGCTCCCCGTGCAGGCGAGGTCGAGATAGTCCGCAGACCCCAGTCTTTCGAACCGCCGCGAATGATCGAGGTCAGGCCGGGATGGTGGATCTCCACCTATGACTGTGTCACCGACGAAGGGCAGGGCCGTTGGCGTCCTTGCAGTGCCGGCGGCGCCTAGTGAGCGCATCGGCAAGACGCCGACCGAAATCACTGCTAGATCAGAATTGCGTGATGAGATTTCGATGGCGCCTTCATCAGGAATAGGTTGACACGCGATCTTGTCTCCTCGGTATCGACGCGTCCCAAGGAGTGCGACGATATCCAGCAAACTCGTTGGATCTGCGTACCCGGCTGCTGCTCCCCCTCCCCGTGCCCGAAGCCGGGTTCGCACGCGGCCGGTCCGTTTCCTCCGGACCGGCCGTACTCAATTGGTTCAGCTGAGAAGCCGAACTTCGCGTTTGGAATAAAGCCAGGGCTGTTCAGGTCTTCCTCACCGGAAACTGTTTTGGACATGAGGACAATCCTATGTCAGCCAAAATCAAGAGCGCGCTCATCGCGGCGATGATATTCGGGTCCGCTTCCGTGGCTGTGGCCCGCGAGACAGCCAGCAGCCACGTGCCAGCTAGAGCGTGCAGTGCCATCCAAACCGCCTGCCTGCCCTGGCAAGCGCCGATCGGCCACCGCCAGCCCGGAGCCGCGGAGCTTCCCGACAATCTCACTCTGCCGCCGTCGGACCTGGAGCTGGAAGCCCTGGATAAGGCCCTCGACAAGAAGCTCACGATCTGCCGCGGCTGCTAGAGCATCGCCTCCCAAAGCCGGAGCCGATGCGACGCTGGAAAATGCGGCTGGACGCTCCACACGGTGAGGCGATGGATTCGCATCCGAGGAAAACTCGCTCCAGGCCGGTCTCACGGAGGTCCAGGCCGGCGATCGTCGAGGTGAAGCACATCAACCTGGCGCTCCAGGGCGGCGGTGCCCATGGCGCGTTCACCTGGGGGGTGCTCGATCGGCTGCTCGAAGAGCCGCGCATCGAGATCGAGGGAGTAAGCGCGACGAGCTCCGGCGCGATGAACGCGGTGGCAATGGCCCACGGGCTCACCATCGGGGGGCGCGAGGGCGCACGCGAGGCGCTCGGGAATTTCTGGCAGCGCGTTGCGCGCAGTGCCGCCTTGTTCAGTCCGCTGCAGTCGTCCCCGACCGACCGACTGATCCACAACCATGGGCGTGAGAATTCATCGGCGCATCTCTTGTTCGAGGTCGTGTCGCGGTTCCTGTCGCCCTATCAGCTCAATCCGTTCAACTACAACCCGCTGCGTCAACTTCTTGGGCGAGTTGTCGACTTCGAGCGACTGAGACGGGATTCGGCGATCAAGTTGTTCTTGTCGGCGACGAATGTGCGAACCGGAAAAGTCAAGGTCTTCACCGACAAGGAGATCACCGCGGATTGCATGCTTGCATCCGCCTGCTTGCCGTTCCTCTATCAGGCGGTCGAGGTCGACGGCGAGCATTACTGGGACGGCGGCTACATGGGCAATCCGGCGCTGTTCCCGCTGATCTATTCCTGCCAATCGCGCGATATTCTCGTCGTGCACATCAATCCGATGGAACGCGCGGAAGTGCCGACAACGGCGCGCGAAATCATGAATCGCGTCGATGAGATCAGCTTCAACTCCTCGCTGATGCGGGAAATGCGCGCCGTCGCCTTCGTGACGAAGCTGATCGACGACGGGAAGCTCGGCCAGGGCGATGCGAAGCGCATGCTCATCCATTCGGTTTGCGCCGACGAGGTCATGCGCGGTCTCGGGGTAGCGAGCAAGCTCAACGCCGATGGCGAGTTCCTCAGGCAGCTCCACGCACTGGGGCGAGAGCGAGCACAAGCCTGGATCGATCGTCATTTCGACGACCTGGGTGTGCGTTCCACGGTCGACATTCAGGCTGCCTATCTTTGAGGGCGACAACCGCAGGGGAGGCAATGCGGGCGGCGATCGTCCGTTCGCGGCAAGCCGCCCGTCGCCTCGCGTCATCAAGGCAACCCGATTCGGCGCAGAAGCTCCTGAAACCGTGGATCGGACCGGAGCGGATCGAACGCCGGGCGCAGCAGGATGGAGGGGTTGAATCGCGCCTGATAAGCCTTGTTCAGCCAGATCATCGCCTGGTCGTTGTCGCCGAGGCCCACATAGATCAGGGCGATATTCGCGTCCGCAGCGGAGCCTTGGCTCTGCCGCACCTCCAGGTCCTTGGCTATCTTCAGCGCCTGGTCCCGCCGTCCTGAAGCAGCATAAGCATAGGCGAGATTGGAGACGAATGCCGCACTGCTGCCGGAAAGCTCGATTGCTCGCTGAAGCTCTGCGATTGCTTCCTCATACATGTGCTTTTGCTGGAAGGCCTGGCCAAGTTGATAATGTGCGAGTCCAAAGTTCGGGTCCAGTTCCAGCGTTTTCCGACTTTGCTGTATCGATTCGTCATAGAGGTGAGCAATGCATAGAGCATCCGCCAAGTCCGCACTGATGATGAGGGAAAGAGGATCCAGGCTCTCTGCTTTTCTCAATTCGAGGATGCCCTCGCTATTGCGTCCCATCACGATCAAATGCCAGGCATACCAGTGATGAGCCGTCGCATAGCCGGGGTTGAGCGCAATTGCCCGCTTGTACTCCTTCTCGGCAGATTCCCAGTCCCAGTCATACTGGTCCATGGCAAATGCCAGCGAGGTGTGGGCCTCGCCAAGACCATCGTCCAAAGCCAGCGCCTTGGTCGCGGCCGCCTTGGCTTTCGGGGAAGCCTCCTGGGGCGATAGGATCGCATATTCCCAATCCCCCGATAGTGCGTACGAGTCGGCCAGGCCGGTGTATGCCTCGGCGTAGTCGGGGTCCTTCTCGATCGCGAGGCCGAAATAGTCGATGGCTTTCTTCAGGCCATCTCCGGTGCGCTTGTTCCAGAAGTACCGTCCCTTGAGGTATGCCTCATAAGCTTCCACGTTCACTGCTTTCGACTTCTCCAGCGCGGCTTTTTCCTGTCGATTCAAAGTGACCCGGATCTGCTCGGCGATGGCGCGCGCGACGGTATTTTGCAGCGTCAGCATATCCCGGAGGTCCCCTTCATAGCTCTGCGCCCACACATGTCTGTCGGCGGGCACCTCGATCAATTGTGCCGTGATCCGAACTCGGTCGCCGGAACGCAGCACGCTGCCTTCCACCACGGCTTCCACGTTGAGCTCGCGGGCAATCTCGGCCAGCGGCTTGCGGACGTTTTTGTAGGGCATCACCGAGGTACGGGATATCACGCGCAAAGCGCTGATCTGCCCGAGGTTGGTGATCAATTCGTCGGTCATGCCCTCGGCGAAGTAATCCTGCGAAGCGTCGCCGGAAAGGTTCTCCAACGGCAGCACCGCCAACGAGCGGATCTTGGGCGACGCGTAGTTCCAGGGATAGAGAATCCAAAACAACGCGACTGCAAGCCCCAGCGCCAGACCGAATCCGAAAAGCCTCCAAGCAAGAGAAAGCGGCAGTCGCTTCCATGCGGCCCGTAGGTGACCGGCGCCGGCAGCGTCGGGAGCGGCCTCGGGCTGTCGGCTCGGGGTATCGATCGCTTCGACGTCGGCGAGGAACCGGTAACCGCGACGCGCGACGGTCTCGACGAAGCGCGGGTTCTCGGCCGAATCGCCGAGCGTTTCGCGTATCTTATTGATCGCTTTGTTGAGGCCGTGGTCAAAATCCACGATCGTGCGGGGCCAAAGTCTGCTGCGCAATTCCTCCCGGCTCACCAATTCTCCCGGTTTCTCCAGCAGCATTGCCAGCACCTGGAAGGGCTGCTCCTGCAGTCTGAGGCGCAGGCCACGTTTCGTCAGCTGGCCGGCTCGAAGATCGACTTCGAAGACCCCAAACCGCACACACCTGGGTGGGTCGTTGGCTGGCATGGCAACCCGGAGCTTACTAAGCCCCAACCTTCGCTGCGGCGCAAGTAGGGGATGAGCTCCCGGAAGCCATTGATTTTATTAGGTTTACGCGGGGACCCACGTTTCAGCAAGAAGGGACCGTCGGTCCATTGAAGCAAAATCCGTACTCACTACACATTGACCACTTTTGCAGTGGTTCATCGCTTGTCGAGGGGTTGCCAAATGAATTCCTTTGCCGTCCGCCCAATTTGCAGCGGGATAATCCCATCTGCCTCCCAGCAAAACGCAGGTGTGAATAAGATCAGCTCACGCGATGACGATGCGCGGTTCAAGAGCGTGGTGCTGCCGCATCTCGCCGATGCCTATGCGCTGGCGCGCTGGCTCACCGGCAATAGTGCCGATGCCGAGGACGTGGTGCAGGACGCCTGCCTGCACGCATTCCGCGGAATCGGCAACTTTTCCGGCGGCAACGCCCGCGCCTGGGTGCTGACCATCGTGCGCCACACCGCCTATACCTGGCTCGGCAAGAACCGGCCCGCAGCTCTCGTCCTGGTCGAGGACGTCGAAGACGTCGGCCGCGCACAATCCGGCGAGCCGGATGTCGAAACCCCCGAGACGGCGCTCATCGCCAAAGCCGACGCAGGGCTACTCGAGGCGGCGATTGCGGCGCTGCCGGCGCCGTTCCGCGAGACGCTGGTGCTGCGCGACCTCCAGGGCCTCGCTTACCGCGAGATCGCCGGGGTGACGGACGTGCCGGTCGGAACCGTGATGTCGCGGCTCGCCCGCGCCCGTCAGCGGCTGATCGCGACCATTGCCAAGGATGCGGCATGATGAATTGACGCCGCTCCTGGCCTGTGTTCGCCGGCGTCAGCAGTGAGGCGGGTGCACGCTCCGAGCCTGCTCCCCGCCCAACTCCTCGCTGTAAAAGCAAGCAGGGGATAAGTTCTCGGAAGGCATTGATTTCATTGGTCGAGCGCGGGGACCCGGTTTCCAGCGAAAAAGGATCGTCCGTCCATTGCCGCGGCCGCCTCGTTGAGGCGAGCTGCGACCCGCAAGGGGCAGATTCGAGGGGGGAACGACCATGACGGGACACCGCACTCGCGTCATCGCGCCCCCTCGCTGCTGGCCGGGCTCATGTCGCGCCCCGGCACAGCCGTCGATGAAGAGAATTGCTGTTCTCGCGGCGGTGATTCTCGGACTCGCCGGCGCCGCACACGCAGCGGATGTGTCGCCCGGCGACATCATGGTGACGAAGGCTCCGCGCCCCGCCGCGGCGACCGCGCCTGCCGCGTGTGGCAGCCCTTGGGAGTTTATCGTCACGAGCTGCCCGTTGAGTTGGTACGGCATCACGGTCTACGGCGTGGTGGATGCTGGCGTGACGTGGCAGAGCCACGGGACGCCGTTCAATCGGACCTACGTCGCCGGAGAAGAATATCTCATCTCCAAGAACAGCAATCGCGCGCTGTGGGGCCTCGCGCCCAATGCGTTGAGTCAGTCGAACATTGGAATCAAAGGAAACAAAGAGTTCGCTCCAGGGTGGGCCTTTGTTTTCGATCTGCAGGCCGGCTTTGATCCCTATTCCTTGCGACTCGCCGACGGACCGGGATCGGTGGCTCAGAACGCCGGCGTGCCGCTCATCAGCCAAAACTCGAATGCCGATTCGAGCCGGGCGGGCCAGTTTTATAATTCCGTGGGTTATGCGGGCGTCAGTTCGTCGACCTACGGCACCCTGACCGTTTTCCGGCAGAACTCTCTCACGTTGGACGGGATCGCTGCCTACGATCCGATGGGCGGCTCGTACGCGTTCTCGGTGATCGGCTACCAGGGAATCGCCTGCGGGGCCGGCGACACCGAAGACTGCAGATTCAGCACGTCCGTGAAATATCGTGTCAACATCGGCCAGCTCCGGGCGGCGGCGCTCTGGCAATTCGGCGGTTACAGTCAGAACAACGGCTCGGACGGCGCCTATCAGTTCCAGATCGGCGGGGACATTCCCAACCTGGTCAACGGTATGCTTTCGTTCGACGCAATCTACAGCCACGTCACGGACGCGGTGGCGATCGCGCTTGCCGGGAACCCGGTGGGCCCCGCCGGGAACCCGCTACCGCCGTGGCTGCCCCAGGTTCTCACTGCGACGATCTCCGATGATACCAGCGTCATGCTGCTGGCCAGATACACCAACGGGCCGGTTAAATTGTATGCCGGCTACGAATGGATTCAATTCGCGCCTCCGAGCGATCCCCAGAGGTCCTTCACGGATATAGCGGGAGATCCTCTCTGTCTTGGCTGCGCCGCCTTCAACAACACGAACATCAACAACACGGCCTTCTCCGTTCACAGCAGGATCTTGCAGATATTCTGGACGGGGGCGAAATACGCCATCACCGACAGCTTAGATTTGACCGGCGCTTATTATCATTACAATCAAAACAGCTTTGGCGCCGTCAGCTGCTCGACCGCCGCCAAAGCGACGTGCAGCGGGACGCTCGACGCGGTTTCCTTTGTGGTCGATTGGAGATTTGCGACGAAGTTCGATGTTTACGCCGGTTTCATGTACTCGCGAGTCGACAATGGGCTGGCGAACGGATTCCTCAATCACAGTACGATCGATCCGACGGTCGGGGGTCGCTTCCGATTCTAAGAAACGCTCGGCCCGAGAGGGCGCTCATCGCCAAAGCCGGCCCCGTGGACGTCGTCAAGATTTCATCATTGTCATTATGGGCATTCATGTGTCTCCACTCTTTCGCGGCAGCCGCGGACGGTTGTCCGACGGAGGGAGATGCCATTGCCACCGATCGCCCAGACGTCACCAACTCTAGTATCGTCGCTCCCGTTGGCAGTCTGCAAATCGAGAATGGCGTCAATTTCAACGCGCGGAACGGCACTGGAGTTCTTGACGGCACAAACACGCGACTTCGTTTGGGGGTCGCGCCTTGCGTCGAGTTGCTGGTGGACCTGCCCACATATTTTGCCGGCGTGCACGGTTCGGCAACCTCGGGATTTTCCGACGTAGCGCCAGCCGTCAAATGGCAAATCAGTCCGGTCCCTGGCAAAGTTGACCTCTCTGCCGTCATCGGCGTGGCTTTGCCGACCGGCACGACCGATATTGCCGGGCGCGGTACGCAGCCTTATGTGCAGTTTCCCTGGTCGTGGGAACTGCATGATGGCTGGGGCCTCAGCGGAATGGTCACGGAGTTCATCCGCCCCTCCGATCCGACGAGCAAGCTCGTCACTCAGACCACGTTCGTCGCCGAAAAGAAAGTGAGTGAGAAGGCGAGTCTTTTCGTGGAGTACGTTGGCTACTATCCCGACCATTCCGACCCCAGCCAACTCATCAATTCAGGCGGCATGTACCGGGTCACGCCCACGCAACAGATCGATTTCCATGTCGCGTTCGGTCTCAACCACAATGCACCCGACTTTATCGTCGGCCTCGGGTATTCATTTCGCTTGGATGGCTTGTTCGCAGGCCATCGGTGATCCCCGGCTCTGCCGCCTGTCCTCCGCCTTCAACCTCGCAGCATCCGCATCAGCACCTGGTCCCTGCGGATGAAGTGATGGAACAGGCCGGCGCCGACATGGGCGCAGATCAGCAGCGCAAGCGCGATGCCGATGCCTTTATGCACCCACAAAACTTGGTCGGAGAAGCTGCGATCCTGCCGCCAGATCGGCGGCAGCTCGACCAGCCAGAAGAAATGGATCGGGGCGCGGTAAGCCGAAGTCCCGACCCAGCCGACGATCGGCTGCACGGCCAACAGCGCATACAACAGCCAATGCACGACGTGGCCGGCCCGTCGATAGAACGCGGGAATCTCGGCGGGAAGCGGGGCTGGACGATGGGTCGCCCGACAGGCCAGACGGAAATACACGATTGCCAACAGGTTGACGCCGAGCGACTCGTGGAGAGTGAACAGGAAATTCTGCAACGGGCCGGACTTGAGCACTTCCACCATGATGAAGCCCATGGGCATCGTCACCAGGACCAACGTCGCCGTGATCCAATGCAGGAGCCGCGCGAGCGGCGTATACGCCGGTTGCAGCACCGCTAAAGCCGCGGCATCAGCTCGGCTCACCGCGTCGGCGCCAAGTTGCGTCCCCGATGCCAACTGCTCGTCCAATCAGGACCTCCACAAATGATCGCCGCGATATCCGGTCGGCGCCGATGCCTAGGAGACCGGACCATGTAATGCCTTATTCCTGCCGACCGGCGCTAGCCGCTGGGTTAAAATCGGCCAGTATTGCGGGGATCCAGCCCCTGTTTCAGGCGCAGCGGACGTTCGAATGGTCGGATGTATTAGAGTTAATGTTGCCTGCGCGGTCCTTATGTGAAGTGGATCACAATATTTCGGGAGAACCGAAGTCGAGACCACCAGTGCGTCAGAACCGCGTGAATGAGTGTTAGGTCGTGCGGCGATTAGGAATAACCGCCAGCATCATTGGGTCTCCTTGGCATGGACGGATTTCAAGGAGAATGACAATGTTCGGCAAACTTCGCGTCATTATCGCGGTTGCGGTGATGTTCGGCTCGACCTCGGCGGTTCTTGCGGCAAGCAACGACAGAGTTACGCACCGCCAACAGCGTATCGAGCGCATCGCCCCGCCGACCTTCGAAAGCCGTGATGCCGAAGTCCCCCCGCTCCCGAATTGGGGATTCGGGTGCGATCCCGACTTCGGGCCTAACGGCTACAATCCGTGCAACCCGGCGGGCCACTGAGATCGAAGAGCAACGCCCTTCGTGGATACATATACCGGCGCGATGTCGAACGCATGTCGAGAGATCGGCAGTTCATCCGGGTATATCGCGAGCTCGAATGCGCGCTTCTCCGGAAAATTCGGGTACTGGCGCCATGCTGACCGTCACCGTGCAAGCCTCCAAATGGCAGCTCACGCTGGGCTACGCCGCCGCGGCACTCTGGCTTGGGTACCATATCATGCATCTGGTGCTCACCATCTAGGGCAGTGGCGGCTCATCGCCCGCGGCTCATAACGGCGATCGCGATACTGTTGCTGTCCAGGCTGCATTCCGGCGATGAGATCCTAACTCGAGCGCGGCGCCCGGCTCACGGACATGGCCAGGCGTCGTGCATGGCCTCCAGCGCGAGTTCCGTAAAATCATCGTTCATCCGTTGCGGGTGCGCTTCAATGTAGGCAACAACCACGCGGGTGGCCTGGTCGCGGGTTACGCCAGGGGGTTTGCAGGAATTGATGTGCCGTGGGAGCAACCGCCCGACACGGACAAGCCCTGAGATCTCTCCCACGCAAATATCCGTCCTAAGAGCTTCGACGGGGTCCCGGGCCGATCTGTCGGACCCGACCTCGACATACGCCTTGCATTTCGGCAGCAAATTGGTGGCGTCGGCGAATACGACGGCAGACGCAGCGCCGAGCAGACCGAGGCACAGCCACCACAGAATCCGCTTCATGGATGCGCAGCTCCCTCAGCTCGAGGACGCCAAGCCTCCTCGTCGGCACGTGCGGGCGCTTGAACTTCCGCACCGAGGCCATTCACCAGGAATCATAGCCGGCCTTTGGCTATCCCGCTGAGGACCGGCGAGTTGGCGCCCGCGGCCGGCAGTCCTGAGCAATAGAGCGGCGCGGCCGGTCATTTATTCCTGGGGGCAAGAGGCGCGCAGACGATCTCGAATACTTGGGCGAACGGGCCGGGACTGCCTTCACCCAACTGCTACAGCTGGCTTTGCGGCGAGCTCGGCGAAGCTGCCGATCGTTGCGGCTTGATGCGCCAGTCTGGTCCATGTTCCGGCCATCTGGACGAATATCGCTTTGTCGTGTGGATTGGCTGCGGTTTGTGCCCATCGAAGGCACTCCAAGGCATTTTGCCGATAATCGTCGCGGGTACTCATGGAACATCTCCTGTCCAAAGGCATTCCAACCGTCGTTTTACTCAGTTAATTCCCCGGCTGGTGCGGCCTGCGTCTCCAGAGGCGGTACATTCCAGTGGTCACCGCTCGCGTTGCGCTTCGCCGAGCGCACGGGGAAGACCACTGGCGCCCTTTGCAGGCAGCCGCGCGGACTCGTCATAACAGGCGAGTCGGCTGAGGTCGTCCTCAATGGACACACAATGGGAAAGTCCGACCGGAAGGTACGATTCGGCGGCAGCGGCAGTTGCAAACGCCCACATCGCCGGCGCGATCGCGGCAAGGCAGATGAGGACAGCGAAGGCCAGGGTGACGACAATGAGCCCGACCACCCTCTCCACGAATGCAGATCGGTAGGAAACCAGCCTGCCGGCGGTCTGCGCTTTGATGGAGCGGGCTTGTGACATGGCTCGCTTTCGGGAAGTCGCGGTGAGGACGACTGAGCGTATATGTGCGGCCGTCTAACGGCCCGACTGGAACCTTGTGATGCGGACGTCGCCGTAGCACGCTTGCCGGATTTGGGCTCGTTGCTCGCGTGTGAGGTTCAGGCGCTTCGACCAATACGCCTGTTCTACCGGAGTGAGGTTGCGTACATCTTCGCACGTCATTGCATGAACCGGCGACAAGCTGGCGATGAGCACCATGGCTGCTAGGAGCATTGCTGAAGTACACACGATCGGCATTTTAGGGTCCCCTTTCAGCTGTGTGGAACGACAGGCCACCTATTCCGCATAGACGATCCGACATAGATCTTGGCCGGTCTTTGGCTATCCGGCCAAGGATGGACGAGTGGCGCGGGCGGCCGGCAGTCCCGAGCAATAGAGCGATGCGGACGCTGATTTATTCCTCGGGAGATGGCGTCGTAACTGCGAGTGGGCTGCAGCGGGCGTTGGGGCCATCACTGATCGCGGGGGGCGGCGGACCGCTGGTGAATCATGTCGGCGGAGAAGCGTCCTCGCGACCTGAGGCTTGTTTCAACTCCACACCCAAAATAGTTCGAAATAAGCCAGAACTGCCGCGACCGCGAAAATCGCGCCGGTGGTCCCGAACCCCAGAACATAGAGCAGCTCGTGGCCGGGAGGCCCCTGCCGCGCATCATTCGCGGAAATCACCACCGTTTTCTCAGGAGCGGAACCCGGCTCGCGCGACGCGTCTGTTCCGGCGGAAACGGCGGTGGACATGTGGCGCTCCATGAAGCTGTCAGGGCTTCCGACACACCGAAGACCGCGCCCAACCGTGACTTATTTCCGAAATCAGCGACTCGTGATCGCTTCGGTCAGCGCCGCTGGCACGCCAGAGCGTTCGCGAGCCGGAGATTCCCGTCCCTCATTGGCATGGGAATAAATTGCGGTTTATCGCTGTCCTTCGGTGGTGTCGGGAGCTCCCGCCCCCCGCGGCCCAAATTTCCCGTCGAGGCCGGCAATAGCCATCTCGCCGCCGGCGCGTTCCGCCACGGCCCCCAATAATCGGAGGCACGCATTGAAGCTGGATGAGAGCACGCGCAATTCACGCGCAATGTCCGGCGCTCTGTCGATCATGATGCGCTCGGGCGCGATCCTCGATTTCGAGCTAGTCGTATCAGATGGTGAGCTCTTCGTCCGCGTTTGGACGCACGGAGAGCACGAGCAGGCTTATCTGGGAACGCACGTCGCGGCCCTTGGCTATGTCGACGAACGGCACGTGATCATTGAAAAACACGGCGACGTGTCGAAAGATGACCGATGAGCACTGATTGATCTGCTTTTGATCAGGGTGCGACGCGTAGCCGTTCGGCGATCCGTATCTCGACTCTCCGCCAATAGCTGAAATGATTCGGCCTCGCGCCTTCGAGCAACGCAATCGCGACCGCCGACAGGAACGGCAGACTCTGTACGCACAGAACTGCCGCTAACAAGTAGATCTCGCGGATCTGATCGCGGTTGGTGACCAGCAGGACCAGCGCCCCGCCCGCGAGCAGGCCGCCCAAGGCGGCCTCCCAGAACGCCGGGAACCCCCGACGGGGACTTCCGCGCCCACCCTTGGCAGTCCGATGGAAGTCGATTTGGCGATCGCTGATCGTTGCGTCCCGAACTGCCCGGGCTATGGTCCATTGCATCGACATGAACACAAACAGCGCCCCCATCATCTGCGACCACGAGACTGCCACGCGAAGCCGGTAAAGGACGACGAAATGCACGAGTGAAAGGCCAAAGACGGCGATGACAGGCAGGGTGAACAGGTTTTCGGGGATGACAACTCCAGCGAAAACCACAAACGGGACCCAGATCAGGTTGAGCACCGCCACCACGACAGCGAGGCTTTCTGCGGCCAGCCAATTGAGCCAGCCGGCCGCGAACTCCCGCTTCTGGTAGCGATCGAGCAGGCTCGCCCCAGGCAAGAACCGCCGCCAATGCTTCTTCAGGATCTGTACTCCGCCGCAGGCCCAGCGGTATCTCTGTGTCTTGAACGCCGCGTAGGTTTCCGGCAGCAATCCCCACCCGTAGCGGCGGTTTGTGTAATGGGCGAGCCAGCCGTGCTCGAGGACGGACAACCCGAGATCCGTGTCTTCGCAGATGGTGTCGCTCGACCAGCCGCCCGCGTCCTCGAGCGCCGTACGCCGGATCAGGCACATGGTGCCGTGGGTGATGATGGCATTCGCTTCGTTGCGCTGGACCATTCCGATGTCGAAGAAACCGGCGTACTCGCTGTTCATGGCGTCGTGCATGAGGCTGCGATCACCGTCGCGGTGATCCTGCGGGGCCTGGACCAGGCCTGCGTTCGGATCGGCGAAAGCCGGGATGAGATGCTTCAGCCAGTCGGGATGAACGACGAAGTCGGCGTCGAGCACGCCGATGATCTCGGTATCGGCGGCGGTGTGCACCATCGCCAGGCCCAAAGCGCCGGCCTTGAAGCCATCGAGCTTCTCCGCGTACACGAACTTGAAGCGCTCGCCGAGCTCACGGCAGCGGTCGGCGATCGGTTGCCAGAACCGGGAATCGGGGGTGTTATTGATGACAACGATGCATTCATAGTTCGGATAGTTGAGCCGCGCGATGGCATCGAGCGTGAGCTTGAGCATATCCGGCGGCTCGCGGCAGGCCGGGACATGGATCGACACTTTGGGGGCAAATCCGCCTGACGGGACGGTTTCCGGCTCGAGCATCCGAGCCGGTTTTGGCCCGAACGAAACCGCGGCGAGCTCTCGTATCCGGGCGAGTGTGATGACCATGAGGACCCCGAGGAGCACGAGCCCAAGTCCGAACACCCAAGCCTCGCCGGGCGCGAAATAGTGGCCCTTCCAATAGGCGAACACCGCCGCGCACCAGGCGCCGATCGCATGCGCCGAGGCGGCCAGCACCGCGGCCTGTCCGAGCGTAACGCCGGAGAACGTCAGGATCGGGATCGACAACAGCAGCCCGGTGAGGGCGGCAACCACGGCCATCTTCCAATGATCGACGTCGGCAATCGGCCCGCTCCAAGCGAATTTCGGTCGATGCGAAGCATCGAACACGCCCCAATATGGTCCGACGCTGCCTTCGAACAGCTTGCGCGGCTGATCGAACGCCTCGACGATGTTGTAATCGATGCCGGCCGTTTCCGCGCGCGAAACGAAGCCACGTATTACCGCGGCCTGCTCGATGCGGCCGGGATTGGCGTTCTTGCGATTGTACCCGGCGCTCGGCCAACCGAACTCGCCAACGACGAGGCGTTTGCCCGGAAAAGCCTGGCGGAGCTTGTCGTAGATGATGAAGGCCTGGTCGACGGCGAGCCGATCCGAGAATCCTTCCCAGTAAGGAATGATATGGGCGAAGACGATGTCGACCGCAGAGGCAAGCTCCGGATGCTCGATCCAAACGTGCCAGTCCTCGGCGGTTGTGACCGGAACCGGACTTTCACGCTTGACCCGCTCGATCAACCGGACCAGGGAGTCGACGGTCCTCTCCTGGCGGAAAATCGTTTCATTGCCGATAATCAGACGGGTAACGTTGCGATTCTCCCTGGAAATACGGATCGCCGACCGGATCTCCCGCTCGTTGGCCGCCTCGTCCTTGGCGATCCATGCTCCGAGGGTGACCTTCAGACCGAACTGCTCGGCGATCGCCGGGACGAGTTCAAGGCCGCCGGTCGACGAATAAGTTCGGACTGCGCGCGTATGGGGTGCGATGACCGCGAGGTCGGAACGGATCTGGGCGGCAGTCACCGTCTCGCCGGCTCGGGGTCCTGCGAGTCTCGTGTACGAGAAGCTCTCGAGCGGACCCTGAACCGCGGCCGCGGTCATTTGCTTGTGGTCCAAAGCCCACAGGCTGGCATGCGCGCATGCCAGGAGTAGGAGGACGACGCCGACTAGGCCTCTGGAGTCGGTGGCGCAGACGCGGTTCCAAGCACCTGCGGCCCGGATCATGACCATCGTCCCCTTGGCATCGGTCTCGGAAATGGTTTGAAAGCGCAACGGAAGCCGAACACGCCGATCTCTAGGCCTTAGCTCTTCTGCGCACCGCACGAGTATTATGACGCAAGCATTTTCGCGTTGATGAAGATGAAACTGATCGAATTGCGTTCTTATTCCCTCCCGCGAATATCTCCAGGCGAAACTGAATTTAGCTCGCGTTCTGTTTGCGCGATCTTTTATGTGAACTGGATCACATTGTTTGGATGAGGGCCGGCGACATCGACATCACCAGTGCTTCAGAATTGCGTGATTGAGCGTCAGATCCACTTCGATCAGGAATAGCCGGCGGCATCGTTGGGTCTTCGTTGCATCGACGGATTTTTCAAGGAGAATGGCGATGTCCAGCAAGCTTCGTATCATCGTCGCGGTTGCGCTGATGTTCGGCTCGGCCTCGACGGTTCTTGCCGCGAGCAACGGCAGGACCGAGCACCACAAGCACGGCTATGCGATGCGACACGTCGCACCGCAGAGTTGGTCCCGGCTTGGTTTCACGGACCCGGAATGTGGGTTCGCAGGTATCAAGGACTACGGACCAAACGGATACCAGCCTTGCTGATCCAGGACAGCCAAACGACAAGACCGCCTCAGATTCCCACCTGCCAAAAGGTACGCCGCCGCGCCCCCTATTGCTGACGCACGGGCCAAACCGGGGCGTTGCGCTTCGCTCTCGATGGCGCGCGGAGGCTCAGGGACCAAAGCGAGCGCGCCTGCGTCTGCGAAACGGGCGAGGACGGTCGCTTCCAACCCGAATGAGCCTGTGGCGGGGACATGATCGGCAATGAGCGTGTCATAGGTACGCCGCAGGGGCGCTGGACGGATGAGCAGCCGACCGAATCTGGTGATCGCTTCGAACCGGGATCCGCGTCCAGCCAAAGCGGTGGAACGCGACCTTCGCATCGATTTGTTTCGCGGGCTCGCGCTTTGGGCGATCTTCCTCGACCACATTCCGGCGAACATCGTCAGCTGGATCACCATCCGCAACTACGGTTTCAGCGATGCCGCCGAGATCTTCATCTTCATCTCCGGCTATACGGCCGCGCTCGTCTACGGCGGGACCATGCGAGACTGCGGTTTTGCGATCGCGGCCGCGCGAATCCTGAGGCGAACCTGGCAGGTCTATGTCGCGCATGTATTCCTGTTCGTCCTCTATGCGGCCGAGGTCATATATGCCGCCTCGGCCTACGACGCTCCGAGCTTCGCTCAGAAGGCGCAGATGATGAGCCTGCTCCAGCACCCGGACCTTACCTTCGTCCAGGTGCTCCTGCTCAATTTCAAGCCTGTGAACCTGGACGTGCTCCCGCTCTACGTCTTGTTTCTGCTCGGCTTCGCGCCCACCCTGTGGCTGCTACAGCGCGCGCCCACGCTGACACTCACCGCTTCGGGCACGCTCTATGCGCTCGTTCGCATTTGCGGATGGGACATTTCGGCCTATCCGGATGGCGCATGGTTTTTCAACCCATTGACCTGGCAGTTCCTGTTCGTGCTCGGAGCCTGGTGCGCGGCAGGCGGCGCCGAACGGTTGAGCGTCGTCCTGCGTTCCCGCTCGACAGTCGCGGCCGCTGCTGTTTACCTGGTGTCGGCCTTCCTGCTCGCCATGACCTGGCACTCTGCACTTTTCCGGCAATTCGAACCGGAGTGGCTGAAACAACTTGTCATCCAGCATCCAATCGACAAGACCAATCTGCATCCGCTGCGCCTGATCCATTTCCTCGCGCTCGCCACTATTGTCCTGCGGTCGGTTCCGGACCAATGGCCTGTTCGAAATTTGCGACTATTGCGCCCCATCCTCGTCTGTGGTCGGCACTCTCTGCAGGTGTTTTGTCTCGGCGTACTTCTGGCGTTCGCGGCCCATGTCGTGATTCTGGAAATCTCTAGCACGATGACGATGCAGGTCTTAGCCAGCGCGACCGGCATTGCTGCGATGATCGCGTTTGCCGAACTGATCACATGGAATCGAACTAATGACCCCGCAGACTCTGGACAATCGAGAGGTGCGGGCGCAGCGTCATCATTGGTCTACAATTCGGAACCGCCCCATGGGCTTCATGCTCTATAAGATTGGCAACGCGATCGCCCGTTATCTGCAAAAGCCGATTGCGGGCTACGAGCCGTTCACCCGCAGCGACCCGGCTCTCTTGCGAGCGCTGCTCAGACCCGGCGACGTTCTGCTGGTTGAGGGAAACAATCGGATCTCCGGAGTGATCAAATATCTGACGCAGTCGACCTGGTCGCATGCCGCCCTTTACGTCGGCCCAATGGCCGGAAGAGTCGATGAAGACGGCGAGCCTCATGTACTCGTCGAAGTCGATATGTCGGTAGGCGTCATTTCGGCACCGCTTTGGAAATATCTCGACTTTCACACGCGTGTGTGCCGGCCGGTGGGCTTGTCCGGCGACGATTGCGCAAAGGTGTGCGCGTACGCGGTCGAACGTATCGGCTGCGGCTACGACTTGAAGAACATCAGCGATCTTGTGCGCTACCTGGTGCCACTGCCGGTACCGCAGCGCTGGCGGCGCCGCATGATCGCGCTCGGCTCCGGAGATCCCACCCGGCTGATCTGCTCGACGCTGATCGCTCAGGCCTTCGAGACGGTCCGCTATCCGATCCTGCCCAGAGTGACGCTGATGGAAAGCCCGGCGGCACGCCGGGAGATTCTGCACATCCGCCACTCGTCCCTCTACGCGCCGCGCGATTTCGACATTTCTCCGTTTTTCCGGGTGGTCAAGCCGACCATCGAGACTGGCTTCAATTACAAGGAACTGCACTGGAGCGACTTGCCGTCAGTGGGCGGCGAGCCGTCGTCGGACGAGAGATCGCCGAGGCGCATTCGGAGTGAACCGAGCGGGGTGAATTCCGTGCTGTCGATCTAGGAATAGAGGTCAGCTTCGATCGGTCTCTTTCATGTCAGGCATCCCAGGAGAAGACGGCGATGTTCACCAAGATCTCGCTTGCTCCTTGGGTCCGCACGCGTCGCGCACCGGGCATCGCCCGTCGACCTGTTCGAAGGGCGGGATGCCGGTCCGAACGAGCAGTTTCAAATATGCGTGATGGACGGCGGTCAGGGTCGTATTCGATCGTGCGCTGCCCGCGGCGCTTGATGCAGGCAAATGCAGCGACGCGCAAAGGGAGATCCATCGTGTACACTAAAATCGCCATGGCGCTCGTGGCGGCGCTGCTTGTCGGCACGTCGGACCAGCCATGATCATCTGCTCCTGCAACGTGATCACCGACCACGACGTGCGCAGCGTAATCGAATCGGAATCGCCACCGCGTACCGCAGAGGTCTACACTTGCCTGGGCTGCAGCGCACGCTGCGGCCGCTGTGCCCGAACCATCAAGCGGATCATGGTCGACGCGATCAAAGGCTGTCCGGCGGGTTGCCGCTGCGGCGGCTGCCGCTAGCGCAACCTATGCCGGCCCGGGCCTTGTCACCTGGCTCGAAGCATCCGCCGGCATCTCTCGCAACGGGAGAGCTCTCGAGCGGGACGGGTTGGGCTCACTGGTCCGACGGGGTGCTTCGGAACAGCTCGGTGAAATGCGCAAGTTCGGGAGCGGCGACGTCGGAGACCGCCCAATAGGTCACGTCGTCTTCCGTCCATTCGATGAGGTTGTAGCCTTCGATCACGTGCGAGACCGGCGCGGCATCCGGCTTGCCGGGCGCGGGGATCGCGGTCAGGCTGATCAGGTGCTTGCGGTGATGATAGACCAGCGTCGGCACCGGATTGCGCTCGACCACATCGATGCGGCCGCCGATCAGCGGGAAGTCGTTCTTGGCGAGATCGACGACACGCGGCGATTCCGGGATGCGCCCGTTGAACCACGGTTTGACCGTGTGCCGGTCCGAGGAGGCGACGTCGGCCGGCTGCGGCGCCATCAGGGCGCGGATGTGATCGGACACGACGGCGTCGGCGGTCGCGTCACCAGGCGGGGCGAGCGCGATGTAGGTCGAGCTGCTGCCGACGACTACGGCCAGGGCAATCGATGCGGCAAGTGCCATCCAGGTCGGGCGGGCCGGCAGTCGGCGCAACCCAGCGGCGCGCTCGATGCGCCCGCGCAAATGCGCGGGGGCCGGGGCGAGCGGAAACTTGCTGCGCAACACTCGCTGCAGCGCCTCGACGCGATCGCGCTCGGCGGCGAGCGTCGGCTCACTCTGGATGCGCCGTTCCAGCGCGCGCGCATTGGCCGGATCAAGTTCGCCATCCACATAGGCGTGCACCAGCAATTTCGGATCGTCTTCAAGCAACAGCATCGTTTTCATCCTTCACGATCATGGCGGTAAGCCGCCGCCGCCCCCGCGCCAGTCGCGACATCACCGTGCCGATCGGTACACCGGTCACCTTGGCGATCTCGCGGTAGTCGAGGCCCTGCAAGTCGCGCAGCACCAGGGCCTCCCGGAACGGCGGCGGCAGCTTCTCGATCGCGCCCCTGAGACGCGCGGCATCGGCCTTGGCGATCATCTCGGTCTCCGCTTCTGCATCGCTGGACGCCATCTCCGCGCCCTCGACCGCCTCTACGTCGTCGGTAACGACCAGCGTCGCAGGGCGATTCTTGCCGAGCCAGCTGTAGGCAGTGTGGCGAACGATGGTCAGCACCCAGGCGCGGGCATTGCCATCCTTGAAGCCCGCAATGCCACGAAAGGCGCGCAAGCACGCGTCCTGCACCACGTCCTCGGCATCGATTCCGTTGCCGGTGAGCCAGCGTGCCAGCGCATAAGCGTCGGCGAGATGCGGCAGCACGACACGGGCAAACCGCGTCTGGTCGTCCTGGCCGTTCACCCGCTCTCCCCTCAATGGATGAACACGCTGCCCAACCAATTCCATTTGCATGGGCAATTCACCCCGCTAGCCCGTCTGCGCCGAATTGCCGTCGACGGAAACGGACGGCGGCGGACAGCATCAAGACTCAGCCCTAGGCCGATCTATTCCTGACTGTGACGACGAGATCGCCTCCTGCGATCCCCTAACTTTCGCCCGGGAATAAACCGCGCTCACCCCCGGTCTCCCCTGCGTCAGTCCGACCACATAGCGCAGGAGAAAACGGCAATGACCGAATCCAAGAGCAGTGATGGCGATCGCGGCATGCACCGCCGCAAGGTGTTGGAGTGCATGACCTGGGCCGGGACCGGGGTGCTGTGGACGATCTCGGGCGGCGTGCCGCGCTCGCTCGGCATTATCGACCAGGCGCTGGCCGCCGAACCGAGCAAGCTGACCTTCCTACAGATCAGCGACAGCCACGTCGGCTTCGACAAGCCGGCCAATCCCAATGCGATCGGCACGCTCCAGGAGGCCATCGGCAAGATCAAAGCGCTTCCCGCAAGACCTTCATTCATGATTCATACCGGCGACATCACGCATCTGTCGAAAGCCGCCGAGTTCGACAATGCCGATCGCGCCATCTCCGAAGCCGGCCTCGACGTGCATTACGTGCCGGGCGAGCACGACCTCATCGACGAGGAGGTAAAATTCTATCGCGAGCGCTACGGCAAGAATGCCAAGGGCACCGGCTGGTACAGCTTCGATGCCGACGGCGTGCATTTCATCGGGCTCGTCAACGTCATGAATCTCGAGGCGGGCAAGCTCGGCAAGCTCGGCGAGGAGCAGCTCAAGTGGCTCGAGGACGACGTTGCCGGCCGCACCGCAAGCACGCCGGTCGTGGTCTTCGCCCACATCCCGCTGTGGACCGTCTACGAGCAATGGGGCTGGGGCACCGACGACGGCGCGCGCGCCGTCTCACTGCTGAAGAAGTTCGGCTCGGTGACCGTCCTCAATGGTCACATCCACCAGGTGATGCAGAAGGTCGAAGGCAACGTCGCCTTCCACACCGCGCTATCGACCGCGTTCCCGCAGCCGGCGCCAGGTACCGCGCCTTCACCCGGTCCGCTGAAAGTTCCGGATGACAAGCTGCGCTCGCTGCTCGGGATCACCGACGTGAATTTCGTGCGCGGTCAGCAGCGGCTCGCCATCATCGACAAGCCGCTGCAGGGCTGAAACCTCGAACGGGTGACTTCATGCAAAAACTACCTCCCGAACGGCGCACGCATGCCCCCGGCGCCGTTCTCCTGGTCGCCGCATTCTTCGCGGCGACCCTTTTCCTTCCCCGCGCTACGCTCGCCGAGGACGCCGCGGTGCAGATCGACGATTTCGCCTTTTCTCCGCCGAGCCTGACCGTCAAGGCCGGAACGACGGTGACTTGGCGCAACAAGGACGACATCCCGCACACGGTCGCCTCCTCGACGCGGCTGTTCAAGTCGGGAGCCCTCGACACCGACGACAGCTACTCCTTCACCTTCAATGAGCCGGGAAGCTACCAATACTTCTGCTCGCTGCACCCGCACATGACGGCGAAGATCGTCGTCGAGCCCGCGAACCACGCATCGAAGTGAAAGTCTGCCGAGTCAAGAGGATCTCCATTGTGAGAGGCTAATCATGAACAAACTTGTAGTAGCCGCCGGCATCGCGGCCAGCCTTGCCTTCGGGGCGCCGGCCCTGGCGCAGACGAAACCAACCATTCCGATCATCGTGAAAGATACGACGTCACCTTACTGGCAAACCGTGCTAGCTGGCGCGCGCAAGGCCGGTCAGGTTCTTGGGGTCAATGTTCCCGAGCTCGGACCCAAATCCGAGTCCGACATCGACGGCCAGATCAGTATTCTCAAAAACGCCGTTGCGTCGAATCCGGCGGCGATAATCATCGCGCCAGCGCAATTTGCCGCGCTCGGCAAGCCCATCGATGAAGCCGCCCATAAGGTCAAGATCATCGGAATCGATTCCCCCGCCGACTCCAAGGCCTTCACCTCGTTCCTGACAACCGACAACGAGCAGTCTGGCCGCTTCGCTGCCGATGCTCTCGCCGAGGCGATCAAGAGGACGTACGCCGATGCCGAAGGCGATGTGGCGCTCATCACCTCGTTGCCCGGGGTCGCCTCGCTCGATCAGCGCGCCAAGGGCTTTAAGGAGCAAATCGCCGCGAAATATGGGGCTTTGGATATCGTCGCCGAGAAGGTCGGCGACGGCAACGCAACGACCGGCTCCGGGATCATGATGGACCTGATCACCGGACATCCGGAGCTGCGCGGCGTGTTCGCCTCGAACCCGGTCATGACGCAAGGCGCGGCCCAGACCCTAGCCCAAAACAGCACGAACAAAACGGGTGACAAGATCAATCTTGTCGGTTTCGGCTCGAACGACGAGCTCGTCAAATCTCTGCAGAATGGCGCGATCGCCGCGCTCCTCGTGCCGGACCCGTTCCGCATGGGTTATGACGGTGTCAAAATCGCGCTCGCTGCTTCAAGAGGCCAACAAGTGCCGGCCAACGTCGATACCGGCGCCAACCTCATCACCAAGGCCAACATAAGCTCCGCACGTTCGCAGGAACTCCTCAATCCGAAGATCAAATGATCCGCAATTCGCGCCGGTTTGGTAATGAAGACCGACGGGTGTCCGCTTCGCTCCAAAAGCGACCGAATTGCTGCGACGCCGGCACATGACGCGAAGGGCCATTAGGAGACGTTCGCCATCGGGAGCAATTCCAACTTGGCAGATGATTTTTCCAACAACCAGGCTTGCGCCGCGCGCCGGGGATCATTCCGATAATTCTGACGGTCCGCATCGGATGCGTAGCTAACTATGTGCATCTCTACGGTGCCATCCGGATTTCGCAGACGACGTTCCAAACGCCCGTTAAACTCGGGCAATAGCGGCAAGACGGCCTCCTCATAGGCTCGAAAGTCCTCGATACCTTCCGTAGGTATTCGGAATATGAGCACAAACGTTACGGGGTTGGTTTGATGGGCGGTCACAGTCATCCTCAGCCAAGATCGTCGAGCATTGAAGACCCTGTATTCTGCGGTCGCCTCCTCGCAGCGTCAATGACGGCTCTGGGTCATGTTCGACCCGGACGAGGCCAGCAGCAGGCCCCGCCATGTCGGTTGTGGCCCCAAAAGCGGAAGTAAGATCAGGGCATTGGCATCTGCCGCAATGGGCCTTTGCGGGTTGATGGTATCGCCCGGCGCGCGATTCAAGCTCCCAAACCGGAGCCTCGAATCATGCGCTACGCAGTCAACGATCGAGAACGGGCTGCCATCAAGCCGATGTTGCCCAACAAACCACGCGGCGTGCCGCGGGTACCCGGAGCAAGCCACGTAAGGCCCACTCGGAAACTTTCGAAGTGAACGACGCGTGGGTGCGGCTGCATGCGTCCCCTGCGTGTGAGCTGACCGCGTGATGTGCATCGCGGGAGCGTGCAGAATCGGCACGTGCTGCATCGCGAAAACTTCCGCGGCGGCAACCCCGTCGGTTGTGGATTCAATTGCGTCATTTCCGGCGCGAAGTCACCTTGACCGCTTTACCCCAATGGACGGACATCTACAGTCGTGAACGGCTCGTCTGAGTAGTGCAAAAACCGGACGTTATGGCTGTATAGTCGCGGTATGAACGATGCCTTTTTCGCCGAATTGTCAGCATGGCTGACCCAGGCCGGCCTAGCCGGCACTTCGGAAATCGACATCGTGTCTGGATTCTGCGACCGTTGTGTCGCGGCCGGACTTCCGCTTGCTCGTGCTCTAATTTTTATTGACACGCTGCATCCCGTTCACGAGGGCCGCCTGTTTCGCTGGGGTTATGGTCCCACCGAGTCGCCTCTGCTCGAATATGGCCGCACCAGCGTGGACGCACATGCAGATGCCGCGGTGGCCGAGCGCTGGCGGAGCAGCCCACACTACAGGATGGTGCAAACCGGCGAGTCGTTTCTTCGTCGCCGCCTGAACGCTACAGCCAAAGACGAGTTCGCGGTGCTGTCGGACTCGGTCGCCGCGGGGATGACCGACTATGTCGCCATCATCAGCCGTTTTGCCCCTGAAGGTGTTATCGGTGAGATGGATGGCGTTTACTCGTCATGGGCAACAAGGATGCCCGATGGGTTCAGCGACGGTCAAATCGCTGCGCTTCAGCGTCTTGCGCCCAATCTCGCGCTCGCCATCAAATCGGTATCGCTCGCGCGCATGACCGGAACGCTGATGGAAACGTATCTCGGTCGCGACGCAGGCCAGCGCGTGCTCGGTGGGCGCATCGTGCGCGGAATTGCCGAGCGAATCGACGCCGTCGTTTGGTTCAGTGATTTGCGAGGCTTCACGCGTGTCACCGACACTGCACCGGAACAGGCAATCCCATTACTGAACGACTACTGCGATGCGATCGTCTCGGCAATTCACGAGCATGGCGGCGATGTACTCAAGCTGATCGGCGACGGTACGCTTGCCATCTTCACCGCGAAAGACCGCACGCACGCATGCGGCGCGGCATTGTCCGCGGCGATCGCTGCGCGTGGGCGCATCGACGAATTGAACAGGCGGCGGGCGACCGACGGCAAACCGATAACCGATATGTATCTCGGTTTGCATGTCGGTGAAGTCTTCTATGGCAATGTCGGAAGCCGCGAGCGGCTGGACTTTACCGTCATTGGCCCGGCGGTGAACGAGGCCAGCCGTATTGCCGCGATGTGCCGTTCGGTCGATCAGCCCGTTCTGATGTCATCGGCATTTGCGGATGTCGGGGACATTAAACGTCGCGTCATTTCGGTGGGACGATACGCGCTGCGCGGCGTCGCACACCCTCAGGAGCTGTTTACGCTCGATCCTACTGTGTGAGGAGTGGAATTAAGAATTTAAGGTTCGATTGCCGGCCAATGTCCGAATTGGGTCAAAGGCGGCTGTCGGAGCATGTCCGCGATATGTCCGCTTACCCCCAATAGCGACGGGATAGCCAACATCGCGGCAGGTCGGTTCCGTGCCACAAGCGGCTGTGAGCAACCGCAGCAACAGCACCGTTCAGCCTCAGATTATCGCTGGCATTGTTTGCAGAAGAAAAGCGAAGCCTGAAGCTGCCACCGTCGCTCCGGTAAGGCGTAGTCCGCGCCAAAGCCATTTCTGCATCGCGGCTACCTCGCCGATGATGAGGCCAAAAATATGCAGCATTGCTCGACTTGCCGATAGATAGGCGAAAGCTTTCCGACAATCGCGCAGACTTAGATCGGCGAGCTTTTTGGCCTCGGTGGGTTGAACCGCGTCCTGGGCTACCTTGTGTGGCTCCTCCTCAGCCAATTGAAGTGCGACCCAAGCCAGCCTCAACCTACGAAAAACCAGTTCACCGGCAGCTTCTGACAAATTGGCCTTTTCCCAAAGGGTCATTTCACGATCTTCATCTTCAATCATGTCAAGGATGCGGTTTGCAATATCTACCAATGAGCCGTACGCCGCGGTCTGTTCGGGGTCGATTTGATCCAATAGCCCTCCCAGCTCGTCGCGCGTCGACATTTGTCCGCCTCCAGAAAGTGAAGTCTCGAATGCGAACCGCGTCTCAGCTCTCTGCGAACCCGTCTCCTGCGTCAACTTGGAAACGCGCCGGGAAACACCACTTTTGCTCGGAGAGACACGAGGGGCAAATTCTCCCCACACCGCCACAAGCCCGCTCACAAGAGACTGATCGCGGAGCCATATGAACCGCCAAGCCTCGGAACTTGCGCACTTTCTTGGCGGTCTGGTGGAAACTCCCATTCGCCACGACTGCGTGGTGGGCCCGGGAGGACTCGAACCTCCAACCAGACCGTTATGAGCGGTCGGCTCTGACCATTGAGCTACGGGCCCGATTCGCGGGCGGCGCCGGTCCCGCTATATGCTATGCCGCCGCCGGGACCGCAACCTCGCGTCCCCTGTTCCCCATTCGCCGCGCTGCACCCCACCCGGGAACGAGGCGGTTCCTTGTCCGTTGAGGAACCGGGACCGCTCCCGGAGCGCAGGCATGTTCAAGTACGCGGTCATTTTCCTGATCATTTCGCTCGTCGCGGGCGCGCTCGGGCTCACCAACGTCTCGGCCCTTGCCAAGCGCATTTCGCTCATTCTGTTCGCGCTGTTCTTCGTGGTGTTCCTCATCTTGCTCGGCTTCGCGTTGCTGGTCAGCGAGGCGATCGAGCACGCCTGGCTGATGCCGGCCACATTGGCCCCGATCGAGGCTTGAGAACGCGTCGAGTCGATCCCGTCCCTATCCCCGCTTTGCCAGCCGATCGCGGCCCGCATCACAGCCGGCCCTCCAGCGCGCGTTTGAAGATGGTTCGCGCCGCGCGCTTGTCGAAGAGGACCGGATTGCCGCCGGCGGTCGGATCCTTGGGCGCCATGGCAACGATGCGCTCGATGTTGCGGTCGTCGACCTCGAGGCCGGTAAGCGTGTGCGGAATGCCGATCTCGGCGCGCAGCGCCAGCACGAACTCGAGAAACGCGCGAAAACTCGGCTTGAGTCCGAGATAAGCGGCCAGGCGCCGGATTTTGTCCTCGACGGCCCTGCGGTTGAACGCGAGCACATAGGGCGCGAACACCGCGTTGGTGAGGCCGTGATGGGTGTCGTGGAGCGCGCCGACCGGGTGCGAGAGCGCGTGGATTGCGCCGAGGCCTTTCTGGAACGCGGTCGCGCCGGCGAGCGCCGCCGCCATCATGTTCGCGCGAGCCTCGATATCGTCGCCATGCTTGACCGCGCGCGCGAGGTTGTCCTTGACGAGCCTCATGCCCTCGACGGCGATACCGTCGGCCAGCGGATGATAGGACGGCACGCAATAGGCCTCCAGACAATGTGAGAAGGCGTCCATGCCGGTCCCTGCGGTCAGCACCGGCGGCAAACCCAGCGTCAGCTCGGGATCGCAGATCGCGATTTTCGGCAGCATGCGCGGATGGTAGATGATCTTTTTGGTCTGGATCGCCGCGTCGGTCACGACCGCAGCACGCCCGACCTCGGAGCCGGTGCCGGCCGTGGTCGGCACCGCGACCACCGGCGCGATCGCGTCGGCATCGGCCCGCCTCCAAAAATCGCCGACGTCTTCGAAATCCCAGATCGACCGGCTCTGGCCGGCCATGAAGGCGACGAGCTTGCCGGCATCGAGCGCCGAGCCGCCGCCGAGCGCCACGATTCCATCATGGCCCCCTGCCCGGAACGCCGCGACGCCGGCCCGCACGTTGGCCTCGACCGGGTTGGGCTGGATGTCGGCGAACAGTTTTGGGGAAATACCGGCCGCATCCAGCAGGCCGAGCGCGTTCTTCACCATCGCGGTCACGGCGAGCATCGGATCGGTGACGAACAGCGGCCTCGCCATGCCGGCCGTCCGCACCGCGTCCGCCAGCTCGGCGATGCGGCCGGCGCCGAATCGCACCGAGGTCGGATAGCTCCAATCGCCGCGCAACTGCATGAACGATTCTCGCATATCACACCGCCATGTCATTCCGGGGCGCGCGGAACGCGCGAACCCGGAACCCATGCACACAGGCCCTGCGGCCATGCTCGGTGTTCATGGATTCCGGATAGCCGCGGAGCCTGCCCCGGACGCCGATCCGGGGCGGCTTCCGGAACGACGAGACGGAGTCGATCAAATGATCTCGAAATAGCGGGCGAGCTCCCAATCGGTGATGGCCTTGCGGAACTCGCGCTCCTCCCATTCGCGGGTCGCCGCGTAATGCTCGACGAAGGCGTCGCCGAACAGCGCGCGCGCCGGCTGCGATTGCTTGAGCCGCTGCGCCGCGTCCCACAAGGTGCGCGGCAGCCGGCGCGGCTCCGGGTAGGTCTGCGCATAGGCATTGCCGGTAATCGGCGCGTCCGGCTCGATCTGGTGCTCGATGCCCCAGAGCCCGGAGCCGATCGCGGCGGCAAGCGCGATATACGGATTGATGTCGGCGGCGGCGATCCGGTATTCGACGCGCTGGGATTTCGCCGAGCCCGGAATCGCGCGCAGCGCGCAGGTGCGGTTGTCGATGCCCCAGCTGGCATCGGTCGGTGCCCAGAAGCCGGGGATCAGCCGCGTGTAGCTGTTCACCGTCGGAGCCACCATCGCCAGAAACTCCGGCAGCAGCGCCTGCTGGCCGCCGATGAACCAGCGCATCGCATCGGAGATGTGATGCGGCTGCTTTGCGTCATGAAACGCCGGCCTGCCGCGCGCATCCTGCAAGGAAATATGCAGATGGCCCGATTGCCCCGGCCAGTCGCGCGACCATTTCGCCATGAAGGTCGCCATCCAGCCGCGGCGCTCGGCCAGGATTTTCGCGTAGCTCTTGAACAGCGCGGCGCGGTCGGCGGCCTCGAGCGCGTCCGCGTGGCTGATCGCCGCCTCGACGACGCCGGGCCCGGTCTCGGTATGCAGGCCCTCGAGCGGAAACCGCATGGCCTCGCACAGCTTCAGGAGATCCTCATAGAACTCGGCGTGGACCGAGGCGCGCAGCAGCGAATAGCCGAAATATCCCGGCGTGATGGTCCGCAGGTTGCGGAAATGCTTCTCCCGCACCGAATGCGGCGTCTCCTCGAACAGGAAGAACTCGTATTCGGCGGCGGCCTGCGCCGCATAGCCCAGCTCGTTCGCCCGCGCGAGCACGCGCTTCAAGGTGCCGCGCGGACACACCGCCTCGGCGGGGGGCGCGAACTCGGCCAGGAACAGCACCATGTCGCCTTCGAGCGGCAGCGCCCGGCAGGTTTCCGGCACGATCGCGCATTGCGCGTCCGGATAGGCCGTATGCCAGCCGGTGAAGCTGACGTTGTCGTAGAGCTGGTCGCTCAAATCCCAGCCGAGCACCACGTCGCAGAAGCCGAAGCCGCGGGCGAGCGCGGCTTCGAATTTTTCGCGCGCCAGGTATTTGCCGCGCAGCACGCCGTCGGCATCGAACACGCCGAGCTTGACGTGGGTGAGCTTGTGCTCGCCCACGATGTTCCTGGCATCGGCCGCGGTCTTGACCTCGCTCGGCTGCATGGAACTCCCCTTCCCTTCCGCATGGGCTCGAGCGACGCGATGGACTCGCAACTTGCTCGGGACACCTCCCCCCTTGTGGGGGAGGTCGCCCGCGGCCAAGTCGGATGTTTCCGACTTGGCCTAATCATCATTACCGAAATCGGCAACAGCCGATTTCGGTTGGCGGTCGGGAGGGGGGTATCACGACGCGCATTATCAAACACCCCCCTCCCTATCCCTCCCCCACAAGGGGGCAGGGAAGAGATACCGGGGCGCGCCCAGGGTACCCGCCCATTCACGATGATCATCTTGTTGCCATGTGCATACCTTCGGGTAGTGTCGTCACTGTCGACCATCATGACCACCTTCACCCCGCATCAGGATGCCGCGCTCGAGGCCGTCGCCGGCTGGCTCAAGGCCAAGCCCGGCCGCGGCGCGCCGCAGCTCTTCCGCCTGTTCGGCTACGCCGGCACCGGCAAGACCACGCTGGCGAAGCACATCGCCCAGCACGTCGACGGCAAGGTGCTGTTCGGCGCCTTCACCGGCAAGGCCGCGTCCGTCATGCGCAGCAAGGGCTGCGAGGCCGCCACCACCATTCACGGCATGATCTACCAGGCGCACGACAGCGGCGAGGAGACGCCGAGCTTCGACCTGTGGCGCGAGGGGCCGGCCGCCAAGGCCAAGCTCATCGTCATCGACGAATGCTCGATGGTCGACGCCGAGCTCGGCGGCGATCTCTTGTCGTTCGGCGCGCCCCTGCTGGTGCTCGGCGATCCCGCGCAGCTGCCGCCGATCCAGGGCGGCGGCTTTTTCACCGCCGCGGAGCCCGACGCCATGCTGACCGAAGTGCACCGGCAGGCGCGCAACGACCCGATCGTGCGCCTGTCGATGGAGGTGCGCGCCGGCAATCGCCTGGCGCCGGGGCGCTACGGGCTCACCGAAGTGGTTTCTCGGGAAGACTTCGAGCCGCAGCGCGCGCTCGAGACCGATCAGATCTTGGTGGGCCGCAACGCCACGCGCCGCGCCTACAACGCGCGCATGCGCGAGCGCCGCGGCCTTGCCGATGCGCTCCCCGTTGCCGGCGACAAATTGGTGTGCCTGCGCAACAACCGCCGCAAGGGGTTGTTCAACGGCTCGCTGTGGCTGGTCGAGGAGCGCAAGGCCTCGCGGGCGCGAACCTTGCGCCTTCGCCTGAAGCCCGACGAGATGATCGGCGCGCGCAGCGTGAAAGCCTCGGTGCGGCCGGAATGCTTTCTCGGCGGCATCGAGGCGTTCGACTGGCGCGAGCGCAAGCGCTACGACGAGTTCGATTTCGGCTATGTGCTCACCGTGCACAAGGCGCAAGGCTCGCAGTGGGACGACGTGGTGCTGTTCGACGAATCGTTCGCCTTCCCGGACAGCCGCGAGCGCTGGCTCTACACCGGCATCACCCGCGCGGCGAAACGGCTGACCGTGGTGGTGTGATCCTTCGAGGGCCGCCTGCGGCGGCCACCTTGGGATGACGCGAGCGCCGGCATAGCTGCGTTTCCAAACTGAGCCGGCAGCACGCTTCCCCTCTCCCCTTGCGGGAGAGGGTGGTCGATCCGAGTGAAACGAGGATCGACCGGGTGAGGGGTATTGTGTGCGCTCGAAGTAAGAACCCCTCACCTGGTCCCTCGCTTCGCTCGGGACCACCCTCTCCCGCAAGGGGAGAGGGGAAGCGCGTTGCCTGCTCGGACTCGGCCAAGGATGAGGTCTGTTGCATGACGACGCCATCGAAAGGAACGGAGCTGTTGGGTCAGCGTTTCAAAATTCCAACCTAGGAGAGTTGCATGGCATCGTTCGTGATCGCAATTCTCTCGGCCGCCGTTGCTTGGACTCTGCTGTCCGCGCCGGCGCCCGCCCAGGACGATGCCGGCCAGATCGCCTTCAACAACGCCTGCCGCACCTGCCACACCGTGCGCGAAGGCGACAATCGCCTGGGCCCGAGCCTCTACCGCGTCGTCGGCCGCAAGGCCGGATCCTTGCCCAACTACGCTTATTCCGAATCGATGAAGAAGGCCGACATCGTCTGGGACAAGCAGAATCTCGACCGCTTCATCGCCAATCCCGATCAGGTCGTGCCCGGCAACAACATGAAGCCCTACGGCGGCATCGCCTCGGCCGAGGAGCGCGCGAAAATCATCGAATATCTGGAAAAAGCCGGCAGCTGACGTTCGAATCAGCTTCAAAGTGGGCCGCCATCGCGCTCCCCTCTCCCCTTGTGGGAGAGGGTGGCGAGTTGCGAGCGGAGCGAGCAACGAGCCGGGTGAGGGGTTCGGACCGTTGTTACACAATGCGAGGCTTTAACCCCTCACCCGCCTCCCGCAAGGGGAGAGGGAAAAGGCGCCTGCGGCGCGTCACGCCGGCGCCAGGCGCCGGCTCGAGCGCAGCAACAGCGATACCACGATCGAGACGTTGACGAGATTCCACAATAGCCCGTTGGCGAACGCGGCGCGGTAGGATCCGGTCAGATCGAACACCAGGCCGGACATCCAGCCGCCGAGCGCCATGCCGAACAAGGTCGCCATCAGCACTAGGCCGAGCCGGGTGCCGATCTCGCGCGGCGGGAAATAATCGCGGATGATCACCGCGTACATCGGCACGATGCCGCCCTGGAAGAAGCCGAACAGCCCCGAGATCACGTAGAGCGAAACGAGCCCGTCGAAGAACAGGTAGAGCAGCAGCGCCGCGCCCTGCAGCAGCGAGCCGATCAGCAAGGTCGCGAGCCCGCCGATGCGGTCGGCCAGGAATCCGGAGCCGATGCGGCTGACGATGCCGCACGCGAGCATCAGCGAGAGCATCTCGGCGCCGCGCGCGACGCCGTAGCCGAGATCGCCGCAATAGGCGACGATGTGGACCTGCGGCATCGACATCGCGACGCAGCAGGCAAGCCCGGCGACGCACAGCAGCACCTGCAGCGCGCGCGGCGAGAGCGCGAGCGTTCGCTGCACCTGGGCGGCGCGCGCCTCCGCCGCCGAGGCGCGGCGCATTTCGGGCCGCCGGCGCAAGAGAAACACCAGCGGCAGCATGGTCGCCGCGCAGAAGATGCCGATGCCGACGTGGGTTAAGCGCCAGCCCGCCGCCGCGATGAAATGCTGCACCACCGGCGGCCAGAACGTGCCGGCGAAATAATTCGAGGAGGCGACCAGCGCCACCGCGACGCCGCGCCGGCGCTCGAACCAGTTCGAGAGATCCGCCATCAGCGGGCCGAGCGTCACCGAGCTTCCCGCGCCGATCAGCATGCCGTAGGCGAGCGCGAATTGCCACAGGTCCGCGGCCGCGGCGCCGGCGAGCACGTAGCCGAGGCTGAATATTAGGACGCCCAGCACCATCGGGCGCACGATGCCGTAGCGGTCGGACAGTTTGCCCATGGCGACGCCGCCGAACGCGTAGCCGAGCATGGAAAGCGTGTAGGGCAGCGCGGCGTCGGCGCGGGCGACGCCGAACTCGGCCTGCACCGCCGGCAGCGCCACCACGACCGACCACATGCCGACCCCGCCGATGGTGCCGATCAGCACCGCGGCGGCAAGGCGCAGCCAGGCCGCGGGCGAATCCGCCTCCTCGGCGCGATGGAACTCGGAATGCGTGAAGCTATCCATGGCGCGCGACCATGGTGGCCGCGGCCGCACCGGTCAACCCGGCGCCGCGGAAGGGGAGCTATGAGCAGAGGCTTTCCCCGGACAAGGCGCAACGCTTCCTTCGAGGCGAGCGCCGTCATCCTGAGAGCCTGCCCCGGACCTCGATCCGGGGTGCGAACCCGACGAAGTCGGGTGAGCCTCGAAGGACGGGTCCAGCATTGAGCGCTGTAGCCCGGATGGAGCGCAGCGCAATCCGGGACCGGCACCTGGACGCGGCGCGATTCGTCCTTCGGCTGGGGGATTGGTTGCAAGTTCGGCGGTTTTCGGTCGAAAACGAGCGAATTTTTGCACAGTGCGCCGAACCAAGCGCCTGATGTTGCTCGATGAAACGTCTTTCAATCCGCAGAAAAACATCTTCCAGTTGCTTCAACGCCATTTACAATGATAGATGGGGCCGCAGGCGGTTGAGGTCGGCGAGCGCATCCTCCGACCACTCGACCTTTATCGCTCATGCCAAGGTTTGAAACCCGATGTTCCCCAGGTCTTCAGCCAGCCCACGACCTCTTCGTTGGAAACGGTCCGGCCCGCGGCTTCTGCTCTTTCCCAGCGGCGCTCGAGTTCCGGGATCGTTTCGGCATCGAGAGTCACCGGCTCACCCTCGACCTTCGCCAATTCGGCAATCAGCTGCGCGACGCTGACGCCCTTCTCGGCCGCCCTCGCCTGCAAGGTCTTGGCCGTAGATTCGTCGACCTCAATCGTATGGATATTGGAGTTCATCAGAGCACCTCGGCTCCGCTCGCTCAATTATCCAGAAAGCTCCGCAGCTTCCGCGACCGGCTCGGGTGCTTCAGCTTCCGCAGCGCCTTGGCCTCGATCTGGCGGATGCGCTCGCGGGTCACCGAGAACTGCTGGCCGACCTCTTCGAGCGTGTGGTCGGTGTTCATGCCGATGCCGAAGCGCATGCGCAGCACCCGCTCCTCGCGCGGGGTGAGCGAGGCGAGCACCCGCGTCGTGGTCTCGCGCAGGTTCGACTGGATCGCGGCGTCGATCGGCAGGATCGCGTTCTTGTCCTCGATGAAATCGCCCAGATGCGAATCTTCCTCGTCCCCAATCGGCGTCTCGAGCGAGATCGGCTCCTTGGCGATTTTGAGCACTTTTCGCACCTTCTCGAGCGGCATGCCGAGCTTCTCGGCGAGCTCCTCGGGGGTGGGCTCGCGGCCGATCTCGTGCAGCATCTGGCGGCTCGTGCGCACGATCTTGTTGATGGTCTCGATCATGTGCACGGGAATGCGGATGGTGCGCGCCTGGTCGGCGATCGAGCGCGTGATCGCCTGCCGGATCCACCACGTCGCATAGGTCGAGAACTTGTAGCCGCGGCGGTACTCGAACTTGTCGACCGCCTTCATCAGGCCGATGTTGCCTTCCTGGATCAGATCCAGGAACTGCAGGCCGCGGTTGGTGTATTTCTTGGCGATCGAGATCACGAGCCGCAGATTCGCCTCGACCATCTCCTTCTTGGCCTGGCGCGCCTCGCGCTCGCCCTTCTGCACCATCTGCACGATTTTCCGGAACTCCAGGATCTCGAGCCCGGTCTCGGTCGCGAGCGCGTGGATGTTGCCGCGGATCTCCTTGATGCGGTCCTTGTCGCGGGCGACGAGGTTCTTCCAGCCCTTGGCCGAGAGCTTGGAGACGCGGTTGAGCCAGCGCGGGTCGAGCTCGGAGTTGAGATAGTTCTTGAGGAAATCCTCGCGGACGACGCCGTAGCTCTCCGACAGCCGCATCAGCCGGCCCTCGTAGCTCACCAGGCGCTTGTTGATGTCGTAGAGCTGCTCGACCAGCGAATCGATGCGCGCCTGGTTGAGACGGAGCGACTTCACCTCGGTGATCAGCTCCTCTTTGAGCTTCTTGTATCTGCGCTCCTGGTTGGGCGAGAGCTTGTCGTTGCGCAGCCGACTCTCGATGTCCTGGTCCTGCAGGCGGCGCAGCCTTTTATAGGTGTCGGCGATCTTGTCGAAGCTTTCCACCACCTTGGGCTTGAGCTCGGCCTCGATCGCGGCGAGCGAGAGCGAGTTCTCGAGATCGTCGTCGTCGAGCTCGGCCTCGCCCATCGGGGCTTCCTCGCCCGCGACGCCGTTGCCGGATTCCGCGTCCTTGAACGGGGTCGGGCCGGCGGGCGCGGCCGGCGGCGCCGCCATCGCGGGCGGCACGGCGGCCGGCGGCGGATTGGCCGCGAGCGTCGCGGCTACGATCGGAGCGCCCACGGCACCGGGGGGCGCGGCGACGCCCGCTCCGGCAATCCCGGCAGCTCCGGCAATTCCGGCAGCCGGATCGCCCGGCGCGGCCTCGGCCCCCGGCGCTCCCGGCGCTCCCGGCGCACCGGGTACACCGGGCACGGCCACGCCCGGCACCGCCTTGGCGTCGGGCCCCGCATAGGTCGCCTCGAGATCGATGATGTCGCGCAGGAAAACCTTGGCTTCGTTGAGCTCGTCGCGCCAGATGATGATCGCCTGGAAGGTGAGCGGGCTCTCGCACAGGCCGGCGATCATCGCCTCGCGGCCGGCCTCGATGCGCTTGGCGATGGCGATCTCGCCCTCACGCGAGAGGAGCTCGACCGAGCCCATCTCGCGCAGGTACATGCGCACGGGGTCGTCGGTGCGCTCGGTCGGCTCCGCCTTCTCGGGCTTGGCCGGGGTGGTGCGGACGACCTCGACGAGCTCGCCGTCGGGCTCCTCTTCCTCGGGCTCCTCGGGGCGGGGCTCCTCGCCCTCTTCCTGCTCGGTCTCCTCGGACTCGACGACGTTGATGCCCATCTCGTTGAGCATCGCCAGCGTGTCCTCGATCTGCTCGGAGGTGACCTCCTCGGACGGCATCACCGCGTTGAGCTGCTCGTAGGTGACATAGCCGCGCTTCTTGGCGCTCTTGATCATCTTGCGAACGGCGGCGTCGGAAAGGTCGAGCAGCGGGCTATCCGGGGTCTCGGGGGTCTCCTTCTCGGGCGCCTCGTCCTTGGCCTGCTGCGGCTTCGCCTTGGCGGCGGCGCGCTTGTCGGGGGCGGGGCGCTTCGTCTTCGCTGCCATGGTTCGATCCTTCGTCGCCGTCCTGCCAGCCATCACCGAAATCCCAAAAATGCGAGCCGTCGTTCTTGCCGGCCCGGCTGTCGTTGCTTCCCTGACCCGCCGGAGCCCGTCCCCGGTGTCGTCCAAGAACCCAGCTCAGGTCTTGGGCCCCGACCCGGAACTTTTTTGGTCCCCTACCCTATGGGAGTGCCGCACCTGCCCCGGCTGCGCCCGTCGGCCGCTTTCCGGACCCGCATTTTCGCGGGCACTCAATCGACAGCCAAAAAGGGCAGCGCCGTGGCGAGCGCCACCCCCCGGTCCCGAATCAGGTCAAAATCCGGTCCAAGTCTCGTCCGGGCCTCGTAAAGCCCCGATTAACCGTGCCCGATACACCGGCAAGGCCCCGCATTTATTCCCGCGCCCGGTCGCCGGCCGGGCCCGTTTACAAGCTGCGCGCCGGGCGGCCCGAATGGGCCCCGAATCCCTCGATCAGTGCCTCGGTGCCCTCGACTGTCGCGAGCCGTTCCTGCACGTCGCGCAGCCAGACGAGATTCTCCTCGTTGGGCTCGCTCCCCAGGGCCTGCTCTGCCGACTTGAGTTCTTTATGTAACGTGCGCGTCCTGCGATGCAAGGTGAGGACATGGGTCCACTGTTATTGAGCAGGTACTGCGACAGGTTGGGAAAAGCCCGTTTGTGGCCATGGCGGGGGTACTTTAGCCAGGTTTCGACGGATTTCGCGGGCCTCCTCAGCCAGCTCATAGTCGCGTCGGGCTACCGCAGCCTTCTCCTCCACATGCACACGGGCCAGATTTGTAGCCCTCTCAAGCTCGGCATCCGCACCTATTAATTGCGCGTCGGAATAGATTTCAACCAACTCCCTTTCGAGTTGCCTTACATGGAGCGTATCAAAAAACAGGTTTAGGCACCGATCCACGAAGTAATCCGGCGGCTCCAGCCGAAGTAGTGGAAACCGTTTGAACAGGTTTACCGCTATGGGACGATTTGTTTGCACGTCGACGTAGCCGTGCACATCTGCGAGTATATCCTTGAAATCTTTGTCTATTTGATTGTAGAACGTTATCACCTGCATATCGTGGAACTCATCATAGATGCGGTAAATCTCACGTTTGAAAGATTCTAGCTTTCCCGTAAGCGCTGTGGCCATGAGCTTCTCAATATGGATTTCCAGCAATACGGGGTACTCGATCAGCGTACCCAGCAGAATCTTTTCAAGCCCCACCAGTGGGTCGCCCGGACCCGTTACAAGCTCGCGCCGAGCGAAGCTCTTACCTTGTTTCTTCTTCTTAATTGCTGCTTGCCAGTCCAACGACTGAAAAAATGCTACTAATTGAGCTCGGGCACGAAATCTGTAGCTATTGCGGACCCGCTGATCCCCGATCTGCGAAATCAAATCCAATATGTCTCTTTCGAAAACTGCCTTCTGATCTGGAGTCTCGACCACGCCTTTGTTGAGCTGGCGCTCCCATACCATGTCCCAAAGCGGGATAGCATCTCGGATGACTGATTTGAAACTTTCCGGGCCCGATTCTTGGATCAGGTCATCGGGATCGCGACCCTCGGGAAGAAAGGCAAAACGAAAGGAAACGCCGGTTCTAAGGACAGGAAGAATGCGGTCTAATGATCGCCCCGCTGCAGATTGTCCGGCCTTGTCGCCGTCGAAGCAAATGACCGGCTCGGAAGCTAAGCGCCATAACAGCTGTATTTGCTCTTCAGTCAGTGCAGTGCCCATCGTAGCAACGACATTTTTCATTCCGGATTGATAGACAGATATTGCATCCAAGTACCCTTCTACTGCGACAAGGAATTTCTCATCATGAGCGGGGCCCCTAGCCCTGTGAAAGTTGAAAAGCGTTTCTCCTTTGCGAAAAAGACTCGTCTCCGGGGAATTGAGGTACTTGGGCTGGATGTCTTCGCCAAGCGCCCTCCCGCCGAAAGCAATGATCCGCCCGCGTTGATCCTGAATGGGAATTATGAGGCGATCTCGAAAACGATCATATGGTACCGGGATGTCGTCACCGGCGACCAGCAGCCCGGCTTCAATCATTTCGGCAATCGGAATCCCCTTATTTCCAAGAAATTCTTTGAGAGCAGTTCGGGAAGCAGGAGCATAACCGAAGCGAAATTCCAACTGCGTCTCCGACGAGATTTCACGATCCGCAAGATAGGCGCGCGCTTTGGTTCCAGCTGGTGACGCGAGGGACTTTTCAAAATATTGGCAAGCAAGTTCCAGTATGTCATAAAGTGTCTTACGTCGCTCCTCCCGAACCTCGGCTTCTCTTGAAATCTTAGGGACAGGAACCCCAGCTAGCTGCGCCAACCTCTCGACGGCTTCCGGGAAAGAAAGCCCCTCTGTCTCCATGACAAAAGTGAAAATGTCGCCGTGCTTACCAGAGGAAAAATCGTGATAGAAGCCCTTCTGGTCATTGACCGTAAATGAAGGTGTCTTCTCCTGGTTAAACGGCGAAAGGCCGGTAAACTCCCGGCCTTGCTTTCTCAATTTAACCCGGCGGCCGACTACCTCCGAAACGGGCAACCGGGCACGCACCTCGTCGAGAAAGCTCGGCGGGAAGCGCATAGGACAACTCGGGTTATGAAAAAGTCCCCCTCGCCCCTTCAGTAGGGGACTGGAGGGCGAATCACTAAATGTTCCCTGTTCGTTCTTAGGATGTCAAGTTAGTAATTGATAAGCCGGCAGAATCAGAGGGAGAGACCATACAAATCCACAGGCAGGGCTTCGGGCAAGCTCTTAAGAATCAACCTGTGAGACGAAATTGCAACACAATCATCTCCCCCTTTTTCAGTTCTGCCGCATGTACGAGCGCAATACCGCGTCCATCCGCGGCTGGTAGCCGGCGCGAACGGGAGGGCTCATGGCCAGCAAGTCGCGGTCGCATGCGCCATTCGTGAAGACCAGTGCTGGATCATCTCGGCGCGGCGGGCGCGCAGAGACGAGAGACAAAAATATTACATGGGTCTCGCGGGACGATCCCCGGCGGGGCAAGACCGATTGGGCGAAGCTCGCCAAGCTCACGGACGAGGAGATCGAGGCCGCGATGGCCAAGGATCCCGCCTGGGCCGACTACGACGATGCCGACTGGTCCGAGGCGGTGCTGGTGATCCCGCCGAAGAAGAAGGCGATCTCGATCCGCCTCGACGAGGACGTGCTCGATTTTTTCAGGAGGGAAGGCGCCGGCTATCAGCGCCGCATGAATGCGGTGCTGCGCTCCTACATGCAGCATAGGCGAAAGAAGCAGGCGTGACGCTCTTCTCCCTCCCCTTCGGGGAGGGATTAGCCCGCGAGCCGCGCCTTCACCGATCCGCTTGCCTTGGCGAAATCGATTTTTCCGGCATGGCGGGCTTTGAGCGCCGCCATCACCTTGCCCATGTCTTTTAAGCCGGCGGCCCCGGTCTCGGCGACCGCAGCCTCGATCGCGGCCTGCACTTCGGCTTCCGACATCTGCTGCGGCAGATAGGCGGCGATGATCGCGATCTCCTCGCGCTCCTGCGCGGCAAGCTCGGGCCGGCCGCCCTTCTCGTAGAGCTCGACCGATTCGTGGCGCTGCTTGATCATCTTCTGCAACAGGGAGAGCAGCTCCTCGTCGGACAAGGGTTCCTTGCCGTGCCCGCGCGCCTCGATGTCGGCGTTCTTCAGCGCCGAATTGACGAGGCGCAGCGTCGAGACGCGGCGCTTGTCGCCGGCCTTCATGGCCTGCTTCAAGGCATTGTTGATGTCGTCGCGCAGCACGATCGCCTTCCCCTAAACGGCCGGAATCGCAGCCCCTTGCCTCGCCGGACAGAATACGCAAGTAAGGGCCCATGACCGAAAGGCAAGCAAGCTCCGGCTGGGTCGAGGCAATTCCGACCGCCGTGCTGGTGCTCGCCGACGGTACCTTGCTCGAAGGTTTTGGCCTCGGCGCCACCGGACAAGCGGTCGGCGAGGTGTGCTTCAACACCGCGATGACCGGCTACGAGGAAATCCTCACCGACCCCTCCTATGCCGGGCAGATCATCACCTTCACGTTCCCGCACATCGGCAACGTCGGCACCAACGAGCAGGACATCGAGACCGTCAATCTGGCGGCAACGCCGGGCGCGCGGGGCGTGATCCTGCGCACCGCGATCACCGAGCCGTCGAACTACCGCGCCACCCGCCACCTCGACCAATGGCTGAAAAGCCGGGGCATCATCGGGCTCTGCGGCATCGACACCAGGGCGCTGACCGGCCGGATCCGCGAAAAGGGCATGCCCAATGCGGTGATCGCGCACGAGCCGTCGGGCCAGTTCGATCTCGCCGCGCTCGAGGCCGAGGCGCGGGCCTGGCCGGGCCTCGTCGGCATGGACCTCGTGCCGATGGTGACCAGCGCCCAGCGCTTCACCTGGGACGAGACGCCGTGGCAATGGGACCGGGGCTACGGCCGGCAGGAGGACGGGCAATTCCACGTGGTCGCGGTCGATTACGGCATCAAGCGCAACATCCTGCGGCTGCTCGCCGGCAGCGGCTGCAAGGTGACCGTGGTGCCGGCCAAGACCTCGGCCGAGGACATTCTCGCGCTCGAACCCGACGGCGTATTCCTGTCCAACGGCCCCGGCGACCCGACCGCGACCGGCGAATACGCGGTGCCGGTGATCCGCGGCGTGATCGACGCCGGCGTCCCGACCTTCGGCATCTGCCTCGGCCATCAGATGCTGGGGCTCGCGGTCGGCGCCAAGACCGTGAAGATGCATCAGGGCCATCACGGCGCGAACCACCCGGTCAAGGACCTCCAGACCGGCAAGGTCGAGATCACCTCGATGAACCACGGCTTTGCGGTCGATCGCACGACCCTGCCGCCCGACGCCACGGAGACGCACGTGTCGCTGTTCGACGGCTCGAACTGCGGGCTGGCGCTGAAAGACCGGCCGGTGTTCTCGGTGCAATATCATCCCGAGGCCTCGCCCGGCCCGCGCGACAGCCATTACCTGTTCGCGCGCTTCGTCGACCTGATGCGCGCGCACAAGGGCTGAGCCGCATATCTCTGCGGCGGTCATTCCGGGGCGCGCTGAAGGCGCGAACCCGGAACCCATGCACACCGAGTGCTAACGGGCACAGCCCGTGGCCATGGATCCCGGGTTCCCTCGCTTCGCTCGGGCCCCGGGATGACGCGTGGAACTGTGTCGCCTCATCGCCATTGATCCCGTGGAGTTTCGACCCATGTCCCAGGCCGCGCACAGGAGCGATCCGGTCACGCCGGTCGTGATGCTGTTCGGTGACGACGGCGTCGTTCCCAACAATCCGACGCTGCCGTTGCTCATCTATCGCGGTGCAATCGATGTTTCGGGCCAAAGGGATCCGGCGGCGCTGATCGAGCGCATCTTCGGCGAAAACGGCTGGGACGATTCCTGGCGCAACGGCATCTATCCGTTCACGCATTTCCACTCGATGATCCACGAGGCCCTGGGCGTCGCCGCCGGCCGCGCCCGCGTGCGGTTCGGCGGCAAGGCCGGCGAGGAGCTCGAGATCGAAGCCGGCGACATCGCGGTGCTCCCCGCCGGCACCGGGCACCAGCGCATCGCGGCGAGCCGCGATTTCCTCGTCGTCGGCGCCTATCCGGCGCAAGGCACCTACGATCTTTGCCGCGCCACCCCGGCCGAGCACGCGCGGGCGAAAGCGCTCATTCCCAAGGTCCCGCCGCCCGAAGCCGATCCGGTCTACGGCAGAGACGGGCCGCTGCCGAAGTTTTGGCGCGGATAGCGTGCTGCCGAGCAGGGTGAGGGCCGAAAACGCCCTGGCGCAGAATGGCGCTTCGCCTATATTCGCCCGCCGCCCGCCGCCCGCCACCGCCACCCGCCGAGAGCAACGCCATGGGCGATTGGATCGCCTTCTGGGATTCCGAGCACTCCCTCTACGTCAGCGCCCGGCATCGCGACGTGCATTACCGCACGATTGCCGAGGATATTGCCGCGTACATTCCCTCGTCTTCGGCGGCCGTCCTCGATTACGGCTGTGGCGAGGCGCTGCATGCCGATCGCATCGCCGCGGCGGCCCGAAAGCTGATCCTGGTCGAAGCGGCGCCGAAGCTGCGCGCCGGCCTCGCCGCACGGTTCAAGGATCATCCCACGATCGAGGTGCTGTCGCCCCAAGACGTGCGCACCCTCGCCGACCGGTCGATCGACCTCGCGGTCATGAACTCGGTGGCGCAATACCTTGCGTCATCCGAGCTCAGCGCGTTGCTCATGCTGTTCCGGCGCTTGCTGACGCCGGGCGGTCTGCTGGTGGTCGGCGACGCGGTGCCGCCGCACACTTCGCTCTGGACCGATACCTGGGCGCTCCTGAACTTTGCCGCTGCCAACGGCTTTCTGGCGGCCGCCATCGCCGGCCTCGCGCGCACCGCGCTCTCGGACTACCGGCAGCTGCGCTCGCGACTCGGGCTGTCGCGCTACAGCGGGGCCGAGATGATCCGCAAGCTCGAGGGAGCCGGCTTTCTCGCGGCCCGCGCCGAGACCAACATCGGTCACAACCAGACCCGCATGACCTTCGTGGCGAGGCCGCGGTGAGTCGCGCTTTACCTCCCCTTCAGGGGCGTCCTCGGACGCGAGCCGGGTGGGGTGTAAGGAAAGGGCCCCACCCCGGCAGCTCGCAGATGCTCGCCGCCGACCCTCCCCTGCGGGGAGGGAAAAGCCACAAAGCTTCCCTCTGCGGCGATTCTGGGCTAAGGGAGCGCCGCCGCGCAAAGTCCGCGGCGCGGGGCTGACGAAGGGCGCGCGTTCGACGCCGCCTTTTTTTGTGCCCGGACGGCAAGCCAACCGATGCCCAAACGCACCGACATAAGCTCGATCCTGATCATCGGCGCCGGGCCCATCGTCATCGGCCAGGCCTGCGAGTTCGATTATTCCGGCACCCAGGCCTGCAAGGCCCTCAAGGCCGAGGGCTACCGCATCGTGCTCGTCAATTCCAACCCGGCCACGATCATGACCGATCCGGACCTGGCGGATGCGACCTATGTCGAGCCGATCACCCCGGAGATGGTCGCGAAGATCATCGAGGCGGAGCGGCCGGACGCGCTGCTGCCGACCATGGGCGGCCAGACCGCGCTCAATTGCGCGCTCAGCCTGCGCAAAATGGGCGTGCTGCAGAAATTCGGGGTCGAGATGATCGGCGCCACCGCGGAGGCGATCGACAAGGCCGAGGACCGCGAGCGGTTCCGCGAGGCGATGCACCGGATCGGGCTTTCGACGCCGCGCTCGCACCAGGTCAAGACCCTGGTTGCGGCGCTCGAAGCGCTTGACGACATCGGGCTCCCCGCCATCATCCGCCCGTCGTTCACGCTCGGCGGCACCGGCGGCGGCATCGCCTACAACAAGTCGGAGTTCATCGAGATCGTCGAGCGCGGCATCGACGCCTCGCCGACCAGCGAGGTGCTGATCGAGGAATCGGTGCTCGGCTGGAAAGAGTTCGAGATGGAGGTGGTGCGCGACAAAAACGACAATTGCATCATCGTCTGCTCGATCGAGAACGTCGATCCGATGGGGGTGCACACCGGCGATTCCATCACCGTCGCGCCGGCGCTGACCCTGACCGACAAGGAATATCAGATGATGCGCGACGCCTCGATCGCGGTGCTGCGCGAGATCGGGGTGGAGACCGGCGGCTCCAACGTGCAGTTCGCGGTCAACCCCGCCGACGGCCGCCTGGTCATCATCGAGATGAACCCGCGGGTGTCGCGTTCCTCCGCGCTCGCCTCGAAGGCCACCGGCTTTCCCATCGCCAAGGTCGCGGCGAAGCTCGCGGTCGGCTACACGCTCGACGAGGTCGCCAACGACATCACCGGCGGCGCCACGCCCGCCTCGTTCGAGCCGACCATCGATTACGTCGTCACCAAGGTTCCGCGCTTCGCCTTCGAGAAATTTCCCGGGACCGAGCCGATCCTGACCACGTCGATGAAATCCGTCGGCGAAGCCATGGCGATCGGCCGCACGTTCCAGGAGAGCCTGCAGAAGGCGCTGAGCTCGCTGGAGACCGGGCTCACCGGGCTCGACGAGATCGAAATCGAAGGCATCGGCGAGGGCGACGACAAGAACGCCATCCGCGCCGCGCTGGGCACGCCGACGCCGGATCGCCTGCTCAAGGTGGCGCAGGCGATGCGGCTCGGGGTTTCCGACGAGCAGATTCACGCTTCCTGCCGGATCGATTCGTGGTTTCTGGCCGAGATCCGCGGCATCGTCGAAATGGAAGCGCAGATCCGGACCAAGGGCCTGCCGGCGAGTGCGGCTACGTTGCGCAAGCTCAAGGCGATGGGATTCTCCGACGCCCGGCTCGGCCGGCTCGCGGGACTAGATGCCGAGGAGGTGTCGCGGCGGCGGCGCGCACTCGGGGTACGCCCGGTGTTCAAGCGCATCGACACCTGCGCGGCCGAGTTCGCCTCGCCCACCGCCTATATGTACTCGACCTACGAGACGCCGTTCGCCGGGCGGGCGAGCAACGAAGCCGCACCGTCGGCGCGCGACAAGGTCGTCATTCTCGGCGGCGGCCCCAACCGCATCGGCCAGGGCATCGAGTTCGACTATTGCTGCTGCCACGCGGCGTTCGCATTGCGGGAAGCCGGCTTCGAGACCGTCATGATCAATTGCAATCCGGAGACGGTGTCGACGGATTACGACACCTCGGACCGGCTGTATTTCGAGCCGCTCACCGCCGAGGACGTGCTGGAGATCATCGACTGCGAGCGCGCCAACGGCAGGCTGCACGGCGTGATCGTGCAGTTCGGCGGGCAGACGCCGCTCAAGCTCGCCGAGCCGCTGGAGCGGGCAAAGATTCCGATCCTCGGCACCTCGCCCGACGCCATCGATCTCGCCGAGGACCGCGACCGCTTCAAGAGACTGCTGGAGCGGCTCGAGCTGCGGCAAGCGCAGAGCGGCATCGCAACCAGCCCCGCCCGAGCCCACGCCATCGCCGAGACCATCGGCTATCCGGTCGTGATCCGGCCGTCCTACGTGCTCGGCGGCCGCGCCATGGAAATCGTGCACGATCCGGCACACCTCGAGCGCTACGTGGCGCGGCTCGCGGCGGATCTCGACCGGCCCTCGGAGCTGGTCGTCTCCGACAAGCGGCCGCTGCTGATCGACCGCTATCTCTCCGATGCGATCGAAGTCGACGTCGATTGCATCGCCGACGGCAAGGACGTCTACATTGCCGGCATCATGGAGCACATCGAGGAAGCCGGCGTGCATTCCGGGGATTCCGCGTGCTCGCTGCCGCCGCATTCGCTCAAGCCCGCGGCCATTGCCGAGCTTGAGCGCCAGACGCGCGCGCTGGCGCTGGCGCTCAACGTCGTCGGGCTGATGAACGCGCAATACGCGATCAAGGACGGCGAGATTTACGTGCTGGAGGTCAATCCGCGCGCCTCGCGCACGGTACCCTTCGTCGCCAAGGTGATCGGCAAGCCGGTCGCCAAGATCGCGGCCCGGATCATGGCCGGCGAGACGCTGGCGAGCTTCAGGCTCGAGCCGCAGCGCTTCGAGCCCGGCGCCTCCCGCCACGTCGGGGTGAAGGAAGCCGTGTTTCCGTTCGCGCGCTTTCCGGGCGTGGATACCGTGCTCGGTCCCGAGATGAAATCCACCGGCGAGGTCATGGGGCTCGACCGCTCCTTCGAGGTGGCGTTCGCCAAGAGCCAGCTCGGCGGCGGCTCGCGGGTGCCGCGCGAGGGCACCGTCTTCGTCTCGGTCCGGGACGTCGACAAGCCGCGCATTCTCGGCGCGGTGCGACTCTTGCGCGAGCTAGGCTTCGAGGTGATCGCGACCTCCGGCACGCAGCGTTTCCTGACGGCTCACGGGATCGATGCCGCCAAGGTCAACAAGGTGCTGGAAGGCCGGCCCCATATCGTCGACCGCATCACCAACGGGGGGGTTCAGCTGGTATTCAACACCACGGAGGGGGCGACCGCGCTGGCCGACAGCCGGTCGCTGCGCCGCGCCGCCCTCTTGCATAAAGTTCCGTACTACACCACTCTTTCGGGAGCCGTTGCCGCGGCCCAGGGGATCAAGGCCCAGCTTGCGGGTGATCTCGAGGTGCGCGCGCTGCAAAGTTATTTCAGCGGCCAAGCCTGACACGGGAGACCGGACAGGCGCCCAGTAACGGCACGAGTTTGGGAAAAAGTCTGCGGTCGCGGGGCCGAACCAGCCCCGCGATCGGAGGTTTTTTCTGTCAGTGGGTCGGAGGACCGAGGAACGATGGAAAAGATCCCGATGACCGCGGCCGGCTATGCCGTGCTCGAGGAGGAGCTCAAGCATCGCCAACAGGTGGAGCGGCCCCGGATCATTCAACAGATTTCCGATGCGCGCACCCATGGCGACCTTTCGGAGAACGCCGAATATCACGCCGCCAAGGAGCAGCAGGCGCACAACGAAGGCCGCATCGCCGAGCTGGAGGACAAGCTGGCGCGCGCCGACGTGATCGACGTTTCCAAGCTCTCCGGCGATACCGTCAAGTTCGGGGCCACCGTCACGCTGGTCGACGAGGATACCGACGAGAAGCGGGTCTGGCAGATCGTCGGCGAGCCGGAAGCCGACGCCAAGGAGGGGCGGATTTCGATCAGCTCGCCGCTCGCCCGCGCCCTCATCGGCAAGATGAAGGGCGCGTCGGTCGAGGTCGTCACGCCCGGGGGCGCCCGGGCCTACGAGGTCAAGAAGATCGAGTGGCGGTAACTCCGCCTTGTCATGCCCCGCGAATGCGGGGCACCCAGTAAATTCATGAAATGCAGTGATTACTGGGTCGCCCGAATGCGCGGGCGATGACACTCGCGGTGTTTTCTACCCGCCGTGCCCCAGCTCCAGCGGCACGATCGGCGCGTCCTTGGAGTTTTTCAGCGTCAGCGAGGTCTTGACGTTGCGCACGTTGGGCGCGGCGGTCAGCTCGGCGATGAATGCCTGAAACGTGCGCAGGTCCGGCGCCACGCATTTGAGGATGAAATCGATCTCGCCCGACAGCATCCAGCATTCGCGCACCAGCGGCCGGGATTTGACGAAATGTTCGAACGCCAGGAGATCGGGCTCGGCCTGGCTCGCCAAATGCACCATGGCGAACACGGTGATTTCGTAGCCGAGCAGCTTCTCGTCGAGCAGCGCCCGGTAGCCCTTGATGAAGCCGGCCTCCTCGAGCGCGCGCATGCGGCGCAGGCACGGCGGCGCGGAAATCCCGACCCGGCGCGCCAGCTCCACATTGGTGATGCGGCCGTTGCGCTGCAGCTCGTCGAGGATCTTCCAGTCGATGGCGTCGAGACGAGCGGCCACAAGGGGCTCCAGGCCTGCGCGGCCCAACCGGCCGCATGGCAAATCCATAGCCTGAACCGAGCCCTCGCGAAACATTGTTGCTCCGGACCCCAGGGATCAGTGATCCGTAGTCAGTAACGGGGGATGGCCGGGTTGCATCCCTTGCATGGCTTCGTCGAAGCTTTACATTGGGGGCCGGATGCCGAGGCGGCCGGCCAAGGCGGCCAGGATAGCGCTACTCCAGGGGAATTTCCCCATAGGACCTGGGAAAATGGCCCAAAGCACCGCCCAAAGCACCGATGCCAAGGTCGTCATCGTCGGCTCCGGGCCTGCAGGCTATACCGCGGCGATCTATGCGGCCCGCGCAATGCTCGAGCCGATCTTGATTCGCGGGGTCCAGGCGGGCGGCCAGCTCACCATCACGACGGACGTCGAGAACTACCCCGGCTTTGCCGACGTGATCCAGGGCCCCTGGCTCATGGAGCAGATGGAGAAACAGGCGGCCCACGTCGGCGCCCGGCTGATCGCCGATCACGTCGTCAAGATCGACGTTTCGCGTCGGCCGTTCCGGATCGACTGCGATTCGGGGGACATCTATCTCGCCGACACGCTGATCCTGGCGACCGGCGCCCAGGCACGCTGGCTCGATCTTCCCTCCGAGCAGAGATTCAAGGGCTACGGCGTCTCCGCCTGCGCCACCTGCGACGGCTTTTTTTATCGCGGCAAGGAAGTGATGGTCGTCGGCGGCGGCAACACGGCGGTCGAGGAAGCGCTGTTCCTCACCAATTTCGCCGCGAGCGTCACGCTGGTGCATCGGCGCAACGCGCTGCGTGCGGAGAAGATTCTGCAGGAACGATTGTTCAAGCACCCGAAAATCTCCGTCATCTGGGACACCGTCGTGGAGGAGATCCGCGGTTCCGAGGATCCGCTGAAGGTCACCCACATCCGGCTCAGGAACGTGAAGACCGGGCTCGTCAGCGAGCGCGCCGTCGACGGGGTGTTCATCGCCATCGGGCACACGCCGGCGACCGAGCTGCTCGCCGGCCAGGTGCGCATGAAGCCGTCCGGCTACATCGAAACCGCGCCGCATTCGACGGCGACTTCGGTGGCCGGCGTATTCGCCGCCGGCGACGTCACCGACGACGTCTACCGCCAGGCGGTCACCGCCGCCGGCCTGGGATGCATGGCCGCGCTCGAAGCCGAGCGCTATCTGGCGGCCCGGGCAGAGACCCGCGTCGCCGCCGAATGAAAGGTGAGCGCGAGCGCGCAACCATCATGGACTGGGACAAGCTGAAGGTATTTCACGCCGCCGCCGAGGCCGGCAGCTTCACCCATGCGGGGGAGCAGCTCGGGCTGTCGCAATCGGCGGTGTCGCGCCAGGTGAGCGCGCTCGAGCAGGAGCTCAACGTGCCGCTGTTCCACCGGCACGCGCGCGGCCTCATCCTCACCGAGCAGGGCGACCTGCTCTATCGCACCGCGCACGACGTGTTCATGAAGCTCGAGGCGGCGCGCACCAAGCTCACCGACAGCCGCGAGAAGCCCAACGGCGAGCTCCGGGTCAACACCACCCAGGGGATCGGCGTGCACTGGCTCACGCCGCGACTGGGCGAGTTCTACGATCTTTATCCCGACATCCGCATCAATCTGATCACCGGCGACGAGGAACTCGATCTCGCCATGCGCGAGGCCGACGTGGCGATCCGCCTGCGCCAGCCGGTGCAGCCGGATCTGATCCAGCGCAAGCTGTTCTCCATGCATTTCCACGCTTACGCCTCGCCGGAGTATCTCAAGCGCTCCGGCACGCCGCATTCGCCGCAAGACCTCGATCGTCACCGCATCATGGTGCTCGGCGGCAATGCGCCGAATTACCTGCAGGACGTGCATTGGCTCACCAAGCTCGGTCGCGACGGCAAGGAGCCGCGCGTGCCGTGGTTCGTGATCAACAACGTGCTCGGCCTGCTGCGCGCCTGCCAGCGCGGTCTCGGCATCGCCATGTTGCCGGATTATCTGGTGGAGGAAGACGGCGGGCTGGTGCAGCTGTTCGGCGATGTCGACGGCGTCGCCTTCGAGGCGTATTTCGTCTATCCGGAAGAGCTCAAGTCGGTGGCGCGCATCCAGGTGTTCCGTGATTTCCTGGTCGCCAAGGCGCAACGCTGGAATTTCTGAGCGCGATCCTCAAACGCCGTCGTTCCGGGGCGCGCCCCCGCATCAAGTGCGGGGCGGGCTCCGGCGCGAGCCCGGAACCCATGACCGCCGAGACTGCAATTGGAGCCCCCGTATTCACGGGTCCCGGGTTCCCTCGCTGCGCTCGGGCCCCGGGACGACGACCTTGCGGTTCACGTATCGCGCATGGCTGGCATGCGGGTCTCCGGATTGTCGATGCCGGGATGCGACCACATACTGCCGACGTGCTGTGGGCAGTCGGTGTGCAGTTCCTCCCAGGTGGCAGACCGGTTCGCTCTCAGCTGTTCCCCTCTGGAAGGTGATTGTCGGCTCCGTGCCGACACGACTACGCCGGGCCGAAAGGCCCGGCGTTTTTCATTTCCCTATCGTCGCCATTCCGGGGCGCGCCCCCGCATCAAGTCCGGCGCGGGCTCCGGCGCGAACCATGCCCCCGCAAAGGCGGGGGCCGAAACCTATGAACACCGATCGCAATACGTCGCACCTTGTGTTCATGGGTCCCGGGTTCCCTCGCTGCGCTCGGGCCCCGGGATGACACTTCACGCGTACAATCGCTCGTCGCCCAGCCCCTTGTAGAGATCGGCGACATATTCGGCGTAGCCGTTGAACAGCAGCGTCGGTCGGCGCTCGCCGAGCCCGATCAGCTGCTCGGTCGCCTGGCTCCAGCGCGGATGCGGCACCTCGGGATTGACGTTGGCCCAGAAACCGTATTCGGACGGCTGCAGCGCTTCCCAAAAGCTCTTGGGCCGCTGGTCCGTGAAGCTGAAGCGCACGATCGATTTGATCGACTTGAACCCATATTTCCACGGCACCGCGACGCGCAGCGGCGCGCCATGCTGTTTGGGCATCGGCTTGCCGTAGGCGCCGATAGCGAGGAACGCGAGCTCGTTCGTCGCCTCGGCGAGCGTCAACCCTTCCACATAGGGCCACGGATACCAGGTCTGGCGCTGCCCGGAGGCAACCGCGGGGTCGAGGAACGTCTCCATGCGCACGTATTTGGCCGAGGACAGCGGCTGCGCGAATTGCACCAGCTTGGCGAACGGGAAGCCGGACCACGGAATCGCCATCGCCCAGGTCTCGACGCAGCGATGGCGATAGAGCCGCTCTTCGAGCGGCATCTTTCGAACGAGATCGTCGAAGCCGATCTCGCGCGGTTTCTCGACCATGCCGTCGATCTTCACCGTCCACGGCCGGATCTGGAGCGCTTGCGCCGGCTTGGCGATCAGCTTGGAGGAGCCGAACTCGAAAAAATTGTTGTACGAGCCGTTGATGTTCGCATCGGTGATCGGGCGGTCCAGCAGGTATTTTTCGTTGCGCTTGACGGGATAGAGCGCTTCGGTCGGATCGGCGGACTCCTCGGCATGGGCGCTGCCGGAACTCAGCGTCGCGGCGGCGAATGCGGCTGCCGCGCCGAGCAAGGCGCGGCGATCGACAAACAGATGCTCGGGAGTGGCGGCGTGCTCGGGCAGCTCCCAGCCCCGGCGGCGCATCACATGCATGGACGATTTCCTCCGCTTGCCGCGCACGCATACGGCCGTGCGGAATCAACAGCAAATCACGGCTGGATGAAGTGGCGAGAGCCTCGTCGTCCCGGGGCGCGAGCAAAGCGAGCGAGCCCGGGAGCCATGAACACCGAGCTACCGATTTGGACGGCGTTCATGGGTTCCGGGCTCGCCGCTGCGCGGCGCCCCGGAACGACGGCCCGAAGCCCGCGTTACTCCGCGGCGCGGCGCGCCGCCACGATCTGGTCGGCCTGCTTGCCGGTCAGCTCCGCCATGTGATCGAACTTGAACGCGAAGCTGCCGACGCCGGCGGTCGCCGAGCGGATCTCAACGATGAGATCGCCGATCTCCGATTCCGGCATCATCGCCCTGACCATGTCCCACCCGGCCCAGCCTTCGCGGGTGTCGAAGCCGAGGATCTGGCCGCGCCGGCCCGACAGGATGGCATTGATCTTCGCGGTCGCCTCCGACGGACACACGATCTCGACGGTGTAGATCGGCTCCAGCAGCACCGGATGGCATTGCGGCAGCGCCTCGACGACGCCGATGCGGCCGGCGGTGCGGAACGCCTGGTCGGAGGAATCGACCGTGTGATACGAGCCGTCGATCAGCATCACCGCGACATCGACCACCGGGAACCCGAGCGGTCCGATCTTGAGCCCGTCGATCACGCCTTCTTCCACCGAGGGAATGTAATTGCGCGGCACCACGCCGCCGGTGATCTTCTCGTCGAAGCTGAACCCGCTGCCGCGCGGCAGCGGCTTGATGTCGAGCACCACGTCGCCGAACTGGCCGTGCCCGCCGGATTGTTTCTTGTGACGGCCGCGCTGGACGATGCCTTTGCGGATGGTCTCGCGATACCCCACGGTCGGCCGCCGCGACGTCGAGGCTACGCCGAAGCGGCCCGCGAGCCGCTCGGTCGCTACCCGCAGATGCATCTCGCCCTGGCCCCAGACGATGACCTCCTGCGCTTCCGGATTGTGCACGACGCTGAGCGAAGGATCCTCTTCGAGCAGCTTGTGCAGCGCCTGCCCGAGCTTCACGTCGTCCTTGCGTTCCTTGGCGGCGACGGCGATCGCCAGCACGGGCGGATAAGGCGCAATGCTCGCCACCGGCGCATGCGGCTCCTTGCCGGACGTCAAGGTTTCACCGGTCCTGGCGTGATCGAGCTTGCCGAGCGCCACCGTATCGCCCGGCGCGGCCGTGCCGCGCTTCTCGCTGGTCTGACCGGTAAGCTTGAACACCCCGGAGACGCGGTCGGCAGTGCCCGAAGCGCCCATCAGCATCGCGCCTTCGCCGATCGAGCCCGCGAGCACCCGCGCGATCGACATCTTGCCGCCGTGGGTCGTGTGCAGGGTCTTCATCACGTAGGCGATGGCGTCGCCCTTGGCGGCCACGCCGAGGCGCTTGACGGTGTCGGCGACGGCGGGCGCCTCGTGGCGCAGCGCCTTGAGCAGACGCAGCACGCCGTTGGCGCGGGTGGCCGACCCGATCAGCACCGGGCAGATGATGCCGTCGCGCAGCTCCTTGGCGAGATCGTCGAATACCTTGTCGCGCGGCGGCGGAATGTCCTCGAGCAGCTGCTCCATCAGCTCATCGTCGTGATCGGCGAGCTTCTCCAGCATGCTGAAGCGCGCTTCCTTCTCGCGATCGAGATGCTCGTCGAGCGCCACGACTTCGGAGGGAGCGTGCTCCTTGTAGATGAAGGCCCGCTCCAGCGCGAGGTCGACGAACCCGGTGATGATGTCGTTGGACCAGATCGGGATCTGGCGCAGCACCAGCGGAACCCGGGAAGCCGGCTGCAGGATCTTCAGCGTTTCACGGACGCGTTTGTCGGCCTTGTCGATCTTGTTCAGGAACAGGAAGCGCGGGACGTGCAATTCCTCGAGCTCGCGCAGCACCAGCTGCAGCTGCGGGACTTTTCGCTCGTCGGCTTCGCACACCACGACCGCGGCGTCGACGCCCGCAAGCGCCGCGCGCATGTCGTGGATGAACTCGATCGAGCCGGGACAATCGACGAAGGTGTAGACGTCGCCGAGGAAATTGATCGAGGCGACGGAGAGCTCGACGCTCATGCGGTGATGGCGGGATTCGGCGCCGCCGTCGCCCACCGTGGTGCCCGCCTCCACCGTGCCCTGGCGCTGAATGGTCGCGGTGCGGGCCAGGATTGCTTCGAGCAGCGTGGTCTTGCCGCTCTGGAACGGGCCCACCAGCGCAATGCACCGGGGGCCCCGTGGACTCGTGCCTCCGTTCTGTCCCATACGCATCTCCCTGATCGGGTATTCTTAGCTCGTACCCGCATGCAGCGTAGCGCAATGCGGGGCCCAAAGGCCACCGTCCCCGCAGTCGCAGAGATGTCGATCGGTGGCGCGCGGCCGATCCCCGGATTTCGCTCGGCTGCGTCCGGGCGGCGATCGTACGCTACGGGCCGTAGCGCAATTCGAGCGCGGCGACGCCGACCGCGAGATTGAGCCCGGTCTGGCCCTGGAGGCTCAGCGGCTGCAGCGCGATCGAGCTGTTCGATCCGCCGACCAGCACGTTGGCATTGCCGCCGACCCCGACCGCGGCCCCCGCGCTCACGCCGGCGTAATTTCCGGCAAGATCGCCGGGGCCGATGTCGCGCGTCGGCGCGAACACCGCCCATCCCAGCACCGATCCCTCGGTCACGCCGAGATCGAGGCCGATTTTGCGCACCACACCGTGGTAGGGCACGACCGGGCCGCCGCCGGTGGAGCGGAAAATGCAGGTGAACTCGTGAACCGAGCCGATCACGAAACCGATCGAGCCGGACCCGCGGCATTCCAACACGCCGGCCTGGACCCCGGATTGCGCCGCCGCCGGTCCGACGCAAGCGCCGAGCGCCGCCGCCGCAATCGCACCCATCCACCAAGAACGCATCATAATGTTTCCCCCTGTTGACCCGCAGGAAGAGAATACAGGAGCCGTGCCGGGAAGGCGACTGAATCTCGGCCGTCGTTCCGGCGAAGCGCGATTGCAACGTGGGAGCCGGAATCCGCCCCCCGCGGATGCGCACTCCGCCTGTTCCCCTCCCCCCGCGAGCGAAGCGAGTGGCGGGGAGGGGTTAGGGTGGGCGGTAGCAGCGATGCCGGACGCACGAAAACCCCGGAAATTTGATCCACGTGTCCCCAGAGCACGCGAGCTTCCGCGCGCGATGACGGATGCCGAGCGAAAGCTCTGGCGGCGTTTGCGGGCGCTGCTGGGTAGAGATTTTCATTTTCGTCGGCAGGCAACCATCGGCCGGTACTTCGTGGACTTTGCCTGTCACCAAGCGCGTCTGGTGATCGAGGTCGACGGCAGCCAGCATATGAATCGTCTTGCGGCGGACGGAGCTCGAACCGCATACCTGAATTCGCGAGCTATCGCGTGATGCGTTTCTGGAACAACGAAGTCCTGCAGCAGACAGACGAGGTGATGGCCGCCATTCACGATGCTCTGAGCGAGAGTCAGCGTTCCGCCCCCCAGCCCTAGCCCCTCCCCGCCACTCGCTTCGCTCGTGGGGGAGGGGAATAGGCGGAGTCCGCTTTCAGCGCTGCGCGAAGTTTCTCCGTTCCGAACCTTTACTCGCTTGTGTGCCCCGAGCGATCGGCGATCGGGCAACTCCTAATCCCCCATGGCGGACGGAGTTGTCAGCTCAAGTTCCCGCAGAAGCGCTGGATCCTGCGGCAGGCCTCTTCGAGGTCTTCGGTCTTGGTCGCATAGGAGATGCGGAACGCCGGCCCCGACCCGAACGCCGCGCCTTGCACCACCGCCACGCCTTCCGCTTCCAAGAGCTCGGTGACGAAATCCTGGTCGGTCTCGAGCTTCTTGCCCGAGGGCGCCGTTCTGCCCATCGTGCCCGCGCACGACGGGTATACGTAGAAGGCGCCTTCCGGCTTCGGGCAGTTGATGCCGCGCGCCTGGTTGAGCATGGAGACGACGAGGTCGCGGCGCTCCTTGAACACCTTGTTGTTCCGCGGGATGAAATCCTGCGGGCCGTTGAGCGCCTCGACCGCCGCCCATTGCGCGATCGAGCACGGATTGGAAGTCGATTGCGACTGCAAGGTCGCCATCGCGTCGATCAGGGGCTTGGGACCGCCGCCGTACCCGATGCGCCAGCCGGTCATGCAATAGGTCTTGGACACGCCGTTCACGGTGAGCGTGCGCTCGTAGAGCTTCGGCTCGACCTGCGCCGGCGTGGTGAAGACGAAATCGTCGTAGACCAGGTGCTCGTACATGTCGTCGGTGAGCACCCAGACGTGCGGGTGGCGCAGCAGCACTGCGGCGAGCGCCTTGAGCTCGGCGCGCGTGTAGGCGGCGCCGGTCGGGTTCGACGGCGAGTTCAGGATCAGCCATTTGGTTTGCGGCGTGATCGCTTTGTCGAGCGCATCGGGCTCGAGCTTGAAGCCGCGCTCGAGCTTGGTCGGCACGCTGACCGGGGTGCCGCCGGCGAGCAGCACCATGTCGGGATAGCTCGCCCAATACGGCGCCGGCACGATGACCTCGTCGCCCGGATTGAGCGTCACCGCGAGCGCGTTGTAGAGCACCTGCTTGCCGCCGGTGCCGACGCTGATCTGCGAGGCCTTGTATTCGAGCTCGTTCTCGCGCTTGAACTTGCGCACGATCGCCGCCTTGAGCTCGGGAATGCCGTCGACCGCGGTGTAGCGCGTGTGCCCGGCGTCGATGGCGCGCTTGGCGGCTTCGCGGATGTTCTCCGGCGTATCGAAGTCGGGCTCGCCGGCGCCCAGCCCGATCACGTCGCGGCCGGCGGCTTTGAGCTCGCGCGCCTTGTCCGTCACCGCGATCGTGGGCGACGGCTTGACGCGCGCCAGCATGTCCGCAAGGAAGCCCATAATGATCTCCAGTACGTTCTCCCGTCCTGCCAGCGAAGGCGGACTCGGGTCCCAAGTGGCCCCAAGTAATGCGCCGGCAAATCCTCGGCAAGTGAAAATCCCACACGGATTTTCCGTCGGCCGTCATGGTGAGGCGGCTGGCCGGCCTTCGAGGCTCAGCGCTATCAATGGTGAGGTGCGAGCGCCGTCCTTCGAGGCTCCGGCCTCCGGCCCTCGCACCACGATCGCATTCGCAGATGCGAACGATCGCTTTCGCTGATGCAGCGCAATCGGCGGATGCCTCCGCGCGGAATGATCTTTCCTTCCGCGGCCGAATGGGGGAGCATTCTTCTCGATTTCGGCGGGCGCGATGATCGGTCACACCATTTTGCGTGCGGGCGTCATACGGTCCTTGCAATCGCCGAATCTAATCCGCTTCATGCCGCGCATTCGCGAGCATGCGGCGGCAACGACAACAATCGCGAGGACGGGATGAAACGCTCCAACGGCAGCTATACGCTCTATTCCATGCAACGGTCGGGCAATTGCTACAAGGTCCGGCTGGCGCTGGCGCAGCTGGGAATTTCCTACCGCTTGGTGGAGGTCGACATCGTCAAGGGCGAGACGCGTACGCCCGAGTTCCTGGCCAAGAATCCGAGCGGCCGCGTACCGCTGCTGGAAGTGGCCCCGGGACGATACCTGCCGGAATCCAACGCGATTCTTTGGTACATCGCGGGCGGCACCTCGCTCGCGCCGGAGGATCGCATCGACCGCGCCGAGGCGCTGCAATGGATGTTCTTCGAGCAGCATTCGCTCGAGCCCAATCTCGGTCAGGCCCGGTTCTGGCTGACCTTGGTCAAGGGCGGGCGCGAGCTGCAGCGGCATTCGCTCGAGGACTGGATGGAGAAGGGCTATCAGGCGCTCTCGGTGATGGAAAAGCATCTCGCGCGGCATCGCTTCTTCGCCGCCAACCGCTACACCATCGCCGATATCGCGCTCTATGCGTACACGCACGTGGCGCACGAGAGCGATTTCGATCTTTCCGGATTTCCGGCGCTGCGCGCCTGGCTCAAGCGCGTGGCGAGCCAGCCGCACTACGTCCCGATGGATTGGCACCCCGCCGCCGCCGCGGCGGTCGCGGAATAGTCCCGCGCGTTAAGCCCTCGCCATCAGGCCCGGCGTCGGCTTGGCCGGACGGCTGCCGGGAAACACGCGGCTTGCCAGCACTTCCTCGTCGAGCCGCAGGTGATCCTTCAGCACGCCCTTGAGCACGGCGCGCAGATCGATGGTCGGCTTGAGGTCGCGGCCCTCATGGAGATTTGCATCGCCGAGCCCCGGCCAGTCGGCGACGACGCGCCCGCCCTTGATCGCGCCGCCGGCGAGCAGCGCCAAGGTGGCAGTGCCGTGATCGGTGCCGTCGGTGCCGTTGATGCGCGCGGTGCGGCCGAACTCGGTGACGACCGCGACCGCGGTCTCTTGCCAGGCCGCGCCCATGCCGGTTTCGATCGCGGCGAGTGCGCCGTCGAGCGCACCGAGCAGCGCGGCGAGCCGGCCGCCGACCGCGCCCTCGTCCTGATGCGTGTCCCAGCCGTCGTAGGCGAGCGCGCCGATCCGCGGTCCATCCAGCCGCGCCAGAAATTTCGCGGCCGCGCCGGCGGATTCCGCGAAGAAAGCCCGCACCTGGGCGACGCCGCCCGCCGGCGGCTTGCCGGGACTGTTTTCCATGCCGCCGGCGCGCGCGATCGCCGCCAAGCCCATGCGCTCCTCGAGCACGCGCGCGAGTGCCGGGTCGGTATGGCGGTAGAGATCGGCGAGTCGCTGGATGGTGTCGTCGCTCGCCGGCGGCAGCCGCGGCGGCGTCCAGGACAGCACCGGCGCCGGCCCCCGTACGACGAGCGGCGTCACCGGGCCGACCGCGAACGCCTCGCGTTTGCCGCGCTCGGCGAGGCCGGCCGGCTCCAGCGCGGCGAGTGCCCGATTGAGCCAGCCCGCGTCGGCGGTGCCGGGCCGCTCAAGCCCGCTTTCGAGCACGTCCTGACCGTCGAAATGCGAGCGCTCGCGATAGGACGTGGCGGCCGCGTGCACGAAGGCCGCCTGCCCGGCCCGATACAGCCGGTGCACGTTCGGCATCGCCGGATTGAGGGCAAAGAAGCCGTCGAGCTCGAGCGCCGCGTTCGGTTCCGCGAGCGTCAAGGCCTTGTCGCCACGCAGCTTGATCCAATCGGGATCGCCGACCGGCGCGACCGTCGCCAGCCCGTCGAGCGCCCCGCGCAGCACGATCACCAGGAAGCGCGGATCGCGCCCCTCGGCGCGCGCCGCCTTGGGCAGATACGGCCAGGCGAACAGCACGCCGGATGCGAGCAGCAACTCGCGGCGCGATGGTGCGTGGAGATTCATCCGCATCGGATTGCTCCTAAATGACGCTCAATGTCAGCGAACGCGAGCGGCAGGCGCATCCCTCTCCCCGGCGGGGGGAGGGATGGGGTGAGGGGGCGGCGCTACGCGTCGCTTGGCCGGGATGACGCCGGTTTGATGTTTCACGGCGCGTCATCTCCTCAGAAATTCCGGTGCCATCAGCAGGAGCGCCAACGCCTGCGGCCGGCTCTCGGCGCGGGCGACGGTCTGGCGCGTTTCTGCCGACGCGAGCGGGCCGAGCGCGAGATCGACCGCGCCTTCCGGATCGACCAGCGGCGCCACCCGGCGGGCGAACTGATTGGCGATGTCGAGTCGTTCGGCGAGCCCATCCATCCAGGCCGCGCTGTCGTCGGGAAATCCTTTCGGCGCGGACGGCCGCCACAGCGGCTCGCCGAGCAGATTGTGGGCCTGGAGCACCGGGCGAATGTCGGGTGGCGTCACACCGGTCGCGCGCAGCGCCGCCACGATCCACTCGCCCGGCTTTTTCAGCTTTTGCCGCGGCGCCGCCCATGCCTCGGGAGCGGTAACCAGCGTCTTCGTCAATTCCCTGAGGTCGCCGTCGGTATCGAGGAATCGCCGCGCGAGCCGTTCGACCAGCGCCGGCGGCGGCGCATCCACCACGAAGGCGCGCGCGAGTTTTTCGGCAAGGTGCTTCGCGGTCGCCGGATGTCGCGCGAGATCGAGCAGCACCGCGCGTCCCTGCTCGACGCCGGCCTGCGCATAACTCTTGCCGATCACCCGCTGCGGCCCGGGCTCGTGCATGCGCGGGTTGAACACGAACTCGCCGCCGCGCTCCGGATTCTGCTTCGGCGGAAACACGGTCCAGCCGGTGATCACCTTGGCGAAACTGGTGACGTCGTCCTGGGTGTAGCCGGCGCGGACGCCGAGCGTGTGCAGCTCCAGAATTTCCCGCGCGAGGTTCTCGTTGAGTCCCTTGCCGCGATTGCGGCCCGCGACCGAATCCGGGCCGATCGATCGCGCGTTGTCGAGATAGACCAGCATGGCCGGATGGCTCTCGACCGCGAGCAGCATGTCGGCGAAACGGCCCAGCACATGCGCGCGGATCGCCTCGCGCTCGTAGGCGCCGCACAGCGAGCGCACGCCGCCCTTGTCGGCGGAGACGCAGAAATGGTTCGACCAGAACCACACCAATCGCTCGACCAAACCGAGCTCGGCACCGAGCGCGGCGTCGATGCGGGCCTTCGCCTCCTCGAGATAGAGCTGCTGCGGTATCCCCGGCCCGGGATCGCGCTTGGGCTTGGGGACCACGGACCTTTCCGCCGCGCTCCCCGCCGGGTTGTCGGCCATGTTCGGTCCGGCCGCATCGGGCGACGCAGCGGCTGCGCCCGCACCCGGCTGCGGCGGATTGCCGGCGGCCTGCTTGTCCATTTCGCTCTCCGCGCGCTGGGCGAGGCGCTGCGCGCGCTTCTCCTGGCGGAAATGGAAGGCGGCGCGCGCCGCTTCGCCACCGCTCAGCAGATCCGGATCGCCGATGCGGCCGGCGCCGGGGCGATCGAGCTCGGACAGCACGGCGCCGCGCGGGTCCGACGCGATCGCGGCGATCGAGCCGATGCGCGGTCCGAACCCGAACCGGTGCAGCGCCAGCGCGGCTTCCGCCTTGGGATCCCGAGCCATGAAGCCTCCGAAGCCACCGTTTGGTCGGCCGGCCCTGTCCAGAATGCCGCGATGTACCTGAATGGCCCATGACCGCTACATGAAAATTTGGAAAGGTTGTCGCGATCCGCGCCACAGACGCGCTTGTGCCTCCCCCCGCGGAAGCGGTGGGGAGGGAGAAGCGCGCATGTCTCCCGGCCTGGCAAGCCGCAATTCTGCGGTAATTTCGTGCCGGATTGCCGCCCGCCCGGTCCGCCGGCCCGCCGGCCCGCCGGCTCCCAGGAGGAAATCGCATGCATTATGCTCGCCTGGTTTCGATTGCGTTTGCCCTGCTCGTCGCCGGATCGGCATCCGCCCCCGCCCCCGCCCAGCAGCCGGTTCCGCTGCCGATGCAGCCGGCGCCTCCCGGGCCGTACAAATCGATCGCGGTCACGCTGCCGCCGCACCAGGCCGACGCCAGCCTCGATGCGTTCCGCAAGGAGCTCGGCGACATCGCCAAAAAGAAGGACCGCGCCGCGCTCGCCGGCAAGGTGGCGACGAAAGGCTTCTTCTGGCAGCGCGAGGACAGCAACGACGCCGATACGAAGAAACCCGGGATCGACAATCTGGCGGCCGCGATCGGGCTCGACGCGCCGGACGACTCGGGCTGGCAGGCGCTCGCCAATTATGCCGCCGATGCCACCGCCATGCCCCTGCCGGAGATGAAGGGCGTGGTCTGCAGCCCGGCGACGCCGAGCTTCAACGAAGCGGAAATGGAGAAGCTCGCGCAGAGCACGCGCACCGATCCGGCCGACTGGGCCTATCCGACCGCCAACGGCCTGGAGATTCGGGCCAAGCCCGAAGCCGGCGCCGCGGTCGTCGAAAAGCTGGGCATGGTGATGGTGCGGATCCTGCCGGAAGAGAATCAGGCCAACGGCGATTGGCTGAAGCTGGTGACCCCGTCCGGCAAGGTCGGCTACGCGTCCGGCAATGCGCTCTCCCCGTTCGGCTCCGACCAGCTCTGCTATCAGAAGGACGGCGGCGGTTGGAAGATCGCCGGCTATATCGGCGCCGGCACCGGGCAGGAGTGAGCTTGCGTTTGTTGACTCGGCGCGTGCACTCCCTCTCCCCAGCGGGGAGAGGGTGGGGTGAGGGGGGACCGAGAGTGCCGTCCCCCTCACCCGGCTCGCTACGCGAGCCGACCTCTCCCCAGCGGGGAGAGGTGGAGACGGCGGCGGCGCCGCGTATCTACCGCTTCCCCGGGGAATAAACCGGCGCGTCGGCGAGTCTCTCTGGCGTCCGCCGACCGTTTGCGCCGAGAAGAATTCGGCGTAAACCGCCCCGAGCCGAGGCGTGCATGCGCATGGAATTTGCAAGGCAGGCCCGGCCGGCCGGCGGAGAGCGCGTGAGCGTCGAGGACGAGAAAGCATTGTTCGCGCGCGTGGTGCTGCCGCATCTGGGCGACGCGTTCGCGTTGGCGCGCTGGCTCACCGGCAACCGCACCGACGCCGAGGACGTAGTGCAGGATGCGTGCCTGCGCGCGTTGCGGGGCATCGCCGGGTTTTCCGGCGGCAACGCCCGCGCCTGGGTGCTGACCATCGTGCGCCACACCGCCTACACCTGGCTCGGCAAGAACCGGCCGGCGGCGCTGGTGGTGACCGACGATCTCGAGGCGGTCGAGCGCGCGGCGTTTGCGCGGGGCGGCGGCGATGCCGAAGCCGCGGACGAGACGCCGGAGGCGGCGTTGATCGCCAAGGCCGACGCGGCGCGGCTCGAGGCGGCGATCCAAAAACTGCCGCCGCCGTTCCGGGAGACTTTGGTGCTGCGCGACCTGCAGGGGCTCGACTACAAGGAGATCGCCAAGGTGACCGGCGTGCCGATCGGCACGGTGATGTCGCGGCTGGCGCGGGCGCGGCAGCGGTTGATGACGATGATAACCAAGGACGAGCAATGACCATGAATGAAGACGACCGCCTGCTCGTCCACGCCTATGTCGACGGCGAGCTCGACCCGGCCAACGCCCGCGCGCTGGCGGCGCGCATCGAGCAAAGTCCGGCGCTCGCGGCCGAGCGCGACCGCATCGAGGCGCTGCAGCGCGCGCTGCGCACGCAGTTTCCGATTGCCGCGCCGCCCCCCGGCTTGCGCGCGCGCGTCGAGCGCGCCGCGGGTTTGCGCCGCGCCCCGGCGCGGCCGACCTGGATGGCGATGGCCGCGTCCGTGGCGCTGGCGCTGATGCTCGGCAGCGGCACGACGTTCGTCGCGCTCGGGCCGCGCGGCGACGTGACGGCCGACGCGGTCGTCGCCGACCACATCCGCGCCTTGATGGCACCGCAACCGGCCGACGTCGCCTCCTCGGACCGCCACACGGTGAAGCCGTGGTTCAACGGAAAGATTCCGGAATCGCCGCGCGTGATCGATCTCGCCAAGGCGGAGTTTCCGCTGCTGGGCGGCCGCATCGACGTGATCGGCAGACAGCCGGTGCCGGTGTTGGTCTATGGCCACCGCAAGCACGTCATCAGCCTCAGCGCCATGCCGGCCCCCGGCAAGCCGGACGCGGCGCCCGCCGCGCGCGCGAGCGACGGCTATCATCTGCTCGCCTGGACCGAGGGCGGGGTGACCTATTGGGCGGTCTCCGACGTCGCCGCCGCGGACCTCGCGCATTTCGCCGAGCTGTTCCGGAATACGCCGGCGGAGCAATGATTGCGCCGTCACCCTGAGACGCCCATCCTCTGCGCCGTCACCCTGAGGTGCTGGCCCGCTGGTTTGTTCACGCAACCTGCTCGCACCTTCGTGGCGGGCCAGCCTCGAAGGGCGACGGCGCAGCCCGGGCTAGCCGTCCTTCGAGGCTCGGCGCCATCATGGTGAGGTGGGCGGCCGTCCTTCGAGGCTCACCCGACTTCGTCGGGTTCGCACCTCAGGATGACGGCCGGATTGAACTCGGCGTCAACATTTAAGCGTGCCCTTCCCTCGCCCAAAGACTCCGCCCATATTGCGGGCGATGCATCCCGACAACGACCGCGACGACGACGCCCGGCGGGCGGAAAGTGCTGCGCCCGATGCCGAGCGCCGGCGCGACGCCGAGCCCGCGCGCGCGGCGGACAAGAAGCGCCCGAAGAAACCCAAGGACCCCGCGAAGCCGACCCGCGCCAAGGCCAACCGGCCGGATTTTCCGCCGACTTCGCCGGAGCTGGAGAAGCTGCTCAATCCCGGCATCCACGGCGGCACCGCGGGGCCCGGCCCCAGCACCGGGATTCGGCCGCCGGCGGACAATTCGAAAGACCGCCGCGCCGATTTCAGCGCGGCCCATACGGCGCGGGCGTCGACGCAAGGCTTTGGCGAAGCGCCGCAGCCCCCCTACGCCAAGGGAGAGAAGGCGCCGCTCGCCGGGATCGATCCGGAGCTGGCGAGCGCGCTCGGGTTCGGGCCGGAAGACGAACCCCCACCCGGCTCAGACCTTCGGTCTTCGCCACCCTCCCCCGCGCGCGGGGGAGCGAGAAGGCCGCTCGCGCCCGACTTCATCACCGGTGCCTCCGCCACGGTGCGCGCGCTGGAGCGACTCTTGCGCGAGGGCCGACCGGAGTTTGCGGGCAAACCGTGGACGCCGCACCGGCCGGAGCGGCCGGAGAAATCCGAAGGCGGCCGGCGACTGATCATAAAATCCGAGTTCGAGCCCGAGGGCGACCAGCCGCAGGCGATCGCGGAGCTGGTCGAGGGCGTGCGCGCGCACGAGCGCACCCAGGTGCTGCTCGGCGTCACCGGCTCCGGAAAAACCTTCACCATGGCCAAGGTGATCGAGGCGACGCAGCGCCCGGCGCTGATTCTCGCGCCCAACAAGACGCTCGCGGCACAGCTCTACGGCGAGTTCAAGTCGTTCTTTCCCGACAACGCGGTCGAATATTTCGTCTCCTATTACGACTACTACCAGCCCGAGGCCTACGTCCCGCGCACCGACACCTATATCGAGAAAGAAAGCTCGATCAACGAGCAGATCGACCGCATGCGGCATTCCGCGACGCGGGCGCTGCTCGAGCGCGACGACGTCATTATCGTCGCCTCGGTGTCGTGCATCTACGGCATCGGCTCGGTCGAGACCTATTCGGCGATGACGTTCACGCTCAAGCGCGGCGAGCGCATCGACCAGCGCCAGCTGATCGCCGATCTCGTCGCGCTGCAGTATAAGCGCAGCGCCGGCGATTTTTTCCGCGGCGCGTTCCGGGTGCGCGGCGACGTGATCGAGATTTTCCCGGCGCATTACGAGGACCGCGCCTGGCGCGTGTGCCTGTTCGGCGACGAGATCGAATCGATCGACGAGTTCGACCCGCTCACCGGCCAAAAATCCGACGAGCTGAAATTCGTCAAAGTCTACGCCAATTCCCACTACGTGACGCCGCGCCCCACCCTGCTGCAGGCGATCGCCGGCATCAAGCTCGAGCTGCGCCAGCGCATCGAGGAGCTCTCGCGCATGGGCCGCCTCTTGGAAGCGCAGCGGCTCGAGCAGCGCACCCGCTTCGATCTCGAGATGATGGAGGCGACCGGCAGCTGCGCGGGCATCGAGAATTACTCGCGCTATCTCACCGGCCGCCGCCCCGGCGAGCCGCCGCCCACCTTGTTCGAATACGTGCCCGACAACGCGCTGGTGTTCGTCGACGAGAGCCACGTCACCATTCCGCAGCTCGGCGGCATGTACCGCGGCGATTTCCGCAGGAAGGCGACGCTGGCCGAATACGGCTTCCGCCTGCCCTCCTGCATGGACAATCGGCCGCTGCGCTTCGAGGAATGGGACGCGATGCGCCCGCAGAGCGCGTGCGTCTCCGCGACGCCCGGCCCGTGGGAGCTGGAAGAATCCGGCGGCGTGTTCGTCGAGCAGGTGATCCGCCCGACCGGGCTGACCGACCCGCCGGTGCTGGTGCGCCCCGCCCGCACCCAGGTCGACGATCTCGTCGGCGAGGTGCGGCAGGTGGCGGCCGCGGGCTTCCGCACGCTCGTCACCGTGCTGACCAAGCGCATGGCCGAGGATCTCACCGAATACCTGCACGAGCAGGGCATCCGCGTGCGCTACATGCATTCCGACATCGAGACGCTGGAGCGCATCGAGATCATCCGCGATCTGCGGCTCGGCGCCTTCGACGTGCTGGTCGGCATCAATTTGTTGCGCGAGGGCCTCGACATTCCCGAATGCGCGATGGTCGCGATTCTCGACGCCGACAAGGAGGGATTTCTGCGCTCGGAGACCTCGCTGATCCAGACCATCGGCCGCGCCGCGCGCAACATCGAGGGCCGGGTGATCCTCTATGCCGACCAAATCACCGGCAGCATGCGGCGCGCGATCGAGGAGACCGACCGCCGCCGCGAGAAGCAGATCGAGTACAATGCCGAAAACGGCATCACGCCGGAGAGCATCAAGAAATCGATCGCCGATATTCTGCAGTCGGTCTACGAGCGCGACCACGTGCTGGTCGACGTCGGCGAGGCCACGGACGAGATCGCGATCGGCCACAATCTCCAGGCCGTGCTGAAGGATCTGGAGAAGCGCATGCGCGCCGCGGCGGGCAACCTCGATTTCGAGGAGGCGGCGCGGCTGCGCGACGAGATCCGCCGGCTCGAGGCGACGCAGCTTGCGGTCGCCGACGATCCGCTGGCGCGCCAGCAGGCGATCGAGGACCGCGCCGGCGCCTACGCCGGCTCGCGCAAATACGGCCGCGCCGCGAATTTGCCGATGCGCGCGTTGGCTGGCCCGCCGGCTGAGGCGCCCACCTCCCCCTGGAGGGGGGAGGTCGGCGGCCGTAGGCCGGCGGGTGGGGGTGAATCTGACTCACCCCACGCTCCGATCACCTCCCCCCTTGAGGGAGAGGTCGGCGCGAAGCGCCGGGAGGGAGGTATCCGCACGGAGCGCGGCCGCAGCAAAGCCCGCAAACCCAATCTCGACGAAATGGGCCCCGGCCCCGACAAGGAATCCGTGCCCTACCGCCCCGGCGGCGCGGGCGGCGGCCCGGGCGGCGCCCGCCCCCGCTCCACCGCCGGCAAGGGCGGCACCCGCGCCTGGCGGGGGAGAAGGCGGTGAATCAAGGCACCGGGCTCGACCGCCGGCAAGGGCGGCACAAGGGCCGGAGGCGGTGAGCAAACTGTTCCAGCTATCGCGTGCTGAATTGCGGAACCTGCTTGACCGTGAGATCACGCTTATTCGCGCTTGGCGCTGATAGTGAGGAAAAACGGCACACTGCGGGATTCCATTGCGATAGCATCGTGCTGATCATGGACAGAGGACTCCCTGACATTTTCGATCTGAAGGCCAGAGCTGCGGAGCATCTGTAAGTAGGTCGAGAAGGTCCGGTGATAATTGACGCACGGATGTTCCAACCAATGGAATTCTCTTAAACCTTCTGCAGAATAATTCGATACAATCCAAGAAACGTTGGTCTCGCCATGTAACTCGCCCACCGGATCAGAAGTCCTAATTGGGTGCCGCACCGAAAAAATAAGCCTTCCACCTGTCTCAAGCCATTTCGCACAGCTTGATATCACGTCATCAAGATTGCGGATAAAATGGAAGGCTAGGCACGATATAATCACCTTGAACGTGCCCGGAGCGAAGGGAAGGACATCAAAATCCGAAAAAACCCACTCGATTTTAGCTCCCCGGTATAGTTTTCGCGCTTGCGACAGCAGCAGCTCATTGTTATCCACAGCCGTGACTTGGTACCCAAGTCTTTCGGCCAATTGAAAAGATGCCTGGCCCAATCCACACCCCAGGTCGAGCGCTCTTGCATTTTGCCCGGGTGGCACCAACGATAGGACGTTGGGGAGATCCAATCTGTCATTGAGATTGCCTTCGGCGAGCCGCAATGCGCTAAACGCTTGCCAAAGACGGTTGGCGTCCTGGTCGCTTTGGGCCATGCTAAGCCCTCCCGAATCGCGGTAAAATAGCCCCATGTCCAATTTCTATCTACAATTGGCTGAGCGCGTTCTGCGGGGGGCCATTCAGCCCTTGGGCGCTCAGGACATAATCCGGCTGGCAAACGAAAGAGGATTGATCCCGATCAAGTATCGGACTGCAAAAACGCCTGATAGGACTGTTCAGGCCAGGATCGCTGAATCTATTCGACAATTGGGGGCGAAATCCCCGTTTTATAGGTATGCACCAGGTCGATTCGGACTCCGCGAAAAACTTGGGGACTTCACCTACAGTCAGACATTCAAAAGAGAATACAAAGCCCCCATCCGTCGAAAGCAGATTTCCAATGAAGATATACTTTGCATCCCCAGAAAACGACTCAATATTGACGGTCAAAACGGGTTCTTTCCTTACGAGGAATTCTTCTCCTCGATCGCCGGAAATGAGTACCTTCAGTACCTCCCAAGAAAAAGGCTTGAACACGATTCGACATACAAGCAGGTGGTCACATATATTGCAGTAGTCAAGAGCCACATGGTTTTGTGTTACGAACGAGGATTATATGCTGCCGTCCAGGACGAGCTTATTGGGCGAAAGAGCATTGGTTTCGGCGGGCACGTTTCTGAATTAGATCGAGACCTTTTCAGCATCGACGATCTCGGCATTCTTTCCAATGGGCGTCGAGAGCTTTGGGAGGAGCTCGCATTAGCAAATCAGGCTGAGTGGGATACCCGCAAGCTGGAAATCACGGGCCTGATAAACGATAACTCTACCGCGGAGGGGCAGAAGCACATTGCGGTCGCAATGCTGTATTCCTGTGAAGAGGAAGATGACCCCATAAAAGGGGAGCTCGAGATCCGAAACCTGCATTGGCTATCATCGATGGAGAGGCCTAACGATCTTTTCAAGTTTGAGGCGTGGTCTCAGATCTATCTGGAGCAGCTTTGCCGCACGCGAATGCGAGCGTACTGATGAGCGTGGACAAACCTGTTTATTGCTGCCAAATAAATCGAGAAATCCACAAATTTTTGAATATCACAGTAGATACTAAGTTTCACCGCCGCTTCTTACGGGCAGCTATGATTGCGACCGTGAAGCCGCTTTACGCCGCTTACTCGCAAGTAATTGAATGCTTCTATTCTGACAAGCAGTTCCTGGCAGAGCTAAATGAACTGGCCAGAGCTTCCTGGTTCATCGCGTTATCCAAGTACCCCGCTCTTTCAGACCTCCTCGATGTCAGACGGAGAATGTATTCATGGGACAAATCTGCATACCCGATGTATTTTGCAGAGAACCTGCGATTCTTATCGGATTTTCCTACGCATGCTCAAGGCGACCCAGATACAACAGCCTACCTTCGCAGCATATATTCTACACTGTATCGAGACGCCCCGCCCGCCTTTGAGAATCGACTAACCCTACACGAAAGGGAGGCCCTGCAAAGAGGCGCTGCCCGGATTAGGGCACAGGCGACGGAGCAATCCGGCGCGATCACCTCAGCCTTTTTCCGAAGGGATGTGCATTTGGCACAAAACGTTCTCTTGGATAGAACCCTGTCGAAAATTTTGCCCTTGCAGTTCACAAATGTGTACTCCGACGTATTTGGCGCGCTCACGCCTACTGGTTTTCCTGGACTTGAATTTGCAGAGAGTCTTACTTCCTTCCCGTATCTTGATTATCCAATCATTTTGACCATTCTTAGGAAACTCGGCTTAGAAGAATTGATTTTGAATCACGCCTCAAAAGAAACTAGAAGATTCGTGAATTTTCGTGGCCACCAAGATTTTCACGAATTTGTATGGGCAAAGGATGAGCTCCTTACTGTCCTCGCGGAACCCCGAGAATCCCAAAACATTGCTGTTTCTCGATCAGCACTGGTTCAGAAGATAAACGAGTGTCAAATCAATCTAGCTAGGAATCCTTTAGATGCCAGCCCATTAGAAATCGCCGCCCAACTGTATCAAGCTATAGACGACATCTGCTCTAAGGATCCGCGAGCGAACCGCAGAAGAATGGCTCTAGATAGTCGAACAACATGGAGGGGTAAATACCTCCTTCTGACTGCTACTGACGCTGAAGATGAGATCCTGCGAGAGGAGCTGTCCAAAGCAGGTTTTCCAAATTTAGGCGTAAGGCATGCGGAGAACTTTTCGTACGTAGAATATTTTAAAAAGAATATCGGCAAGGTATATCATGTTCGGACATCCTCGGGGAGCGGCGGTGCCTCGGGCGCGTTCATTATGGGAAAGAACTGCATAGAGCGACTTGATCCTGAATACGTAATCTCAGTGGGTATCTGCTTCGGATTGCGGGAAGACAAGCAATTTCTTGGAGACATTGTGATTTCGGAGTTCATTCACGACTATGAAAAGATGCGTTATTCAGAGAAGCGGTTCGAAGATCGAGGCGCAACCAGGGAGGCAAGTCCAAGGTTACTAAGCAGGGCTAGGGCAACTCTCGCCGTCTGGAGCGGCCCTACAGTTCATATCGGAGTGGTGGCATCAGGGGAAAAGCTCGTTGACCACCGCGATTTTAGGGAGTTTCTCAAGGCGCTCACACCGAGGCCTATCGCTGGCGATATGGAAGCATGGGGGCTTTCAGCTGTTTGCCATGAACTACGCAAGGACTTCATAATGATTAAGGGAATTTGTGATTGGGGAGTGGATAAAGCAGACGAATATCAGGTAGTAGCGGCTAGAAGTGCTTGCGAGTTTATGCTTGCGGCGATGATCGTGTAGTAGATTGCCTTGCGTTACCTCAGCGGTAAATCTTCTGCGTGCCTTGCGAGAGACACACCATGACCGAACGCACAGCCGGCAAGGTCCGCACCATCATTCCCCCCGAGCTGGCGCCGCCGCCGGGGTATTCGAACGTGGTCGAGGTGAGCGGCGGCCGGCTGGTGTTCATCGCCGGGCAGACCGCGCTCGATCGCGAGGGCGCCCTCGTCGGCGGAAACAATCTCGAGGCGCAGGCCGACCAGGCGTTTCGCAATCTCGGCTTCGCGCTCGCGGCGGCCGGCTGCACGCCGCGCGATCTCGTCAAGCTGACCGTGTTCGTGCGCGACATGGCCGGATTGCCGCTCTACCGCAAGGCGCGCGACCGGTTTCTCGGCAGCGTGAATCCGCCGACGGCGCCGGCGATCACGCTGGTCGAAGTGTCGAAGCTGTTCCGGGACGACTTGCTGATCGAGATCGAGGCGGTGGCGGCGGGTTCGTGACACAAGGTGGTCATCCCGGAAGCCGCAAGGCGGCTATCCGGGACCCATGATCGCCGCATCGCGCAATCGCGCGCGGCCCGTGGTCATGGGTCCCCGCTTTCGCGGGGACGACGAACGGATAAGCGTAACGCGCCGCAGTTGCCCCCTCCCCGTCCCTCCCCAGCAAGCGGGAGAGGGAGGAGACTGCGGCGCACGCGTCGGCAAGCATCAACCCGTGCGCATCCTGCATCGCTGCATGGACCCCGGATCTGCGGCGCAGCGCTCATCATCCTGAGGTGCGAGCGCCGTCCTTCGAGGCTCGGCGCTTCGCGCCTCGCACCTCAGGATGACGGCGCTCGCCTCGAAGCGCGCGCTGCGCCTTGTCCGGGGAACGCCGCGTTGTGCGCCCGAGAGTTACTCCGCCGGAGCCACCGCGGCGTCGGGCTGGTTGCTGCGCTTCAGCGCGTCGGCGACGAAGCCCGAGGCCTTCATCTCCTCGACGAATTTGCACAGATAGGCGGCGGCGGCCTCGCGCTCCCGCGGCGTGCCCATCGCCTGGCGGATCTCCATGAAGCGGCCGTCCATCACCCGCACCTCGGGATGCTCCCGCGCGTAAGCCGCGATCGGCTGCTTCACCCCGGCCGTGGCCTCGAGCTTTTGCTCGACGAACAGCGCGACCCCATTCTCGCCGCGCACCAGCTCGGCCTGCTTCAGCGTGCGCGTGAGATAAAGGTCGTAGGCCGAATTCTTGTTGACGCCGATGCGCACGCCGGCGCGGTCGACGTCGGCGACCGTCTTCAGCGGTGAATCCTTGGGCACCAGATAGACGCCCTCGATGATCACGTAGGGCGCCGTGAAGGAAATCTCGGCGGCGCGCACCGGCTCGATCGCCAAAAACGCCACGTCCCAGGCGCCGGCCTTGAGCGCCTCGAACACTTTTCCGGCGGCCGGAAACGGCACCAGCTCGAGCGCGAGGGAGGTGCGGCGCGCAAGCTCGCGCGCGAGATCGACCGTGACGCCGCGCGGCGCCTCCGGCGTGCCCTGCGCCAGCACCGGGTTGCCGAGATTGATCGCGGCCCGCAGCTTGCCCGTGGGCGCCAATTCTTTGACCACGTCGGACGGAATGCTCACGATGCTGCCTTTCTGCGCCGGCTCGCCGGGTGTTTGGCCCGCAGCCGCGACCATTCGGCGAGCAGCAGGATCGCGGCGCGGAGGAACGCAAGCATACGACGCATATGTGCCCCATGGCCGCCGCCGCTGGCAAGCCACGCGAATGGTCCGACCCCCTTGCAACCATAGATCGATAATGGCACATTCCGCGGGAGCTTGGGAGGCTGACATGCGCGCAGCATTAGTTCTGATCGCGTGGATTTCCTGCTTGCCGGTGTTCTCGCCGGCGGTTGCCGCCGACGAGCCGACAACCGGCGGATCGCTCAAAGTGACAGCGGATAAAATCGACCGGCAGGCGGGCAAAATTCAATTCACGCTTCCGCCTCCGATCGGGCAGCGCGCGATCCCGGTCGACGATGCGTCGGCCAAGCAGCGGCTCGGCGAGGCTCAAGACGGCGACATCCTTCAGATCGAGGTGGATCAAATCGACAATCCGCAGCACATCAAGCGGCTCGTGACGATCAGCCGGCCGGTCGCTTGGTACTGGCGGATCGCCGCTCTCGTGGTGGGGTTCGCGATCGTGTTCTTCGCGGCAATGCTGTGCAAGCAGGTAAAGCCGGTGGATTTTCTCGTCGGAGTCGATAAGCGCTACAGCAATTCGAAATTTCAGGCGGCGATATGGTTCAGCGCGCTCATGTCGACGTACTTGGCGACGCTCATTCTGCGGGTCTGGACCTGGGGCCCGGACTTCCTCTACGGGGTGGAGATCACCCCAAACCTCCTGGCGTTGTCCGGCCTGAGTGCGCTGACATTCGGCGGCGCGAAGGCCATTACGAGCCAGAAAGTCGATAACGCAGCCAAGGACGCGCTCGCCCAGGAGGCCGAGGCTGCCGATCTTGCTGCGAAAGCCAACACCGCTCCGGAGTTCAAACCCGCCGCCGCCGCCGCCAAGAAGGGGGCCAAAGCGGCCGAGAAAACGGCGAAGATGAAACAGGCGGCCACTTCCAGTTTCCCCTGCGATCTGTTCCAAAACGACAAGCACGAGGCGGATCTAGGAGACTTCCAGATGATATTCATCGCCGTGATTGCCGTGGTGACCTTTTTGCTGAAGGTGGAGATCAGTTTCCTTGCGGCGATCGAGCAGCTCAAAACGGTGCCGCTGCCGGATGTCGACACCACGTTGCTGTCGGTATTCGGCGTCGGTCAGGGCGCTTACCTGATCAAGAAGATGGCTTCCAAACCGGGCGACGGCTGAGACGCCGCGGAGTCCGGCGGGCAATCGGCCTTCGAGACGTGATTCGCGCCGCGACATCTGCCGATGGCGCTATTGCCCCAGCACCGCCACCACGGTGTGATTCTGCGGCTCGACCAGCAGCACCTTGTCGCCGATCGTGCTGTAGCGGTACGCCTGCATCTCCGGCATTTGCTGGGTGACGGCGCCCGGCAGCGCGCGCAGCTCGGCCGAGCTCGGCAGCTGCATGCTGGGCCTGGCGTAGGCCTCGGGCGGCGCGGTGCCCTGCGGCGGCGCGGTCTTGGCGTCCTTGACGCTCGCCACGATCGCGCGCTTCTGCTCCTCGGAGAGATTCTTGAACGTGAAGGCGACGATCGGCAGGTGATCCTCCGCGTCGTTCTTGGCGGAGAATTTGGCCGGCACCGTCGAGGCATCCTTGTCGGCGCCGGGCGCCGCGAGCGCGCCGTTGACGAACGCGGGCCCGCTCTGCGGCGCCTGCGCGGAGGGCTCGGCCGGCGCGACCTGCGCCGGGACGGGATTCTGAGCATCGCGCTGCTGAACGTTCCGGGCGGATGGGTTGTCCTCGGCCGGCGCTTTCTGCGCCGCAGCAAAGCCGATGCCGCCGGCGATGAGCAGCGCCGCCGCGGCGGCGCGCAAGCAATTTTGGCTCAAATCATGATTTCGCATGGCGGACCTCGCGGATGGGTTCTCGGCGGGGACAACGTTCGAGATGGCGCGAGCGTTGCAGGGCTGCGCGACTTTCTCCGAGGTGTCATCGCCCGCATGCGGGCGACCCAGTAGCCGCCCGCTTCGCGCCGCTCCATCCGGGCTACGGCCGCGGAAACCGGATCAGTGCCGGCGCGCCTGGACGAGGTAGCCGCGGATCGTGGTCTCGCCGAGCTCCTTGCAGGCCTCGAGCCGGTGCAGCCCTTCGATGAGCACGAAGCGCTTGCCGTCCGGCCGCACCAGGATCGGGGTCTGCTGGCCGACTTCCAGCATGCTCTCGGCGATTTCTCGCACGCGCGCGGGGTCGAGCGTCGCGCGGCGCTTCACCGGCACGTAGATGTCGGCGATGGGAAAGATCTCGGTCTTCAACATGTCGATGCGCTCGGGTCCCGGGCGGTCGCGCAGCATGGGGTCCCATCGGGGTGCCCCGCAACGCTGCGCTGCCGGACCGGGACCCAGTCTAAATCAATTTCCGGACCCCGGATCTGCGGCACAACGCACGCAAGTCGGATGTTTCCGACTTGCGAATTTCATATTCGCCGGAACTCGGGAACACCCGGTTCCGGTGCGTGGTCCCTCGAAAAATCGATGGCGAGGCGATTCCGAACGTGTAACGTGCAAGGCGCGGCAAAACCAATTCGAGAGCAAATCGATGGCGGACCCCGCATCGGACCCGGTCCTGAACGTGGAGACCCACGGCCTTGGCGAGGGCCGCCCGGTCGTGGCGCTGCACGGCTTTCTCGCCACGCTGGAATCGTGGCGAGGCCTGGTGCGGCTGGTCCCCGGGCGCGAGCTCCGGCTGTTCGACCTGAAGGGGCACGGCGCCTCGCCCTGCCCCGCGGACGGCAAATACACGGTGCGCGACCAGGCCGACCTCGTGCTTGCAGGCATCGCGACCCTGCGCGACGTGACGCTGGTGGGCCACTCGTTCGGCGGCGGCGTTGCGATTCTCGTTGCCATCGAGCTCATGAAACAGCAGCGCCTGGATCGCCTCGTCCTCGTCGATGCCCTGGCCTTTCCCGAGAACCTGTCCACCTGGGCGAAATGGCTCCGAGATTTCTGGCTCTCCGCCTATTTGACGGTGCTGCCGTTCTGGCTGTCGGAAACCGCGGCGGGCGCCGCCGTCAGGGCCGGACTGAAGATGCTCTGCCAGCAGCCGCAGAACATCACCGATGCCTCCGTCAAGGCGTACGTCGGCAACCTGCGGCAGCCCGCGCGCGCCAATGCGCTGATCCAGACGGGCCGCTATCTGGTCGAGGAACATTATCGGGAAATCGAGAGCGGCTTGCAGGACATCAAAGTCCCGACCTTGATCGTCTGGGGCCGGGACGACCCGCTGGTGCCGCCGGATCCCAACACCGGTAAGCTTCTCCGCGGCATCCAGGGATCGAGGCTGTTCGTACCGGATGGGCCGTGCGGTCATATCGCGCACGAGGAGTTGCCGCATCCCGTGCTGGACGAGATTGCGGCGTTCATCTCCGCCGCGCCGCGCTGAACGCAGCGGACTGCCTCCTGCAATGGCGGCACGCCGGAACCCTACAGCAGCAGTTTCAGGACCGAAGCCAGCAGCGGCGCAAACGCCACGATCAGTCCAGTGACGCTGGAGACCGGCGCGAACCCGAGCTCGTCCCCCGCCGGGCCGCCCCTCACCGGCGTGTAGACGCGGTACCGCCGGACGTCGAGCGTAAACGCCGCGATCGCCGGAGCAAACGCCGCAAGCAGGGCGATTGTGCCGATGACACCCAGCAGCAGATTTATCGCATCCGCGATCGGCTTCAGCGCCAGTTGCTGAGAGCTTGCCAGTAGCGACGGCGGCCAGTCGACCAGGATCTCGCTGGCGATGACGGCGACCACAAGGATGGCAGATCCCAGCCCCAGCACCCAGCGGGCGATCTCGCGCCGCTTTCTCAGATCCTGCAACGTAAGCGCCGCGGCGCAGGCACGGATCGACGTCACGTAGAGCGCCATGAGCAGCATTCCCACGCCCAGGAGCGCGACCACGGTGTTGAACCGAACCAGCCAGATGATGGTCTTCGGGGTCGACCAGTCCTTGACGGCCATCGGGCTATACGAGCCGTTGAGATCCGCGGCTTTCAAAATGGATTCCACGACGAGAGGCCGAGCCCGCTCGAATGCCGGCTCGCTAAATCCGAAGGCGATGGGCGCCGGAAGGACCAGCACGAAAGCGATCGCCAGAGCACGCGGGCCATGGCAATGCGCCACCACGACGGCGCCGAAGACGAATGCCCCGACGGACACCAAACACAACAGCGCGCTTATTGCGGCGTAGCGAATTCGGCCGCTGATGTCCCGGGCCGGAAACAACAATTTGACATCCGGTTGCCCGACCCCGCCGGCGGGATTGCTGGCGGCGTCGGGCAGGAAGACAAACGACTGACGCAAATTACCGATCTGTTCGGGCAGCATCCATCGGGTGGTGGCCTCCGTGCCGAGTGCGGCAAACAAAATAGGGCCGAGAATGCAACAAATGGCCAGCAGGTGCCGCCTCGCAAGCTCGCGCATCCCGCCCCGGCTCATTTTGCCCACCGCCCCGATTGGAGCTGCCGCCCGCTCTGACCGCTGAACCTCCATGGAACGATCCTCTGGAGGCCGTCAATAGCGAACAGAACCCACGTTCGAGGCCTCCGGAGGCCGTCGTTCGTTTTCATCTCGGCATCGTGTCACGACCGGAACGGGGGCTCCGGGATCGGGTCACGGCGTCTGCGGGAACCGATTGCGAGATTCATCATTGACCCGGTGGCGGATCCCCGACCCGGAAAGTCGAAGGTCGGCGGAGCCGGTCGGTCGCGCGCGTGGCGCGGCGCCGTCTAGTGGCAGGAGCGCATGAGCATTTTCTTCCGAGCGTTTCGCCGCAAGTCCGACGCCCTGCCGCCGTGGGCGGCGCTGGATCAGGAATCCTTGCGCATCAGCGCCGCGATGGAGCACGTCCAGGACCACGGCAATCTCGACGCCTTCCCCGGCGGTCAGAACGAAAGGCTGGCGCTGATGCTGACCGCGAGCCGGCAGGGGCTCGTGACGTGGGACCGCGCCGGGGAACGCTACGAGCTGACGAGCCTCGGGCGGGAACGCCTGGGCATGCGCCGCGCTCTGCAGGCATCCGGCGGTCCGATGAACCTGCCGCCCGCGTCCGCGGGCAGCCCGATGAACCTACCCATTTCGTCCGCGGCGCCGGCCGGGCGATTTTTGGCGCTCGGCTCGGGTCCGATCATGGCCGGCATTGCCGGCCTCGCCATCGGCGCGGCCGCCGTGGCGTTGCTGCCGGGGAGTTCCAAACCCCCGCCGCGCGACCGGGCGGCGGTTGCGACGGCAACCAAACCGTCCGACGGCGGCAATGCGCCGCGCCAAGCGCAGCGACAAACTCCCGCGCCGCGCCAGGAGGAAGCAACTCCCGCGCCGCGCCAGGAGGAAGCTTCGGTCGCGCGCAATCCGGGCATTCCGTGCCTTGCCGAAAAATGCCTGCAGACCGGCGGCAGCGCCGAGCGCTCGGCGCCGCAAGGCGGCCAGCCGGAGCAGGCCCGGGATGTACCTGCGGCGGCGAGCCCGAAGCCCGAACCGCCCAAGGCACAGACGCAGCAGCAAGCGGGCGTGCATCCCGGCCAAGCCGGCGCGGTCGAGGGCGCCCTTTTGGCCCAGCAGCTCGCGCTCCCCGCCGAGCCCGCGCCGCGGCCTCGCCGCAGCGCCGAACGGGCACGGACGCACCAGGCGCCGGCGATCGATCCGGAGCAGCCCGGCTATGCCCAATCCACGAGCGAGCCGTCGCCGCGCGCGGCCGGCGCCGCCGGCGCCGCCGGCGCGGCCGACAAGTTGAGCCGCAACCGCCACGCCGCGACCGGGCAGCGGCCAAGCTGGAGCGACAGCAAGCGAAAAGCCGGAAAGAGCCGTCGCGAGTATGTTGAGGAAGAAACCGGCGAGCCCGAGCAGGGCATGATCGTCCGCCGCTATCCAGAGCAAGACGACGGCCCCCCGCCCTCCGTGACCCGACGCTACCGCGGCGAGCAAGCCAGGCGCCGGGGCGCAGATGAGGAGGGCCGGCCTGGCTACGCCTATCGCGAGCCGCAGGGCTACCGCGAGAATTCGCCCCGATTCGGCCTGTTCGATTGGCTGTTCCGCTGACGGTTTGCCTCGTAGCCCGGATGGAGCGAAGCGAAATCCGGGGTCCCGGATTGCGCATCGCTGTGCAGGTCGGATGTTTCCGACTTGCACCAATCATCAATGGCCGAACCCGGAAACATCCGGGTTCGGCGCGGCGCTCCATCCGGGCTACAGAGAATCAAAAAATTACTTGTGCAGCAGCGATCCCGCGGTTCCCGTCACCGATCCCGTGGTCCCGGTCACCGCGCCCGCGACTCCGCCCCCGGCGGACACGCCTCCGGCGCCGGACGATTCGATCGACGGCGCCCCGGATGAAGTGGTCGAGGCGGCGGAAACCGGATCCGACGTGACGAACAGATGAAACGGCGTGTTGTTGGTCAACAACCCGATCGGCGAGGGCGGCGCCGGCATGGACACCGTCGCGGCGGGCGCCAGCCTCGAGACGTCCGGAAGCGCTTCGGCCGAGGGCACCGCGAGCGGCACATTCGGCAGCAGTTTGGCCGGATCCAGCAGATCAGCGATCGACGGCAGGGTGAAGGCTGACGGCGGTGCCGGCTGCGCGCCGGCCGGCGCGCCGCGTCCCCAATTCGCCGGCGCATAGGCCGGCGACGCATAGGAATAGGTCGCGTAATAAGTCCGGCTGAAATAATCCTCGTAGCGCGCGAAGCCTCCTTGCGGCACGGCGGCGGATTCCGCGGGAGCGGCCGCTGCGCCGAGCTTGGGTGCCGGCGCCGGCGCCTCGATCGGCTTCGATGCGGCGGGCTCGGACACGCGGGCGTTCGCCTCGCCTTCGTCCGACGCGCGATTCCAAACCAGCGCGACGACTGCGGCGAGCGCGCCCCCGAGCGCGAGCCCTGCCCACAGGCGCCGGTTTCCAAACGCTGCGCTCGCTGCCCGCATGAAACTCCCGCCGGCCGTTTGCCGCCGCCAGTATCGGGGTCATCCGCGTAAGGTCAAGTGACGGCCCGTAGCCCGGCAATTATGACCCGTCGTGGCGGGCTTGTCCCGGCCATCCACGTCTTTACCTGCGTCAGGATTCACACCGTCATGCCCGGCACAAGAGCCTGCCCCGGACTTGATCCGGGGCCGGGCATGACGGGTTGATATCACTCCGCCAGGAACTCGCGCACCGTGTCCAAAAATGCGTCGAGCTGGTCGTGGTGCACCCAGTGGCCCGCCTTTTCGAACAGCACCACCTCGGCGCTCTTGAAATGCGCGGCGCGGCCGTCCTCGGCCGGATTGGAAGCCCAGCTCTCCTTGCCGTAGACCAGCAGCGTCGGGCAGGCGATCCGCGCCCACAGCTCCTCGAGCTCGGCCTGGGTCAAGTCGTAGGGCGGCCAGACCCGGACGTAATTGTCGAACTTCCAGCTGTAGGTCCCGTCCTCGTTCTGATTGACGCCGTGCTGGGTCAAATGTCGCGCCTGCTCCGGCGAGAGATGGCGGTTGGCTTCCTGCATGCGCTTGAACGCCTCCTCGATCGAGCCGTAGCGCCGCGGCAGCCGGCCGGCGAGCTCGCGCTGCAGCTCGACCCAGCGCGTCATGCGGGTGGCGATCGGTTTTACGCCGCGCTCGGCCAGCACTTTCGGCGAGGGGCCGAGGCCTTCGATGGCAACGAGCCTCCTCACGTTCTGCGGAAAGATGCCGGCGTAGCGCAGCGCGATGTTGCCGCCGAGCGAATGCGCCACGATGGTCGCGGGCGCGAGCTGCTGCTGATGGATGAGCTGGGCCAGATCGTAGATGTAGCCCGGCATGTTGTAATAGCCGTCGGGCGACCATTGGCTGTCGCCGTGGCCGCGCAGATCCGGCGCGATGATGTGCCACTCGTGCCGGAGCCGCGACGCGACCCAGTCCCAGTTGCGGCAATGATCGCGGCCGCCGTGCAGCAGGATCAGCGGCGGCGCGCCCGGATTGCCCCAGTCGACGTAATGCAGGCGCAGGCGCTGCGAGAAATACACCCGCGAGGTCGGGCCGGAAGCTTCGTAGTCGAGCATGGGGGAAATCCGGATGGGTGCGCGTGTGCACTAGCACGGTTTGCGCCGAAACGCGCCTCTTCCGCAGCATCGGCGCCATGCCTAGATTCGAGGGGATGGCGGACGATCCCCGCGACGACGAGGCCGAGGTCGAGGTCATCTGTACACGCTGCGGTTATCACCTGACGCGCAGCGTCGCCCGCTTGCGCCGCGACACCCCTTTGGTCTGCCCGAATTGCGGCAGGGAAATCGTGGAGCCGGACAACGGGGGCAGCGACCGCCGACGGAAGCCTAGAACCTAGGCTCGCTCGAGCGCAGCGACCCATCGCCGCCGGCCGGGGCCGTCGTCTTGCCCGGCCCGCGGCGCTCCGGCGTTCCTGCGCTGCCGGGCTGTGTGTCCCGCGACCCACAGTCGCAGAAAATCCAACGAATCCCTACCATTCTGCTGTTTTCCACAGGCCCCGCTCTTGGTATTCCAGAGAACAGCCGGGTGGGAACTCGATTCGGAAGCCTTGGGAGGGGGAATGATCCTCGCAGCCCTGGTGGGTTTGTCGCTCGCGTCCAGCGCGTCGTTCGACCCGCAGCTCACCGCGCCGATGGGATTGGCCGCGATCCAGCCCGGCACGCAAATGAGCCCGCACCAGAAGGCCGCGGTGCTGCGGCCGCTGATCCGCTCCGCCAACGATTGCGTGGCGCACGCGGTCGCGGCGAACCCGCGCTTTCACAAGCACGAAGACGCCGCCGAGGTGAACGAGCTCATCGTCGCCTCGATGGACGCCTGCATCGACGCCATGCGGGCGATGATCAGCGCGCACGACCGGCTGTTCGGCGACGGCTCGGGCGAAGCCTTCTTCATGGGCCCGTATCTCGACGTCCTGCCCGCGACCGTGAACAAGCTGGTCAACGACACGACGGAGTGACCCCGTCGTCGTTCCGGGACGCGGGCGCAAGCCCGCGAGCCCGGAACCCATGAACACCGCCCGGGAATTTACCGATTATCCGTGATCAATGGGTCCCGGGTTCCCTCGCTTTGCTCGGGCCCCGGGACGACGGCGTGAGTCATCCTCACTGCCGGATGATGTCGACCACCTTCATCTTGGTCGGATCGACGATCACCACCTGGCTCTGCACTAGCGTGTATTTGTAGAGCTTCGTCGCCGGAATATCCGCAGCGATATTGGGCGGCAGGTCGTAGAGCTCCATCGAGGCGGGCAGGTCGCCGCCGACCGCCACGTGCAGATTCGCCGGCGGCGGCGTCCGGCTCACCTTCTGCTTGCTCACGCTGTCGTAGATATCGGCGCGCTGCTGCGGCGTCAGCTGCAGCTCGGTGCTGGTCGTCGCCGTCGAGCTCGTCCCCGTCATGGGGCCGGGTTGCTGGGCCGCGGCGGGTCCGGCGCTCGCCGACACCGCCAGCACCAAAACCGCCATCCGCAGGGGGTATCCCATCGCGTCCTCCTTCGAACAGACCTCGGTGGGCAACGGACGAGCCCGAGGTTTGGTTTCCCGGTCACAATCCTTTGCACGCGTTAGTGATTTTTCGATGATCGGCGCAAATGGACCGCAATATTTCTGCGCTAGCCTCGCGCCAAGTACCGATCGCCCGAGCCCAATGCATGCCCATGCCGACGATGCCCCTTCGCCTCATGCTCATGCTCACCCTCGCTCCGCTCGTGCTCGCCGTCGCGCCGGCTCCGGCCGGGCTGCAGGCGCGCGGCTGCGGCATCGCCATCGCCAGCTCCGATCCGGAGCTGCGCGCGAGCTTCGAGCGCTTCGATCGCGTGCAATCGCCGACGGCCACTCGGGCCTGCGCGCTCTTCCTCAACACCATCCCGGTACTTTGAGCGGCGGGTCCCCCCCGCCCGCGCTTCGCCTTAGCGCCCGGCTGCGCCCGTGGCCTTACGGTCACGCCCGGCAACGATTCCGCCGGAAAGCGGGCTCGCCCCTTGACCGCGGTCCGGCCGCGCGGCACCGTCCGCACTGCAAGGGGTTTGGGGCATGTTGGGCCGGACTAGCCTCCTAGCCGTGCTGCTGACGGCAATATCGGTGCTGGCGCTTGCGCCTGCCGCCGAGGCTGCCGGCTGGCTCGAGAAGAATTTCTGGCTATTCGGGCCGCGCTACAGCGGCAAGCTGCCGCCCTGCGACCATCCGGTGGCGCTGTCGAAGATCAAATATCTGTTCGGACTCAAGGAGCGTCGCTTCTGGAACTCGGACCTGACGATCGCCGGGTTCGAGCAGGTGCGCGAAATCGCGTTCCGGCCATGGGCGCCCGACACCATTCCGCGGCGCTATTGCGCCGGCGTCGCCCTGATCTCGGACGGCATCGAACGGCCGATCTATTACTCGATCGGCGAAGATACCGCGCTGATCGGCGCGACCTGGGGCGTCGAATGGTGCGTGGTCGGGGTCGACCGCAATTGGGCGTTCAACCCGGCCTGCAAGATGGCGAAGCCTTGAAGGGGCCGCTGGCGCGCGATTTCATTCGCTAGATCACATTTTGTTCCTTTTTGTTCTTGTCTTGTTCTGCAAAATAGGCTAGGCTCGGTCCCCGGTGCAATGTTGGTAGGGGGCTTCCATGGTCCGGTTTGCATTGCGTTCGCTCATCGTCGCCGCTGTCGCACTGAGCCTCGGGGTCACGGCCGCGCCGGCCCAGGACACCCGCCAGAACGAGCCCGGCAAGTTCGACTTCTACGTTCTCGCCCTGTCGTGGTCGCCCTCGTTCTGCGAGGCCGCCGGCGATCGCGCCCAGGGCCAGCCGGAATGCGGCGCCCGGCCGTATTCCTTCGTGGTGCACGGCCTGTGGCCGCAATACGAAAAAGGCTTCCCCGAGTACTGCCAGATCCCCGCGCCCCGGCTCGACCGCAACATCATCTCCTCGATGCTCGACGTCATGCCGGCGCCGCGGCTCATCTTCCGCGAGTGGGATCGCCACGGCACCTGCTCGGGGCTCTCGGCGCGGGCCTATTTCGAGACCGTTCGCAAGGCGCGCGCCGTGGTGAAAATCCCGGCCGAGTACATCGACCTGAAGGCGCCGCTCACCGTCACGCCGGCCGAGGTCGAGCAGGCCTTCGTCAACGCCAATCCCGGCCTGAGCGCGAGCTCGATCGCGGTCGGCTGCGACCGGGAACGCCTGCGCGAGATCCGCATCTGCATGAGCAAGGAACTCGCGTTCCGCAACTGCGAGGGAGCCGAGCGGCGGACCTGCCGCCGCGAGAAAATCGTGATGCCGCCGCTGCGCGGGAGCAAGCCGGCGCGCGAGGACGGTTGAGCTTTAGCCGGAAACGTACGGTCGCGTTGCGTTGCGCGTACCGGCTGGGATGGCCTGCGTTCCGAAGCTCCCAGGAGCTTTCGGCCGCAGGCCATCTTCGTTCCGGATGACGGAGGATGGACGACGGAGAACGGAACCGGCTGATCGCCCATTGTGAGCACGACGAACCGCCGCACGCACCGCCGCGCCCACTCCTTTCTTCCCGTTCGGGCCCTATTCCGCGGTACCCTTGTTTCCACTCGTCGGTCGTCTTTCCTCCGTCGTCCGTCTTTTGCTGATGAACTACCGCCACGCGTTCCATGCCGGCAATTTCGCCGACGTCGTCAAACACGCGGTGCTCGCCCGCGTCGTCGCGCATTTGCGGGAAAAGGACAGCGCATTCCGCATCATCGACACCCACGCCGGCTCCGGCTTGACCCGCCTGACCGGCCGGGAAGCGCGCCGAACCGGTGAATGGCGCCAGGGCATCGGCCGCCTGCTTGCGGCGCCGCTCGAACCCCGGATCCGCGGGTTGCTCGCGCCCTATCTCGAGGCAATTGCCGAATACAATCCCGGCGAGCGTCTGCTCGCCTATCCGGGATCGCCGCTGCTCGCCCTCTCCTGGCTGCGGCCGCAAGACCGCCTCATCGCCTGCGAACTCGTTCCGGCGGCCGCGGCGGCGCTGGCCCGCTCGTTCGGCAAGAACCGGCGCGCCAAGGTGATCACGATCGACGGCTGGACGGCGCTGACCGCCTATGTGCCGCCCAGGGAGCGCCGCGGGCTCGTGTTGATCGATCCGCCGTTCGAGGCGCCCGGAGAGTTCGACCGGCTCGCGGAACATCTTGCGCGCGCCCACCGGAAATGGGCGACCGGAATTTATCTCCTGTGGTACCCGATCAAGGATATTGCGGAGACCGAACGCTTCGCCCGGAACATGGCGGGCCTCGGCATCCCAAAAATTCTGCGCGCCGAGGTCAGGATCGCGGTTCCGCGGGACAAATCTTTGATCGGCAAATCTTTGATCGGTAGCGGACTTTTGCTGGTCAATCCGCCGTGGCGACTCGAAACCGAGCTGCAAAGCCTGCTTCCTGCGCTCGCCGGGGTGCTTCGCCGCGATCGGCAAGGCGCCGCGCGGCTCGACTGGCTCGCCTCGGAAAAATGAGATGATGATCCGCTCGCCCCTTTCCACCGGGACGGCGTTGGTTTACTTCCTAGGTGCTGGCTTTGACGTTCCGCCTCCATAGGGGGCCCGGCGGAGGTGACTGAGGCTCTTTGCGGCCGATGCCTTTCCCCGTTTGCGAATGTCCGGCCGAGCCGCCGCGCCGTGGGGGCCGGCGGCGAAGCAACATTGGGGAAAGGAGCTTCCCGATGGCAATGACCGGTACGGTCAAGTTCTTCAACAGCGAGCGCGGGTACGGCTTCATCAAGCCGGACGACGGGGGTCGCGACGTGTTCGTGCACATCACGGCCGTCGAGCGTGCGGGCCTGAAGTCGCTCAACGAGGGTCAGCGCGTCACCTTCGACGTCGAGCCCGACAAGAAGGGCAAAGGCCCCAAAGCGGTGAACCTGGTCGTCAGCGGCTGATCGGCCGCCCGATCGCCGTCGCTGTCCGGACGGGGCGCAGCGAAATTGGCGGCCGCAGCCCAAGGTCCGCGCGAACGCGGCGAGTTCGACACGCGGCGGCATTGCGTTGCTGCTCTCGGCGCGGGCCAAGCGGGATCGACCCGCCCGCGGAGATCATGACGGAAGTTGGTGCGGCTGCGATCAGAACCGGTAATTCACGCCGAAGCGCAGCAGGCTCGAGGTCAATCCGTTGTTGGCGCCGGTCAGCACGTAGCTCTGATTGCCGAGATCGAAATAAAGATATTCCACCTTTGCCGACCAATGCGGCGTGAGCCCGACTTCGACGCCGCCGCCTGCGGTCCAGCCGGCATCGGTATGGGTCTCGGTCAGCCCGGCGAATGTTAGCCTGCCTCGTCCGTATGCCAGCCCGCCCGTCGCATAGACCAAGACATTGCTGAACGTCATTCCGATCCGCCCGCGCAGGGTGCCGAACCAGGGATTGGAGAACTGATACGGCGCGAAGGTATCCTCGGCGCTCGACAATTGCAGGTCGGTCTCGGCGCCCAGCACGAACTGGCCGGTCTGCCAATTGTACCCGCCCTGGATGCCCCCCAGCACGCCATTCGGCTTGAGCGGCAGATTGTCGACCTTGCCGAACTGATATCCGGCGTTCAGCCCGACATAGGCCCCGGTCCAGCCGGGTGCCGGCGCGGCCACATAGGGCCCCGGCATGGGGACCGGCCGCATATCGGCGGCCATCGCGGGCAGGACCGCGACCACCATCGCGGTCACGGCCACCGCAAGAAGCTTGTTCATGCTTCCCCTCCAGCTCCGCCGCCGAGCCGGCTGCGCCGGGCGGAATCGATGCCGGCGGACTATTCGCAACCGCCAGCGACGCCGGTGGCTTCCGTTCGGACGGTGGATCCGGGCTCGAACGGCGGTTTTTCGCTGCTTTTATCGAGCGGCTTGGGTTAAGCGGCGCTGAATCATCGTTCGAATACGATGCGTTATGCTTAAAAAATCCTGAACACAGCCTATGTCTGCGATCGTCGGCACCCCGTCGCCCACGCCATGGAGGTGGAACGCGCGGCGCCGGCAGCCTAGCTTTGCACCATGCCGGGACCGCAAAAGATCAATCTCGAGCCGCAGATCGACCTCGAGGACGAGGAGGAGGAGCCGAGCCTGCCGGCGCTCGTCGAGGAGGTCGCGCCGGCGCCAGATGCGACGGCGGCCGCGGCGGCGAGCGGGGCCGACGTCATCCTCCGCTACGCCAAGCTCGCGCCCCCGGCTCCGGGCGTCTATCGCATGATCGACGCTCGCGGCGATGTGCTCTACGTCGGCAAGGCCAAGAACATCCGCAAGCGCATCCTGGCCTATCAGCGCCCGACCGGGCACACCGCGCGCATCGCGCGCATGATCGCGGCGACCGCGTCGATCGAGTTCGTCTCGACCGCCACCGAGACCGAAGCGCTGCTGCTCGAGGCGAACCTGATCAAGCGGCTGCGCCCGCGCTTCAACGTGCTGCTGCGCGACGACAAATCGTTCCCCTATATCCTGATCACCGGCGACCACCCGGCGCCGCAGATCAGCAAGCACCGGGGCGCGCGCAGCCGTCCGGGAGATTATTTCGGGCCGTTCGCGTCGGTATGGGCGGTGAACCGCACCATCACCGCGCTGGAGCGCGCGTTCCTGATCCGCTCCTGCTCGGACCCGGTGTTCGAGAGCCGTACCCGTCCGTGCCTGCTCTACCAGATCAAGCGCTGCTCGGGCCCATGCACCGGCGAGGTCCAGCCGGCCGACTACGCCGAGCTGGTACGGGAGGCCAAGGCATTCCTCTCGGGCAAGAGCCGCATGGTCAAAGAGGAGCTGGCCGGCGCGATGGAGAAAGCCGCGTCCGCGCTCGATTTCGAGCGCGCCGCGATGTACCGCGATCGGCTCGCCGCGCTCTCCGCCGTGCAGGCGCATCAGGGCATCAATCCGCGCAGCGTCGAGGAAGCCGACGTGTTCGCCGTGCATCAGGAAGGCGGCTTTTCCTGTGTCGAAGTCTTCTTCTTCCGCACCGGCCAGAACTGGGGCAATCGCGCGTATTTTCCCCGCGCCGATCGCTCGCTGTCCGCGGAGCACGTGCTCGGCGCTTTTCTCGCCCAATTCTATGATGACAAGCCCTGTCCGCGGCTCATCCTGCTCTCGCACGACGTCGAGGATTGCGCGCTGATCGCCGAGGCGTTGAGCATCAAGAGCGGGCACAAGGTGCAAATCGCGGTGCCGCAGCGCAGCGAGAAGAAGGACCTCGTCGAGCATGCGCTCGCCAATGCCCGCGAAGCACTGGGCCGCAAGCTCGCCGAGACCTCGTCGCAGCAGCGTCTGCTCGCCGGCCTCGCCGCGACGTTCGATTTGCCGCGGCCGCCGCGGCGGATCGAGGTTTTCGACAACAGCCACATCCAGGGGACGAACGCGGTCGGCGCGATGATCGTCGCCGGGCCGGAGGGATTCCGGAAGAACCAGTACCGCAAGTTCAACATCCGCACCGTCGATCTCGCCCCGGGCGACGATTACGGGATGATGCGCGAGGTGCTGCGGCGGCGATTCCGCCGCCTGCTGGCGGAGGCGCCAAAACCCAAAACTCCAGTCACCTCCCCCCTTGAGGGGGAGGTCGAGCCGGCGCAGCCGGCTCGGGAGGGGGGTGTTACTTCCGATCCGGAACCGACCCCCCTCCCCATCCCTCCCCCTCAAGGGGGGAGCGAGGCGGTTGCGGATACGGGAGAGCAAACAGCATCGCCGGAATGTGCGGAGAATGAGGTGACCGATTCCGCCTGGCCGGACTTGGTGCTGATCGACGGCGGCCTCGGGCAGCTCAATGCCGCGCGCGAGATGCTCGGCGAGCTCGGCGTGCGCGACGTGCCGTTGATCGCCATCGCCAAAGGCCCCGAGCGGGATGCCGGGCGCGAGACGTTCTTCATGTCCGGGCGCGAGCCGTTCTGGCTCAAGCCGCGCGACCCGGTGCTGTATTTCCTCGAGCGGCTGCGCGATGAAGCGCATCGCTTCGCGGTCGGCTCGCATCGCCAGCGCAGGAAGCGCGACATTCGCGAAGCCGGGCTGCAGGAGATCCCCGGGATCGGCCCGGCCCGCAAGCGCGCGCTGTTGCGGCATTTCGGAACGCTCAAGGCGATCGAACGCGCTTCGGTTGCGGATCTCGAACAGGTCGCCGGCATCAATGCGGAAACCGCGCGCAAGGTCTATGATTTTCTCCATGAATCGAGATAACCGGACGGAGCACGAGGAGGATGCGGATCGGTATTCCCCAGCATTCCCCGAAGGCCGGTTGACGCCTCGCCGAGCGCGGTGTTCTGTCCACCCATGACGATGGTGACGCACCCGCCCTCGCCCGCGCGCCGGGTTTCCGTGCCGAACGTGCTGACCTACGGTCGCATGGCCGCGATACCCGTGGTGATCGGGTGCATGTATTGGTCGGACTTTCTCGGCGGTGGGCTGTGGCTGCGATGGGTGGCGCTGGCGCTGTTCATTGCGGCGGGCGTCACCGACTTCTTCGACGGCTACTTTGCCCGGGTCTGGGGCCAGCAGACCACGTTCGGCCGCATGCTCGACCCCATCGCCGACAAGCTGCTGGTGGCATCGTGCCTGCTGATGCTCGCCGGCGACGGCACCATCAAGGGTTTGTCGCTGTGGGCCGCCTTGGTCATTCTGTGCCGCGAGATCCTGGTGTCGGGTCTGCGCGAATATCTGGCCGGGCTGCGCGTCAGCGTCCCGGTGACGCGGCTGGCGAAATGGAAGACCACGGTGCAGCTGGTTGCCATCGGCTTTCTGATCGCCGGCAAGGCGGGCGACCACATCCTGCCGATCACGACGGTGACCGGGTTGAGCCTGCTGTGGATTTCGGCGCTGGTAACGCTCTATACCGGCTGGGATTACCTGCGTGCCGGGGTCCAGCACCTGATCGAGGAATGAGCGTGAAGGTCCTGTATTTCGCCTGGGTGCGGGAGCGGATCGGCAAGGCGCAGGAAGAGATCGATCTGCCGGCCGGCGTTGCCACCGTCGGCGAGCTGATGCATTGGCTTTCCGGGCGCGGCGAGGAATATGCGAGCGCCTTTGCCAATCCGCGGGTGATCCGCGCGGCGCTCGATCGCACCCACGTTCCGCCCGAGACGAGGATCGGGCAGGCGAACGAGATCGCCTTCTTTCCGCCGATGACCGGCGGATAGCGCCTGTCCCGGCGGGTGCGGCCGGCGTAGCATTGCTGGCGGCGTGAAACCGGCGGCGACCCTAGCCGGTTGGGATTGCAATGAAAGTTCGTCTGCAGACCGAAGATTTCGACGCCGCGGCGGAAGCGGCGGCGTTGCGCGATGGCCGCACCGACATCGGCGCGATCGTCACCTTCACGGGCGTGTGCCGCGGCACCGAGGCGGGCGAGCCCATCGCGGCAATCACGCTCGAGCATTATCCGGAAATGGCGCAAGCCGAGATTTGCCGTCACGTCGCCGATGCGGAGCGCCGCTGGCCGCTGATGGGCGTCACCGTCGTGCACCGGTATGGGCGGATCGAGCCCGGAGACAACATCGTGCTCGTCGTGGCCGCGGCCGCGCACCGGCAGGACGCCTTCGCGGCGGCCGAGTTCCTGATGGATTATCTGAAAACCCGGGCGCCGTTCTGGAAGCGCGAGGAGCGGCCGAGCGGCGGCGCCTGGGTCGAGGCCAAGGAAACCGACGATCGCGCAGCCGCGCGATGGACACGCCGGAAGCCGGAAGCCGCGGAATGATGCTGCGCACGCTCGCGCTCCTCGCCGCCGTTTTGCTGCCGTGTATTTCCGCATCGGCCGCGGACGTCGCCTATTACGATCTGCCGGCCGGCGCGTTTCCTCACGACGTGGCGCCGGCGGCGGACGGGGCGGTCTGGTATACCGATCAGCACCAGGGTCGGCTCGGCAAGCTCGATCCGCATACCGGCAAGGTCGAGCAGATTCCGCTCGGCCGCGGCTCCGCCCCGCACGGCGTCGTCGTTGCGTCCGACGGCGCCGCCTGGGTCACCGACGGCGGCCAGAACGCGATCGTGCGTGTCGACCCGACAGACCATGCCGTCAGGGCCTTTCCGCTGCCGAAGGAATTTCCCGATGCCAACCTCAATACGCCGGCCATCGACGCGCACGGCACGGTGTGGTTCACCGGCCAGAGCGGCGTCTACGGCCGCGTCGATCCGGCTTCCGGCAAGGTCGAAGCCTGGCGTGCGCCGAAGGGCGCCGGCCCGTACGGAATGACGGCCACTCCCTCGGGCGAAGTCTGGTACGCCTCGCTCGCCGGCGATTACGTCGGCCGGATCGATCCGGCGACCGGCCAGGCGAGCATCATCGAGCCGCCGCGACCGGGCGTCGGCCCGCGCCGGGTCTGGTCCGATTCCAAAGGCAACGTATGGGCGAGTTTTTGGAACTCCGGCGAGATCGGCCGCTACGACCCTGCGGCCAAGAGCTGGAAGACCTTCAACCTGCCCAAGAGCAAGGCCGGCTGTTACGCGGTCTACGTCGACGAAACCGACAAGGTCTGGGTCTCCGATTGGCCCGCCAACGCCATCGTGCGGCTCGATCCCGCGACGGGGCGCTTGGACAGCTTTGCGAGCGACAAGGCGGCCGCCAATGTCCGGCAATTGGCCGGGCGGCCCGGCGAGGTCTGGGGCGGGCAATCCGGTACGCGCCGATTGGTGGTGGTGAGATATTGAGGGTTTTCTTTCCCTCCCCGGACGGGGAGGGCATAGGCGGCCTTCGGCCGCCGTCATGATCAAGACGCCGACGCGGAGCGTCGGCTTTGGCGACGCGCAAGCGTCGAGCCGGGGTGGGGTCCTCTCTTTTCGCCCACCCGCCGCGCGAAGCGCGGCGACCTCCCCCTCCGGGGAGGTATCAGGCCGCGGCGGCCTTCGGCTGCACCTCGGCCGTGTAGTCTTCCATCAATTGCTTGGTGATGCTGCCCGGCTTGAAGCGCCACTCCGCGATCTCCGCGACCGGCGTGACTTCGGCCGCGGTTCCGGTGATGAAGCACTCGGAAAATTTCGTTAGCTCGTCCGGCGAAATCCTTCGCTCGATCACTTCGACGCCGCGCCGGCGGGCGAGCTCGATCACGGTCTGCCGGGTGATGCCGTCGAGGAAGCAGTCCGGGGTCGGCGTATGGATGCGGCCGTCCTGGATGAAGAAGATATTGGCGCCGGTGCATTCGGCGACGAACCCGCGCCAGTCGAGCATCATGGCGTCGGCATAGCCCTTGCGCTCGGCCTGGTGCTTGGAAATGGTGCAGATCATGTACAGGCCCGCGGCCTTGGCCTTGGCCGGGATCGTCGCCGGATCGGGCCGGCGGTACTGCGCGAGATCGAGCCGCAGCCCTTTGAGCCGCTGCGCGGGATCGAAATAGCTCGGCCACTCCCAGGTCGCGATGGCGAGATGGATCTTGTTGTGCTGGGCCGAGACGCCCATCATCTCCGAGCCGCGCCAGGCGACCGGGCGCACGTAGGCGTCTTTCTGGCCGTTGCGCTCCAGCACCTGACGCTTGGCGGCGTCGATCTCGGCGACCGAATACGGGATTTCGAAATCGAGCAGCTCGGCGGACCGCTTCAGCCGTTCCGAATGCGCGGTCGAGCGGAAGATCACGCCGCCATAGGCGCGCTCGCCCTCGAACACGCAGCTGGCATAATGCAGCCCGTGGGAAAGCACGTGCAGCGTCGCGCCGGCCCAGGGCACGAGCTTGCCGTCGTACCAGATGAAGCCGTCGCGGCGGTCGAAGGGTTGTTCCATGACGTTTTCCTCCGGGAAGCCGATCCTGCTCGCCAGTTCACCCTGAACCCGACCGGGACGATCCGGCAGCATCATAAACCCTCGCGGCCTCGTCCGGCGGCCTCATGCCGGCGGCGCCGGGCGGTTTTGCGTCGGGACGGAACTCCCGATATGGTCGAGCCGTCCGAGGGCAGGCGTTTGGCCGGACGGGTGAGCCACGGCCCGCACGATCCTTTCGCAAAAGCGCCGCCCTTGGTAACAATCAGACCGAAATATGTCAATATGGCTGACGTAACTCCTCTGCCCGCGAGCCGGCCGGCCGGCGCCGAGCCCGGCCGCCCCGGGGAGGCGGCTGAGCCGATTTGGGATGTCATCGAGCTGTTGTTCTTCGCCTATCGGGACTTCGTCGGCGACGCCGACGCGGTCTTGGCCAAGTTCGGTTTCGGCCGTGCGCACCATCGCGTGCTGCATTTCATCAACCGACATCCGGGCATGAAGGTCGCCGATCTGCTCGAGCTCTTGCGGATCACCAAACAGTCGCTCGGCCGCGTGCTCCGCGAGCTCGTCGAGCAGGGCTACGTGGTGCAGAAGGCGGGCGAGAACGATCGTCGGCAGCGCCTGCTCCATGTCACGCCCAAGGGCGAGGCGCTTGCCATGCGGCTGGCGAAGCTGCAGACCGAGCGGATCCTGCGCGCGCTCGGCGATACACCCGGAGCCCACGAGGCAGTGCGGCGCTTTCTTGCGGTCATGATCGAGCCCAAGCAACGCCAGGCCGCGCTGGACCTGATCGCGCGCGCCGACCGCATCCGGCGCTTGCGCCGCTGAACGCGGGTCGAGGCCAACCATGGCGCGCGCGCTGTCCGCCCCATCTGATGCCGCCCCGCACCTTCTGGTCGTCGACGACGACCGCCGGATTCGCGATCTCCTGCTTCGCTTCCTGCTGGCCGAAGGTTATCGGGTGACGACGGCGGAGACCGCCGCGGAGGCGCGCGCCAAGCTCGACGGCCTGAGCTTCGACCTCTTGATCCTCGATGTGATGATGCCGGGCGAGACCGGCTTCGATCTCGCCCGCGCCATTCGCGTTTCCTCCAGCGTGCCGATCCTGATGCTGACCGCGCGCGACGAAGCGGAGAGCCGCATCAAGGGTCTCGAGCTCGGCGCCGACGATTATCTGGCCAAGCCGTTCGAGCCGCGCGAGCTGTTGCTGCGCATCGCCAACATCCTCAAGCGGCAGCTGCCGGCAAGCCCGCCGATCGAGTCGGTACGATTCGGTGATTTCGTGTTCCACATCGGGCGCGGCGAACTGCGCCGCGGCGAGGAGGTCGTGCATCTGACCGACCGCGAGCGCGAAATGCTCGGCGCGCTGGCCGCAAGACCGGGCGAGACCGTGCCGCGCCTGGCGCTCGCCGGCAACGGCCACGGGGTGAACGAGCGCGCGGTGGACGTGCAGGTCAATCGCCTGCGCCGCAAGATCGAGCGCGATCCCGCCAATCCGCTGATCGTGCAGACGGTGCGCGGCATCGGCTATCGGCTGATGGTCGCACCGTGACCAGTCTCGACATCGGGCTCGCGACCTTGCGCTCGGCGGCGAGCCGCGTCTCCGAGCTCTACGACCGCCTCGGCCAGTGGCTCAAGGGCTTCATGCCGAAGGGCCTCTACGGCCGCTCGCTGCTCATCATCGTCACCCCGATGGTGATCCTGCAGTCGGTGGTCGCCTTCGTGTTCATGGAACGGCATTGGAACACGGTGACGCGGCGGCTCTCGGCCGCGGTGACCCAGGACATCGCCGCAGTCATCGACGTCTACAAGAGCTATCCGCAGGACGCCGAGCGCACCACGATCCGCCGCATCGCCCAGGAGCGGCTCGGGCTCGTCGTCGACTTCCTGCCCGGCACCGACTTGCCGCCGCCGGGTGCGAAACCGTTCTTTTCGCTGCTCGACCAGGCGCTTTCCCGTCAGATCCGCCAGCAGATCGGCAGGCCATTCTGGATCGATACGGTCGGGCGCTCATCGATCGTGGAGATCCGGATTCAGCTCGACAATACGGTGATGCGGGTGTTCGCCCAGCGCAACGCCGCCTATGCGTCCAATTCCCATATTTTCCTGCTGTGGATGGTCGGCACGTCGCTGGTGCTGCTCGGCGTCGCCATCCTGTTCCTGAGAAACCAGATCCGGCCGATTCTCATGCTGGCCGATGCCGCCGAGGCGTTCGGCAAGGGTCGCGACGTGCCGGGCTTCCGCCCGCGCGGGGCGAGCGAGGTGCGTCGCGCCGCGCTCGCCTTCGTCGAAATGAAGCGCCGCGTCGAACGCACGATCGAGCAGCGCACCACCATGCTGGCCGGGGTGTCGCACGACCTGCGCACGCTGCTGACCCGCTTCAAGCTCGAGCTCGCCCTGATCGACGACAGTCCCGAGATCGACGCCTTGCGCCGCGACGTCGACGAAATGGCGCGCATGCTCGAGGCCTATCTCGCCTTCGCGCGCGGCGATGCCGGGGAGCAATCGGCGCCGACCGACATGGCCGCATTCCTGCAGGATCTCCAGACCGACGCCGAGCGTCAGGGTCATCGAGCCACCGCGGTATTTCATGGCCAGCCGCTCGTCACCGTGCGGCCGGCCGCGTTCCGTCGCTGTCTTGCCAATCTGGTGTCCAATGCGGCGCGGTTCGCGCGCTCGATCGCGATCACCGGGCATCGCGATCATCGCTGGCTCACCATCACGGTGGACGACGACGGCCCCGGGATTCCGGCTGGGATGCGCGAGGAGGTGTTCAAGCCGTTTCTGCGGCTCGACGACGCGCGCAACCAGGACGAAGGCGGCACCGGGCTCGGATTAGCCATCGCCCGCGACATCGCCCGCTCCCATGGCGGCGACATTTTGCTCGGCGACAGCCCGCTGGGCGGGCTGCGGGCGACCGTGCGGGTGCCGGTGTAAGTCTTGCTGCTGAGCCTCACGCGCGCTTTACCCTCCCCTGCAGGGGGAGGGTCGATGCCGAGCGAATGCGAGGCATCGGGGTGGGGTGAGTCAGCTTCACCCCCACCCGGCTCGCGTCTGACGACGCTTCGCCGACCTCCCCCCTCCAGGGGGAGGTGGGAGGTTGCCGCGCGGCTCATGCGAACCGGGCGCGCTCACACCGCGACCGGCTCTTCGCCGGGCCGCGGCTCCTCGCGGTCGCGCCGACGCCAGCGCCGACCCGGGCGCAGGCGCGTGAGCACTGAGGCGATTCCGCAGACGTCATCGAGCAACGCGCCGTAGCGGGCGCCGCGGGCAAGCTCGCGATCGAGCGCCGCCATGGTGCGCGCCTGGCCGGGATCGTCGTCGTCGACCCAGGTGCGCAGCACCGAGGCATAGAGCAGCGCCAAGCCTTGCGCCCGCAGCATGCCGCGCGGCCCGGCGGCATCCATGTCGGCTGCGGTGAGCATCCATTGCTGCGACCGCACCGCCATGGCGTTGAGCGCCAGCGCGAGAGGCGGATTGCGCCGGGCCGAGCGCATGAGCGAGCGGATCGCGGCCTTGTGCGGGGAGAGCGCCTCGAGCCGGCGCATCAGCACATCGAACAGCCGCTCGCGCGGCGGCTCCTCGGCGACGTCCGGATCTCCTCCCGCCAGCACTTGGCGATCGATCTCCTTCACCTGGGCCGCCAGCACGGCGAGCAGCGAGCCGAACTCGCCGCGGCATTCGGCCAGCGACAATCCGGCGCGCCCCGCGATGTCGCCGAACGAGATTTCCTCGATCCGCCGTTCGGCCAAGAGTGCCACGAAGGCGCTGATGATCTTTTCGCGGTTCGTTCCCTCGGGCTTTTCCTGCTGCGGCTTGCGCGCCATCGCGGTCTCTCCCTGGTTCGACCCGTCCATTGCGGATTCTATGGCTTCCGCCGCAGCGTTCAAAGGGGTGCGGACGATTTACCGGGCAAGCTCACGCGAGCGCCGGGTGGCGGCGATTACCGCCCGTTCGAGCAGCGGCCGCAATCCCTGTTCCCCCATCAGAACTTCGAGCGCCGCAGCCGTGGTCCCGCCTGGCGACGTGACGTTCTGGCGCAGTGCCGTGGGATCGAGCGCGGAATCGTCCAGCAGGGCTCCCGCACCGCAGACCGTCGCACGCGCGAGGCGCGCGGCAAGCTCGGCCGGCAGGCCGGCGGCGGCGCCGGCCTGGGCCAGCGTTTCGGCGAGCAGGAATACGTAGGCGGGGCCCGACCCGGACACGGCCGTGACGGCGTCGAGCAGACTTTCGTCCTCGACCCATTCGACCGCACCGGTCGCGCCGAGCAGCCGGTCGGCAACATCGCGCTGGCGGCCGCTCACCCGCGCGTTGGGGACCGCGACCGTGATGCCGCGACCGATCGCGGCCGGGAGATTGGGCATGGCACGGATCATGCCGGCCCGCGGCAGCGCGCGCTCCAGGCCCTGCAGCGTCCGTCCCGCCATGATCGAGATGACCACGCTCGACGGACCGACCCGGGGCGCCAGCGTCGGAATCACTTCGTCGGCGACCTGCGGCTTGACCGCGATGACGAGCACGCTCGCTTCCGCCGCGGGCTCGGCGGGGTTCAAGCGCAGCCCTTGGGCGGTGAGCTTCATCAGCTCGCGGGAAGGGTTGGGCTCGAGCACCACGATTTTGGCGGGATCGATCCCGAGCGCGATCCAGCCCTCGAGCATCGCGCCGCCCATCCTTCCGGCGCCGACCAGGATCAGCGTTCCGGAAAAATCTGCGAGCGGGCGTTTGTCGCCGGCCCTCGCGGGTCTAGCCATGCCTGCCTCCGTGGCCCGGATGGAGCGAAGCGCAATCCGGGGTCGCCCGCCTCGGATGGCGCGCCCGCTCCGCGGGCACTTCATCCGGGCTACCGGGATCGCGGGGGTATCAGGCCTCGCCCGAGGTGTCGAACATGGCCGAGTCCATGGCTTCGCGTGCTGCCTTGCCGGCCCAGACCACGAACTGGAAGGCCTGGAAATAGCGTTCGCAGGCTTCCAGCGCGGCCTCGAGCACCGCTTCGCATTGCTGGCCCGAAGCCTCGACGCCGCCCGCCAGCACCAGCGCGTGACGGAACATCACGAGGCTCTCGCCCGGCCACAGGTCGAAATGCCCGACCCACAATTGCTGGTTGATGTGGGACAAGAGCTGTCGGACTTCGAGCTTGCGCCGCTCCGGGACTTTCAGATCGAAGGCGCAAGCCAGATGCAGCGCCTCGATCTCGTGCATCCAGGTGAACGACACCTGGTAATCGCTCCAGCGTCCCGCAATCGCGATGGTGATCTCGTCGTCGGCGGCGCGATCGAACGACCAATCGTGCACGGAGGCGAGGCGCTCGACGACATCGACCGGATTGACCTGACGCTCGCCGGAGAGGTCGATCAGCGACATGCCGTCCCCACGCGGTGGCCGAAGGCCGCCGTCCCCGCGAAAGCGGGGACCTCGGCCGGCATACTGCGCCTACGCGTTTTCACGTTTTTTCAGAGAAGCGCACGCGGCTGCACGCCACCGACATTACGGCACCTGGCTCGCCAGGGACCAAACGAATCACTCGGCAAACTGAATATAACCGTTCGAGTCATGGTCTTATAGGCGCTCGTTACGTTGATCGGGGATTCGCGGAATCCAGGCAATGCGGCGGACGCCGCCGTCCACAGCGCGCATCTGCGGCATTTTGACTCGGCGGCCGGTCGTCCCGGCCAAGGCCGCACAGCGGCCGCGAGCCGGGACCCATTACCTCCGACCTCAAATCTCGCCCGATCGGTGGCCATGGGTCCCCGCCTTCGCGGGGACGACGAAGCCCGGATGTTTGCCGCGCTCAATCGAACAGGCTGGAGACGGATTCCTCGGTCGCGGTGCGCCCGATCGCTTCGCCGATCAGCGAAGCGATCGACAGCACGCGAATGTTGCGGGCGAGGCGCACGGCCTCGGTCGGCTGGATCGAATCGGTGATGACGAGTTCCTTCAGGCCGGAGGCGGTGATGCGGCCGACCGCCCCGCCGGACAACACCCCGTGGCTGATATAGGCGTAGACCTCGTTTGCGCCCTGCTCCAGTAGCGCGTCCGCGGCGTTGATCAGCGTGCCGCCGGAATCGATGATGTCGTCGACCAGGATGCAGGTCCGCGCCTCGACTTCGCCGATCACGTTCATCACTTCGGATTCGCCGGCGCGCTCGCGGCGCTTGTCGATGATGGCGAGCGGCGCGTTGATGCGCTTGGCGAGTCCGCGCGCCCGCACCACGCCGCCGACGTCGGGCGAGACGATGATGAGCTTGGAGAGATCGAACCGCTCGCGGATGTCACGCACCATCACCGGCGAGGCGAAGAGGTTGTCGGCCGGGATGTCGAAAAAGCCCTGGATCTGCCCGGCGTGGAGATCGAGCGTCATGATCCGATCGGCGCCGGCGCGGGTGATCAGATTGGCGACGAGCTTGGCCGAGATCGGCGTGCGCGGCCCGACCTTGCGGTCCTGCCGGGCGTAGCCGAAATACGGGATCACCGCGGTGACGCGCCGCGCGGAGGCGCGCCGCAGCGCGTCGATCATGATCAGGAGCTCCATCAGGTGGTCGTTGGCCGGATAGGAGGTCGACTGCAGCACGAACACGTCGGCGCCGCGCACGTTCTCCTGGATCTCGACGAAGATCTCCATGTCGGCGAACCGCCGCACCACCGCCCTGGCGAGCGGGCGCTCGAGATAGGCGGCAATGGCTTCGGAGAGCGCGCGATTGGAATTGCCGGCAACCAGCCGGATCGCCCCGTTATTGGTCGCCGCCGACCGCTGCATCGCGCCAAATCCCTTGTGCGCAGCGGTGATAACAAGATGGCGGCAAGCCGGCAATATCGCCGCCCCCGCGGTCCCCCGGTGTTATTAACGCGGTCCCCCAGGCCGGCGGCTGGGTTGGAACACCCCCTGAAAGGGGGAGAGCCTGCCCTCGGGCTTGACCCGAGGGTCGGCCCGGCCAAGTCGAATGCTTCCGACTTGGCCCAAAATTAACTGCCGAAATCGGCAGGAGCCGATTTCGGTTGGCGGCCGGAGGGGTCGCGATCCCCGCCCGATCCCTCCCCTAGCCAAGCCTAGTGCCCTATTCCCCTTGCGCGAAGGCAGCGGGCAGGGCCGGCGGGGCGGCACTGGCGATAGCGGTATCGGGCGCGGCCAGAAATGCCACGAGCCGGTCCATGCTGGTGCGCGCGATGCGCGAGAGCATCTCGTCGTCGAGCAAGGCCCAGGCGTCGGCATTCTTACCGGGCTTGGTCTCCTCGCCGGCGATGCGGAATGCGCGCTGCTTTTGCGCGTCGTAGACGTCCCACACCCAGCCGATATGGGTCTTGCCGTGGGTCATCAGGGCGGCAAGATAGCCGCGTACCCGGTACGCCGGCTGGCCTGTCCGTGAGACGACGAGGATCTGCCGCTGCTCGGCCTCGGCCGAAAGATCGGCAACGAGCTTTTGGAAGATCGGGAGCGGTGGGCCGTCGATCGATTCGAAGGCGATGCTGGGCCCGCGCAGCTGCGCCTGCATCAGGATCGGCGCGGTGTCGCTGGCGCAGCCCGCGAGCACCAGGGCAAGCACCGCAACGGCTGCGAATCGATAGGCGGCAACGCCCGCCGTACGCGCGGCGCGCCCCATCCCTCTGCGCATGACACCCCCGGTCGCTCTTTGCGGCGACCCGTTTCACGCCGGCCCCAGCCGGTTCAGGATTCCGTAGCGGTAAATTGCGGCGCGGTCCAGGCAGGCAATTGGCGGGCGGCAGACGCGCTTTCCCTCTCCCCTTGCGGGAGAGGGTCGTCGATCCGAGTGAAACAAGGATCGACGGGGTGAGGGGTCCATGCGCAGTTGGAGAAGGAACCCCTCACCCGGCTCGTTGCTCGCTCACGGCTCGCAACGAGCGACCCTCTCCCGCAAGGGGAGAGGGTATCCGAGCGTGCTGCTTGACCGTGCCTCACTCCCTGAGCGCGATCGCGCTGATGTGGCGGCCGTAGTCGGGCTCGGCGCGATGGGTCGCGCGGCGATAGCTGAAGAAATTTTCCGCTTCCGCGTAGGTGCAGCGCCCGAGGTCCTCGACCAAGCCGACCTGCGCCCGTTCGAGCCGGGAGAGGATATAGCCCGCCAGATCGAACATGGCGCGACCGTCGGCCTTCACCCCGGCAAAGAACCGCGTGTTCTGCGCATCGGCGTCGAGGAAACGCGCCGCGAACTCCGGGCCGACCTCATAGCTTTTCTGGCGGATCAGGGGACCGAGCGCCGCATGGATCCGTGCGCGAGCCGCGCCGAGCCCCTCCATCGCCGTGATCGTCGCCTCCAAGATTCCGGCGAGCGCGCCCTTCCAACCGACGTGGGCGGCGCCGATCACTTGCGCGTGCGCGTCGGCGAGCAGCACCGGTCCGCAATCCGCCGTGCTGATCCCGACCGCGAGCGAGCGCGTGCGCGTCACCACGGCATCGGCGCGCGGCGCGTTCTCGCGCGTCCAGGCCTGTTCCGCGACCACGACCCGCGGCGAATGCACCTGATAGGCGGTGACGAGATGCTCGACGCCGAGCGCGCGAGCCATGCGCGCGCGGTTCTCGCGCACGTTTTCCGGCTCGTCGCGCGAGCCGATCCCGCCGTTGAGGCTGGCATAGAGTCCGCCGGACGCGCCGCCGTGCCGGGTGAAGAAGGCATGGCGGACGTTGGGAAGCGCCGCGAGCGAGGCGGCGCGAAGCATCATGTCCGGCACGCGCAAAAACTCGCCGCTTCGGGTCCGTCTGTCAAATTGCACGCCGGGGTTTGGCCAGAGAGGGTACCGGAGCGAGCGGCGATCCCAATGCGGCCGTCCCGGCGCAGCGCACGCGCCAAGCAACCAAGATTGCGGCTACTCCGCGAAGGCGTTGCGGATGCCTTCCACCAGCGCATTTCCCAACAGCGGCTTCTCGATGATGGGAACGCCGGCTTCGGCCGCGCGCTGGCGCACGGCGGCGCTGGGATGGCTGGTGATGAGGATGGCGGGGGCCGCAATGCGCCGCGCGCGCAGCCGGTTGAGCACTTCGAGCCCGTTCATTTCCGGCAAATGATAATCGATGACCAGGCAGCCGGCGTCGGCGAGTTCCGGTTCGCGCAGGAGGTCGTTCGCGCTCGAATAATCGCGCACGGTGAAGCCCTCGACTTCCAGCGAGAATTTCAACGAATTGCACACCGCGGGATCGTCGTCGATGACGACGACCAGTCGATTGCGAACCGGTACGGCGGCCTGCGCCGGCATGATGCTGCTCCAGCTTCCAGGATAGGGAGCCGGCGCGGGGGCACATTGATGTAGCGCAAAGCGCTGCGGTCAGTTCCCCGAGCCCGACGCGGGGCTCAAAAGCCCGCCGACCAGCGCCATTCGGACCAGCTCGGAGAGACTCTTCGCCTTCATCTTGGTCATGACGTTGGCGCGGTAGATCTCCACGGTGCGCGGGCTGATGCCGAGATCGAACGCGATGGTCTTGTTGGGGTTTCCCGCGACCAGGCCGTCGAGCACCTGGCGTTCCCGCGCGGACAGGCTGGCGATCCGCTCGAAAATTTCGGCTTTTTCCGCCGCGTGCCTGGCATCGTGCTCGTGACGACCGAGCGCCGATTGCACCGCAGCAACGAGCGCATCGTCCTCGAACGGTTTTTCCAGAAAATCGACCGCGCCCAATTTCATCGCCTCGACCGCCAGCGGAACATCGCCATGGCCGGTAATCACGATCACCGGAAAGGGCGCTTCGAGGCTCTTCAGGCGCCGCAGCAGCTCGACGCCGCTGATCCCGGGCATCCGGACGTCGGTGATGATGCAGCCGGGCTCGGCCCGGGCGAGGGCGTGGAGGAAGGCCGTCGCGGATTCGTAGGTGCGGACCGCGAGGCGCGCCGTCCCCAGCAGGAAAGCCAGCGATTCGCGCAACGCCTCGTCATCGTCGATGACGTGGACCACGGCACTACCCGGCATCGCCGAGTTCCTCTTTGCTGACCGCGCGAAGCGTGAAGTGGAAAACGGTGCCTCCATTCGGGTTGGGGGCGAGCCAGATCTCTCCGCCGTGGGCCTCGACGATGGTGCGCGAGATCGACAGACCGACGCCCATGCCCTGGCGCTTGGTGGTGACGAACGGCTGGAACAGCTGCCCGGCGACTTCGGGCGCCACACCGCTCCCGGTGTCGGCGACGCTGATCGCGACCATGTCCTCCTCGTCGGCGTTGGTGGCAATGACCAGCTCGCGGCGATGGGATTCTTCCATCGCATCGATTGCATTGCGCATCAGATTGATCAGGACCTGCTGCACCTGCACCTTGTCGGCCAGCACCAGGTCCGCCCGCGGATCGAGCCTGAACGTAACTCTGACGCCGCGTTCCTTGGCGCCGACCAGCGCCAGCGCGCTCGCCTCCTCCACCAGCTTGGTGACGCTTTCCACCCGCCGCTCGGTTTCTCCGCGCGAGACGAAATCGCGCAGGCGCCGGATGATCTGGCCCGCGCGCATCGCTTGCTCCGCCGCCTTGTCGAGCGCGCCCCGCAAGGTCCTCGACAACTCGTCCGGCTTGCCCTCGAGCAGGCGCTGCGAGCCCTTCATGTAATTGGCGATCGCGGACAGCGGCTGGTTGAGCTCATGAGCGAGCGTGGAAGCCATTTCGCCCATGGCGGTGAGGCGCGAGATGTGCACGAGCTCGGACTGCAGCTCCTGGAGTCGCGCCTCGGTCTTCTGCCGCTCGGTCAGATCCCGGATGAAGCCGGTGAAGAACCGCTCGTTGCCCGACTTCATCTCGCCGACCGCGAGCTCCATCGGAAAGGTCGAGCCGTCCTTGCGCTCACCGACCACGACCCTGCCGATGCCGATGATGCGCCGTTCGCCGGTTCGCAAGTAGCGCTCGAGGTAGCCGTCGTGCACCTGCCGATAGGGCGACGGCATCATGATCCTCACGTTGTTTCCGATCGCTTCCTGGGGGGTGTAGCCGAACAGCCGCTCCGCCGCGGTGCTGAAATATTGCATCGTGCCGGCCTCGTCGATGACGATCATTGCGTCGGGGACGGTATCGAGGATCGATTGCAGGTGCGCCTCGCGGGCCAGCAGGTCGCGCGTGCCGGCGGCGGCGTGCGTTCGCGTCCGCTGCAGCCGCTCCCCCAGGACGGCCGCGCCGACGCCGATCAGCGCGAACGCCGCGGCGCTCACGACGTCGGCCTGCGACAGGTCGGGCAGCCCGGCGAAGAACGTGAGCCCGAGCCCGAGGCTGACCGCCGTCGCGGCGATCCCGGGCCCGAAGCCGCCCAGCGCCGCCGCGATCAGCACCGCCGGCGCGAAGAACAGATAGGGCGCCTGCTGCGGCAGGCTCGAAGCGAGCAGCAGCCGCACCGCAAATGCGAGCGCCACGCAGGTCAGCGCGAGGCTGTAGGCGAGCGGACCCTTCCAGGCCGGGAAAGCGGGTTCGACGAAGTTGCGCCGGCGCGTTTCGCGGGAAACAAAATTGGTGTCGTCCATTGCCGAGAATTCTCGCCAGCGCGCGGCACTGAGGCAAGTCCCTGAATTGTCCCGGTTTTCGTCCCGGGCGCATTGGGCTCCGGAAAACCCCTTAGGGAGCTTATCTGAATTTTCACCCGCTTCGCGCGCGGCTACCAGTGCGCATCGATCGCGTCCTGGAGGGATAAGCCATGCTGATGCGCACCGCAAATCAACTAGCCAGACAGCCCGCCCGGCAAGTTCCGATCTGGAACGGCAATGGCAACCCGATCATCGATTCGATCGAGCTCATGGGTGCGCGGATGCCCTATGCGCGCAACACGGAAATTTACGGCGAAGGCGAGCCGGCCGACTACCTCTACAAGGTGATGAGCGGCGCGGTCCGCATCAGCAAGCTGCTCGACGACGGCCGCCGGCAAGTGACCGCGTTCCATCTGCCGGGCGAGATCTTCGGCCTCGAGCTCGGCAAGGAGCACCGCTTTTCCGCGGAGGCGATCAGCGAATCCAGCATTCTGGTCGTCAAGCGCAGCACCGTGCTGGCGCTGGCGGGCCGCGACGGCGCCGTCGCGCGGCACCTCTGGACGCTGACCGCCGATGCGCTGCAACGCGTTCAGGACCACATGCTGGTGCTCGGCTGCATGAACGCCAAGGAACGCGTCGCGAATTTTCTGCTGCAACTGGCCAAGCGCATTTCCGTCGGCGACGAAATCGAGCTGCCGATGTCGCGCCAGGACATTGCCGATTACCTCGGGCTCACGATCGAGACCGTGTCGCGCACCATGACTCAGCTCGAGAACGACGCCACCATCACCCTGCCGACCTCCCGCCACATCGTACTGCGCAACCGTGCGGCGCTCAGCCGCCTGAACGGCTGAGGGAGGGCGCATCGCCAGCGCCTCTTGCTCCGGCACCCTCTCCCGCAAGGGGCCGCTGGCTACAGCCAAGAGCTTCGACCCGCACCCGGGCAAGTGCAAAACTGCCGCGGAAGCGTTGAATTTTGATTCGCCCTATTGGTTCTAGTTTAAGTTTTAGAATTGAGCAAGATCGGCTGTAGGCCTCGCCGGAGAAGGACTCCTGCGTCGTCACCGGCGCCTACCGCCTCGGCCTCGCGCGGCATCGACAAACGCGCTCCGATGCTGCAGAAGGGCCGCGCCAGAGCGTACGGAGCGCACCTTGCACGACCCCGCCCCTTCCCGCACGGCGCTGGGGGCCGCCGCGTACCGGGCCGCGCATCAGATCCTCGACAGGCCGGTCGTATTCGCGGATCCGCTGGCGATCGCGATTCTCGGCGACGACGGCGACGGCGCGGCGGCGCTCGCGCGCCAGCTCGACCCCGACGAGGCGCAGAGCTGGCGGCGGATGCGGGCGTTCATCGCCGCGCGCAGCCGATTGACCGAAGAGGCGCTGGGCGAGGCCACGGCAAGCGGCGTTGACCAGTTCGTCGTCCTGGGCGCCGGGCTCGACACCTTCGCCTATCGCAATCCGTACTCCCCGCGGCTCGCCGTGTTCGAAGTCGATCATCCCGCGACCCAGGCCTTCAAGCGCGCGCAGCTGAAAGCCGCCGGCATCGACGTGCCGCCGTCGCTGACCTTCGTGCCGGTCGATTTCCAGCGGGAATCTCTCCTCACGGCGCTTCGTACCGCAGGGTTCCGGCGCGAGAAACCGGCGCTGTTCTCCTGGCTCGGCACGACCATGTATCTCGATCGCGACGGGGTGCTGGCGACGCTCGCGGCCGTCGCGCGCGGAGCGGGCCCCGGCACGAAACTCATTTTCGACTACGTTCGGCCGCCGACCTCGGTCGATGCGCCGGTCCGCCCGCGATACCAAGCGCTGATCGAGCGCCTCGCCGCGATCGGAGAGCCGTGGCGGAGTTTTTTCGATCCGCACGAGCTCGACGCGGCATTGCGCGGCGCGGGCTTCACCGAAATCCGGGATTGGGACCAAGCCGCGCTGAACGCCCGCTATTTTGCCGGCCGCGCCGACGGCCTCGAAGTCGGCCCGACCGCGCACCTGATCGAGGCGTGGATTTGATTGGCCTCGACCGGTCCTTGCGCCTCCGGCTCAGCGCAACGGCCATTGTCCGTTGCGCTTGAATATTGTATTGAGCGAAAGACCTGATCGACGGTTGTGGCGGGTCGCCTGCCGCGAACGCTCGGAGGTGCGTGCGCCCATCTCGCGTCAGAGGACCTGGCAATGAACCCCATTGCGATTTCCGTCATCAACGAGAGCACGATTCTCAAACAACCCGATCTGCGGGCGTTGGTCGATGCCTTACAGGTTCAGGTGAGCCAACATTTTGCCCCGGTCTGGCGAGCGGACGCCGCATTGCAATTGCCGGCGAACAACCAGCCAGTCGATGGAACCTGGCAACTCGTGTTTCGTGATGTAACCGACTTCCAGAATGTTTCGGGTTATCACAACGTCGACGAAAATGGGGTACCTTATGGAAGAGTTTTTATGAAGACCGCTCAGGACAACCAACAGAGCTGGACCGTGGCGGCGAGCCATGAAGTACTGGAAATGCTTGTCAATCCATACAGCATTCTTGCGGCCTATGTGCCCCAAGACGACAACACAGGCAGCTTCTATCAACTCGAAATATGCGATCCCGTCGCACCCGACAACTTCGGTTACAAGATTCAGAACGTTGCAGTTTCGGACTTCGTATTCCCTACGTGGTTTTCGCCTTATCTGGCCCAACCTGACAGCAATCGACCATCGAAGCAGGTTGACTACACCAAGTCTCTCACCGGACCCGTCCCAAACATAGTGCCGGGGACGACCATTTCAGTCTTCGGCTGGCGGGATGTGTCAAGCCCGGTGCCTGCCGCAGCCCAAGCCGCCGCAAGGATCGCAGCCGTCACGCGTACGCCGAGCAGGTGGACCAAAGTCCCCGCGTAGAGCACCGGACGTTTGCTGCAGGACTGCCAAGGTTCGCGTTGCCGGCTCGCGTTCTCGCTAGGCAGCGGCGGCGGCCGGCATCGCACATTGCGCGAGCGTCTTTTGCCAGGCCGGCAGCGCGCGCAAACCGGCGTACCAGCGCTTGATCTCGCCATAGGGCTCGACCGGCAAATGCGCCATCTCGGCGATATTCAGCGCCGCGCCGAGCGAGAAATCCGCGATCGTGAGCGCCTCGCCGGTCACGAATTTCCTGTCCCTGAGCTGGCCGTCCAGCACCTTGGCGGCGCGATGGAACAGCTCGGTGCCCTTGGCGAGCGCCGCCTGGTCCGGCTCGTGGATCCCGAGCAGGATGGGCTTGGCCACGTATTCGAACGCGAACACCGCGCAGGCCGGGTCCCAGTGCGCGAGCTCCCAGAACTGCCAGCGCGTCACGTCGAGCCGCGCGCGCTCGTCCGCGGGAAACAGGCCGCTCTGCGGCCGCCGCAACGCGAGATATTGCAGGATCGCGTTCGATTCCCACAGCACGAGATCGCCGTCTTTGAGCGTCGGCATGCGCATGTTGGGATTGAGCGCGGCGTATTGCGGCGTCTTCTGCTCGCCCTTGCGCAGGTCGATCATGCGCAACTCGCAGTCGAGGCCGAGATGATTGGCGAGCGCCATCACCTTGAAGGCGCGCGGGCTCGGCGGAAACACGTAAAGCTCGATGGTCATGCGGTGCTCCCTGTGGTTCGACGCTGTAGGGTGGGCAAAGGCGCGGAACGCGCCGTGCCCACATTGAGAGGACAAATATCAGATGTCCGTGACCAGAGCGATCTTTTCTGACCTCCGATATCTGAGTTTCCCTCGCTGATGGTGGGCACGCTTCGCTTTGCCCACCCTACGATTTCCGCTCAGGCCTCGGCGGCCTGCTTGAACAGCTCCAGCAGAGCGGGCCAGCCGCCGTCGACGTCCTTGCGCATTTTGGCGCCTGCTTCCTCGCCCATCTGCTCGAACTTGCGGTGCTCGAGCTCGACCCGCGTCGCGTTCTCCCCGTCGGGCAAAAACCGCACCTCGACTTCGGAGCTCACGCTCGTATCCGGCTTCCACTTGCTGTTGATGTCCCAGCTCATCACGAAGCGGTGCGGCGGCTCCCATACCAGGATTTTGCCGACGTCGGCGCGCGAGCCGTCCTCGCCGAGCTCGTACCAGCGCCCGCCGCGATGCGGCTCCAGCACCATCGCCTTCATGGGCACGCTGCCGATCGAATGCTTGTGCGGCCACCAGCGGTCGAGCCCCGCCGTGAAGACTTCGAACGCGTGCGCCTGCTTGGCGTTGACGCGGAGGCTCTTTTTCACCGGCGCGATCGTGATGTTGGTAGTCGTCATCGTTTCGTCTCCTTGCGATCTCGGGCTTCGGTCTCCACTTGCGTCTGGAACGCCGTGAGCGCGTCGTCCCAGAACCGGTCGAGCCACGCGCGCAGCGCGCCGAGCCCTTGGGGATCGATGTAGTAGACGCGGCGCGTTCCCTCCGGCCGGTCCGTCACGAGACCCGCCTCCTTGAGCACCTTGAGATGCTGCGACACCGCCGGGCGGCTCACCGGCAGGCCGCGCGCGATCTTGCCGACCGGCTTGGGCCCGGACTTGAGCCGCTCGAACACCTTTCGGCGGGTGGGATCGGCCAGCGCGGCCAGCGCATTGTGGTAAGCCATGACTTACGGTAAGCGGTAACTTACGCCATGTCAAGTGCCCGCACCAAAGTTCTATACCCCGGATGCAGCGCAGCGAAATCCGGAAGCGCCGTTCCCGCATTCCGCTTCGCTTCAGGCGGGCTACGGTGGTCACATTGATTGCCGCCGCAACTCCGTGCGGCGCTGCTGTAGGAAGCGGCGCACGGCGGGATCGGATTCTAGACCGATCGCCCGTTCGTAGGCCTGCTCGGCCGCATCGATTGCCCCGGTGCGCGCCAACAGTCCGGCGCGCGCCGCCCAATACGGCTGGTACTCGGCGAGCCGCGCATCCTTCGCCAGATCGTCGAGCGCCGCGAGCCCGGCGGCGGGGCCGCGCATTTCGGCGAGCGCGACGGCCCGATTGATCGCCACCACCGGCGAACGCGTGATCGCGTAGAGCCGCGCATAGAGGCGCTCGATCGCCGCCCAGTCGGCGCGCCCGGTGCGCCGGCGCGCGGCATGCGCCGACTGCACCGCCGCCTCGAGCTGATAGCGGCCGATGGCGCCCATGCGGCTCGCCCGTATCAGCAGCGCCTCGGCCTCCTCGATCATCCCCGCATCCCACGCCGCCGGATCCTGATCGGCGAGCGGCACGTAATCGCCCCGCGCGCCCCGGCGCGCGCCGCGCCGGGCCTCCGCGTGCAGCATCAGCGCCAATAGTCCGAGCGCCTCGGGCTCCTCCGGCAGCAGCGAGGCGACGAGCCGGCCGAGCCAAATGCCTTCGGCGGCGAGATTGCCGCGGCGGCTGTCGGTGCCGGCGGGATCCGACCAGCCTTCCGCGAACACGGCGTAGATCGCTGCGAGCACGGCATCGAGCCGCTCGCCGAGCTCGGCGCGCTCGGGCACGCGAAACGGAATGCCGGCTTGCTTGATCTTTTGCTTCGCGCGCACCAGCCGCTGGCCCATCGTGGCCGGCGCAAGCAGGAACGCCGAACCGATCGTCGCGGCGTCGAAGCCGAGCACGGCCTGCAGGATCAGCGGCGCCCGGACGGAGGCATCGATCGCGGGGTGGGCGCAGGCGAACATCAGCGCCAGGCGCTCGTCGGGAATCCGCGTCTCGCTCGTCGCCGCGACCTGCAGCTCCTCGGCGATCAGCCGCAGATAGCCGGCGGCGGCCGCACCGCTCGCCCGGCGTCTTGCCGCATCGATCCGCTTGCGCCGCGCCACGGCGATCAGCCAAGCCTCGGGATTTTTGGGAAGGCCGGTAGCAGGCCAGTCGGAGAGCGCCGCCGCGAAGGCGTCGGACAAGGCGTCCTCGGCCTCCGCGACGTCGCCGGTGCGGACCGCCAGATACGCGACGAGCTTGCCGTAGCTGCGGCGAGCCAGCGCTTCGGCGGTCTCGCGCGCGTCCTCGGCTCGCGGCATTGCGGCTCCGGCTCTGACCGAGATCTACATCGCCCAGATCGGACGCACCTCGACCGCGCCATGACCGGCGCCCGGGCAGCGTGCGGCCCAGGACAGGGCGGCATCGAGATCGGGCACGTCGATCAGGTAGTACCCGCCGAGCTGCTCCTTGGTCTCGGCGTAAGGTCCGTCGAGCACCTGGGTCTTGCCGTTGGCGACACGCACGGTGCTCGCCGATCCCGACCGCTGCAGCCGGTTGGCGTCCACCCGGACGCCGGCCTTGCCCAGCGCCTCCGTATAGGCGCCATACGCGCCGATCCTCTCATCGGTTTGCGCCTTGCTCGCGGCCTGAAGGGCCGCCTCGTTGGCATAGATCAGCAGCATGTACTTCATCATGCATCTCCTCGACGCGATGGGACGGGCATCATGCTCCGCCGATGATATGACGTTCGACACGGCCGCGATTCGACACAGCGGAAAAAATTTTCGAGGCCTATCGGTTCTCGGGCAGCTGCGAGCGCAGACTCCCTCACCCCCATTGGGGAGAGGGGACCGGCGCTCACGGCCGCGCGGGAACCTCCTCCCCTCACCGCCTCGCTGCCGAAGCGGCGTAGCGAATCGGCACCACGAACGAGAGCTGGTCGTCGGAAATATCGGCGGGCGGCGGCGGAAACGGCTGCGCGCGTTTCACGAGCGCCAGCGTCTCCTCGTCGAGCGCGGCGGAGCCGGAGCCCTGCACGATGCGGCTCGTGAGCAGATGGCCGCGCCGGTCGATGCGGAACGCGAGCCGGGCCGTCCCCTGCACGCCACCGGCTCCGGGCGGATAGCGCTTGTTGCGCTCGAGCTGCGCCACGAGCGAGCGCTGCCAGCTCATCAACGCGGCGGACGAGGGCCGCGGCACCCGGCCGGGCGGCGGCGAAGCGGGACGGAGCGCGGGCGCGACCGCGGCGGGCGGCGCGGTCGGAACCGGCGCCGCCTCGGCCGGCTCCTGCTTCGCCTCCTCCCGCGCCCGCTCCTTGGGCGGTTCCGGCACCGCCGGCAGCGTTACCACCGGATTTTGCGCCGGCGCGAGCTCGGGCACGCGCTCGACCTCCGGCGGGTTTTCCTCCGGCGTCTCCTCGCGCATGCGCTCGTGGCTCTCGGCCTGCAATTGCTGCGGGCCCGGCGCCACGTCGGTCTCCGGCGCGGGCGGCGCGACCGCAAGCGGCGCGAGCTCGATCATGACCACGGGCGCGCCCGCGTCCGTCTCGGCGTAATCCGGCCGCGCGCAGAGCGCGAGCAGCACCGCCGCATGCGCCAGCAACACCGCGGCGGCGCAAAAGCTCCAGCGCAGCAGTTCGCGCCGGTCGATCGCCGGATAGGTGTCGACGTAAGCCATCACGTCGAAGCCCGTCGGTCAGGGCGCAGGGATCGGGCAGCACTCTCCCACCTCCCCCTGGAGGGGGGAGGCACAGGCGGCCTTCGGCCGCCGTTCTTAAAATTCAAGACGCCGACGCGGAGCGTCGGCTTTTGGAGCGTCGTAAGACGCGAGCCGGGTGGGGGTGAAGCTGATTCACCCCACCCCGCGCGCTTCGCGCGCGACCCTCCCCCTCCAGGGGAGGGTGAGGAGCGCAAAACGCTTAACAGCGAACTAATCATCCGTGTCGCCATCAGTGCCGGTCCGACTCCAGGCCGACGAGCCCGACCTTGAGGTACCCCGCAGCGCGCAGCGCGTTCATCACGCCCATCAACTCGCCGTAGGCGACCTGCTTGTCGGCGCGCAAAAACACGCGCTGCTCCTTGTCGCCGGTGGTTGCTCGATCGAGCGCGGGGCCGAGGTCGTCGCGCGCGACGACATCGTCCCCGATCGCCAGCGAGAGATCGGGCTTCAAGGTGAGAAACAGCGGCTTGTCCGGCCGCGGCTGGCGCTCGGCGTTCGAGGCCGGCAGGTCGACCGCGATGTCGACGGTCGCGAGCGGCGCCGCGATCATGAAGATGATCAGCAGCACCAGGATCACGTCGATGAACGGCGTGACGTTGATCTCGTGCACTTCGGCGAGATCGAGCTCACCGTGATCGAGTCGCACGCTCATGCTGCACCCGCCCGATTGATGGACATGGGCCGCGCGGCAATCTCCCACCTCCCCCTGGAGGGGGGAGGCACAGGCGGCCTTCGGCCGCCGTTCTTAAAATTCAAGACGCCGACGACGCGAGGCGTCGGCTTTTGGAGCGTCGCAAGACGCGAGCCGGGTGGGGGTGAAGCTGAATCACCCCACCCCGGCAGCTCGCAAATGCTCGCTGCCGACCCTCCCCCTGCAGGGGAGGGTGCGGCGCCCGAGCCACTTGGTTGCGCAATCACCATCCGCTATTCCGCGGCCGAGGCCTTTGGGTCCCAGGGCTTGGCGCCGGGACGGCGCGCCTCGCGGTCGAGGTCGCGGCTGACCAGGCGCAGCACCTCCGCGGCGGCGTCGGCGAACAGCGCGCGATAGCCCGCGATCGAGCGCGAGAACACGTTGTAGATGACGACGGCGGGGATCGCCGCGGCGAGGCCGAGCGCGGTCGCCAGCAGCGCTTCCGCGATGCCGGGCGCGACGATGGCGAGGTTGGTCGCATGCGACTTCGAGATGCCGATGAAGCTGTTCATGATGCCCCACACCGTGCCGAACAGGCCGACGAACGGCGCGGTCGCGCCGATGCTGGCGAGCATGCCGGTGCCGCGCGTCATGCGCCGCCCGGTCGTGGCCTCGATCCGCTCGAGCCGCGAGGCGACGCGCTCCTTGATGCCCTCCTTGTCGGGCGCGTCGGCGGAGAGGTTGAGCTCGATCATCGCCGCGCGGACGAGGGGCCCGAGGCCCTGCCGTTCGCCGAACTTCCTGGCGGCGTCCGCGAGCGAGGACATGCGCGCCAGCGCGGTGAGCTCGCTGCGCAGCCGGCGCTTGGCGGCAAATATTTCCAGCGTCTTGGCGAGCGCGATGGTCCAGGTGACGAACGATGCGAGCGCAAGGCCGATCATCACCGCTTTCACGACGATGTCGGCGGACAGGAACATGCCCCACGGCGAGAGATCGCGCGGCAGCTGCGCGGCGATGGAAGCGCCGGCACCGGGCGCCGCGGCCGGCTCGTTCGCGGGCGCGACGGCCGGAGCCTGCGGCTCGGATTGCTGCGGGCCGGGCGCGGCGGCGGGCGCCGATGGAGGCGCCGCAGTCTGCGCCGATGCCGGGCAGCAAGGGATGATGACGGCAAGCAAGACCGCCGCGGCCAGGCGGATCGCAAGTGCAGGAGTTTTTTTCAGCATTTCATCCGTATCTCTCTTCCGGTTTATTAGACCATCGCCATATCATCACAGTTTCTGCGACAGGCCGACGAAATAACCGCGGCGCGGGCCGAACTGCGGCGCAAACACGCCGATGCCCGTCCCGTCCCTGAGCTCGTAGATCTTGTCGAATACGTTCACCACGTCGAACCGCAGCGTGAACGGTTTGGCGCCTATCGGCGACGCGAACTCATGGGAAACCCCGAGGTTGACCTGCTCGTACGCAGGCAAGTGAGTGGTATTCGCAAAGCCGTTGCGCAGGCCGCTGCCGTAGATCATGTCCGCACTGAATCGGGTTCCCTCCCAGAGGTAGGAAACCCCCGCCGATCCCGTCCATATCTGGGTATGATCCGTAAAGATCCAGTGGGTTGCGATATATGCGAGTTCATCCGGACCGAACAGAAATTGGTTCGACACGATCTGGGTGCCCATCTGGCGAGCCCATGCGAGATTGCCGTAGGCTCGGAAATTGCCGTTCTCGTATTTCACCTTGAGTTCGATGCCCTTGTTGATCCCTTTCGCATAATTGAATCCATCCAGGACGTAGGCCTGCCCGAACTGCCCGTCGTCGAGCAGGTCCTTCGCGATCTTGTAGTATGCGTCGATACCGATGGTGAGCCCCGGAAGCACTTTCTGATCGACGCCGACGTCGAAAACATGCGACCGCTCGGGCAGCACCGGAGACGAATTGGGGGACGGGGCTTGCCCCGTGGTGTTGTCGAATAAATGAAAGTTGGTCGGGGTGGCAATCAGCTGCAACGGCGGTGTGAAGTTTCGCGCGTATGCGGCGTGGAATTTCGTGGCCTCGGTTGCCTGGTAGGTCAGGCTCAGCCGCGGGCTGACCTGGTTGGCGTCGATGAACTGCACCATCTGATCGAACCGCAGACCCGCATTGAGCGTGAGCTTGTCGGTAAGCCTCCACTCGTCCTGGACGTAGGCACCCATCAGCCAGCCGAGCTTCGAGTTGGCGTCGGTTATATTGAACGGCGCCTCCCCGCTACAATCTGAGGGACATAGGGGAGTGGCCGCTAGGACTAACGATGAATTGGCGATCTGCGTCTGCTCGCCGCTCACGTAAAAACCGCTGCGCAGCGTGTGCGCGTCGTTGACCCGATAGGCGGCATCGCCCTGAACGCCGTTGAGGAAGCTGCGGCGAAACACGTCGGAGGCAATGCCGTTGAAGACGATGTCGCCGATGGGGTCCGGCACGAAATGCACCGTACTGTAGCGGCTGAATGCCGCGAGCTGCCAATCGACGTTGCCGACCGACTTCTGCAGCGCGGCCACGTTGAAGAAATTTCGCTCCCACTGCCGCTCGTTGAGCAAGGAGGAATCGAGTGCGCTCGGTGTGACGCCGACGAATCCCGTGAATGCCGGCATCTGCCCGGGATTGTCAGGGATCTGGAACTTCGCCACGTAGCTGCCGCTGATGATGCTGAACCGCGTATTGTCGTCGAGCAGGGCGGACGCATAGCCGAAAAATCTGCCTTGTTCGGTGCGATCGTGGATCGGATTGAGGCTCGGGGTGGGATTCTCGATGCCCTCGTTGCTGGTGAAATATCGGCCGGTGACGAAATACTCGGTCTTTCCCGAGATCCCGCCGTACTCGAAGCTCGGCGTGAAGGTCTGCCGGCTGCCGCCGTAGACGCTCACGCTGCCGCCCGCGAGCTGCGCGCCGCTCTTCGTTGTGATGTCGACGAGAGCGGCGGTGTGAAGGCCGTACTGCGCCGGCAGCGCGCCGGTGATCAGCGCCAAGTTGCCGATGAAGCCGGTCTCCAGTACTTGGCCGAAGCCCGAGAGACCGTCGGGCAGCAGGATGCCGTTGATGCGGTATTGCACATTGGCGTGCTCGTTGCGCACGTGCAGGCTGCCGCTCGCCGCGGAATCCTGGGTCACGCCGGGCGCCTGCAGCAGCACCTTGTCGATCGGGGTGTTGGCGCCCTGCGGCAACGCGTCGACCGCCGCGCGGTTCATCTCATAGAGATTGGCCCCGACCTTCGTCAGCAGATTGTTGTCGCGCTTCTCATTGAGGGACTGATTCTTCTCGGCGACCGCGCGGGCCGCGGCGGCCTCGGGCGTCTCGACCGGAGCCGACGGCTGGGCCGGCACCGCGGGGGCGGCGGCGGGCCGCGCGGCCGCGCGCCTGGCCACCGGTTTCGGCGCGGGCTTGGGTTGCTGGACCACGACCTCCGGCAGCGTGGTCTGGGCCGAAGCAAGATCGCGGGCGCACAGCAACGCCAGCACGGCGCTCGTCGCGAGGAGACCGCCGCCGATCCGAACGGGTCTTGAAACTCGTCTCGCCCCTGCCATGGGGATGTCTCCAATTCCCATGGGGATGTCTCCAATTCGCAATGAATCGATTGCACCGAATTTTGCGCGGCGCCGATGCATGCGACGCCGCAGCGCCGTTTCGGCCGCGCAAGATCGCAGACCTTTGGAAATCAGGCAGGCGGAGCGCGGGCCTGGAATTGCGCGCGCGCGGGATCGGAAACGAGGACGGCGACGAGGCTCGGAAAAAATACCTCCTGCTGCGTGCCGGCGAACACCAGCGTCGGCGCGTCGGGAATCAGCAGCGCGCCGGACAGGCTGATGATGGCGCAAATCGCACAGCCTTCGTCGCGATCCGGGACATTGCCGGACGGCACGCTTTGCCGATCCGACGCCTGTTGCGCCGCAGCCGGTGTGCCCTTGCCGAGCGCGAGCTCATCGAGATGCACGTGGCCGAACGAAAGCGCGAGCTGCAGCGCCAGCGCAAACAGCGCCGCATAGCTGCTCGGGGATCGCTTCGCGCGGAACCATTGCATCGTGGGACAGACCCTCGGCTGGCGGCGATCTGGAACCAATTGAGCGCGGACGCCCGCATGCAACAGCATAACTGTTACAATGTACGCTCCGCGTGTCAATAGACCGTGGGGTAATGAATCGCCGAAGCTCGGCGGCGCGTTACCCAATTTACGCCTGCGGTTCCGCAATGGATTCGAGCCGCGGTCCCCCGCGCCATCGCGGCGCAGCGATCGAGCCGAAATAGGCGAGCGCGCTCAAGAACGCGATGCAGAAGCTCACCGGCCAGTCCGTGTAGTAGGCGAGCGTGATACCGGCCCAGGCTTCGGCGAGCGCCAGACCGACCGAGAGCGCAACGCCGCTCCACAGTCGGCCGGTGACGTTCTGTGCGGCCGCGGGCGGGCCGACCATCAACGTGAAGACCAGCAGCACGCCGACAATCTGCGCGCACTCCGACACCGCCAGCGCGACCAGCGCCAGGAATGCCGTCGAGACGAAGCGCAGCGGCACGCCCTTGGCCTCGGCCAATTCCGGCTGCAGCGAGGCAAACACCAGCGGGCGCATGATGGCGGCGAGCGCGGCGAGCGTGACGACGGCGAGCCCAGCCAGGACGGCGATGGTCGCACGATCCACCGCGAGCACGTTGCCGAACAGGATCGCGGTCGCCTGCGTGGCGAAGGAAGTATAATAGTGCAGGAACAAGAGCCCGAAGCCGAGCGCGAGCGCCAGCACGACGCCGATGGCGACGTCGCGGTTGCTGATGCGCTCGCCCAGCATCCCCATGCCAACGCCGGCGGCGAGCGTGAAGCCCAGCAGCCCCCAGATCGGCGCGATGCCGATCAAGCCGGCGCCGGTCGCGCCCGCAAAGCCGATGTGGGAGAGCGCATGGCCGGCGAAAGTCTGGCCGCGCATCACTAGGAAGAAGCCGACCATCCCGGACACGACCGCGACGATACCGGCGGCCGCGAACGCGTTGATCATGAACTCATATTGAAGCATGGCCGGGATCGTGCTGATGCGAGTGCGGGTGATCCTCCTCGTGCAGGTGGACCGCGCGTTCGACGTTGTGTCCCCGTGACATGACGAAGATATGCCCGTCCGCATGGACCACGTCGATTTCCGTCCCGTAAAGCCGCGACAACACCGGTGCGGTCACCACCTCCTCGACGGTGCCGAGCGCGGCCTGTCCGCGTCCCAGGTAGAGCACCCGGTCGAGGAAGCCCAATAGCTGGTTGAGCTCATGGGCGCTGAACAGCACCGTGATGCCGCGTTCGCGGCTGAAGCGGTGAACGACGTCGATCACCATCTCCTGATGCGACGCATCGAGGCTGATCAGCGGCTCGTCGAGCAGCAGCAGCCGCGGCGCACCGATCAGCGCCTGGGCCAGAAGCAGGCGTTGCCGCTCGCCGCCGGACATCTCGGCGAGCGGCCGGTCCGCCAGATCGCGTGCGCCGACCGCCGCGAGCGTGTCTTGGATCATGCGATGGTCTACCGCAGCGAGCATCGGCAACCCCCAGCGCTCGCCGTTCACGGAGCTGGCGATCACATCGAGCCCGCGCACGCGCAGATCGGGCAGCACCGTGCGCACCTGCGGCATGTAGCCGATTTCCGGGTTGCCGCGCCGCGGCGGCCGGCCGAACACGCGCACGCCGCCGCCGCTCGGCTGGATCAACCCGAGCAGCGCTCGCATCAAAGTGGTTTTGCCCGAGCCGTTGGGACCGAGCACGCCGACGAACTCGCCCGCGCCGATCGAGAGAGTGATTTCCGAGAGGACGTTGCGGCCTCCGACCTGGATGGTCGCCCGGTCGAGATCGATGACGTTCATGTCGAGGGTTGCGCCAGCGCCTTCTGCAGATCCGCGAGCTGCATCAGCATCCAGTCCTGATACGTCGTGCCCATCGGCTCGGTCTCCGTGACGCCCACCACGGGGATCTTGGCGCGGCGGGCGATATCGAGCATGCGTTGCGTCAGTTTCGTGCCCGTCTGTTTGTTGTAAAGCAGCACCCTTACCCTGTGCTCCTTGAGGTCTTGCTCGAAGGCGGCGATGTCGCGGGCGCTGGGTTCGGTATCGTTCATGACGGCCATCTGGAAGCGCTCGTTGCGCACCTTCAATCCCAGCGCAGCGGCCATGTAGCCGAACACCGGTTCGGTGGCGGTGATCGCAACGCCTGCATGCTTTGCACGGATCTCTTCGACCTTGCTGCTGATGCGATCGAGCGCGGCAAGGACGGTCTTCAGTCGCGCGGCGTAGCCCGCCGTATGTGCCGAATCGGCCTTGCCGAAGGCCTCGGCGAGCGCGCGCGCCACCGTCGGCATGGTGGCGGGGTCGTACCAAAAGTGCGGATTGTCACCCGCCTTCTTGTTGACGAGCTCGGCCACGGCCAGGACCGTCCGCTCGACCCGAGGCGCGATGTTGAGCAGCTTGTCCATCCAGGCATCGTAATCGGCGCCGTTGAAAATCACGATCCGTGCCGCGGCGATCTGGCGGACGATCGTCGGCGTGGTCTCGAACAGGTGCGGATCCTGATCGGGATTGCTCAGGATGCTGGCAACCTCGACGCTTTCGCCGCCGACCTGCCGAGCGATGTCGCCGTAGAAGTTTTCCGCCGCGACCACGCCGAGTTTGACCTCCTGCGCGGCCGCGCCCATCGCCATGGCCAGCACCGACGCAAACACCGGTGCAAAGCGTCCGATGGCTCTCATGGACTGCCGGCCTCGACGAGCATTTCGCCCGCAAGCCACGCCGAACCCGAATCGGCCGATGCGGAACATCGTCATCCGGCTTGCCGGCTCCCGGCACACGATGCACAGCGTCCTTGGATCTCGATCGTGGCTCGATCCGTTACGAACCCGCGTTTGGATAATTTTCTCGTGAGAGATTGCACGACGTCGCCCTCATGCATCTCATCGATGTGGCCGCAATCGCGGCAGATGGCGAAGACTGCCGTATCGTGCCGATGATGGGGGGTGGAACAGGCCACGTAGGCGTTCCTCGATTCCACGCGATGCGCGAGACCGTCTCGCATCAACCGGTTCAAGGCGCGGTACACCGTCGGCGGCGCCGAAATCCCCTTCGGTCGCACGGCATCGAGGATCTCGTATGCCGTCATCAGGCCGTGCGCCGACCGCAGCACGCGATAGACCTGCTCGTGATTCGCGCCGCGCGGTTGCATGGGGGTCTCCCGGCCCGGTGGATAGTTGCGATGTTATACCATACGCCCGCCGCGAAGGATAGAACATCACCGCAGGGACGTTAGCTCGGCCAAGCAGCACGCACTCTTCCCCTCTCCCCTCGCGGGAGAGGGTGGCGAGGCGGAGCGTGAGCGAAGCCGAGCCGGGTGAGGGGCCACAGCCTCAGCACCGCGCCCGAACCCCTCATCCGGCCGCGCTCGGATTCCCTCCGCACGGCCACCTTCTCCCGCAAGGGGAGAAGGGAAACGAGTTTGCTGCACGGCTCACGTGTAACCCGCAACTCAATATCGGTAATCCTCGATCTTCAGCAGCGGGAAGGCGCTCAGCACGTGCGGCGGATTGGCGGGCGTCGCCGGCCGCAGGTAGGAGCGGTCGAGCTCGGCGAATTTGGTGACGCCGAGCAGGCCGAGACAGCGCTGCACCTCGTCTTCGAGCAACTCCAGCATGCGCACGATGCCGGCCTGCCCGGCCGCCGCCAGCGCGAAGCATTGCATGCGGCCGAGCCCGACCAGGTCGGCGCCCAAGATGATCGCCTTGACGACGTCGGTGCCGCGGCAGAACGCGCCGTCGATCATGATTTTTGCGCGGCCGCCGACCGCCTCGACGATCTCGGGCAGCATTTCCATGGCGCCGAGCCCGTGATCGAGCTGGCGGCCGCCGTGGTTCGAGACATAGATCCAGTCGACGCCGTGCTCGACCGCGGTCACGGCGTCCTCGCGCGTGGCGACGCCCTTGAGCGCCAGCGCAATGTCGAAGTTCTGCTTGATGCGGCCGACCGTGCGCCAGTCGAGCGCCGCCTGGAACTCGCGGCCGGAAACGCGGCGGCGGCCGGCGGTGACGAAGCGTTTGGCGAGGTCGCGCTCGCGCCGGCTGTAGACTGCGGTGTCGACGGTAAGGCAGAACGCGGCGTAGCCCTTCGCCATCGCCCGGCGGACGTGGTCGTCGACAAAAACCTCGTCGCCGCGCACGTAGAGCTGATAGATGCGCAGCGCGTCGGGCGCGGCCTCGGCAACGGCTTCGAGCCCCGGCTCGCACACCGAGCTGAGCATATGGGCGACGCCGAATTCCTGCGCCGCCCGTGCGACCGTGGCGCCGCCGCCTTGGTGAAAGACTTCGAGCGCGCCGACCGGCGCCAGCACGACAGGCAGCCGCAGCCGGCGCCCGAACCGCTCGACCGCAGCGTCGATCCGGCTCACGTCGCGCAGCACCCGCGGCCGGAACGCCAGCGAATCCAGCGCCATCCGGTTGCGCCGGAGCGTCGTCTCGCTCTCGGTGCCGCCGACGATGTAATCCCAGTCGTTCTGATCGAGATTCTGGCGCGCCTTTTTCACGATCTCGTGCAGGGTCTGGAACTCGGGGGTGGCCGTGCCGCCGCGCAATGCGGCAGCGGACTCGTCGGAATAGATCCCGCGCTTCTCGTTCCGCGTTTCATTCATGATTGATTAGACTCTCCGATTCTAGTTGATAGCGGTCGATGCAGCGAAGCACAACGCGAAACGGACCGAGTGTTAGCTCATGCCGCGCAACTCGCGCGTTTCCCCTCTCCCCTTGTGGGAGAGGGTGCCGAGCGGACTTTGGTCCGCGAGGCGGGTGAGGGGTCACAGCCTTGCTGCACCGTTTGAACCCCTCATCCGGCCGCCCTCGCTGTCGCTCCGGGCGGCCACCTTCTCCCACAAGGGGAGAAGGGAAGCGCGTGTGGCGCACCTTCCAGATGTCCTCATGGCACTGGTATCGAAAGCATATCGTACTATTTGTTCGTCTCCGCACCCTCCTGGTCCGGATAGGCCCAGCACAGCGCCGGCGGCAGCACGATGTCGACCTCGCTGTCGACCGGATAGCGCGCGCTGCTGCCGAGTTCGAGCGCGGCGAGTTTGCCGCCGAGCACGGCGAGGCTGTAGACCGTCTGCGCGCCCTCGTAGCGCTGCACCAGCACGCGCGCCGTGAACCGGTTCGGCTCGCCTTCGGCTCCGCCCCGTTCGCTTCCGAACCGCACGTTCTCCGGGCGCACCGCGATCTTCACCGCGGCGCCCGCGGAAACCCGCGGCGGCAGCCAGGCGACGAGGCGATGGCCGGACGGCGCCTCGACCGTGCCGAACTCGCCGTCGCGGTCGAGCACGCGGCCCGCGAGCAGATTGGACGCGCCGGTGAATTGCGCGACGAACAGCTCGGCGGGCCGGTTGTAGATCTCGGTCGGCGGCCCGATCTGCAGCAGCCTGCCGTCGCGCATGACGCCGACGCGGTCGCCGAGCACGGCGGCCTCGGCCTGGTCGTGGGTGACGTAGAGCGCGGTGACGCCGGTGCGCTTGATGATCCGCCGCAGGTCGTCGCGCAGCCGCAGCCGCAGGTTGGCGTCGAGATTGCTCAGCGGCTCGTCGAGCAAGAGCAGCGCCGGCTCGTAAACGAGGCTGCGCGCGAGCGCCACGCGCTGCATCTGTCCGCCGGAGAGCGACACCACGGGGCGCTCTGCGAACTCGGAGAGGCCGACCAGCTTCAGGGTCTCGGCGGTCTTGCGCTCGATCTCCGCGCGCGAGGTGCGGCGCTGGCGCAGCGGATAGGCGACGTTCTGCTCGACCGTCATGTGCGGCCACACCGCATAGGACTGGAACACCATGCCGACGTTGCGCGCGCGCGGCGGCACCAGCACGCCCTCGGCCGGCGCCGACACGACCGCGCCGCCGATGCGGATCACGCCCGCGCTCGGGTGCTCGAGCCCGGCCACGCAGCGCAAGGTCGTGGTCTTGCCGCAGCCGGAGGGCCCGAGCAGGGCCACGATCTCGCCGGCGCCGACCGAAAAGCTCACGTCGTCGACCGCGGGCGCGCCCGTGGCGAAGACTTTGCGCAAGCGCTCGACCCGCAGTTCAGCGGACATTCAGGTTCCAGAGGTCAGAAATCAGAAATCAGAAAAAGTCCGATCCCCGATCTGCAACCTCCGCCCCTCCGTTTTGACTTCTGATTACTGACTTCTGATTTACCGACTTCTGATTACTGTCTATATCCGTAAGTCTTGTTCCAGTCCTCCATCCAGGTGGCGTGGAGCTTCTTGTACTGCTCGAAATTCGGCACCCACACCTTCACCACCTTGGGATCGTAGCCCTCGGGATAGGCCGGGGCCTTTTTCAGCGACGTGAGCTGGCCCAGCTCCTTGATCATGAAGGTCTGGCCCTCGTCCGACAGATTCCAGTTGAGGAACAGTTTTGCCGCGTTGGGATGCGACGCCGTCTTCGGGATCCCGCTCGCGTAAGGATTGATCGGCACGCCCTCGGGCGGGAAGAAAATCTCGACCGGCGCGCCGTCGCGCTTCTTGGTCCAGATGATGTTGTAGAGCAGCGGCGCGATCGAAACTTCGCCGCGCACCAGCGCGTCCGACAGCGGCGCCCCCGACGGATACAGCCCCGGCTTGGTCGCCGCCTGCTTGCGCCAATAATCCTCGCCCAGCACCTGGCGCTCGAACATGATCCGGGTCCAGGTGGTGCCGCCCGACGGCCCGATCACCTGCCCGATCTGGCCGTTGCCGTACTCCGGATTGGTGAGGTCCATCCACGATTTCGGCGGATTCTTCACCAGCTCGCTGTTGTAGGCGATCGACCAGCCGAGCGTGGCGCGCGGCCAGAGTTTCGGCGAGATCAGCACGTCCGCAATATAATCCGCGGCGTTGGGCGGCGCGTAATCCGCGAACTGATTTTCGATCTCCAGCATCAGCCCGCGATCGGAATGGTCGACGACGTCGGCGGCGAGCTTGCCGGCGGCGGCTTCGGTCTTGACCCGGGTGATGAGCTGGCCGCCCGGCGCGCGCACCATCTCGACCTGCACGAAGGGGAAGCGCTTGTTGAAGGCGGCGATGACTTGCCGCTCCACCTCGGCGAAATTGGCGGTGTAATAGACCAGCGTGCCTTCCCGCTTGGCCGCCTCGATCAGCTCCGGCGGCCCGAACGGATCGGCGGCGGCTCGCGCCCGGCCCCGGCCTGTGACGGCGGCGGCGGCAAGACCGAGCGCGCCTTTCATGAGCGCGCGTCGCGACGTGAGTTTATCGATCATGGTCTCCTCCCAGGCCGTTGTACCCTTTTGTAGCCCGGACGGAGCGCCGCCGCCCGCGGTGCGCAATCCGGTGGCCGAAGGCCACCGTCCCCGCGGAAGCGGGGACCCCGACCGCCAAACTCCGCAATTCCCGGATTTCCCCCGGGTCTCGCTTCGCTCGCCCGGGGTCCATCCGGGCTACGGCTAGCATCACCGCACGCGGGCGATGCCGGTGTCGGCGGCGCCTCGCGACAGCCAGTGCGCAAATCCGATCAGCACGCCGAGCAGCGCCGTCTGCACCAGGCTGAAGGCCGCCGTGATATTGATGTTCTGATTGTAATAGTCCAGCAGCAGCACCGCCATCACCATCGTCCGGCTGCTGTAGAGGAACAGCGAGGAGCCCAGCTCCCGCACCGAGAGGATGAACAGCAGGGTCATGGCGGCGATCACGCCGGGCCGCGCCAGCGGCAACACGATCGAGCGGATGGTGCCGAGCGTGCCCCGCCCGCACAGCCACGCCGCCTCCTCGAGCTCGGGGTGGATCTGCATCAGCGAGGTCGACAGCACCTTGACGGTATCGGGCATGAAGCGGGCGATGAAGGCGAGCGCCAGGATCCAGATCGTGCCGTAGAGCCCGCCGGGCAGCCCGATCCAGGCCCACAGGTAAGCGACGCCGATGACGAGCCCGGGGATCGCGACCGGCAGCGTGGCAATGAGGTCGAGCGCCCTGCGGCCCGGCGCGTTGGTGCGATTGACCGTGTAGCCGATGGCGAACGCGAGCACGCCGCCGGCGAGCGCGGTGATCAACGCAACCTCCACGGTGTTGACGATCGAGAGCGTGGTCAGCGGATTGGAGAACAGATTGTCGAAATGCTGCAGGCCGTATTGCTTCAGGTCGAACAGGCTGGCCGCGCCGCGGAAGAACAAGTACTTGCGGAACGCGGCGATGACGAGCGCGAGCGTCGGCAGCACCGCGACCACGAGCAGATAGACGATGGCGAGCGTGAGCGTGAAATAGCGCCAGCGGCCGAGATCGAGCGAGCGCGGCCGGAACGACTTGCCGGCGACCGTGGTGAAGCTCTTGCCCGAGAGCACCATCTGCTGCAGCACGACCAACAGGCCGGTGACGATCATCAGCAGGATCGCGACCGCGGCCGCGGTGCTGTAGAGCGGCGGCGACCAGGCCGTCAGGTTGAAGATGTAGGTGGTTAGCACCGAGATGTTGGCGGGCGCGCCGAGCACCGCGGGGATGCCGTAGATCCCCAGCATGACGATGAACGACAGCAACATCGCTGCGATGATCGCCGGGGCGATCAGCGGGAACGTGATGGTGCGCAGCGTGCCGAGCGCGCTGGCGCCGGCGATCTCCGCCGCCTCCTCGAGCGCGGGATCCATGTTGCGCAGCGCCGCCGAGGTGAACATGTAGACGTACGGCGCGTAATACATGCCGAACACGGCAATCAGCCCCGGCATCGAGTAGAAATTGAGCCGCCAATCGGCGCCGAACCACGCCAGCACGGTATTGATCAGCCCGGTGCGCGGCGAGCCCAGGATGGTCCAGGCGACGCCGGCGACGAGCGGCGGCACGAACAGCGGCACGAGCCCCGCGGTCGCGATCAGCGCCTTGCACGGCGTGTTGGTCCGCACCACGATCCAGGCGAAGCCGAGCCCGATGACGACCGCGATCGCGGTGCCGCCGGCGCAGACCACCAGCGTGTTGACCAGCGCGAAATGCACGTTGGGATTGGCGAGGACCTCGATGAAATTGTCGAGCGAGACCGTGGCAAGGCTGAATCCGTCAACCACCGGGTTGGTGCCCGACAAGGCGCCATAGAGCAGCATAAAGGTCGGATAGAGTACCAGGAACGCCAGGATCGCGAGCAGCAGGCCTGACCACAGCCATCCGCCGAGGCGGAACGAGGCGAGCCCGCGCGCCGGCCGGGCCTGGTCCGCAAGTGCAAGCGAGGTGGCCACCTGGTCTCCTAATCTGGGTGGAGAATTTTGCTGGGTGGCGGACGCTAGCCAAATCCCGGCAGCGCGCCAAGCTTCGGGCCGGCGAGCGCGATCGCCTTGAACAACTCGCCCATGCCGCGCGGGCCTTCCTCGGTGAGCCGCGCGAGCGCCGCGTCGATCTCGGTTGCGCGGGCTCCCGCCGCGGTCTTGAGCATACTGGCGCGGGTCTCGATGCCGAGCCGCGTGAGAAACTCGCGCTGCGTCACCGGGCCGTGCACGCGCGCTCCCCATTGCGCCGCCGCGCGCGCCAGCGCCGGGAAATCGACGTGGGCGGAAAGATCGACCTCGCCGGGCCGCTCCAGCACCTGGGCAAACCCATGCCCGCCGATCGCCTGCAGCGTCTCGCCGAGCCCGCCGGCATGGCCGTAGTCGATGATCAGCGCCGCGCCGCCCTGACGCACCAGCCGGCGGCCGAGGTCGGCCGTCCACGCATCGGACCGCCATTCCCAAATTGCGCCGGCCGGCGCATCGCGCAACTCCGCCGGCAGCATGGCCGAGAACCCCACGATCGGATCGGGATGCAGCGCCAGCGCCAGCTTGCCGTCATCGCCCAGTCCCACCATGCGTTCGTGCCAGCCGCTTTTCCCGCGCACCGCCTGATTGACCGGAAGCGCGTCGAAGAACTCGTTGGCGATGACGATGAGCGGATTTTTTTCGGGCACCTCGGCGAGGCTCGCATGCCAGGACAGCGGCACGCCGCAATCCGCCAGCGTTTCTTGCTGCCGCCGGCGCAACGCCGGACTGATCTCGACGAGATCGACGGCAAGCGCCGCGTGAAATTCCTTCGCGATCTTCGCGGCCCGCAGCGCGTCCGCCATCAGCGTGCCGCGCCCGGGTCCGAGCTCGACCAGGCGAATGCGGTCGGGGCTGCCCATCTCGCCCCACACCGCCGCCGCCCACAGCCCGATCAGCTCGCCGAACATCTGCGAGATCTCCGGCGCGGTGATGAAATCGCCGCGCGCGCCGAACGGATCGCGGCCGGCGTAATAGCCGTGGGTCGGATGGCCGAGCGCGAGCGCCATGAATTGCGCGACCGGGATCGGGCCGTCGACCGCGATGATCTTTCGGATCTCGGCTTCGAGCGGCGTCATGTGATCATGACGCGAAATTTTGGCGTGCGCCGAGCCGCAAACTGCTCCCTCCCCCCTTGCGGGGGAGGGATGGGGAGGGGGGTGTTTGTTTGGCTCTGCGAAAATGCTACCCCCCTCCCGTCTCGCGCGCAGCACGCGCGAGACGGCCTCCCCCACAGGGGGGGAGGCAACCGGAGTGTGCCGAGACGCATCAGCGTCATGCCGCGGGAGCCGGCCGGCGGCGCAGCGCGACGAAGAGGAAGGCAAGTCCGGCGAGGATCATCGGGATGGAGAGCAGCATGCCCATGGTCAATCCCCCCCACAGGAATCCGAGCTGCGGATCGGGCTCGCGAAACAGCTCCGCGATGCATCGCGCAATGCCGTAGCCGAGCGCGAACGCGCCGATGATCAGCCCCGGACGTCTGAGCGCGCCGGCGCGGATCAGAACCGCCAGCACGGCGAACAGCACAAGGCCCTCGAGGCCCGCCTCGTAGAGCTGGCTCGGGTGACGCGGCAGCAGCCCGCCGCCGGGAAACACCATCGCCCAGGGCATTTCGCTCGGCCGGCCCCACAATTCGCCATTGATGAAATTGGCGATGCGGCCGAGAAAAAGTCCGATCGGCCCGACCGCGCAGGTGAGGTCGCCGAGCGAGAGCACCGGAATGCCGCGGCTGCGCGCGAACAGCACCACGGCGACGACGCAGCCGACGAAGCCGCCGTGGAACGACATCCCGCCCTTCCACAATTGCGGGATCTCGATCGGATGCGCGACGAAATGCGGCAGATTGTAGAACAACACGTAGCCGGTGCGGCCGCCGAGGATGATGCCGAGCGTGACCCACAGCACGAAATCGTCGAAATCCACGACCGTCAGCGGCGCCGGCCCGCCCCAGGCCGACCGCGATCGGATGATGGCTCGGGCATAGACCCAGCCAAGCACGATGCCGGCGATATAGGCGAGCGCGTACCAGCGGATCGCGAACGGACCGACTTCGACGATCACCGGGTTGAGCGCGGGAAACGGCAGCGCCAGGAGCGGCATGAAGATCTCGCGGGTTGCGCGGGGTCATGGCGCGCGGCGGAGCGCCAAGTCAAGCCGCGTTATACTTGCGGCTCCGGCTCGGAATACCCATTGTGTCCGGCTAGGTAGCTCGGCGGGAGGGATCCATGGCCCAGACGACCAACCGGCTCTTCGACGAGATGGCGCGGCTGATGAACGATGCGGCCGGGGTTGCCTCGGGCGTGCGGCGCGAGTTCGACACCATGTTCCGCAGCCAGGCCGAGCGCATCCTGCGCGATCTCGACGTGGTCAGGCGCGAGGAGTTCGAGGCCGTCAAGGAGACGGCGCGGCTCGCGCGCGAGGAGAACGAGGCGCTCAAAGCCCGGGTTGCCGCGCTCGAGGCCAAGCTGCAGTCCGGAACCGGCCCGGCACCGCAACATCCGCCGACCGTGATGTAGTTTCGCCGATCCCCAGACGCGGCGCCCACCCTCCCACCGAACCCGGGTGTTCCCGGGTTCGGCAATCAATATGTCGGTCGACATCGGAAACATCCGACGTCGACTGAGGGGGAGGGTAACGCGCGCCAGATCCAGCGCCGCAATTCCTTGTTCGGTTTCTTGTATTTCCGGGCCGTCCCCGCTATAAGCCGCGCGACCGCGGCACGGTGCCGTTTCGGCCGGCCGCAGCGACGGCCGCGTTTGCGGCCGTTTGCATTGCCATTGGCCAGGATCTGCGAGGATCGACCCATGACGAAAGTCAAGGCGCTCAAGGCGACGGCGCGGCCGGGAGCCGGAACGGGAGCGGCCCGGGCGGTGCGCCGGGACGGCCGCGTGCCCGGCGTGGTCTACGGCGACGGCGCGGCCCCGCTGTCGATCTCGGTCGATTACAAGGAGCTGCGCCAAAACATCTTCGCCGGGCATTTCCTCACCACGATCTACGAGCTCGAGGTCGACGGCGCCCGGCACCGCGTCATCCCCCGCGATTATCAGCTCGATCCGGTGCGCGACGTTCCGATCCACGTCGATTTCCTGCGTCTCGGCGAAGGCGCCCGCATCCGCGTGCGCATCCCGGTCCACGTCAAGAACGCCGACCAGGCGCCGGGCGTGAAGCGCGGCGGCACCGTCAACATCGTCGAGCACTCGGTCGAGGTGCTTTGCCTGGCCGACGCCATTCCGGAGGCGATCGACGTCGATCTGACCGGATTGGAGATCAACCGGTCGGTGCACTTGAGCGACCTGACGCTAGCGGAGAACGTGCGCCCGGTGACCCGCCGCGACGTGACGCTCGTCACCATCGTGGCGCCGTCGGGCTATCTCGAGGAGCAGAAGGCGGCCGCGGAGGCCGCGGCCGCGGCGGCAGCCGCGGCGGCCGCCGCCGAGGCTGCCGGCGAGCTGGTGCCCGGTGCTCCGGGTGCGGCACCCGGTGTGCCCGGCGCGCCCGGCGCGCCCGGCGCCGCACCGGCGGCTCCCGGAGCCGCGCCGGCGGCTTCCGGCACTGCGGCGCCGGCGGGCGGCGCCGCAGCGCCGGAGAGGCCGGGAAAGAAGTGAGGCCGCGGGGGCCGCGCGGCGTGAGCCATGCTGCTGTTCGTGGGGCTCGGCAATCCCGGCACAGAATACGCCAGGCATCGCCACAACGTCGGCTTCATGGCGGTCCAGGCGATCGCCGGGCGGCACAGCATCGGCCCGTGGCGCCGGCGGTTTCAGGGCGCGGCGGCCGAGGGCACGGTCGGCCCGGATCGCGTGCTGCTGCTCGAGCCCGGAACCTACATGAACGAATCCGGTCGCGCGGTCGCGGAGGCCGTGCATTTCTACAAGATCGCCCCCCACGATACCTTGGTGTTCCACGACGACGTCGATCTCGCATTCTGCAAGGTGCGGGTGAAGATCGGCGGCGGCACCGCCGGCCACAACGGCCTGCGCTCGATCAGCGCCCACATCGGCAACGAGTACCGCCGCGTGCGCATCGGCGTTGAGCATCCGCGTAACAAACTGGCGCATTTCCAGGTGCTGAGCCCTTCCGCCAAGGGTCAGCTAGTCGAATCCTATGTGCTGAATCCGTTTAGCAAGAGCGAACGGCCCTGGGTGAAGATCTTGTGCGAAGTGATCGCTGATAACGCTGCACTTCTCGTCGAGCGCGAGGACGAAAGATTTCAGACCAAGATCCATTTGGCGATGGAGGCGGAGGGATTCTTCGAGCTCAAACGCGCAGGCGGCCCTGCAGACAAGATCGACCGCTGACGCGCCATGGGATTTAGCTGCGGGATCGTCGGGCTGCCGAACGTCGGCAAGTCCACCTTGTTCAATGCGCTGACCGAGACCGCCGCGGCGCAGGCGGAGAATTATCCGTTCTGCACCATCGAGCCGAATCTGGGCGAGGTGGCGGTGCCCGACCCGCGGCTCGAACCGGTCGCGGCACTCGCCAAATCCGCCGCGATCGTTCCGACCCGGCTCGCCTTCGTCGATATCGCCGGCCTCGTGCGCGGCGCCTCGCGCGGCGAGGGTCTGGGCAATCAGTTCCTGGCCAACATCCGCGAAGTCGACGCCATCGTTCACGTCGTGCGCTGTTTTTCCGGCAGCGACGTCGTTCACGTCGCCGGCGCGATCGCGCCGGTCGAGGACATCGAGACGATCGAGACCGAGCTGATGCTCGCCGATCTCGACAGCCTGGAGCGGCGCGTCGAGCCGCTGGAGAAGCGCGCGCGCGGCGGCGATCCGGAGGCGGGCGCGACGCTCGATCTCGTCGGGCGGGCGCTGGCGGCGTTGCGCGAAAGCAAGCCGGCGCGGCTCATCGAGCGCAAGGACGAGGAGGAGAAGGCGTTTCGCATGCTCGGCCTGCTCACGTCGAAGCCGGTGCTCTACGTCTGCAACGTCGACGAGGAGCATGCGGCGGAGGGCAACGTGTTTTCCCGCGCGGTCGAGCTGCGCGCGCGAGCCGAGGGCGCCGGATGCGTGCTAATCTCGGCCAAGATCGAGGCGGAAATCGCCGGGCTGTCGCGCGCGGAGCGCGGCGAATATCTCGCCGCGCACGGCTTGCACGAGGCCGGCCTCGACCGCCTGATCCGGGCCGGCTACGCACTGCTCGATCTCGTCACCTTCTTCACCGCCGGCCCCAAGGAGGCGCACGCGTGGACGGTGACGCGCGGCACGCGGGCGCCGCAGGCCGCCGGCGTCATCCACACCGATTTCGAGCGCGGCTTCATCCGCGCCGAGGTCGTCCCCTGGGAGGACTACGTGGCGCTCGGCGGCGAGGCCGGCGCGCGCGACGCCGGCAAGCTTCGGCTCGAAGGCAGGGATTACGTCGTCGCCGACGGCGACGTGATCCATTTCCGGTTTGCGACGTGATCACCCTCCCCTGGAGGGGGAGGGTCGCGCGCGAAGCGCGCGGGGTGGGGTGATAGTGATATAACTCAGCTTCACCCCCACCCGTCTCGCGTTCTTCGAACGCTCCATAGCCGATGCTTCGCATCGGCGTTGTTCGAACGGCGGCCGTAGGCCGCCTATGCCTCCCCCCTCCAGGGGGAGGTAGGAGCGCGCGTCGCTTGCGGAGTGTGAAATCCAGCGCGGCCGTCCTCACACTCCCCCGCGGTTGCGCATCGCGCCGAGATGCTCGTTGATGCGGAACGCGATCAGCACCAGCTCCGCCGCGATCCGCGCGAACACGATGCCGGCGAGCATGCCGACGAAGCTGGCGATCAGCATCAGCAATCCGGCGATCGGATTGACCGCCATGGCGCCGAGCGAAGAGATCATGCCGGCCAATCCGAACAGCACCGAAGCCACCACGACGAGCCAGTAGAACGTCCGGATGATCGAAGGCGTGATGAAACGGTCCCATTGGAACAGATCGCCGACGTAGAACATGAATCCCCCCGCGCTTGCGATCTTCGTCGGCGCGGACACTGCACATTTCGCAAGCCGGGTCAACGCGATGCGGTTGACCCTCCCGCCCGCGCGGCTTAAGCAGCGAGCCCGACCATCCGCGACGGATTCCGTGCCGAAGCTCTATTGGGAAGATTTCGCCGAGGGCAGCGTTGCCGAGTACGGGCCCCGGCTCGTGACCCGCGAGGAGATCGTGGCGTTCGCGGCCGAGTTCGATCCGCAGCCCATGCACCTCGACGAGGACGCCGCCCGCTCGACCATGCTGGGCGGGCTCGCGGCGTCCGGATGGCACACCTGCGTCCTGTTCAATCGCCTCCTGGTCGACGGGCTGATCAACAACGCCCACGCCATGGGGGCTCCGGGCGTCGAAGAGGTAAAATGGCTCAAACCGGTGCGGCCCGGCGATCGGCTCGTCGTGCGCGCCGAGGTGCTCAACAAGCGCGCCTCCAGGAGCCGGCCGGGGATGGGATTCGTCGGCTTCCGGTTCGAAGTCCTCAACCAGACCGGAGAGCCGGTCATGACGCTCGCCTTCTCCCTCATGGTCGCCCGACGATCCCCTCTCCCCGCAGAGCGCGGCGAGGGTGAGCACGACCGAGTTCAATCATGAAGTATTTCGAGGACATTCGGGTCGGCGACAAGCTCGTGATCGGGCGCCATACTTTTACGGCGGAAGAGATCAAGTCGTTCGCCGAGCGATTCGATCCGCAGCCGTTCCATCTCGATGAAGCGGCGGCCGCGCGCTCGCAGTTCGGCGCGCTGTGCGCCTCCGGCTGGCACACCGTCGTGATGTGGATGCGGCTGCAGATGCATCAGATGCGCCGCGAGGTCGAAGCGCAGCGCGCACGCGGCGAGCCGGTGGCACAGCTCGGGCCGTCGCCGGGGTTTCGTCGGCTGCAATGGCTCAAGCCGGTCTATGCCGGCGACACCATCACCTACGCCAGCGAGGTCTTGGAATCGCGCGCGTTGAACAGCCGTCCCGGCTGGGGCCTGGTGCAGTTTCTCAATACCGGCGTCAACCAGGCGGGAGAGCCGGTATTCTCCTTCCTCGGTTCGGCTTTCGTGGAGCGCCGACGCACATGATGCTCGAGCCGCAGCGCTCGTCCGAGGCAACCGACGAGAACCGGCCCGCCTCGCCGCGGGACCAACGCCGCACCATGAGCGTGGCGCTTCCCGTGCACGCGCTCCACGACGGCTATTCCGATGTCGTCTACGTCCTGTTGCCGATCTGGCAGGCCGAGTTCGCGCTGAGCTATGCGGCGGTCGGGCTGCTGCGCTCCACGCTTTCCGGCGCGATGGCGGCGTTCCAGATCCCGGCCGGGCTGCTTGCCGAGCGGATCGGCGGGCCCGCCGTGCTCGCCGCCGGCACCGCGCTCGCGGGCCTGTGTTTCTGCCTGATCGGCTGGAGCTCGGGCTACGCGTTCATTGCCGCCGCGCTGTTCCTCGCCGGCATCGGGTCGAGCGCGCAGCATCCGATCGGCTCGGCGCTGGTTGCGCGGGCGTTCGCCGGACCCAGATCGCTCGCCGCCATCGGCACTTACAATTTCTCCGGCGACATCGGCAAGGTGCTGTTCCCGGCGGCGGCGACGCTGCTGATGCTGTTCTTGCCGTGGCGCGCCACCCTCGCTCTGCTCGGCATTTTGGGAATGGCGGCGGCCACAGCGATATTTCTGCTGCTGCCGCGGTTCGGGGCGCCCTCGCCCGCGGCCGGTGCGCGCAATGCGGAGCGCCGAGTGTTCGGCGGCGGCGAACGGACCGGATTCCCGCTGCTGCTGTGCGTCGGCATGATCGACAACGCGACCCGCACGGCGTTCCTGACTTTCCTGCCGTTTCTGCTCCGCGCCAAGGGCGCCGAGTTGCCGACCATCGGCTTGGCGCTCACCCTGGCCTTCATCGGCGGAGCCGCCGGGAAGCTGGTGTGCACCTTCGTCGGCATGCGCATCGGGGTATTCGCCACCGTGATCCTGACCGAGAGCCTGACCGCGCTCGGCATTTTCGCTTTGCTGCCGCTGCCGCTCGCCGCCGCCGTGCCGCTGATCCCGCTGGTCGGCGTGGCACTCAGCGGCACTTCCTCGGTGCTCTACGGCTCGGTCGCGCATCTGGTGGCGCCCGCGGCCCGGACCCGGGCATTTGCCGTGTTCTACACCGGCACCATCGGCTGCGGCGCGCTGGCGCCCTTCGTTTACGGATTTGTCAGCGACGCGCTCGGCATTGCGGTGACCATCGCGGTGATCGCCGCCGTTGCGCTGCTGACCCTGCCGCTCGCGGCGGCACTGCGCGGATCGCTCCGGCAGGCGAGTGAAGCCGGGATTTGATACGCTCTCCGGCAGCGACGTCTCAATGCCCCTCGAAACTCACCAGCGTGCGCACCGGCACTTCGAGCTTGCGTAGCTTGTCCGCGCCGCCCAGTTCCGGCAAGTCGATGATGAAGCAGGCGGCGAGCACCTGCGCGCCGGCATTGCGCAACAGCTTGACCGCGCCCTCGGCGGTGCCGCCGGTCGCGATCAGGTCGTCGACCAGGACGATGCGGTCGCCCCGGGTGACGGCGTCCTCGTGCATCTCCATCTCGTCGAGGCCGTATTCGAGCGAATAGGCGATGCGCACCGTGGTGTGCGGCAGCTTGCCCTTCTTGCGGATCGGGATGAAGCCCGCCGAGACCTGATGCGCGACGGCGCCGCCGAGGATGAAGCCGCGGGCCTCGATGCCGGCGACCTTGTCGATCTTCGCGCCCGCCCACGGCTGCACCAGCTCGTCGACGGCGCGGCGGAACGCCCGCGCGTCGCCGAGCAGGGTCGTGATGTCGCGGAACATGATGCCGGGCTTGGGATAATTGGCGATCGTGCGGATCGTCGCCTTGAGATCGTGCGATGTGGCCATGGGCGTCCCGTCATGCTCGCGCGGCGACGCCACGCGCCGCCCGCCGCGGACCATCGTGCCTTATAGTTTTCCCAGCACCCTGCCGGCAACGGCCTCGAGCTTTTTGATCAGCGCGGGATCGCGCGCCTCCGGCGCGGTGATCAGCGCGTTATCGAGCGCGCGGTCGGAGTCGATCGGACAGGCTTCGTGCTCGCGCGGGAACTCGCGCGCGAGCCGGGTCACCAGGCGCTTCGCCCGGTCGGCGTTCGCGGTCAGCACCTTGATGACGTCGGCGACGGTCACCGCGTCGTGGTCCGGATGCCAGCAGTCGAAGTCGGTGACCATGGCGACCGTCGCGTAGCAGATCTCCGCCTCACGGGCGAGTTTCGCCTCCGGCATGTTGGTCATGCCGATCACGGAATAGCCGAGGTTCTTGTAGGTGAGGCTTTCGGCGAGGGTGGAGAACTGCGGCCCCTCGATGCACACATAGGTGCCGCCGCGCGCGATGCCGATGTCCTCGGCCATCGCGGCTTCGGCGAGATGCAGCCGCAGCCGCGGCGACACCGGATGTGCCATCGACACGTGGGCGACGAGGCCCTTGCCGAAGAACGAGCTTTCGCGCTTGTGGGTGCGATCGACGAATTGGTCGATCAGCACGAAGGTGCCGGGCGGCAGCTCCTCCTTAAACGAGCCGCAGGCGGAGAGCGACACCAGATCGGTGACGCCCGCGCGCTTGAGCGCGTCGATGTTGGCGCGGTAATTGATGTCGGAGGGCGAGAGCCGATGGCCCCGGTCGTGGCGCGACAGGAACACCACGGGCAGGCCGGCGATCTCGCCCCGGCGCAACGGCGCCGAGGGCTCGCCCCACGGCGTGTCGACGCGCTCTTCGCGCGCGTTCTCCAGCCCCGGCAGGTCGTAGATGCCGGACCCGCCGATGATACCGAGCACTGCCTGCGTCATGACAATTCCGCAACGACGGCGCGGCGCATCACGCGTGGCCGGGCACGCTCGACCACACCTTCTTCTTGGTGAAATACAACAGCCCGGCGAATACCACGAGAAAGATCATCACCTGCAGCCCGACGCGCTTGCGCGCGACCAGGTGCGGCTCCGCTGCCCACTGCAGGAATGCGGTGATGTCCTGGGCATAGTGCGGGACATCGGCCGGCGTGCCGTCGGTATAGTCCACTTGGCCATCGGTGAGGATGGGCGGCATTTGCAGGGCGTGTCCGGGGAAATATTTGTTGTACTGGGCTCCCTCCGGCATCGGGAAGCCGGGCGGCGGGTTCTCGTAACCTTGCAGCAGGGCGACGATGTAGTCGGGCCCTTCTTCCTGATATTGCGTGAAGATGTCGAAGATGAACCAGGGGAAGCCGCGCTCGTAACCGCGCGCCTTGGCGATCACCGAGAGATCCGGCGGGAGCACGCCGTTGTGCGCCGCGCGTCCCGCCTGCTCATTGGGAAACGGCGAAGGAAAACGATCGGCTGGCCGGCCGGGGCGTTCGAACATTTCGCCCTGCTCGTTCGGCCCGTCGGTGATCTTGTACTCGGCCGCGATCGTCTTGACTTGCGCCGGGGAGAATCCCGGGCCGCCGGGATCCGCCAGGTTCCGGAACGACAGCAGCGACAAGGCGTGACAGGCCTGGCAGACTTCGCGGTAGACCTTGAAGCCGCGCTGCAGCTGCGCCTCGTCGTAGATGCCGAACGGGCCGGCGAACGACCATTTGACCCGCGGCGGAATCTCGCTCTCCTCGGCGCCGGCCGCGGTTATAGCCAGCACCGCGAGCGCCCCCGCCAAGGCAAGCGCGCAGATCCTGCTCACGCCGCTCATCGCGTTCTCCCGGCCTGCTGCGTCACCGTTCCGGCGCCGCCGCGCCGCCCGCCGCCGCGCCCGGCGCCTTGCGCAGGATCGCGTCGCTGATCGATGCCGGGACCGGCTTCGGCCGCTCGACCAACCCGAGCAGCGGCAGGATGATGAGGAAGTGAATGAAATACCAGGCGGTGAGGATGCGCGCGGCCAGCACGTAATTGCCCTCCGCCGGCTTCGAGCCGAGCCAGCCCAGCCCGACGCACACCGCGGCGAAGACCCAGAAGAACTGCCGGTAGAGCGGCCGATAGCTCGCCGACCTCACCTTGGAAGTGTCGAGCCACGGTACGAACGCCAGGATCACGATCGATGCCATCAGGAACAGCACGCCCAGCAGCTTGTTGGGGATGGCGCGCAGGATGGCGTAGAACGGCAGGTAATACCATTCCGGCACGATGTGGGTGGGCGTCACCGCCGGGTTGGCCGGGATGTAATTGTCGGGATGCCCGAGATAATTCGGCAGATAGAACACGAACCATGCATAGACGATGCAGAACACCATCATCAGGAACACGTCCTTGATGGTCGCATAGGGGGTGAACGGCACGGTTTCCTGCTTGGATTTCGGCTCGACCCCGGTTGGATTGTTCTGGCCCGACACGTGCAGCGCCCAGACGTGGAGGATGACCACGCCGACGATCACGAATGGCAGCAGGTAGTGCAGCGAGTAAAAGCGGTTGAGCGTCGGATTGCCGACCGAATAGCCGCCCCACAGCCAGCTCACGATCGATTCCCCGAACACCGGAATCGCCGAGAACAGGTTGGTGATGACGGTCGCCGCCCAAAAGCTCATCTGGCCCCAGGGCAGCACGTAGCCCATGAACCCGGTCATGATCATCAGCAACAGGATGATGACGCCGAGGATCCACAGCACCTCGCGGGGATCCTTGTAGGAGCCGTAATAGAGGCCGCGGAACATGTGGACGTAAGCCGCCAGGAAGAACATCGAGGCGCCAGTCGCGTGCGCATAGCGCAGCAGCCAGCCCCAGTTCACGTCGCGCATGATGTGCTCGACGGAATTGAACGCGTGATCGACGTGCGGGGTATAGTGCATGGCCAGCACGACGCCGGTCACGATCTGCGCGACCAGCAGGAAGCTCAGAATAGCGCCGAAGGCCCACCAGTAGTTCAAGTTGCGCGGCGTCGGATAGGCGACGAAGGAGGAATGCGCGAGGCTCAGGATCGGCAGCCGAACTTCCAGCCATTTCAGCAAGCGGTTCTTGGGCTGGTAGATTGCGTGGTGCTCCGGCCGATAGATCGCGTTCTCGTTCATGGTCTTGGTCCCGGACAGCGCGGCGTCATCCGATCCGGATCTTGGTGTCGGAGACGAACGCGTAGGGCGGCAGCGGCAGATTTGCCGGCGCGGGCCCGCGCCGGATGCGGCCCGACGTGTCGTATTGGGAGCCGTGACAGGGACAGAACCAGCCGTCGTAATCGCCCTGGTGCGCCAGCGGAATGCAGCCGAGGTGGGTGCAGATGCCGATCAGGATCAGCCATGGATCGTGACCCTCCTTGACCCGCGCTTCATCGGCCTGCGGATCCGGCAGCGCGTGCCAGTCGACGTCGCGCGCCTCTTTGATTTCCTTCGGCGTGCGATGGTCGATGAAGATCGGCTTGCCGCGCCAGAACACCTTGATGACCTGGCCTTCGGCGATCGGCGCGAGGTCGACTTCGATGGGAGCTCCGGCCGCGATGGTCGATTGGTCCGGATTCATTTGCGAGATCAGCGGCCAAGCCGACGCCGCGACGGCGGCAGCCCCGGCGGCCGCGGTCGCGATATAGAGAAAATCGCGGCGTGTCGGTTCGGCCGAAGACGTTGTGGTCACAGTCCAGTCCTCTCTTGCCGGTCGATCCGCCCGCGCTGCGGACCGGGAGGGAGCGGCCGCGCCCCTTCCGGCGGCAGACAGACCGGCCGCGGCCGGCCCTGAGGGAAGGCGGCAGGCGGCGCGTTCCAGCGGCGTTTTATTGGCACCCTTGCTCCGCTCGCGCAAGCCCGGTATGGCGGCGCCGACCCCAAGTCGCAGGCCGGCGCCAACCTTCGCGGCTCCTCATGCAGCATCCGTTCGCATTTCGGTTTGCTCGGACGGCCCCGCAACGGGCGCCATGACCGAGCTCCCCGCCGCACGGCTGGCGCTGTTTCAGCCCGACATCGCGCCCAACACCGCCACCATTCTGCGTCTGTGCGCCTGTCTCGGGGTCGAGGCGCACATCATCGAGCCCGCGGGATTTCCGGTATCCGATCGCGCCTTCCGCCGCGCCGGCATGGATTATCTCGAGCAGGTTGCGCTCGTCCGGCACGTTTCCTGGAGCGCATTCGAGGCGTGGCGCGCCCAAGCGCGTCTGCGGCTCATCGTCCTGTCCACGCGCGCGGCTTTGTCCTATGTCGAATATGCGTTCCGGCCCGACGACGTCGTGCTGTTCGGCCGCGAATCCGCCGGCGCGCCGCAGGAAGTGCATGCGGCCGCGGACGCGCGTCTAAAAATCCCGATGCGGCCGGGGCTGCGCTCGCTCAATGTGGCGCTCGCGGCCGCGATGGTGCTGGGCGAAGCGCTGCGCCAACTGCGCGGATTCTCCCGGCCGGAGACTTAAGAGCGCCAGCTGCAGAGCGCCAGTTGCTATTTTTGTATATGATGGTAATATACAACAATGCCGGGACTCGAACGGATCGTCGGCTTCGATTGGGACGACGCGAACAGCCAAAAAAGCGACGAGAAGCATGGAGTTACGCAAGCTGAAGCCGAGCAGGTATTCCTGAATGAGCCGCTCTTGATCGTTGATGACGCCAAGCACAGCCAGTCCGAGCCCAGGCTTCATGCACTGGGAAGGACCACCCTGGGCCGGCGACTTCATGTCACGTTCACGATCCGCGGTGCCGGCACCCTGATACGAGTTGTTTCAGCACGCGACATGTCTCGTCAGGAGAGAGCTAGATATGCGCAAGAAACCTAAACCGATCCCGCGTTTCGCCGACGAGGCTGCGGAGCGCGCGTTCTGGGAAAGCCATGATTCGGCGAGCTATGTCGATTGGGCCAAAGCAAAACCCGCTCGCTTCCCCAATCTGAAACCGTCGACCACGTCGATTTCGCTGCGGTTGCCGGTGTCGTTGCTTGAGCGCATCAAGGTGGTGGCCAACAAACGCGATGTTCCCTACCAGTCCCTCATCAAGATCTGGCTGGCGGAGAAAGCCGACACCAAATGAGCGCCGCGAATCGTCCGAGGGAGCGACCGGCCAAGTCCATGGATGCCGCACAGCTCGAATCCCGCAAGGCGCGCGCCAGCGCGTGGTTCGAAGCGCTGCGCGACGAGATTTGCACCGCCTTCGAGGCGCTCGAGGACGACGCACCGGCCGAGCTCCATGGCGCCGCCCCCGGGCGGTTCGAGCGCACGCCGTGGCGGCGCACCGATCCGAGCGGAGCGCCCGGCGGCGGCGGCATCATGTCGATGCTGCGCGGACGCGTGTTCGAGAAGGCCGGCGTCCAGGCCTCGGCCGTCTTCGGCGAGTTCGCGCCGGAATTCCGCAACGACATCCCCGGCGCGCAGCAGGATCCGCGGTTCTGGGCTTCCGGCATCTCGGTGATCGCCCATCCGCGCAATCCGCACGTGCCGGCCGTGCACATGAACACCCGCTTCGTGGTCACGACCAAGGCGTGGTTCGGCGGCGGCGCCGATCTCACTCCCCTGCTCGCGCAACGCCGGCAGCAGAGCGATCCCGACGCCCGCGACTTCCATGCCGCCATGAAGGCCGCCTGCGACGCGCATGCGGCGGTCGCCGCTTATGAGAAATACAAGAGCTGGTGCGACGAATATTTTTTTCTGAAACACCGCAACGAGCCGCGCGGCATCGGCGGCATTTTCTACGATTGGCACGACAGCGGCGATTGGGACGCGGATTTTGCCTTCACGCAGGAGGTCGGCCGCGCCTTGCTGCGCGTTTACCCGGGGCTCGTGCGGCGCAATTGGGCAGCGCGCTGGTCGGAGCCGGACCGCGAGGAGCAATTGGTGCGCCGCGGCCGCTACGTCGAGTTCAACCTGCTCTATGACCGCGGCACAATCTTCGGGCTGAAAACCGGCGGCAATGTCGAATCGATTCTCTCCTCGCTGCCCCCGCTGGTGAAATGGCCGTAAAGACTTGGTAGCCCGGACGAAGCGCAGCGAAATCGGTGGCCGGAAGGCCACCGTCCCCGCGAAGGCGGGGACCTCGATCAATCACACTCGGCCGCTTCGCGCGCGCTCCATCCGGGCTACGGATTGAACGATCAGGGTTCCCGGATCCCGGGTTTGCGCCTTCCGCGCGCGCCGGAATGAGGCTCGTCACCCCGCGCCGCGTCATCGAGAATGCGCTGCAGCGCCCGCGCATCGTTGGGAAATCCCGCAGAAATCCATTTCTCCTCCGCAGCCGCGAGCGCTCCGCCGAGTTGCGGGCCTTTGGGTACGCCGCGCGCGATGAGGTCGGCCGCCTTGAACGGAAAGACCGGTGCTTGCCACCGCTCGGGGAGCGTCGCGAGCTCGCGCCAGGCAAGGTCCGCCGCTTCGGCGCCGGCGCGCGCCCAGGCGAGCGCGATGCGATCGAGGTAGCGTGCCGGCCCGAGCCGATAGAGCAGCGCCCGCGCCCCGCTTTCGCCGATCGCCGGATCGATCCGCCACCAGCCTTCCGCCATCGAGGCGAGCCGCTCGTGCTCGACATTGGCGAGTCGCAGCCGTTGCCACAGCCGCTCGGCGTCCTCCGTGACGCTCACCGCGAGGCCGGCCAGCCGCCGCAGCGGATCGGGCTCAAGCCCGAGCACGGCTTCGACGGCGATGACGTTGGCGACGCCGGCGAGATAAGGCACCCCGCCGAGCACGGGGTCCAACAGTCCGGCCTCGGCCATGACCGCAAGCGTGGGTGCCGCTCGCGGCGCGAGGAGCAGCTTGAGCAGTTCCGCCCGCACGCGCTCTCGCGACAGTTTTCGCAAGCCCTCGCGGGCGACAATGCAGGCGTGAAGCCCGGCCGGGTCCGGCGCGCCGCGGCCGTAGGCGGCGTGAAAGCGGAAGAACCGCAGGATGCGCAGATAATCCTCGGCGATGCGGATCGCCGGATCCCCGATGAAGCGGACCCGGTGCTGTTTGAGATCCTCGATGCCGCCGACCGGGTCGTGCACCGTGCCGTCGGGCGAGGCCGACATTGCATTGATCGTAAAGTCGCGCCGCTCGGCGTCCTTCGGCCAGCTGCGGCCGAACCGGACTTTTGCCTTGCGCCCGAACGTCTCGACGTCCTCGCGCAAGGTCGTGACTTCGAAGCCGGTGCCGTCGATCACCACCGTCATCGTGCCGTGCTCGACGCCGGTCGGCACCGGCCGGAAGCCCGCCGCCGCCGCGCGCCGCGTCACCTCCTCGGGCAGGGCGGTCGTGGCCACGTCGATGTCGCCCGGCGGGTGCCCAAGCAGGGCGTTTCTCACCGCGCCGCCGACCACGCGCGCCTCCTCGCCGTCGCGGTCGAGCACCGCCAAGAGCTTTGCCAGCGGACCTTGCGTCAGCCATTTCGTGTCGCTCAGCCGCACCGCGTTCTTCATCGCTGCATCGCACCGGGGACGAATTTTCCGTTCTCCATGTGCGCGGGCACGTAAGTCGAGTGCGGCGGCGCGCCGGAAAACTGCGCGATCAGGATGAAGCTGCCGACCATCAGGCCGAAAGCCGCAATGGTGAGCCAGCCGAGCGTGGGCAGCCGCCAGGATTTGGTGTCGAGCACACCTGCCCGCGTCGCCCATAGGAACAGGGCATAGGCCGCGAACGGCGCCAGGAACAGCGCAAGCTCGGTCAGTACGGGCCGTATCATCTAGCGTTCCGGCAAGTGGGTCGGCTCGTTTTTCTTGTCACCGCGGGGGTGCGCCTGCAAGACCCCGTAGCCCGCATGGAGCGGAGCGGAATGCGGGAGCGGCTGTCCCGGATTACGCTTCGCTCCATCCGGGCTACCAGCGATCACCGATAAATCCGGTCGTAGAGATTGCGCAAGATTCCCGCGGTCACGCCCCAGATGTAACGGTCGGCGAACGGAATCGCATAGAAGTGCCGCACCATGCCGTTCCATTCCCGGCTGTGGCGCTGATGGTTGATCGGCTGCATCAGGAACGACAGCGGCACTTCGAAGGTGTCGTGCACCTCCGCGGCGTTGAGCGCCAGCTCGAAATGCGGCTCGACGCGAGCCACGGTCGGAACGATGCGATAGCCGAGCCTCGTCATGTAGAGATCGAGATAGCCGATCGGATGCACGAGCCGCCGATCGAGCCCGATCTCCTCGCTGGCTTCCCGCAGCGCCGCGGCCAGCGGGCTATCGTCACCGGGATCGATCTTGCCGCCGGGAAACGCGATCTGGCCGGCATGACTCGAAAGCTCGGTCGTGCGCTGGGTGAGCAGCACGGTGGGCTCGGGCCGGTCGACGATCGGCACCAGCACGGCGGCCGGCCGGATCGGCCGCACCGCGGCAATCGCCTGCATCACCGGATCGGCATCATGATCCCCGCGAGCGGGCGTAATGTTCGGGTCGGCGAGGCCCGGCGGCACTTCGAGCGTCAATCGCTCGCGCGCGCGATCGAAGAAATCCTGGCCGAGCAGCGATCGAGCTTTGGAAGTCTTGCCGGCCATTTACAGCATGTCCCTGATCTGGGCCGCGGGTGCCATTGCGAAGAACTCGCCGGCCGACACCACGCCGAACATGCGTTCTCCCTCGAGGTCGCGCTCCTCGCCGAGCTCGACGAGATCGTAGAACAGCGCCCGCGTCACCTTGGCCCACAGGCCGCGCCGCACGTGGAGGTAGGGCTTGAGCCCGTCGGTCGCCGGCTCGGGCTCGAAGCGCAGCGCGTGATCGCGCCGACAGGCGACCCAGTCGTCCACATTGGTGCGAAAATGCAGGATGCGGCCGTTCTGGTCCTGCTCGACGTAGAGCTCGACCGCGAGGAACGGCACGTCGTCGACGACAATCCCGCATTTTTCCACCGGGGTGACGAGAAAGTACTTGTCGCCCTCGCGTTTGAGCACGGAAGCGAACAATCTGACCAGGGCCGGCCGGCCGATCGGGGTCTTCTGGTAGAACCAGGTGCCGTCCGCCGCGATCCGCATATCGATGTCGCCGCAGTCGGGCGGGTTCCACAAATGCACCGGCGGCGGCCCCTTGGCGCCCGCGCGCTTGACCGCGCCCGCGATCGCATCGAGCCCTCCGCCTCCGGCCTGCCCTTCGTTCGCCATGGTTACCCCTGCGTAATCGACGGCCCGGCGCGATCCGCTCGCGGGATCGTGATCGAGGATCCGGGAAGCACTACCCGGGAAAAATAGCGTAATCTCGAAGTCAGAGCGAAGCGGCGCGAGATTCGCATTGTTCGTGCCGCCATATCATTTCGATTTACGGCGTTTTGCCTTCTTCGTGCGTTTACCCGAATAAGCCAAGGAGATCCCTGATGTCATTGCCGGGCGAAGGACTGGAAAAGCTGGAAGACATGATCGTGCGCGCCGCGGAGACGACCGCCGCCCATATACGATCGGCCAAAGCCGCGATCAGCGGCGTCATTTTCGGCCAGGAGCGGGTGGTCGAGCGCGCTTTGGTGACCGTGCTGTCGGGCGGACATGCGCTCCTCGTCGGGGTTCCGGGCCTCGCCAAGACCAAGCTGGTCGATACCATGGGCACCGTGCTCGGGCTCGATGCCCGGCGCATCCAGTTCACGCCGGACCTCATGCCCTCGGATATTCTCGGGTCGGAAGTGCTGGAGGAGAGCCCGGGGGCAAAGCGGACGTTCCGGTTCATTCCCGGCCCGATCTTCGCGCAGCTGTTGATGGCCGATGAGATCAACCGCGCAAGCCCGCGGACGCAATCGGCCCTGCTGCAGGCCATGCAGGAAGCGCACGTCACCGTCGCGGGCGCCCGCCACGATTTGCCCAAGCCCTTTCACGTGCTCGCCACCCAGAATCCGCTCGAGCAAGAGGGAACCTATCCGCTGCCGGAGGCGCAGCTCGACCGGTTCCTGATGCAGGTCGACGTCGACTATCCCGACCGCGAGGCGGAGCGAAAGATCCTGTTCGACACCACCGGCGCCGAGGAGAGCCGGGCGAAGCCGGCGATGACCGCCGAGGACCTGATGGCGGCGCAGCGCCTGGTGCGACGGCTGCCGGTCGGCGAATCGGTGGTCGAAGCGATCCTGGCGCTCGTTCGCTCGGCGCGTCCCGGCGCCGAAGGCGACGCGACCGCCAAGCTGATCGCCTGGGGACCGAGCCCGCGCGCCAGCCAGGCGCTCATGCTCGCGGTGCGGGCGCGCGCGCTGCTCGAGGGCCGCTTCGCGCCGTCGATCGACGACGTCGTCGATTTGGCGGAGCCCATCTTGAAGCACCGCATGGCGCTCAGCTTCGCGGCACGCGCCGATGGCGAGACCATCGAGGCGGTGATCGGCCGTCTGCGGGCCCGCATCGGATAAGCGCATGCCCAGCGAGGTATCTGCCAATTCCCTCGACGACGAGACGACGCGCCGTGCCACGGCGAGAGCGCGTTCGCTCACCGCCGCCATGCCGCGCCTGATCCTGGAGGCGCGTCGCGTCGCGGCGACCGTGATTCACGGGTTGCACGGCCGGCGCCGGGCCGGACCGGGCGAGAATTTTTGGCAATATCGACGCTTCGTCTCCGGCGAGCCGGCGCACCGCGTCGATTGGCGCCGTTCCGCGCGCGACCATCATCTTTACGTTCGCGAGCGCGAGTGGGAGGCGGCCCACACCGTTTGGATCTGGCCCGACCGCTCGCCCTCCATGATGTTCGCTTCGCCGCTCGTCTCCGACACCAAGCTCGATCGCGCGCTCGTGATGGGCTTCGCGCTGGGTCACCTGCTGGTCGAGGGCGGCGAGCGGATCGGCATTCCCGGCCTGATGCGGCCGACCGCGGACCGCAACGTGATCGACAAGATGGCCCAGGCGATCGTGCACGATCGCCTGGCCCCGTCGAGCCTGCCGCCTTCCTTCTCGCCTTCGCCGCTCGCCGAGATCGTCATGCTCTCGGACCTGTGGAGTCCGATCGCGGAGGTACGCCGGACCATCGCCCAGCTCTCCGCCACCGGCGCGCATGGTCACGTGGTCCAGATCGTCGATCCGGCCGAGGAGACTTTCCCGTACGCCGGCCGCATCGAGTTCATCGAGCCGGAGGGAGCCGGCGCCATCACGGCCGGCCGGGCCGAGGCCTGGCGTGCGGATTACGAGCGGCGTCTCGACAACCATCGCGCCGCGATTCGCCAGGAAACCGATCGCCTGGGCTGGACTTTTACCATTCACCGCACCGACCGTCCGGCGAGCGAGCTGCTGTTGAGACTGCACGGGCAAATGGGCGCCGGGCCCAACGGCACTGGCATTCATCGCTGGCGTGCGCTGCCGCTGTCCGCGAGGCACGTATGATCGCGGGTCTGCCGCTCGGCTTCGCCCAGCCGCTGGTGCTGCTTGGGTTGCTCGCCCTTCCGGCCCTGTGGTGGCTGTTGCGGCTGATCCCGCCGCGGCCGCGCCAGATTGCATTCCCGCCCACCCGGCTCCTGTTCGATATTGCGCCGCGCGAGGAGACCCCGGCGCGTACGCCGTGGTGGCTGACCCTGCTGCGATTGGCGCTGGCGGCGCTCATGATCTTTGCCGTCGCGGGTCCGCTGTGGAACCCGCCGCTCGCGACCGCCACCAAGGCGGCGCCGATCGCATTGCTGGTCGATGATGCCTGGGGCGCCGCCGCGACCTGGGAAGTTCGCTTGCGCACCGCCGACGACCTCATCGCCCGCGCGGAAGCCGACGGCCGCGGCGTTGCGATCGTGCCGCTCTCCGAGCCCGGCCGCGACATCTCGCTCGAAACTCCCGGAGCCGCGCGGGTCCGGCTGCGCCAGATCCGACCGAAACCCCACACGCTCGATCGCGCCGAAGCACTCGGGTCGATTGCGCGCTTTCTCCAAGCCACGCCGCAGGTCGAACTGATCTGGCTCACCGACGGCATCGATATCGGCCATGCCGATGCGTTCGTCTCGGGCCTCGCGCGCCTGCTCGATCGGCGGCCCATTACCGTCGTCGCCGGCGGCATCAAGCCCGCCCATGCGCTGGCGGCGGCCGACAACGCCGCCGGCGCTCTGAGCGTGCAAGTGCTGCGCGCCGAAACCGGCGTTCCCGAGACCGGTGTCGTCCGCGCGCTGGATCTCAAGGGCTTGCCGCTCGGCGACGCGCGCTTCGAGTTCAGTCCGCAGGATCGGCAGACCGCGGCGCAATTCGACCTTCCGGTCGAGCTCCGCAACGACATCGCCCGGCTCGAAATCGCCGCCGAACGTTCCGCTGGCGCCGTGCAGCTGCTCGACAAGCGCTGGCGGCGCCGCTCCGTCGGCCTGGTTTCCGGCGCCACGTCGGAGACGGCGCAGCCGCTGCTCGACGCCGTCTATTATCTGTCGCGTGCGCTCACCCCGTTCGCCGATGTTCGCGTCGCCGAAGGGCGCGCACCGGCCCGGGCGACCGAACGTTTCCTCGAGCAGAATTTGCCCATGCTGATCCTGGCCGACGTCGGCAACGTCGTCGGCGGAACGCGCGAGCAGCTCGTTCGCTGGATCGAGGACGGCGGCGTGCTGGTTCGTTTCGCCGGCCCGCGGCTTGCCGCCGCCGAGGCGGACGACGACGACCTCGTTCCGGTCAAGTTGCGGCGCGGCGGCCGGACCCTGGGCGGTAGCCTCACCTGGGAGAAGCCGCAGCAGCTCGCGGGATTCTCCCGGGAGGGTCCGTTTTTCGGCATGCCGGTTCCCGGCGACATCACCGTGACCCGGCAGGTGCTCGCCGAGCCGGATTCCGATCTCGGCGATCGCACCTGGGCAACGCTGGCCGACGGCACCCCGCTGGTGACCGCCGTGCGTCGCGGCAAGGGGCTCATCGTTTTATTCCACGTGACCGCGGACACCCGCTGGTCGAATCTGCCGCTCTCGGGCACCTTCGTGGACATGCTCAAGCGCATCGTCGGCCTCGCCGGCTCGACCGCCGCAGCCGAGCCCGAAGGCCGCGCCGCCAAGACCCGCGAGGTGGTTGCTCCGACCCGCGTGCTCGACGGCTTCGGCAGCTTCGAGCCGCCGCCCGCGACCGCGCGGCCGGTGCCGAGCGGCTATGCGGGACGGGCCACGGCCGATCATCCGCCCGGCTTCTACGGCCCGCCCGAAGGGCTGCTCGCCGTCAACACGCTGGCGGCCGGCGATCGCCTGGCGCCGATCGATCTTTCGCCGCTCACTGCGCGGATCGAGCCGTATCGGCTCAGCGAGCCCAAGGATCTCCGCGGTATCGTCTTCGTTACCGCGCTCCTGTTGCTGCTGATCGATTCGCTCGTGGTGTTCTCGCTCGGCGGCGGCTGGCATCGGTTGGTCCCGCGGCGACGCGCGGCTGCGGTCATTCTCATCCTCGGCGGTATCGCGGCCGCGAGCGTGCTCGGGATCGGCGGCAGCCGCGCCGATCCCGTCTCCGATGATTTCGCCATGAAGAGCACGCTGCAGACGCGGCTGGCCTACGTGGTCACCGGGGATTCCGATGTCGACGCCACCAGCAAGGCCGGGCTGCAGGGCCTGACCCTGTTCCTGGCGCAGCGTACCGCGCTCGAGGCGGGCGAGCCGATCGGGATCGATATCGGCCGCGACGAGCTTGCCTTCTTCCCTTTGATCTATTGGCCGATGGTGCCGAATGCGGCGCGCCCCGCGGCCGAGGCGCTGGCGCGGGCCGACGCTTATATGAAGCAAGGCGGCACGATCCTGTTCGATACGCGCGACGCCGTACTGGCGCCCCCCGGACCGGGCGGCGAGGGCCGCGGGCCGGGCATGGTGGCGTTGCGCACAATTCTCTCCTCGCTCGACATTCCCGAGCTCGAGCCGGTTCCCCGCGATCACGTGCTGACCAAGACGTTCTTTCTGCTTCGCGACTTTCCCGGGCGCTTCAACTTCGGCCAGCTTTGGGTCGAAGCCATGCCGGCGGAACGCGAGGACGAGCCGCGCCGCCCCGCCCGCGGCGGCGACGGCGTCTCTTCCATTCTCATCACCGCGAACGACCTGGCCGGCGCGTGGGCGATTCGACCCGACGGTCAGCCGATGCTGCCGTTGGTGCCCGGCGATCCGCGCCAGCGCGAGTTCGCGTTTCGGGCAGGTGTCAACATCGTGATGTACACGCTGACCGGCAACTACAAGGCCGATCAGGTGCATGTCCCGGCGTTGCTCGAGCGGCTCGGGCAATAGGAGCGCATCGGTGGACTTCGGGATCGCATTTGCTCCGCTGGTGCCCGTCGAGGTGCTGTGGGTGGCTTTGGCCGCGGTCGCCCTGGTTGCGGGGCTGCTGCTCTTCATCCGCAGCCGCGGCGCGCCGCTGCGCATCGCCGGCCTGGCGCTGCTGGCGCTGGCGCTCGCCAATCCCTCCTTCACGCGCGAGGACCGCCAGCCGCTGTCCTCGGTCGCGGTGGTGATCATCGACAAGAGCCCGAGCCAGGGCTTCGGCGACCGGCTGGCGCAAACCGAGGCCGTGCGCGCCGCGCTGGCGCAGCGGCTTGCGCGCATTCCCGGGCTGGAAACGCGGGTGGTGGAGGCCGGCGAGGCCGATGGCGAAACCGAGGGCACCCGGCTGTTCTCGGCATTGGGCGCCGCGCTCGCCGACGTCCCGCCCGATCGCACCGCCGGCGCCATCCTGGTCACCGACGGGCGCGTGCACGACGTTCCGGCCGACGCGGCCGCGTTGGGGTTTTCCGCGCCCGTGCACGCCTTGATCACCGGCCATCCCGACGAACGCGACCGCCGCGTCGTGCTCCTTTCTGCGCCGCGCTTCGGCATCGTCGGGCAGAGCCAGACACTGGTGTTTCGCGTCGAGGATTCCGGCGTACCGCCCGGACCGGCGCAAGTGACCGTCCGGCGCGACGGCGAGGCCTTGGAAACCCGCGGCGTGCGCAGCGGCGAAAGGGTCAGCGTGCAGATCCCGATCCCGCACGCGGGCGCCAACATCGTGGAGATCGAGGCCTCGGCGCTCGAAGGCGAGCTCACGCCCGTCAACAATCGCGCCGTCGTGTCGATCGACGGCGTGCGCGACAAGCTGCGCGTGCTGCTGGTTTCCGGCGAGCCGCATGCGGGCGAGCGCACCTGGCGCAATCTGCTGAAATCCGACGCTAGCGTCGATCTGGTGCATTTCACCATCCTGCGCCCGCCGGAAAAACAGGACGGCACGCCGATCAACGAGCTCTCCTTGATCGCCTTTCCTACGCGCGAGCTGTTCCAGCAGAAGATCAACGAATTTCAGCTGATCATCTTCGACCGCTACGCCCGCCAGGGCGTGCTGCCGCTGATCTATTTCGACAACATCGCCCGCTACGTGCGCGAGGGCGGCGCGGTCCTGGTCGCCGCCGGCCCCGATTATGCGACCCAGGGCAGCATCTGGCGCACGCCGCTCGACGTCATCTTGCCGGCCGAGCCGAGCGGCGAGACCACCGATCGGCCGTTCCACGCGCGGCTCACCGACCAGGGCAAACGGCATCCGGTAACGCGTGACCTCGAAGGCGCCGACACCGATCCGCCGCACTGGAGCCGCTGGTTCCGGCTGGTCGACACCCGCAACCCCAACGGCACCGTCGTGATGCACGGCCCCGACGACAAGCCGTTGCTGGTGCTCTCGCACCAGGGCGAGGGCCGGGTCGCGTTGCTATTGTCCGATCACATCTGGCTGTGGGCGCGCGGTTACGAAGGTGGCGGCCCGCACCTCGATCTGTTGCGGCGCCTGTCGCATTGGCTGATGAAGCAGCCCGATCTCGAGGAAGAGGCGTTGCGGCTCTCCTCCCATGGGCGCGAGCTGGCGATCGAGCGGCAAACGATGGCGGACAGCGTCGATCCGGTGGTCGTGACGTCGCCGTCCGGGCAGACCCGCACGGTCACGCTCGGCGCCTCGGAACCCGGTGTCTGGCGGGCGAATGTTCCGGCCGGCGAGCTCGGCCTGTGGCGGGCGAGCGACGGCAAGCTGACCGCGCTCACCAATATCGGGCCGGCTAATCCCCGGGAATTCGCCGAGGTCACCTCGACCACGGACGTGCTCGGCCCGCTCACGGCGGCGACCGGCGGCGACGCGCGGCGGGTCGCCGATGCGTCGGGCGTGACGGTGCCGCGCGTGCTCCCGGTGCGTTCCTCCGAGACGTTCAAGGGCGAGGACTGGATCGGCCTGAAGATGCGCGATGCCAGCGTGGTGCGCGGCATCGGCGTCCTGCCGGTTTTCGCCGGCGTTTTGGGCCTGCTGCTGCTGCTCAGCAGCGTCGCGGCGACGTGGTTGCGCGAAGGCCGATGACTGACAGGATTCAGTGGTCAGTAATCAGAGATCAGTGATCGGGAGCCGGAGCAGCACTCGCTTCCGATTCTGATTACTGATTACTGATATCTGACTCCTGGGGCCAGTCTGGCCGGATGGCACCCTTCACGCCCGCGAACGCGCCGTCCGCCAGCTCGGCGACCAGCAATCTCGCCGGGTCGACCGGCCCCGGCATCGTGACCTCGCCTTTCGGAATCCGCGCGAAGCCGCAACGGCGGTAATAAGGCACGTCCCCCACGAGTACGACGAGGCGGTGACCATGCCGGCGTGCCTCCGCGAGCGCCCGCTCGATCAGCGCCTTGCCGATGCCGTGGCCGCGGAACGGCGGCTCGATCGTCAAGGGTCCGAGCAGCAGCGCGGGCGTCTCGCCGATCCGGATTCTCGTCTGGCGTACCGAGCCGACCAGGAGCGTGCCGATTCGCGCTGTGAACGACAGCTCGAGCCGATGACCCATCTCCTCGCGGATGCGGTAGGACGTGCGCGCAAAGCGCCCCGGCCCGAACGTGCGCTCGTGCAGGCGCTCGATCGCCGCGGCGTCATCGGGCGTCTCGGGCAGAATGTTCGGCGTGAGATCGGTCATGGCGATCGCCCGCGCCGATGGCGGCGCGCAGCCGAACGCCGCTTAGCATTTGCCGCGGGCGAGGTCCATTGCCCGGGGCGGCGCGATTACCTATTTGCTGGTAGCCCGCATGGAGTTCCGTAGCCCGGATGGAGCGCAGCGCGATCGGTGGCCGAAGGCCGCCGCTCCATGCGGGCTACGAAGCCGGGCTAGAGAGGAGCATCCCGATGGGCCTGCTCGTCGACGGCATCTGGAAAGACGAGGGCCACGAGGTCCGCGCGGGCCGTTTCGTGCGCATGCCGACGAGCTTCCGCAGCTGGGTGACGCCCGACGGCGACCCGGGACCGTCCGGTCAGGGCGGCTTTACGGCCGAGCCGGGCCGCTATCATCTCTATGTCTCGCTCGCCTGCCCGTGGGCGCACCGCACACTCATCTTCCGCAAGCTCAAAGGGCTCGAAGACGTGATCTCGCTTTCGGTGGTCGAGCCGCTGATGGCGAGCGAAGGCTGGGTGTTCGGCTCGGGCGCAGGCGCCGTTGCGGATTTTGTCAATCACAAGCAGCGGCTGGCCGACGTCTACCTCATCGCCGACCCGCATTACACCGGCCGCGTCACCGTTCCGGTGCTGTGGGACAAGCGGCGAAACACTATCGTCAACAACGAATCCGCCGAGATCATCCGCATGCTCAATTCGGCGTTCGATGCGTTCACGCACGTTCGCGCCGATTACTATCCCCGATCTCTGCGCGGCGAGATCGACCGCATCAACGCCTTCGTCTACGAGAACATCAACAACGGCGTCTATCGTGCCGGCTTCGCCCGCAGCCAGGAAGCCTATGAGGAGGCGTTTCTGGCGCTGTTTGCCGCGCTCGATGAACTCGAAACGCGGCTATCCGGCCGGCGCTATCTCGCCGGGGAAACGCTCACCGAAGCCGATTGGCGGCTGTTCACGACGCTGGTGCGGTTCGACGCGGTCTATTACGGCCATTTCAAATGCAATCTGCGCCGCATCGTGGATTACGCGAATCTCGGCAACTATCTGCGCGATCTCTACCAGGTGCCCGGCGTCGCCGAGACGGTGAGCATCGACCATATCAAGCGGCATTATTACGGCAGCCATCGCCACATCAATCCGACCGGCATCGTGCCGCTCGGCCCGGCGCTGGATTTCTCCGCCCCGCACGACCGCGCGCGGTTCGCATCGTAGGATGGGGTGAGCGGAACCGAACCCATCGCGGCAAAGGATGGGTTTCGCCAAGGCTCAACCGATCCTACGCGGTGTCGAGCGAATGCGAGGGGTGACGGGTGTCGCCGCGCTTATTCTGATGACGCACGTAGATGATCACCGCCTCGGGGCGCTCGGCCTTGACCTTCAGCGCAGCGATGAGCGCGTCTTCGGCGTCGATCACCACGCGGTCGGTGTGTCCTTTCAGCCGGAACCCGACGGTGAAATGCATCGGCACCTCCTCGATCCCTCCGGCCGAAGCTAGCGCAAACGACGCAGCCGTTCCCATCGAACGCATCGACTCATGGCAGCCAAGGTTCCCAAAATCGGCGGACCGCCGCAAGCGCCTGTCGTATCCCTCGCACGGATGGGTTTTGCTTGCGCGCGGCCCATCCGCATCCGAGAATGCCGCTCGGAAGGCAACCATGATGCGTGTCTGCTCCCTGTTTCCTGCCGCGACCGAAATCGTGTTCGCGCTGGGATTCGGCGACGCGCTCGTGGGAGCAAGTCACGAGTGCAATTATCCGGCCGCCGCTTCGAAACTTCCGAGCGTCACCAGGTCCAAGGTGCCGGCCGGGCTGAGCAGCGCCGAAATCGACCGCGTCGTCACGGCAAATCTCCAGGATGGAGGATCGCTGTACAGGCTCGACACCGAGTTGCTCGACCGGCTCGCGCCGGACCTCATCATCACCCAGGCGCTCTGCGAGGTTTGCGCGCTGTCGAGCGACGAAGCGCGGCACTCTCTCTCCGCGCTCGCCTGCAAGCCGCAGCTCTTGAGCCTGCAGGCCAATTCGTTATCGGGCATTCTCGACGACATCCGCACCGTGGCCGTGGCGCTGGGCGGGCCCGATCGCGGCGAGCGCCTGGTCGGATCGCTGCAGGCGCGGATCGGGGCGATTGCGAGGATGACGGCAGACGTGGCGCATCGCCCGCGGGTCTTCTGCATGGAATGGGTCGACCCGCCCTATTGCGGCGGGCATTGGATGAAGGAGCTGGTCGAGATCGCCGGCGGCGACGACGCGCTGGCGGTGAGCCACCGTCCTTCCTATCGCGTCGCCTGGCAGGACGTGCTCGATTTCGCTCCGGAAATCATCGTGCTGACCTGCTGCGGGTTCGACGTCGAGCGCTCCTCCCGCGAAGGCCGGATCCTTGCCGGCTTTCCCGGAGCGCGCGGTCTGCCGGCGATCCGCAACGACCAGGTCTTTGCCACCGACAGCGCCGCCTATTTCGCCAGGCCGGGACCGCGGATCGTCGACAGCTTGGAAATTCTGGCGCACATCGTCCATCCGGAAATGATTGCGGCCCCGCAGTTGCCCGGCGCTTTCCGCAAGCTGCGCGTTTCCGAGCACGATTTCGCTTGAGACGCAGCCACGCGGCCGGCTTGCGATCTCGCCACGCGCGGGCTAGCCTGGACGCATCGGGGATACGCAGGCTCCCCGTCAGACGCCAGCCGTCCAAGCTCTGCGCAACGCTCGCTTGCCGAGGTGATTGCGCATGGACGGAAGCCCCCCGCATCTTCACCGCCTACTGCGCGTGTCCAAAGCGCCCGTCGCTCGCGCGCGTAGCTTCGATCGCGGATTGCACGCCGCGGTCTCACGCGTGCAGATACGAAAGCTTGCGCATCAACCGCGGCGGCTGGCCGTCGTGCTGGCGAGCGCCGGGGTGATCGTGTCGGGTGCCGCCGTCGCGGAGAAATTCCAGAAACTGTCCGGTTCGCAAATCCGCGCCAAGCTCGCCGAGATGGAGATCACCGACGAGGTGCACTGGGCCGACGTTTACGGCCGGGACGGCACGCTGACGACGTTCTCGATGGGAAACAAGAGCGTCGGCAAATGGTCGGTCAGGAACGACGAGCTTTGTCACGACCGCGGCAAGGCGTTCCAGGGGTGCTACCAGGTGTGGGTTTCCGGCAAGAAGATCGAGCTGCGTCGTGAAGGCTCTAGCCTGCCGCTCGAAGGCGTGCTGCAGCCGCCCGCGAGGCGCAAGTAGCGCGCGGCCGAGACTCGCATGCGGATCCAACAGCCATGCAGCACCCGGCATCGATCGATCCCATGATCCTGGTCCGGCGGCAAGCGCCTCTGCTGCAGGTCGCCGGCCTGACCAAGCGCTATGGCGGGGAGCGGGTGCTCGACGACGTGAGCTTTTCGGTGCATTGCGCCGAGGTGCTCGGCCTGATCGGACCGAACGGCGCCGGCAAGACGACGCTGCTCGAAGCCATGGCGGCGCTCGTTCCGGTGGATTCCGGCGCCGTCCTCTGGCGCGGGGCGGCCCTGGCCCCGTCGCATCGGCGCGGATCGATTTTCTATCTGCCCGAAGGGATTCGCCCCTGGCAGGAGCAATATGTCGCGCGGGTGCTCAGCTTCTTCGCTGGCGTGTACCGGCGGCCACGAGGCCAAATCGGCGAGGCGGTCGCCGCCGTCGGCCTCGATCCGGTCCTGCGCAAGCGGGTGTTCATGCTCTCCAAAGGCTATGCGCGCCGGCTGATGTGGGCGCTCGCGCTGATCTCGCCGCATCCGCTGCTGCTGATGGATGAGCCGTTCGACGGGTTCGATCTCAAGCAAACCCGGGAAATGATGGTCGTCCTGCGCCGAACGGCGGCTGCGGGACGCACGATCGTCCTCTCCACCCATCAGCTCGTCGACGCCGAGCGCGCCTGCGACCGTTTCGTGCTGCTCGCCGGCGGCCGCATCCGCGGCGAGGGCACGCTCGACGAGCTCCGGGTGCGTACGGACATTTGCACGGGATTGGAGGACATGTTTCTTGCGCTCGCCTGACGCCAGCCGCGCGCTCCGCGCCCCGTTCCGGCCGCTGCTCACGAAGGAGCTGTGGCAGATCGCGGGCGGCCGCGCACTGTGGACAATGCTGCTCCTGCTCTGTCCGCTCGTCGGCTACAGCTTCGTGCAGGCGGTCTCGCTCTACCGGGAGACCAGTCTTGCCGCGGCGCAATCGCCGGCGCTCGCCAGCTCTCTCTCCCCGCTCGACGGCGTGCTCGTCCCCACCTTCGGCGCGTTCTATGTCGCCGTCACGCTGCTGTTCCCATTCGTGGCGATCCGCGTGCTCGGTCATGAAAAGGAAACCGGCGCGCTGCGGCTGCTGATCCAATTGCCCTACCGGACCTCGACCCTGATCGCGGCCAAGCTTGCGGCCATCCTCGCCGCATGGCTGATCGCGGCCGTTCCCGCGCTCTCGGCGCTGGCGGTGTGGGGCTTCTTGGGCGGGCACCTCGATGCCCCGGAAACCCTCAATCTGTTGCTCGGGCAGCTGCTTTACGGGTTGCTGGTCGGCGCGATCGCGTTGTTCGCCGCCTCGATATCCGAAAGCGCGGCGACTGCGGCCATCGTCACGCTCGCCTTCACCATCGGCTCGTGGGTGCTCGATTTCACGGCGGCCGGCCGCCCGGGGTTTTTCGACTGGTTGTCGCGCGTGTCGCTGACCCAGACGCTGCGCCCGTTCGAGCAAGGGGTGCTGTCGACAAGCCTCCTCGCCGGCATGCTCGCCGCCGTCACGGGGTTCGCGGCGCTTGCCGCGGTGTGGCTGCCTCCGGGAGTCCCGGCCCGCATGAAGCTCGCGCGTTCGCTGATCGCGTTCCTCGTGGCCGCCGCGGTACTCGGCATTTCCGCGCAGCTGCGGGCCTCGCTCGATGTTGCCGCGGACCGGCGCAACTCGTTTCCGGCCGCCGACGAGCGCCGGCTGCACGAGCTGCGGGCGCCGCTGCTCGTCACCGTGCACCTGGCGCCGGAAGATCCGCGTTACGCCGACCTGCGGCGCAACGTGCTGATGAAGCTCGAGCGAACGCTGCCCAACGTCACGGTTCGTCTCGCCGGCGGCCGGCAAAGCGTGGTCGGCATGAGCGGCGAGGAGTCCTACGGCGTGGTCGATTACGATTACGGCGGCCGGCTCGCCAGCAGCCGATCGACCAGCCACCGCGAAGTGTTGCCGCTGCTCTATGGCCTCGCCGGCGTGCCGCCGCCAGCGCCCGGGAGCGGTGAGGACTATCCCGGCTATCCGCTCGTCGCCGAGGCGGACGCAAGCCTCGCCTGGTTCCTGTGTGGCCTGCCGCTCCTGATCATCGCGACCTGGTGGTGGAGCCGGCGGCCGCCGACATTCCGACTCACAGCCCAACAAGATGGAGATCAGCCATGAATCGAAGGCAAGCGATCGCTACGCTGTTCTGCACGGTGCTCGGCCCGGCGGTCCTGGCGGCCGCGGCGCAGCAGACCGTGAAAGCCGATCTGTCGAGCGAAACCGTCGGCACCGAGCCCAAGTCGTTCTTGAGCGTGGTCGGGATCTGGCGGATCGAAGCCGAGAACGGCAAAAACGTGCTCACTGTCGACGGCCGCCAATGGAAGGAGGGCCAATCCTCCGCCGGCCTCGCCGACAAGGCACGCGCGCTCTACGGCGAGCGCTATGCCGAGTTTCTCGACCGCGTCCAGGCCTATGCGTATTTCCCCTATGCGGTGTTCAAGGACGTCGAGGATTTCCCCAACGGCGAGATCAACGTGCGGTTCGAGGGGCTCTCCGGCCGCATCGACCAGGGCGCCGGGATTCTGTTCAACCTGAAACCCAACGGCGATTATCTGACGATCCGCGCCAACTGCCTGGAAAACAACCTCGTGCTGTGGAAATTCGAAAAGGGCAAGCGCTCATCGGTGAAATGGATCCGGAACACGCCGACCGCGACCCGCCAGTGGCACGACCTCAAGGTCCGCATCGCCGGCGCCAAGGTCGAGGGCTACCTCGACGGCAAGCTCTATCTCGAACATACGCTGCCGGAGCCGGTTTCCGGGCGCATCGGGCTATGGTCGAAGGCGGATAGCCATATGTATTTCGCCGATTTTGCTGCGACGCCGGCGGATTAGGACGAGTTGATGGATTTCATCGGGGCGCCGCCGATTCGACACGCTGCTTGCGGTCTTCCCGCGCGCGCGATAGCTTCGGGCATCGGGGAAACGCAGGCTCCCCGTCAGACGCCGGCCGTCCAAGCTCTGCGCAACGCTCGCTTGCCGAGGTGATTGCGCATGGACGGAAGCCGATCTTCGATGTCTCCCACCACCGTCGACGAGGATTCCGCGACCGGCCATGGCGTGTCGGAGCGCGAATCATTCCGGGTCTGGCTCCGCATCGCCCTGCTCAGCTTCGGCGGGCCGGCCGGCCAGATCGCGGTGATGCATCGCATCCTGGTCGAGGAGAAGCGCTGGATTTCCGAACAGCGATTCCTGCACGCGCTCAATTATTGCATGCTGCTGCCGGGCCCCGAGGCGCAGCAGCTCGCGACCTACATCGGCTGGCTCATGCATCGCACCCGCGGCGGCATCCTCGCCGGCGGGCTGTTCATCGTGCCCGGCATTCTGTCGATCATGGTGCTGAGCTACGTCTATGCCGGCTGGGGCAGAGTTCCGATCATTCAAGCGCTGTTCTTCGGCCTCAAGGCCGCCGTCCTGGCGATCGTGCTCGAGGCCGTGGTCCGGATCGGCCGGCGCGCGCTGAAGAACTCCGTCATGATCACGCTCGCCGCGGCGGCCTTCGTCGGCATCTTTTTCTTCGGCGTGCCGTTCCCGCTGATCGTGTTCGGGGCGGCGCTGATCGGCTTTCTCGGCGATCTCGCCGGCATCACGGCGTTTCGAGCCGGCGGCGGCCACGGCCCCGCCACCAGCCAAGACAAGGAAGCCTTGGTCGACAGCCTGCTCGGAGACGAGTTGCCGGAGCACGCGCGCCCGACGGTCGCCCGCTCGCTGCGCGCGTCGGCGGTATGGCTCGCGCTCTGGCTCGTGCCCGTGGTCGCGATCCTCGTCACCCTGGGCGCCTCCAACGTGTTCAGTCAGATCGCGGTGTTCTTCAGCAAGATGGCGCTCGTGACGTTCGGCGGCGCCTACGCGGTGCTGGCCTACGTCGCCCAGGAGGCGGTCGAGCACTATCATTGGCTAAAACCCGGCGAGATGCTCGACGGGCTCGGCATGGCCGAGACCACGCCGGGTCCGCTGATCATGGTGCTGCAATTCGTGGGGTTCATGGCGGCGTTTCGCGACCCCGGCACGCTCTCGCCGATGCTGGCCGGCACCTTGGGCGGGCTGCTCGCGACCTGGGTCACGTTCACGCCGTGCTTTCTGTGGATTTTCCTCGGCGCGCCGTTCGTGGAAACGCTGCGCGAGAACAAGCCGCTCAACGCGGCGCTCTCCGCGCTCACCGCCGCCGTCGTCGGCGTCGTGCTCAACCTGGCGATCTGGTTCGCCATCCACACGATCTTCCGCGAGACTTGGCCGGTGCGCGCCTTCGGGCTGGCGTTCGAGGCACCCATACTCGCAAGCGTCAATGGCTGGGCGCTGGCGCTCTCCGTCGCGGCGGCGGTTGCGATCTTTGGCTTCAGGCTGGGCATGATTCCGACGCTCGCCGGATGCTGCGCCGCCGGCATCGCGCTCTATCTGCTGGGGGCCATCGGCTGACCCTGATATTTCCGGCGCTCCCGACTTACCGCCGCAAAGGAGAAGGCGATGACGTTCGCGATGAAGCCTCTGCCCTGCGATCCGAGCCGCGTGCGCGGAATGTCCGAGCGGCTGATCGTCAGTCATTACGAGAACAACTACGGCGGCGCGGTGAAGCGCCTCAACCTCATCGCCGAGAAGCTCGCCGGGCTCGACCCGGCGAACGCTCCCGGTTTCTTGATCAACGGACTCAAGCGCGAGGAGCTCATCGCGATGAATTCCATGATTCTGCATGAGCTGTTTTTCGACGGCCTCGGCGAGCAAAGCGGCCCCGGAGCCGCTGTGCGTGAGGCGCTGGCGCGCGATTTCGGCTCCTACGAGCGCTGGCGGGCGGAATTCATCGCGATGGGCAAGGCGCTGGGCGGCGGCTCCGGCTGGGTGCTGCTGTCGTGGTCACCGCGGGATCGCAAGCTCGTCAATCAATGGGCCTCGGATCACTGCCACTCCCTCGCCGGCGGCATGCCGATCCTGGCGCTCGACATGTACGAGCATTCCTATCATATCGATTTCGGCGCAAAGGCCGCGACCTACGTGGACACTTTCATGGATGCCATTCGTTGGGACAACGTCGGCCGGCTGTACGCCGCGGGCGTCGGTGCCGCGAGCGGCGCGATCGGCGCATAGCGTTCGACATGGTCGCGGTGATCTCCGAGCCCTCGCCTGCAGCGCGACGCCCTGACGTCTTTTATCTCTACGCGGCGCGGGCGGCGCGAGGCATCGGCGACGGCTTCGCCTTCATCATCCTGCCGGCGTATCTGTCCGAGCTCGGCTTTAATCCGTTCCAAATCGGCGTGGTCGCGACGACGGCGTTGCTGGGCTCGGCCGCAACGACGCTGGCGGTAGGCTTCCTCGCTGCCCGTTACGATCTGCGCTCGCTGTTGCTGATCGGCGCGATCGTGATGGCGGCGACCGGCCTTGCCGTTGCCCATTCCCATGCGCTCGTCCTGATCCTCGTCATCGTCTTCCTCGGCAGCCTCAACCCTTCGACCGGGGATCTCGGCATGATCGTGCCGCTGGAGCACGCCATGCTGGCGCGCGGCGCGCAGGACGAGGAGCGCACCCGCGTCTTCGCCCGCTACAGCCTGATCGGCACGGCATCGACGGCCGCGGGCGCGCTTGCCGCCGCCACCCCGGATTTCCTGGTTTCGCTCGGCGCGATCCGGCTCGATGCGCTCACGGCCATGTTCTACGTCTACGCGGCGCTCGGAGCGATCGGCGTGGTTTTCTACCGGCGCTTGCCGCACGTCGAGCCGCAGCAAACCCATGCGCGCGCCGCAGCTCTGGGGCCGTCGCGCCGGATCGTCTACAGGCTTGCCGCCTTGTTCAGCCTCGATGCGTTTGCCGGCGGTTTCGTCGTGCCGTCCATTCTCGCGCTATGGCTGTTCGAGCGCTTCGAGCTGTCGCTCGCCGCCGCCAGCCTGTTCTTCTTCTGGACCAACGTGTTCAGCGCGCTGTCCTATCCGGTCGCGGCGCGGCTCGCGCGACGCTTCGGGCTCGTCAACACCATGGTGTTCACCCACATTCCATCGAGCCTGTGCCTCGTGCTCGCCGCGTTCTCGCAGAGCCTGCCGATCGTGCTCGCTCTGCTGCTCGTGCGCGCGGCGCTCGCGCAGATGGACGTGCCGACCCGCACCTCCTACGTGATGGCCGTCGTCACGCCGGCCGAGCGCACCGCGGCCGCCAGCGTCACCGCAGTGCCGCGCAGCCTCGCCTCGTCGATCAGCCCGACCTTGTCCGGCGCGCTGCTAGCCACCTCGTTTGCCGGACTGCCGCTCCTTGCCTGCGGCGTGCTGAAGATCGTCTATGACATCGCCCTCTTGCTCTCGTTCCGGCATGTCAAGCCGCCCGAGGAGCAAGGCACGGGGCGCGCGGGCTGACGCGCATGCGCGCCTAGTCCGAGATCATCGGCTTCCGAGCGCTACGTGGCCCTGATTCGGAATGCCGCCGCTCACCCCATCTTTCATAAGTACGTGATCGCCCTCCTCGGTCCCGTTACCATCGGGAATAGGCCTCGACACCGCCAGGTCCTCCTTGGCATGTAGCGCGGGCGATCTTCCAGCAGTGCGGGGCAGAGCCGAATGAACTCCATGCTCTATAACATCGGCCGGGCGATCGCCCGCTATCTCGAAAAGCCGATTGCCGGATACGAGCCGTTCACTCGCAGCGATCCGGATGTCCTGCGCGGTTTGCTCAAACCCGGCGATATCCTGCTGATCGAGGGCAACAACCGAATCTCCGGCGTCATCAAGTATCTGACACAGTCGACCTGGTCGCACGCCGCCCTCTATGTCGGCGCCGTGCCCGGGAAGGCGGCTCCCGACGGCGAGTTCCACGTCCTGGTGGAGGCCGACATCGAGGACGGTGTCGTCTCCGTGCCGCTGTCGAAATATCTCGATTTTCACACTCGAGTATGCCGTCCGGTCGGGCTCTCCGACGAGGATCGCGCCAGGGTGTGCGCCTATGTCGTCGAGCGGCTCGGCTGTACCTACGACCTGAAGAACATCATCGATCTGATCCGTTACATGGTGCCGCTGCCGGTTCCGCAACGCTGGCGCCGCCGAATGATATCGCTCGGTTCCGGCGATCCGAGCCGACTGATCTGCTCGACACTCATCGCTCAGGCCTTCGAGAGCATTCGTTATCCGATCTTGCCCGCGATAACCTTGATGGAAAGTGCACTGGCAAAACGCGAGATCCTGCACATCCGTCATTCGTCGCTCTATGCGCCGCGCGATTTCGACATTTCGCCGTTCTTCCAAATCGTGAAGCCCACCCTCGAGACGGGCTTCAACTATAAAAAGCTGCACTGGAGCGACTTGCCGCAGGCGGCAGAAGACGGCGCAAAGCCGGCAGCCGAGGCGGCCGGACAAGCTGCGCTGCGGAGCACGCACGAGACCTGATGGGCGCGGGCACGCGGGCCTGGTCGACCTTGCCGGACCCGCAAGTCGGAAACCGGGCCGACGCAGCACGCTGTGTTATGCTTCGCCCCGTCGAGGCGGAATCGCGGGAGATCATGGCCCAGTTCGTGACGGATTTCGGAACATTGAGCACGCCGACAGATGATGGACGGCTCGACGCGCCGGCCTTTCATCGCAATTGGCAGCCGATCTGGTCGGTGCTGGCTCGATACCTGCAAGACAGGACCGGAGACGTGCTCGAAGTCGGCAGCGGGACCGGCCAGCACGTCGTCGAATTCGCCCGCAAGGCGCCGAACGTCACCTGGTGGCCGAGCGACCCGGACGAAATCCACTTGCGCAGCATCGCGGCGTGGCGGCTCGACGCAAGGCTCGCGAATTTGCGCTCCCCGGCGCGCATCGATGTGTCCGATCCCGGTTGGGAGCTGCCGCCGGAGCTCGGGTCGTCGTGCCGGCTTCTGGGAATCTTCTGCGCCAACGTCCTTCATATTGCGCCGTGGCGGGTCGCCGAGGGTTTGTTTGCCGGCGCCGCACGGCATCTGCGGGCCGACGGCCGCATGTTCGTGTACGGGCCGTTCATGCGCGACGGAACGCACACGGCGCCGAGCAATGCCGCATTCGACGCGAGCTTGCGAAACGCCAATGCCGAATGGGGCGTGCGCGATACCGGCGATGTTGCGGCATTGGCCGCTCGCAACGGATTGCGGATGATCGAGATCGCCGCAATGCCGGCCAATAATCTGATTCTGATCTTCGCGCGAAACAATCAATTAGAGAACTGAGAATCGTTGCTGCCGCCGCAATTGGTGCATGACACGCGCGAGGCAGTCTCCCACCTCTCCCCGACGGGGAGAGGTCGGTCCTCGCCACCCAAGTCGGATGTTTCCGACTTGGGCAAATTATAAATTGGCCGAACTCGGGTATACCCGAGTTCGGCGGGCGAGGACCGGGTGAGGGGGACCACGATCTCACAAAACCTTTTCGTTTTCCCCTCACCCTGTCCCTCTCCCCAGTCCAAGTCGGATGTTTCCGACTTGGACCGATTCATGATTCCCAAACCCGGGAACACCCGGGTTTGGTGGGGAGAGGGAACCTGCGCTCTCGGCTGCGGCTTGGCGCAAAAGCGCGCGTGCGGCGGATTCCTGGCCGCATTTCTCCACATGAGCGGGTCGATTGATGACCTGCAGGTTGGGCACGCCCCAATAGTTCAGCAGCGCCGGCCAGGTTCGCCCGGCGGCCTCCGCCTCGCGCCACACCGCGAACAGCGGCACGCGGTGATCGACCTCGGCGTCCTTGGAGAGTCGCGCCCCGCTGATAGCGCAGCGGTGATTCTGCAGCCGCCGCAAATGCCGGACGTGATCGCTCGGCGCGGTCCAAAACTTCCAGGCGGCGACGCAGCAGCTGTGCCAGCTCGCATTTTGGTTGGGGCGCCCGTCGTGCCACAGATCGGAGTGCCAGCCAAACCGGAACACCGGCTGCCCGCAGACGCAGCAATAGCCCGGACCCTTGGCGTGGGCCTTCGCGCGAAACGGGGCCGGCGGCGCGCGAAAGCCGAGCGGCGCATCCGACGATTTCCGGCTGCCGACCCGCCAGACCCAGCCTTGCGGCGCGCCGCTCAGCGCCGCGAGCGCGCGGGCGAGCTTGTCGGCGCGGACCGGATGGTGGCGCCAGTAGGATTCGACGGCACGGCGCGGAGTCGGCGGAATGAACGGGCGGGCGAGCGCGTGCAACAATACGGGTGCTGGAAACATCGCCGGCAGATGGCGCCGCAAGCGTGCCAGCGCCTTGGCGTTTCGTTGCGCGCGCCACGCGGATTGAGCCATGGTCGTCGGTCCTGGCCGGCTGGTCTCGCCAACCAGGATGTCAGCAAAGTCTTTCCGATCCGTAGCCGCGACCGCCGGTCCTATCGAGATGCCGGACCCTCCGTCGTGGCGATCCAGACGCCCGCGAAGACGGCAATCAATCCGACGACGAGGTTGAGCGTCATCGGCTCACCCAAGAGGCCGGCGGCCAAGAGCCCGGCCACGATCGGATTGACCGTCATGGTGTTGGCGACCCGGGTGGGGCTGGCGTGTTGCAGCGCCCACACCCAGAGGAAAAACGCCAGCGCCCCACCGCCGGCCGCCAGGTAGAGCGCGGCGGCCCATTGGGACAGCGTGAACGCGCTCACGCGTGCAAGGTCACCGGAGAGCCCGCTGATCAGCACGAGCGCGGCGGCTCCCGCGAGCATCCCGGCGGTCAGGAAGCCGAGCGCGCTCGAGCGCGCGATGAACGGCCGGGACCACACGTTGTAGAGCGCCATGCAGAACGTCGCGCCGGTCATGATGAGATCGCCGCGCCACGCGCCCGGCAGCGTGGTGCCGAGCCCCGACGCCAAAGCAGCGGCGACGCCCAGCATCGCGACCGCGACCCCGATGGTCTTGCGCGTGCTCAGCGCCTCAATGCCCAGCAGAGCACCCACCAGCATGGTCATCAGCGGCAACGTCGAGAGCGCGAGCGTGCCGCGCGCCACCGTGGTGAAGGCGAGCGCCAAATTGTAGAACACGAAAAACACCGCGAAGAACACCAAGCCCAGCCCGGCGACCAGCAACCGATCCCGGCCCGCCGGCCAGCGCACTCGCAGCGCGAGCGCAATCGGCAGCAGACAAACCACGCCGCCCCCGAACCGCACCGCGGCGAGCGTGAAGGGATCGGCAGTTGCGATCAGATAGCGCGTCGCCACCGCGGCGGCGCCGCCCACGGCGCTCGACAGGATCGCGACGGCGACGCCGAGGCGCTCGTGCATCGCGTCGGCTCCTTTACGGCCGCGGTCGGGAGCGCAATGATGCCGATGCGGCCCGGCCGATCAACTACATGGCAGGTAATCATGGGCAGGGATTCGAGCTTCGCCGCGCGGCTGCGGTGGTGGCGCCAACGCCGCGGCCTGTCGCAGCTCGCGCTCGCCCATGCGGCCGAAATCTCCCAGCGCCACGTGAGCTTTCTGGAGCGCGGGCGCACGGCGCCGAGCCGCGACATGGTGTTGCGGCTGGTTGCGGCACTCGATCTGCCGTTTCGCGAGCAGAATGGATTGTTGCTGGCGGCGGGATTTGCGCCGGCATGGCGCGAAACCCCGCTCGGCGCTCCCGAGCTGGCGCTGGTCGATCGTGCGCTCGACTACATGCTGCTGCAGCAGGAGCCCTACCCGGCGTTCGTCGTCGATCGCCGCTGGCAGCTGCTTCGCGCCAACCGGGCGGGTCAAACGCTGGTGCGATTTCTGACCGACAGCCCCGCATGGAAGCCGGATCCGGCCAGTCCGGTCAACCTTGCCGATGCGCTGGTCGCGCCGAACGCGCTGCGCCCCTGGATCGTGAACTGGCGCGAGGTCGCGCTCTATTTCCTTCGCAGCGTGCGCGCCGACGCACTCGCCGACGGTTCCGGCGCGACCGCGGCCCTGCTCGAACGATTGCTCGCCTATCCCGGTGTCCCCAGCGTATCGGAGATCCCCTCCATGGCGGATGCGGAAGAGCCCGTCGTCACCATGCAGTTTCGCAAAGCGGATACCTCGCTCAACCTGTTCACGACCATCGCCACGCTGGGCACGGCTCGCGACGTGACCGTTCAGGAGATCCGCATCGAGTGCTTCTTTCCCGCCGACGCGATTACCGTGGAGACCTTCCGGCAATGGGCAGCGCAATAGCCGCTATGTTCGCCGCGGTGCGACTTGAACCGCAGGCAGGGACTGGCTGCTGATGCCGGCAATCGATGCCGTCGTGGTCGGGCTTGGCGCGATGGGAAGCGCCGCGACCTATCATCTCGCCCGCCGGGGCCGGCGCGTGGTCGGGGTCGAGCGTTTCCGGCCCGGTCACGAATCCGGCTCTTCCCACGGCGCAACCCGCATCATCCGGCTCGGCTATTACGAGCATCCCTCGTATGTGCCGCTGCTGCGCCGCGCCTATGCGCTGTGGCGCGAGCTCGAGGCCGCCGCGGGGCGGCCGCTGCTGCGGATCACCGGCATTGCCGAGATCGGCCGGCCCGACGGCAGGCTCGTCGCCGGCACGCTCGCGGCCGCCCGCACCTATGACCTGCCCCACGCCGTGCTCGCCGCGCCGGAGTTCATGCGGCGCTTTCCGGCGTTCCGCATCCCGGCCGATTGCGTCGGCGTGGTGCAGCCGGACGGCGGGGTTCTGGCGGCCGAACCCGCGATAAAGGCGCAGCTCGATTTTGCGCAAGCAGCGGGCGCCGAGCTGCGCACCGGCGAGACCGTCATGGCGATCGAGCCGCACCGCGGCGGCGTGCAGGTCAAGACCGACCGCGGCACGATCGAGGCCGGCAGCGCGATCATCGCGGCGGGGCCGTGGCTCAGCAAGGTGCTGCCCGATCTCGCCGCGCCGCTGCGGGTCACGCGTCAGGTCATGGCGTGGTTCGAGCCGCGCGATGTGGGCCTGTTTTCGCCCGACCGGTTCCCGGTGTTCATGATCGAGAGTGCGCGCGGCATCCATTACGGCTTCCCGCTCGACGCGATCGGCGTGAAATTCGCCAAGCATCATCACGCCGACGAGACCGTCGATCCCGACGCTTGCGACCGCTCGGTATCGGCCGGCGACGAGGCCCTGATCCGCCCGGCGCTCGCCGAATGTCTGCCGGCCGCGAACGGCCGGCCGGTGCACGCCAAGATCTGCCTCTACACCATGACGCCGGATGGCGATTTTTTGCTCGACCGGCTGCCGGGTGCGCCGCAGATCGTCGTGGCGTCGCCGTGCTCCGGCCACGGCTTCAAGTTCGCGCCGGTGATCGGCGAGATTCTGGCGGATCTAGTGACCGACGGCATGACCTCGCACGACATCTCGCGCTTCCACCTGGCGCGGTTCGGATAGACGCAGCCTAGCCACGCGCTCCGATCACCTCCCCCCTTGAGGGGGAGGTCGCCTTCGCGCGCGCTATGCGCGCGGGGCGGGAGGGGGGTACAAATCCACTGAGTCAAACAAACACCCCCCTCCCCATCCCTCCCCCTCAAGGGGGGAGGGGGGCGATTGGGGCTGCGCAGAACCACCATTGATGCTTTTCATCGTTTCTGCCCTTCAGAAAGGATCCGACATGACCACCAACCGCGTTCTCATCACCGGGGCGGCGGGCCGGATCGGCCGGACGCTGCGCGAGGGCTTGGCCCAGCGTTACCGCCCGCTGCGTTTGCTCGACCTCGCGCCGCTCGGCGAGGCTGCCGCCGGCGAGGAGGTGGTGCGCGCCGACATCGGCGATCTTGGCGCGATGGAAGCCGCGCTCGAAGGCATCGATTGCGTGGTGCATCTCGCCGGCGTGCCCGAGGAGGATGTTTGGGAAAAAATTCTGCCCGCCAACATCGTCGGGACCTACAACGTGTTCGAGGCGGCGCGGCGGCGCGGCGCGCGCCGCATCGTGTTCGCCAGCACCAACCACGTGGTCGGCTTCCATCCGCGCGACCGGCGGCTCGACGAGACGGTCATGCCGCGGCCGGACACCCGCTACGGCGCCAGCAAGGCGTTCGGCGAGGCACTCGGCCGGCTCTATGCGGACAAGCACGGCATGAGCGTCGCGTGCCTGCGCATCGGCTCGTTCCAGGCGAAGCCGCAGGACGAGCGGCAGCTCGCGACCTGGATCAGCCCGCGCGACACGGTCGAGCTCGTCCGCTGCTGCATCGAGGCGCCGGACTATCATTTCCTCATCGTCTACGGCGTCTCGGCCAATCGCGACCGGCGCTGGTTCGACCAGGCCTCGCGCGTGATCGGCTACGCACCGCAGGACGACGCCGAGCGCTTTGCGGCCGAGATTCGCGCCCGCGGCGAGAAACCCGATCCAATCGCCGCGCGTTTCCACGGCGGTCCCTATTGCGCGATGGAATTCAGCGGGGACGTTGCCAAGATTGATTAGTCCCGTCGAGGATCCTGCTCGCCTGGAACGAATATCTCTACGCGTTCCTGCTGCTGTCCAAGGACACTCAGGTGACGCTCGCGGTGGGGCTGGGCAATGTTCTCGCCGCGGACGATTCGCCCTGGAAACTGCTGATGGCTACCGGCGCATCTACGCCCTGCCGCCGGCCGCGATCTATTACGCCTTCAAGCGCTACATGGTGGCGGGCCTCACGCCGGCGCCGTGAAGGGCCGAGCGGCCTCACGATGTTTCCGCTGCCGGCAGCTCGATGATCTTGTTCTCGCTTTTCACGGTGTCGTACACCGCGACCTGAACGATCGGGTGGCGCTTCTTGATCGCCAATCCCACCGCCTCGGCTTCTTCGAACGTGGCAAAGCTGTCTTTGGTTTGCCGATCCACCTGGAGGCGGAACGGGCCTTTTTCCGGTCGCTTTTTCTGCCCGATCTGCTCCGGTGGAGATTCTTCAGGATCGGCCTTCTTGGTGATGGTCTTGCTCTGTGGTCGAACCGCCATCGTGATATCTCCTCGAGGGTTTGCCTTGTCCGCGTATGTAACGACGGCAGGATCGAATTGCCAGCGGCGCGGCGGCAATAAGGCAAGACGAAGCTGATTGGATCAAGCGCCGGGCCGGGCTTGCCGATGGTCGGGAACCGACGGGCCCAGATCGATGATCTCGGCGTGCAGCCCGCCTTCCGAGATCGCGAGCCTTCCCACGGATACCGGCAAATCGAAGCGCCGCGGTCCCGCGCTTCCGGGATTGAAATAGAGCACGCCGTCCTTCGTTTCGATCTTCGGCTGATGCGAATGCCCGAACACGACGGCGCCAAAACCGGCGGTCGCGGGATCCAAGTCCAACTCGCCGAGATCGTGCAGGACAAAAACCGAATGCTGCTCCAGCTGCACGATTTGCCTCGCCGGCAGGTTTTTGGCCCAGGCGCCTCGATCGATATTGCCCCGCACGGCGAACACGGGCGCGATCCGGGCCAGCGCCGCGAGGATCGCCGGGTCGCCGACGTCGCCAGCGTGAATGATCAGCGCGGAGCCCTGGAGCACCGCGAGCGCCTGCGGGCGCAGCAGCCCGTGCGTGTCGGAAATGACGCCGATCGATTTCATGGCGGAGCATTAGGCCAATGGCCGTAGGCTCGCCAGCGGGGCTTGGGGAAGCTTCGGCCTGCCCCTGCCCCGCGCGGCGCGATTCATGTAAGATATCCTCACATGACTTGGTCGAGACACGGGCCGCCGCCGGGCCGGCGCGGCTACCATCACGGCAATCTGCGCGAGGCGCTGGTTCGGGCAACCCTCGACCTGATCGCCGAGCGCGGGCTATCCGGCTTCACCTTCGCGGAAGCCGCGCGCGCCGCCGGCGTGAGCTCGGCGGCGCCCTATCGGCATTACCGCGACCGGCAGGGGCTGATCGCCGACGTGGCCCGCGAAGGGTTCGAGCGCTTCGGCGCCGAGCTCGAGCGCGCTTGGAACGGCGGCCGCCCCACGCCGCTCGCCGCCTTCGAGAACATCGGGCGGGCGCATCTCGCTTTCGCGCGCAACGAGCCGGCGTATTTCTCCGCCATGTTCGAGGGCGGCGTTGCGCCCGACTCCGACCCGGAGCTGGCGCAAGCCGCCGACCGCGCCTTCGCCGTATTGCGCACGGCGGTCGAGGCCGTGTGCGCCACGCTCCCACTGAAGAGCCGGCCGCCGGTGCTGATGATGAGCCTGCACGTCTGGGCGCTCTCGCACGGCATCGCTTCGCTGTTCGGGCGCGGCGATGCCGGGCGGCGCAAGCTGCCGATGTCGCCGGAAGAATTGCTGGAGGCCGCCATCCTGGTCTACCTCGGCGGGCTCGGCCTGGGCGAGAACGCGCCGGCACCACCCGATCGCTGAGTGTCCCGGCTTGACACGCGCGGGCACCACGCGTATGTTAGAAGTGCTTACATCGATCCACGCACTCACGCGGGGCGGACATGAACAACGTTGCGGCGACACTGGACGAGATCGGCAGGCCGGCCTGGATCGCGTTGATGGTGCTCAGCTTTATCGTCTACTGGCCGCTGGGCCTGGCGATGCTCGCCTTTCTGATATGGAGCGGACGAATGATGGGATGTCGGCATCATCGTGGCGCCGGCCGGTGGTGGCAGGACGCCGAGGGCACCGCGCGGCGCTGGTACGGCGGCGGCTATGCCCGGTCGAGCGGAAACTGGGCTTTCGATGAATATCGCACCGAGACCCTGCGTCGGCTCGAAGAGGAGCAGCGGGAATTCCGGGAATTCCTGGAGCGCCTGCGCCACGCCAAGGACAAGGCCGAGTTCGATCAGTTCATGGCCGACCGCGGCCGCCGCGGCACCGGGCCAACCGGCCCGGAAGCCCAGCCGCAGGGCTGAGGCGCCTTTCTCCACACGAATACAACAATTACGCCACGGCCGGGCTTGTCCCGGCCGTCCACGTTTTTTTCGTGCATCGGAGTCGGATCGTGGGCGCCCGGCACACGGCCACGGCTGTCCGGTTCACGGGCGGCCGAGAGTGCAGGTCCCCTCTCCCCGGCGGGGAGAGGGACAGGGTGAGGGGGACACGATCGAAATCTAATATTCGTCATCCGAACTCTTCCGCGATCGCCTTGCGCACCGCCGGCCGTTCCGACATGCGGCGCCGGTGATCGGCGACCTTCGGCAGGCGCGCAGGATCGACGCCGTCCGCCTCCATCCATTGCGCCAACGTGAACAGATAGGGGTCGCAGATCGTATAGGTCTCGCCCATCACCCACGGCTGTTGCAGCATGTTTCGCTCGATCAGGTCGTAGCAGGCGCCGACCGACTCCGGCACCTTGCGGCGCATCGCCGCGATCGCGCCAGGATCGTCCGCCCAGCGCTGCCCGCGCATGCGGTGCGCATGAGCGACATGCAAGGTCGAGCACAGATAAGAATTGAAGGCCTGCACCTGCGCGAACGCGAACGCATCCTCGAACGGCGCGAGATGCGCGCGCGGAAAGCTCTGCGCGATGAAGGCCAGCATGGCGGGCGTCTCGGTCAGAATGCCCCGCTCGGTCGCCATCGCCGGCACCCGCCCCTTGGGATTGATGGCGAGATAGTTTTGGCTGCGCTGCTCCTCGCGCGCGAAGTCGATCCGCACGGTCGCATATTCCGCGCCCGCCTCCTCCAAGGCGATGTGCGAGGCCAGCGCGCAGGTATCGGGCGCGTAATAGAGCTTGATCATGATGTCCTCATCGGGCGGTGCGAGCCGCGCCGCGTGCGCGTCTGGGGGATCCGGCCGCGAGCTTATCGGCTACGCTAGCAACGCGTGACGTGCGCGGAAACGGCGAGCCAAGCGCCGTTCCGCCGCGCCCACACGTCGGTATATCGGCCTGATCCCGATCCGCCGTCCGGCGTCGTGTAGCTGGTTCGGGCGTGGATGATGGCGAAGTCGCCCATGATCCGCACCTTGATATCGTGGGCCTCGAGATTGGAAATCCTGACGGGCAGCGCCGTCTGCCTGAGGAAACCCTGGCGATCGACCAGCGACCCATCCGGGTTGGAGCACAGAAAGTCGTCCGCCAGTATCTCGTCGAAGCGGCGCGCATCCGACGTCTGCACCGATCGGATGTAGTCGCGATTGAGATCGAGCAGCAGGTCGAGATCGGACTTTACTTGGGTATTGCGCATGATTTTTTCCTTTCGGTTGCGTGGCCGGATGCCATGAGTGCGCACGGCCCCTACCACCTTTCCGATACCGCCACCCCGTCGAGCACTTCGGCCAGCCGCCGCCGGGTGCCGAGCGTTGTATCCTCGGGCAGCGCGCGCGGCGCGAAGAAGCCGTGCTCGACGATCTCGCGGCCGGGCACCGGCGGCGTTTCCTGGCGGAAGCTCTTGACCACGAACACGGCGATATGGTCGCGGCGCGAGCCTGCCGGATTGTAGAAAATGCCGTGCAGCGCCGGCGCCTCGATGAGCCTGACGTTGCCTTCCTCGAAGAGCTCGCGCTCGAGCGCGTCGCGCAGCGTCTCGCCGCGCTCGACCCCGCCGCCCGGCAGGTGCCAACCGTCCACGTAGGAGTGCTTGACCAGAAAGACCCGGCCGCTGCCGTCGAGCACCACGCCGCGCACCCCGATGGTCAAGCCGCGCGCGAAGCGCCAATAGAGGTGCAGCGCGCGGCGCAGGCGCGGCCCCATGGCTCGGCTCAGGAAATTGCTGCGCATCGCGCCCTCCCGGGCTGCGGCCCGCTTCCCGCGCCCTCCGCCCGCAATCCGCGGCACGGCAGGCCCGCTCCGGCCCCCGCAGGATAACGCACCGGTTTCGGCCCTGCCGCATTCCACTTTCGGCCCGGCCCTCCTATAAGAGCATCGGCCGGAATCCCGATAAAGAGAGCCCCTCCGTGAAACGCTTTGCCGACCTGACCGAACAAGAGGTCCTCGCATTGGCCATCACCAACGAGGAGGAGGACAGCCGCATCTACCGCGGTTTTGCCGAGGGGCTGCGCGAGGCCTACCCCGCCTCCGCCAAGCTGTTCGAGGAAATGGCCGAGGAGGAGGTTCGCCACCGCGGCATGCTGTTCGACCTCTACCGCCAAAAATTCGGCGAGTATCTGCCGCTGATCCGCCGCCAGGACGTGCGCGGCTTCATCAGCCAGCGCCGGCCGCTGTGGCTGATGCGCCCGCTCGGCATCGAGGAGGTGCGCAAATACGCCGCCGAGATGGAATACGAGACCGCGCGGTTCTATCGCAAGGCGGCCGGGACCGCGCGCGATGCCTCGGTCCGCGAGCTTCTGGTCAACCTCGCCGAAGCCGAGGACAAGCACGAGAGCTTCGCCGAGCAGCTGGGCGAAAAGCTCCTCACCAAGGGGGCGCGGGCCGAAGAGGACGAGACCGCGCGGCGGATGTTCGTGCTGCAATACGTGCAGCCCGGGCTCGCCGGCCTGATGGACGGCTCGGTATCGACGCTCGCGCCGCTGTTCGCGGCCGCGTTCGCCACGCATCAGACCTGGGCGACCTTCGTGGTCGGGCTCGCCGCATCGGTCGGGGCCGGCATCTCCATGGGGTTTGCCGAAGCCCTCTCCGACGACGGCTCGCTGACCGGGCGGGGCGCGCCGCTGATCCGCGGCGGCGTCTGCGGGGTGATGACGGCGATCGGCGGGCTGGGGCACACCCTGCCCTATCTCATTCCGGATTTCTGGGTGGCGACCAGTTTCTCGATCGCCGTCGTGGTCGTGGAGCTCGCGGCGATTTCCTGGATCCGCTGGCGCTTCATGGACACCCCGTTCCTCTCCGCGGCGTTCCAGGTCGGGGTCGGCGGCGCGCTGGTGTTCATCGCGGGCATCCTGATCGGCAGCTCGTAGCGCTGCGATGTTCGTGCTCGCGCATTTGTCGGATCCGCACCTCGGGCCCGTGCCGATCCCGCGTTTGGCCGAGCTGACGGGCAAGCGCGCGCTCGGCTTCGTCAATTGGCAGCGGCGGCGCTTCGTGCGCCACCGCCCCGAAGCGCTGGAAGCCCTGGTGCACGACCTGCGATCTGCGGCGCCCGACCACATCGCGGTCACCGGCGACCTCGTCAACATCGCGCTGGAGAAGGAATTCCCGCCGGCGCGGGAATGGCTGGCGCAGCTCGGCTCGCCCCACGACGTGAGCATGGTGCCGGGCAACCACGACGCCTATGTGCGCGACGCGATCGAGCATCCCGCCTCGCACTGGGGCGATTACATGCGCGGCGACGGCATCGGGACCGGCGCGCCGCACAGCCGCTCCGGCCCGTTCCCCTACGTGCGCCGGCGCGGGCCGGCGGCGCTGATCGGGCTTTCCACCGCGTTGCCGACCGCGCCGTTCCTCGCCACCGGCAAGCTCGGCGCCGATCAGCTGATGCGGTTTTCCGACGCGCTGGCGCATCTGGCGCACGAAGCCGTGTTCCGCGTCGTGCTGATCCATCATCCGCCGGCTGCGCAGGGGCGCAACCGCTTCAAGCGGCTGATCGACGCCGGGCCGTTTCGCCGGGTCATCGCCGAGCACGGCGCCGAGTTGGTGCTGCACGGACACAATCACGTGCATTCGCTCGCCTGGATCCAGGGACCGCAGCATCGGGTGCCGGTCGTCGGCGTGCCGTCGGCTTCGGCGGCGCTGCGGGGCGATCGCGATCCGGCCGGCTACAATCTCTACCGGATCGCGGGCGAGCGCGGCCGCTGGCGCTGCGAGGTCGTCTCCCGCGGGCTCAAGGCCGGCCACGAGGGCCTGACCGAGCTCTCCCGCCGCGCGCTGATGCGGTGACGCGCGCCCCTTTTCCCCGACACAAGAGGCTCGCTCGGAAACCCTCTCCCCTTGCGGGAGAGGGTGGTCGATCCGAGTGCAACGAGGATCGACCGGGTGAGGGGTTTATTTGAGCCGAAGCAGCACCCCTCACGCGGCTCGTTGCTCATTTCACTCGCAACGAGCCACCCTCTCCCGCGTCCAAGTCGGATGTTTCCGACTTGGACCAATCACAAAAATGGCCAAACCCGGGAACACACGGGTTTGGCTGGGAGAGGGGAAGCGCGTGTCCGGCTCGCGCCGCGGTCTGAGCGGCCGTCTCGGCGCGACGCCGGCTAGAGCACGTAGATGCGGTCGGGCAATTCGTCGCCTGCCCCGGTCGGCGGCGCATGGGCGGCGAGCACCGCGCCGCAGCGTTCGATCGCGGCGAGGAACCCTTGCGCGATGCGTCCGTCGCGCATATGCGCGGTCAAAGCGTCGACCGCGACCTGCCACTCGCGATTGCTGACCTTGGCGGCGATGCCTTCATCGGCGACGATCCGCGCGTAGCGCTCGGCGAGCGACACGAAGATCAGCACGCCGGTTCGGTCCCGGGTCAGCGTGAGACCGCGGGCGAAGAACTGCTCGATCGCCGCGCGATGCGCCCGCGCCCGGCGCACCGGAGGCGGCACCAGCGCGATGCGCAGCGGCGGCCAGGACAGGACCAGCACGGCGACGGCAAACACCGCGAGCTGCAACAGGAAGATCCGCTGCACGCTCCATTGCGTCAGCGCGATCAGCGGCCATGGCGAAACCAGCGCCACAAGCGCCGCCCACAGCATGGGCACGTAGAAATATTCCGAGGCGGAGCGCATCAGCACGCAGACGATCTGGCCCGAGGTGCGCTGCTCGGCGGACCGGATCGCCGCGGCAATGGCCGCATGATCTTCCTTGCTGATCGGCATCACCAGCTTCCCGACGCTCCGCCTCCGCCCGAGGAGCCGCCGCCCCCGGAAAATCCGCCGCCGGAAAATCCGCCCCCGCTCCAGCCCGATCCGGACGAGCCGCCGCCGATCGGGATGAACATCGCTCCGCCACGGCCGGCCCAGCCGCGCGGACCTCCGCGCGCATGGGCGATCATCGTCCGCAACACGAAATACACAATTGTCAGCAGGATGAGGGGCGCGAATGGATCGTACCGCCTCCTCTGCTCATCGTAGGTGCGAATGGTTGCCCGCGGCTGCCATTCCGCGGCATCGGTCGTCAGCACCGAGATGATGCCATCGACCCCGCGCTCGATCCCGCCGGCGTAATCGTTGGCCTTGAAGCGGGGAACGATGGCGCCGGTGATGATGACATTCGACAGCGCGTCCGTGAGCGTGCCTTCGAGGCCGTAGCCGACCTCGATGCGCACCTTGCGGTCCTTGGGCGCGACCAGCAGCAGCACCCCGTTGTTTCGCTTCGCCTCGCCGAGCTTCCAATACCGGAACAATTGGTTGGCGAACGTCTCGATATCGTTTCCCTGCAGCGAGTTGACGGTGGCGACGACGAGCTGAATGCTCGACTTCTGCTCGAGCGCGTCGAGCTTGGCCTCGATCGCGCTGCGGCTCGGGGCCGGAATGACGTTGGCCTGATCGACCACGCGGCCGGTGAGCGCCGGGAAATCGATCGCGTGCGCGAAAGAGACCGCGAGCAGCAGCACCAGCGCGCCTGCACCGCAGCGCCAGCATGCGCTACGTGCGCGCGCGAGCGGAAAAGTCGAAGGGCGAATCATCTTCGGCGCACCGGGCTCGCCGCTTCAGAATTTCACCTGCGGCGGCGATTGCGCGTTTTCGGCCGCCGTGAACTCCGCCAGGGGTTTGCTGCCGGAGAAGACCGTCTTGGCCCAGAGCAGAGTCGGAAACGTCCGCAAGGCCGTGTTGTAGGCCCGCACGGCCTCGATGTAGTCCCGCCGCGCGACTGCGATGCGGTTCTCGGTTCCCTCGAGCTGCGATTGCAGCGCCAGAAAATTGGCATTGGACTTGAGATCCGGATAGTTCTCGGTAACGGCTAACAACCGGCCGAGCGCGCTGGACAATTGGTTCTGCGCGTCCTGGAATTGTCTGAGCTTGTCGGGGTCGGTGAGCTGCGAGACGTCGATCTTCACCTGCGTGGCCTTGGCGCGCGCCTCGACGACCGAAGTGAGCACGTCCTTTTCCTGCTTGGCATAGCCCTGAACGGTCGCAACCAGGTTGGGAATGAGGTCGGCGCGACGCTGATATTGATTCTGCACGTCGCCCCATCGGGCCTTGGCCTGTTCCTCGAGCGTCGGGATCGTGTTGTAGCCGCACGCCGCGACCGAGAATCCGAGGCAGACAACCAAGAACAGCGTGCACAGTCGCGAGATGTGGGTCATACTATGGTTCCCGTCAAATCCCCCGCTCGGCCGCGGAGCGGCCACAAACCCATTCAATGCAGCGCCGAGACCCAGGCGGTCCCCAGCACCGCGCCGGCGCCGAGCGCCATCCCGAGGATCGCCCCGAGCAGCAGCGTGAGCAGCATGCGCCGCCGGCGGCGGCGGCCGCCGACGGCGTCGATCAAGAGGTCGCGCGCGGTAAGCTCGGTATCGCCGGCGATGACGCGCTCGCGCTCGACCAGCCGCCGGGCGATATATTGGGTCACCGCGCGCGTCATCTCGTCGATGTCGGCGGATTCCGCGATCACGCGCCGGCCGTAGCGGGTGTCCTGGACGAAGCGATAGACGCGTTTGTCGCGCCCCATGCCGACGTGGGCGATCATGTCGATCCACAGCCGCGGCGTGTCGCCCTCGGCGATGCCGCGCTCGAACAGCTCGACCCCTTCGGGGATCTCGGCGTACACCGGGTCGAGCGCCTGGCTCAGCAATTCGAGCCGGGCGAGCTCGGCGTCGCGCAGGTCGACGACGACACCGGAACGCTCCGCCATTTCGATTCGCGCCTGGCGCATCGCATCCTTGAGCCGCGGCGCCCGCGCAGGCTGCGTCTCCTCCGCCTTGCCTTCGGTCATGTCCCGTCCTTTCGCCGCGCCAACCCTAGCAAGTTCGAGTCGCCGTGCAATCCCATGACCGGCCGTCACCCTGAGGGCCTGCCCCGGACCTGATCCGGGGTGCGAGCGAAGCGAGCCTCGAAGGGCGGCCGGCCGCAAACCGGATGTTCCGACGCGCGCATTACTGGCATGCGCGCTCTCTGCGCGGTATGCATGCGGTCCTCCAACGGCCAAGCAGAGCAAGAACGCCGGCCGCCGCCAAGCCAAAGCGAGTTTTTCCGATGGACGCCAACGACAGCTTCCACATCGCGGTCATTGCCGGCGACGGCATCGGCACCGAAGTGATGGCGCCGGCGCTGGAAATTTTACGCAAGCTCGAAGCCTCGCATTCCGGACTGAAATTCCGATTCACCGAGGCGCCGGCGGGCGCCGATCATTATCGCGAGACGGGGACCGCGCTGCCCGAAGCGACGGTCAAGTTGTGTGATGAGGCCGATGCCATCCTGCTCGGCGCCTGCGGCCTGCCCGACGTGCGCTATCCGGACGGCACCGAGATCGCCCCGCAGATCGAGCTGCGAAAAATCTTCGATCTCTACGCCGGCGTGCGACCGGCGCGACTGGTGCCCGGCGTTCCGAGCCCAATCGTCGGCGCTGCCGAACACGGCATCGATTTCGTGGTGATCCGCGAATCGACCGAAGGCCTGTTCGCCTCCATGGGCAAGGGCGTGGTCACCGCGGACGAGGCGCGCGAGACCCTGGTGATCACCCGAAGAACCTCGGAGCGCCTGTTCGACTTCTCGTTCCGTTTGGCGGCGCGGCGCAAAGCGCGCGGCGCGCGCGGCGAGCTCGCCTGCGTCGACAAGGCCAACGTGTTCAAGGCATTCGCCTACTTTCGCAAGATTTTCGACGAGCGCGCCGCGCGATTTCCCGAAGTCGCCGGCACCCACATCTATATCGATGCCTGCTCGGCTGCGCTCGTGCGCAAGCCGTGGGATTTCGACGTGCTCGTCACCGAGAACATGTTCGGCGACATCCTGTCGGATCTCGCCGCCGGGCTGATCGGCGGCATGGGCATGGCGCCTTCCGCCGACATCGGCGACAAGCACGCGGTATTTCAGCCTTGCCACGGCACCGCGCCGGACATCATGGGCACCGGCCGCGCCAATCCAGCGGCGATGATTCTCTCCGCGGCGATGATGCTCGACTGGCTCGCCGAGCGCCATGATCATCCGGCCGCCGCGGAGGCGGCCCGGCGCATCGAGCAGGCGGTCGACCGCGCCTTCGCGGCCGGCCTCAAACCGTGCGAGATGGGCGGCCACGACGGGACCCGCGAGATCGCCCGCGCGGTGATGGCGGCGCTCGGCTGAGATTTATCGCAGGACGTCCGGCATTCTCCCACCTCCCCCTGGAGGGGGGAGGTCGGCGAGCGTCGTCAGACGCGAGCCGGGTGGGGGTGAAGCTGAATCACCCCACCCCGGCAGCTCGCGTTCGCGCGCTGCCGACCCTCCCCCTCCAGGGGAGGGTAAGCGCACGCGATACTCGGCAGAGAACCAACTACGGCAATCCCGCGATCGCCCTGGCGCTGCCGGTGAGCTCCAGGATGTGCAGCCCGGTGTTGGCGCGGTCGACCAAATAGATGAAGCCGCGCGCGTCGGTCTCGACGTTGTTGCTCTGGATCGCGGTCTTGCAGCGGTCCTGCCCGTTCACCTTGACGCAGCGCGGATCGGTCTTTTCCGTGATCGCCGGGATGAAGAACCCGACCTCCTTCGGCCGGTAGGGATCGCGCACGTCGAGCGCCCGCACCCCGGCATTGAAGAAGGTGATGAACGCCAGCTTCTTGTAGAACACCGGCGCCGTGCTTTCATTGGACGAATGCGCGCCGAACCGGCCGCCGCGCTCGCAGAAATGCCCGCTCGCCTCATCGACCGTGTAATTCGACACCACCATCGGCCGCGTCTCGATCGTTACGTCGGCGAACCACGCCATCTGGCGGGGCTCCTGGCATTCGTTCACCAGCGATTCGTCGACGATCATCACGATGTCGCGCGTTGCGCCGAACTTGTCGTGGGCGAATTCCGCGATCGGCATTTTGAGCATCGGAAACGTGGTGTGCGCGCCGACGATGGGAGAGAGCTCGAGCCGCCCGATCTCGGGATAGCGCAGGTTCTCCGGCGTCGGCTCCTTGGCGCCGTTCAACAGCTTCGCGCGGTCGACGATCTGCAGGATGCCGCCCTTGTTGGTGCCGTAGCCGAAATAGATGCGGTTGCCCTCGGGGCCGGTCGAGATCGGACCGTGCAGCTCGGTCGGCACCGTGCCGGTCGCGCCCGGTTCCTGGCCCGGCAGGCCGAAATCCCGGATCTTCGCCGGGTGCGCGGGATCGGAGAGATCGTAGACCTGGGTCATCCGCCGGGTGCGCCAGCCGGGCGCGCCGGATACGAGATACGCGATGCCGGTGTCGCATTCCCACCAGCTCTTATGGGTGTCTTGCAGGCCGTCGATGCGGGTAACGAGCTTGGGGTTCGCCGGATCGGCGACGTTCCAGATCTCGTGGGCCTGGCCGCCGAATGTGCGCAGCAGGTAGACGCCGTTGGGGTCGCCTTTCGGGAGCGCGTTGCCGTCGCACACGCGCACCATCTGCGCGCCGCCCTGTTCGTAGGTCCCCTCCTGCCCGGGGATGTGGTGCAGGTACTTGGGATGCGCCGGATCGGTCACGTCGAGGATCGAAGTGCCGCTGAACTCGGCCTGGCCGGTAAGCGAATTGAGCGGCTTGGGCACACTCTCGGTGCCGCCGTGGTGGCCGATATAGGCGATGAAGCGCTCGCCCTGGCGGTGGATGGTCGGCTGATAGGCGCTGCGGGCCTGCAGATCGTCGTAGCCGACGAGTCCCATGTTGCTCGCCTCCGGCGGATCGCCGACCTTCTGCGTCTGCGCGGATGCGGGACCAGCCGCCGCGGCAAACAAAGCGCAGACAAGAAACATCACACATGGATTTCTTGCCGGCTTGAGATCACCTGAGCGCATATTTGCTCCGAATGCTGCGGTTGTTCGTACTTACCAGCCATACGCTCCCACCCTCCCCTAGAGTGGGAGGGTCGACAGCGAGCGGATGCGAGCTGTCGGGGTGGGGTGAGCCAAACATCACCCCACCCCGGCTCGACGCTGCCGCGTCTCGCCGACCCTCCCCCTCCAGGGAAGGGTGGGCGTGAAATCGAGCGTCACCGGTCCTCGCGCCAGATGCCGAGCGATTCCTGAGCGGGGCGGTCGGAGATGCCGAACAGCACGGTCTCGCCCCGCGCCCGGTGCGCATAGCGCTTCCACGACGGGATGACGAATACGTCGCCGGGCGACCATTCCAGCGTCTCGCCGTCGAGCTTGGTTGTGCCCTCGCCTTCGACGCACACGAAGATGGTGCCGTCGGTCGAGCGATAGGGCTCGCCCGCAAAGCCCTTGGGCAGCAGAGCGAGATGCGCGCCCATGGTCGGCGTGGCCCAGCCGCCGTTCCACGGATTGGCGTAGCGCACGCGCGCGCCGTGAGAGCGATCGACATCGCCCGCGCGCTTGAGGCGATCGAGGATCGGCCGGATGCGCGCATAGGGATAATTGATGATCGGCGTGCGCACCTTGTTCGGAACCTCGCCGTCCGGCAGCACGCCGGAGCCGAACCGGGAGAGCGAATCGCCGTCCGCGCGCTCCGCCGCCTGGCGCTCCCGATTCAAGTGCTCCGAGAAACCCGCCTCGAAGAAATTGATGGTCGGCAGATCGAGCACGTCGAGCCAGATCATCGGCTGCTTCGAAGTGTTGCCGTGGTCGTGCGCGGCCCAATTCGCGGTGATGACGAAATCGCCGCGCTGCATCACGGTCTTCTCGCCCTCGACCGCCGTATAGGCGCCCGCGCCGTCGAGCACGAAGCGGATCGCCGAGGCGGAATGGCGATGGGCGGGCGCGATTTCGCCCGGCAAAATCAGCTGCAGCCCGGCGTAGAGTGATTGGGTGATGCGCGATTTGCCGCGCAATGCCGGGTTTTCCAGCACCAGCACCCGGCGCTCCGCCTCCTTTGCCGTGATCAGCTCGCCGGCTTCGGCCACGAACGGCCGGACGTCCTTGAAATGCCAGATCGCCGGCACGCATTGGGTCGCGGGCTCGCGCGGCACCAGATCGCGCAGCACCTCCCACAGCGGCGCCATGTCGTAGGCGGAGATGCGATCGTAATAGGCGCGCCGCGATGCTGCGACGTTCTTGCCCGCCGCCGGGGTGCCCGGCTTCCCGCTGGATTTCCGGGCGCTCGCGACACTCATGGCGTCCTCCCTTTGTCGTTGATGCTTGCCCGGGAGATTACCGCAACAATGGGGGTCTTCAAAACGAAGCCCGCGGGGGCTAGTGGGGCGGGCTCTTTTGATTAGGGCCAGATTTCTGAATGCTGGGAGTGGCCGGAAATGTTCGCGCTCACATCAACACCCATCGGAAGCCGGCGACGCAGGACGATGTGGGTGTGGCCGGGGGGCCAGTCCGACAATTCGGCGGTGCGGTCGAAGCCGCACTTCTCATAAAAGCCCGGCGCCTGGAAGTCGTAGGACAGGGCCCAGACGGACTGGCAGCCACGAATGGTGGCTTCAGCGATGGCGGCCTCTAGCATCCTTCGCCCAAGGCCGACGCCGCGGTGCACTTCATCCACCCAGAGCTGTTTGATCTCGGCCATGCCCGCCCAACTGTAGCCGGCGATCGCACCTATTTGGGTACCCTGCGCATCCACGGCCACGAACGCCAGCCGTCTGCCGTCATCCCATCCCGTCGCTCGGCGGTTATGGTCGTAAAGTCGATCCTCTAGGTGATCGATCTCGGCGACTGAGAGATCGTGTCGCGGCAGGATATGCGTCGGCGTTGCGGTCATGTTCGCCCCCGTCGAGGCCGGCGCTCGGACCGTCAGGCCGGCACGCCCAGGCGGGCGATGAATTTGGAGAAGGCGGCGAGCTGCTGGGCGATGATCTTGCGCGTGGGCTCGTCGGTCAGCACGCCTTTGGCCTCGTCGACCTTGGTGTTGACGAAGGTCACCATGATCTCCGGCTTGTTGAAGACCAGCGCGTCGAGGAACACCATCATCTGCCGCAGGTGATATTGCGCGCGCGCGCCGCCGAGCACGCTCGGCGAGGCCGACTGGATGGCGACCGGCTTGCCGGCCAGCGGCTGGTTCGGCAGCCGCGACACCCAATCGATGGCGTTCTTGAGCACGCCGGGCACCGAATAATTGTATTCCGGGGTGACGAACATCACTCCATGGGCGGCCCTGATCGCGTCGGCGAGCGCCGTGACCGGAGCGGGAAAGCCCTGCTCGCTCTGCACATCGAAATTGTAGAGCGGCATGGTGCCGATCGGGGGCGACGGTACGATCGTCATCTCCGGGGGCGCCAGCTGCGGCAGATTGCGCGCCAAGATCGCGTTGTAGGAGCCCCGGCGCAGGCTGCCGCAGATCACCAATACGTTCTGCTTGCCGCTCATGATTGCTCGAAGCCCCCGCCTGGATTGGCGTTCACATGCGGCGCCCGACCGCTTCCGGCACCAGCGC